>OGGM01000166.1_pt1 | contig 66299 bp, 55 predicted proteins | sample 1571251 | NCBI WGS metagenome assembly OGGM01 (sample SAMEA2582076, study PRJEB24529) | metagenome | biome: Human gut stool | place: China | collected 2011 | reverse complement strand
CTCATCCATCGTTTTAAAATTCCCAATACAATCCGCCACTTCCCCTCTACACCCCCCATTTCAACAAATCTCAATTTTAAATTATCCTCCGACATAAAAATATCGCATATAAGTAATAATTATGATAAAATAAAAATATTATAAGCTTCTACAATATATACTTTCGGACATTATACGTTTAAAAAATAACTATTTTGATAATATATTAGCTAATCAAAAAACATAATAATATAATTTTTCAGCTTTTATATAACAAGATTATTTGTTTCTTAACAAAACAAATAGACATTTACAGCATAAAAAGCTAATAAAGATTTTTTGTCTATTCGCAGCAACTTAGAAACAAAATGAATATTCATTACTGTATATAATGAATATTAACCATAAATACATTGTATTAGAAATGAGGATTTATATGAAACACTATTTAATGAAGATTAGTTATGATGGCAGTACATTTAATGGCTGGCAGAGACTTAAAAGTAATCCTGATACTATCCAGCAGATAATTGAAGATATACTTGGAACACATATATGTGGTAGTGGACGTACCGATGCAGGAGTACATGCTATGTGCCAGTATGCCGATTTTTATTACAATAATATAATAGATTTTTCTAAATTTATTACTAGAATTAATGCAAAGCTTCCTGATAGCATAAGAGTTATTTCTTTAAGTGAGGTTTGTCATAACTTTCACAGCAGGAAAGATGCAAGTTCAAAAACCTATTCATATTACATATCATTAAATAATAAATGTGACGTATTTTCAAGAAAATACACTTATAACCTTACAGACACTCCTGTTTTTTATAAGTTTGATTATAAGAACTGCACAGATACAATTGATTCAAATGATATAAATTCAACTAACCATATAGCAGATATTGATTTGAATAAAATGGAAAAAGCTGCCGGATACTTATGTGGAACACATGATTTTTCAGCATTTACATCAGATAAATCAAAAGACAAATCTCATATACGCACAATATATGAGATTAAAACAGAGCTTATTAATACAGATAAATGTGCAGGCAATAGTCATACTCAGACACCTTTTTTTATAGATAACGGACTAACCCTAAAAATATCTGTTACAGGAAATGGCTTTTTATATAATATGGTAAGAATAATTGCCGGAACACTTATATATTGCGGACTATCAAGAATTAATGCAGATGAACTTCCTATTATTATTGAAAAAGGCATTAGAAAAAATGCAGGACCTACTCTTCCTTCCAATGCCTTGTTTCTTGAAAATGTAATATATAACAATAATTCATATAAGCTAATATAACAACAATAAATCATATGATATCTCATATTGCTGGTATTAGTTACAATCAATTAATACCAGTTTACATTCATTACATGCCCAGGCTCTGGTACGTTTATTTGTAATGCCATTTCCTACCGGGATATGAATTGCTCCACGTTTAATGGCATTTTTTTCTGTAAAGAAATTAGCTGTTTTATTTTTAAAATAGTCATCTTCTGCCCAGAATAAAGATCCCTTTCCACCAGGTCCGAGCATACCTATGCACATTAATATATTACTTTCCTGATTAACAAATCCTGCTCTACCGTTTCGACTGAATATGAATAGGCATTTTTAATTCTATCTATTACTTCGTTAAGATTTGTAATATCATTAGCATATATTGTGGCAATTGTGTCATTTTCAGTCACATAATCACCAATCTTCTTATTTATAATTATTCCAACAGAGCTGTCTATAGATTCGCCCTTTACTTCTCTTCCTCCACCGAGGCGTACAAGCGCTGTTCCAATCTCAGCAGAATGTATATGTTTGATATATCCACTCTGCGTTGCAGATACATTATATACATGTTTTGCCTGCGGCAATAAGTCAGTATTAAATGCTACACTTCTATCGCCCCCTTGTGCTTCAACGAAATCAGCAAATTTATTAAGTGCGGATTTGTCGGCAAGCATACATTTAAGTCTTTCCTCTGCTTCTGTAAGTGAATTTACAATACCTGCCTGATATATAATATGAGAACCAAGTACAATACATAATTCTGTAAGATCTTTTGGCCCATTGCCATTTAAAGTATCAATTGCTTCTTTTACTTCAAGGGAATTGCCTACTGCATTGCCAAGTGGCTGATTCATATCAGAAACTATTGCTGCCATCTTTCTGCCTGCACCTTTTCCGATATCAACCATCTCTTTAGCAAGATTATAGGCATCGTTATCATTTTTCATAAATGCGCCGCTTCCTGACTTGACATCTAGTACAATTACATCAGCTCCGGCTGCAAGTTTTTTACTCATTATGCTGCTTGCAATAAGCGAACTGATATCAACGGTAGCTGTTACATCTCTTAATGCATACAGCTTCTTGTCAGCAGGGTCAAGATTACCAGTCTGCCCTGTAATAGCCATACCTATATTATTAACATTATTAATAAATTGTTCTTCTGTAAGAGCTGTAGAAAATCCTGGGATACTTTCAAGTTTGTCAATGGTGCCGCCTGTAAATCCAAGACCTCTGCCACTCATCTTTGCCATCTTAACACCACATGCTGCAACCATTGGTGTAAGTACAAGTGTTGTTTTATCGCCAATACCTCCTGTACTGTGTTTATCTGCCTTAATACCACTAACTGCAGATAAATCAAGTGCATCACCACTATGTTCCATTGCAAGTGTAAGATTCAATGTTTCCTCTTTATTGAGCTTCTGAAAATATATTGCCATCAATAATGCTGACACCTGATAATCAGGAATATCGCCATTTGTATATCCATTTACAAAATATTCAATCTCTTCTTTTGTAAGAATACCACCATCTCTCTTTTTTTCTATAATATCATACATTCTCATAATAATCTCCATTCCGCAGGCATTTCTAATGCCGGAGGAATCGCGAGCCAAATGTCAGATTTGGCTCTGCGATAAGGGCTACTTTGTGACGCCTGCGGCACAAATAGCCAGTTCACTTATGAACTTGTGATAAAATAAGCTATCGAGCTTATTTTTCACACTAAACTCCATTCCGCTGATATTTTCTGATTTTCATAGTTAAATCAGTTGAATCAGCCATTCTAACTGTATTCATATATAAATACATATAAATTACAAACTATATTTATATTCCTGATTTTATCACATTATTAAATACCGGTCAAAATCATATTCAAGATATGTCCACGAATCCCACAAACTACCATTTTAAATCTAATATATGTAATTGCTTAAGGATAAAAAAATGACTATATATCACATATGGTCATATAAACAAAATTCTATAATCATATGAAAAATATATAGTCATCTTTTTTAATGTATATTTTTAACTCAATTAATATTAATTTTAATATTAATATTATTTTTAAATCACATTTTCTTTCTTGATTTGAAACGTAATGCGATAATTCCGGCTGTTATTAATATAAGAATTGCCAGTATAATTCCAGTTGATACATAATTAGTTTCTTTTTCTGGTTCACTATCATTCTCAACAAGTGCATTAATAGCCATTGTAAGATGCTGTGTAGCTTCATCGACATCAGACTGATACTCTGCAATATTTAACGCATCAACGCCCTCATCGTATTCAAGCTTCATTGCTGCCCAGCTATCTTGTGTATAATCTTCTTCTTTTAATGAATCAGCTTTTTTAATTATGGCTTCAAGTTTTGAGGTATCACTTACAGGCTCTTTATTCATTACTATATTATCTGCTGTAGCTTCAAAATTCACGGTATAATCCTGATATCCCAATGCGTGGACTGTGAGTGTCCAATAACCGGTTCCATCAGTGTCATCTGGTAACTGACATCTCATAGAATTAGTAAGTCCTAACTGAATACCCATTGATTTATGCATCCAGTTGTCAGAAGCAAATTTAGTACCAAATGTCCCCAACGCCTTAGTTCTTGCAGAGTCGTTGCCATAATATGTCCATGTTACAGTTTGAAGCATTGAACCTAATGCACCATAGTCTGCTCCTGTAATATCTACTCTTAAAAATTCACCATAAGAACCGGCTGCTTCTTTTACTTCTGCTGTTATATCAGATGCTGTCTTAATAGCCTGACCCTCAATTCCTGAGTCAGTCCCAGCCTGCCTTTTTGAAAATGTAAATGTTCCATCGTTATTCTTTGCGGCCGTTTTAAGACCATTAGTATTTTCTGTAACATTAGCTTTTAAAGAATAGGAAGAAAGTTCATTTTCACTATAACCACCGTATATTTCATTTCCATTTTCAACAGTTGTATATTTACTTTTAAAATCATTAAGGTCTGCTTTTTTAATCTTAACAGGAACATATTTTAAGCCTTTAACCTCATATTTTGAAAGCTTAGATGTACTTCCATCAGTATTTGTTATAACTCCTTTCTCATATGAAAGAACTGTTCCGTCTGTAAGCTTCATTTTAGCAACAGCCTCTTTACCTTCACCTTCTACTTCCCATCCGGCAAGGTCATAAGTCTTTCCATCTTCTGTATCTATTGTCGTAATACACTGAAAACTTCCTCTATGAAGACCATGGTTAGTTGTTGCTCTTGTAACTGCATCAAATGCACCGGTGTCATATTCCTGATGGCTATCAAGAATATCAGAAGAAGATGCATCACCGGCCTGATATACTCCTTCATTTGCCCAATATTCCTGCCATGTAAGACCTGCATATAAATATGCATAATCATCAGCAGCCTGTACCGTTATTGTAGTAACCGGAATGTTGGTTGCCATAACAACAGCCGCCGCTGTAATTGTGGCAATTTTAGAAAATAATCTCTTTCTCATCTCTTTTCTCCATTCTGCGGACACATTGTAAAGTCTTATTTTGTGGTGTCCGCCGCACAAATAGATGTTTAAGATACGATAAATACACGTTATCTTACTTTTATTTATAAATGAGCAAATTTAAAATATTGCACCAATATATACACATTATAAAAACACTCTTTCTGTATTTAGTATGAAAATATTTAGATTACAAACAAGAAAGAATTATTTTTATGCACCTTTTATATTTGTTCATTTATAATTATCTATTATAAATCTGCTCAAATTTATTATTGTCATATAATCCATTTGAACAATAATTATTTTTTTGCAGACTTATAAGCATTATAAAAAGCCTTTTTTATTGCATTTGAAGACTTTGTGGCACCACCCACAGCATCAATACCTGCTACTCCCTGATTATTAATTATTTTATCCGGCATTACCGCATTTGCATTGTTAAAGTATTGTACATCCTCCCCTTTAGCATCTGACACAGCATTGATGGATGTTATTATATTATCAGATACAGTAATAGTAACTGTTACTGTATAACCATAAACATCACACACCGCTGTCCCTGAATATTCACCATCATTAAGAATGGCAATATCCGGATGATTATCTGTTGAATCTGTTTTAATGTCTGAACTGCTATTTTTATCAGACTGATTATCTTTTCCTGTAAAACAAAGTGATATTATACATAAAAATATTATTAATGCCGGCAAAAAGAAAGCTATATTAATCTTCATTAAACTACTGCCTGCATTGCCATTTAATAATTTGTGTTTAATAAGATAGAATTTTCTTAATCTTAATGCAGCATATGTAATAAATATCAGGCTGTATATGATTGTATTAATAATATATTCACAATTTCCAAGCCTTGCATAAGGAATATTAATAAGCAGGATATGAATATATAAAAGACCATAGAACACATACGCACTCCGCTGGAGTTTTTTCCATTTTCTTGCGTTCATTTTATATCTTATTGAAGGAAATGAAGTTATTGTAAGAACAAGCATTATTATTAACAGAATAACACTTATTGCTGCCGCACTTCTTTGTGCAGGTGACAGTTGTGATACCGATGTAAATAACATTCTATAATATGTAATTCCATAAGTCATATTATGTGATATTACAATAATTGCTCCTATAATTGATAATTCTCCACGAATCTTCATTAATGTAGACGTAACTCGGGATTTATTAGGTAATGCTCCTGTATACATTACAATTATAAAAAATGCTGTTCCCATGGTTCCTCTTGAAAAAATGCCGACAACATATTTATTGACATATAATGGCAGATTTACAAAGTGTAGTAAAAAAATTAATAAAGTTACTAATACCGCACCTATATAATAAAAATTTGAATATTTTTTTACATTGTCTTTAAAAAAACAGATAAACAATGCCACTGCTAAAATAGCTATAAGTATTAACATGATGTCTCCTTTTTTGGCACTAATGTTATATGTCAGACGACATATTTCCTGACTGGCAGTCAGAATGAAGCAATTCAGGATTCGCTTACAAATCCTGCTGTGAGCCGCCGACCAGCTCTGCTGGCTTTTTTACCATTGGCTATGCAATCCTTACACGACATAATCTTAATCGTAGATTGAACTACGGCTAAGGAAATATCGTTTCTCATCCCTATAGAGAAAGGTGATTCTCTCCTACTGAGATATATTAATGCCGATTGTATATTTTATTAAATCAAATTAGTATAACAAAACTGAAATTAGCCTGTGCAACTATAATTAGCTTTGCCTAACCGCTGTATAAGAATATACTTAGAAACGTCCAAATGTCAATATATTTATTTGATAAAAATATTCATTACTTTTTTATGACATTATAATTATATGATGTATTAAATGTATCCTGTATATTTTCTGTAATATATATATTATTATCTTTGTCTAAAAGAATCATATCAAAATCAATATCCGATGATTTATAAAATTCAACCGCTTTTTCAAGTCCCATAATAAATAATGATGTTGAAAATGCATCTGCTATTGTTCCATCATCGCATATTATTGTCACTGATGTCAGATTACTATCAGATGGATAACCTGTTTTTGGGTCTATTATATGATGATAAGTGTTGCCATTATCTTCAAAATATCTTTCATATCCACCTGATGTAATAACCGCCTTATCACTTGTATTAAGTATTCCTATATATTCATTGTCCGATTCCGGACTCTGGATTGCTACACGCCACTGGCTTCCATCCGGTTTTGTGCCTAATGTCTGGACATTTCCACCCAGATTGATAATGGCATGTTCAATTCCCTGTTCCCTTAAAAGCTGTATAACCCTGCCGGAAGTATATCCCTTGGCAATTCCTCCAAAATCAATACGGGCAGAATTATCCAATACTATCTCATTTCCACTGATACGTATATTATTATAATCAACATGAGAAAGAATCTCATTTAACTCACTTTCAGACGGAACCTTATAGTTTTTATCCGTAAATCCCCACAATTCCATAACCGGATATATAGTAATATCAAAACACCCACTCGTTAAATCTGATATTTTAATAGAAGTTTCTATCAGATATTTTGTTTCATCAGATACATCGCTGCTTCCAATATTATTTAAAATAGTTACGTCACTGCTGTTATTTCCAACAGAAAACATATTGTCAAGTCTCTGAATTTCATGTACAGTCTGCATTACAGATTCCTCAGCATTGCTTCCATATGCTGTAAGGGACATGTATGTATCCATAGCAAATATATCGGATGAATATTTATCATCGGTTGATATTTTATTAATATCCGTATCTTTACATGCCGTTAAGAAAGTAATAAAGCTAATTAAAAATATTATTACCGTATATTTTGTCAGACTTAACTTATGATTATTTTTATTCGTTATTGTATACATTATATAAATCCTTTTCAATATTAATAATTTTATCTGCGATTATATACTAATTGATTTTAATAAGCGCTATAGCTATACTTCAGCTACAACGACATATTTTTTAATATATGTCAGGCAATAATAAATGTCAAGGTAAGTATATTTACATTTTCCACATTTTATATTAAAATATTTAATTGTGAATAATTAGCCATAAAGGCATAATAATATAAGCCAGATAAGGCGGATTGGAGAAAATACATGAGTTTTGAATTTGTAAGAAAACTTCCGGTTCCAAGTGAAATCAAAGAACAGTATCCAGTACCGGAAGCTGCAGCCAGGATTAAGATAGAAAGAGATAAAGAAATCAAAGATGTCTTTACAGGCAATTCTGATAAATTTTTAGTTATTATTGGACCATGTTCAGCAGATAATGAAGAAGCTGTGCTTGATTATACAATGCGTCTTGCAAAGGTTCAGGAGAAGGTTAAAGACAAACTTATTCTTATTCCAAGAGTATATACTAATAAACCTAGAACTACAGGTACCGGCTATAAGGGTATGTTACACCAGCCTGACCCGGAAAAGAAACCCGATTTATTAGGTGGTCTTATTGCCATAAGAAAGATGCATATTGATGTAATCAGCCAGACCGGACTTACTCCTGCCGATGAGATGCTCTATCCTGAAAATTACTGGTTTTTATCAGATGTATTATCTTACGTTGCGGTTGGTGCACGTTCTGTAGAAGACCAGCAGCATAGATTGACAGCAAGTGGAATTGACGTTCCAGCCGGTATGAAGAATCCTACAAGTGGAGATTTTTCTGTCATGCTTAATTCTGTTGTTGCAGCACAGGCTAAACAGACATTCATATATAGAAACTGGGAAGTCAATACACCCGGTAATCCTCTTACTCATACAATTCTTAGAGGTGCTGTCAATAAGCATGGCCAGTGTATTCCTAATTATCATTATGAGGATCTTAACCGTCTGTTCCAGATGTATTCAAAACGTGACCTTGCCAATCCGGCAGTTGTAGTAGATGCTAACCATAGTAATTCTAACAAGCAGTTCAAGGAGCAGATTAGAATTACCAAAGAAGTATTACATAGCTGTAATCACTCTACAGATATTAAGAGCTTTGTAAAGGGTGTTATGATAGAAAGCTATATTGAAGAAGGCAATCAGAAAGTCGGCGAAGGTGTTTATGGTAAATCAATTACAGATCCATGCCTTGGCTGGAATGATTCAGAAAGACTTATCTATGAAATAGCTGATTTAGTATAATCATATATAATGATAATATAATAATCAATATAATATTTTTACTATAATAACAGCGTTATTAATATAAGAACACATATAGATTTTTAATTAAAAATGGATTTATATATGCCTCAAAATAAGTTCCCGTAATTAAAAATACCATAGCAGCAAGAATGATAAATATTACATTTCTTGCTGCTATGTTTTTTATGCTATAGCCGGAGATACCAAATAGTCTTGTAATCAGATATAACGTCACTCCATAGAATATGTAATGCGGAAATATTGATATAATATATACTAATGTTCCACCAAAACCATAATGCATAACTGCTATGCTTATAAGCAGTCCATTGCAGATCCCAAGATAAAAAATATATAGCGATAAAGCTGCATTACTAAATATTGTAAGTCCCACACCACACAAAACTATAAAATCACGAAGTCTTGTTCTTATAATATATTGCCAGAGTGTAATATTATTAACAGACGTGTCTATATAATCAGACAGATATTTATCCGAATAAATATCCATTGATTGTATCAATCCTTTTCTTATAAAATTGATATAACAAGAACCAATAAGTACTCCAATAAAAAGAATTATAATATACTTATACTTCTTAATATTTTTTAAAAATATACTTTTAAATCCAGCCATAAACAATCTCCATTCTGACAAAATTATTATAAATTTTATACTTATGTATATAAATATTTTTATTAATGCAGATAGTATATTAAAATAATTTTTTAAATATGTTTGTCATTATGTATGGCTATTTATATGTTATTTCTTATTAATATATGCCATTATTGCCGCAATTGTTTTTGAATCCTGAATCTTCCCACTGTATATCATGTCAGCAATATCCTGCGTTGTATATGCTTCAACTTCAATATATTCATCCTGATCAAGATGCTGCTGTGTCTTTTGTAAGTTATCAGCAACATATATTTGTATTACTTCATCACAGAATGCAACTGCTGTTACAAGAGAAATAAGATGTGTCAGATTATCAGACTTATATCCTGTTTCTTCTTCAAGCTCTCTTGCTGCCGCAAGTAGACTTTCTTCTCCTTTGTTAATTCCACCTGCCGGAATTTCAAGGGTTTCTCTGTCAAGTGCATTACGGTATTGTCTTACAAGCAGAATCCTGCCATCCTCAAGCACCGGAACAACTGCGGCTGCTCCTGAATGTTCAATATAATCCCATTTCGCTGTATTCCCATCAGGCGTTACAATCGTATCTGAATACATAGATAACATCGAACCTGTGTACATTAATTTTCTTTCAGTTCTTTTTATATGATTCATTTCTACCACCTTTTTGTCCATTGTTTGTCTGAATGTATTTAGAGCACAAATAAGAAGATTTTATTCGTGCAACTTTTCTATACCTATAAAAGGGTTTACCACAGTATACTATCATATAAAAATTTTTAATAATACGCTGTGGTAAATCAATTAATTAGTTTACAATCCGATAATACTTATTTAATTTTGTTACAAGCCTCAAAACACTTATCCGTCGCTTTTATAATAGCATTTCTGAAACCAAATTCTTCCAAAGCAGCAACCCCCTGTATTGTTGTGCCGGCAGGAGAACATACATTATCCTTTAATTTTCCCGGATGTTCACCTGTTTCAAGAACCATTTTAGCTGAACCTAATACAGTCTGTGCTACCAGTTTATATGCCTCCTGTCTTGGTATGCCATATTTTACAACACTGTCAGCAAGTGCTTCAATAAACATATATACATATGCAGGTGAACTTCCACTTGCACATACAACTCCGCTCATAAGCTTTTCAGGAACTGTTACGACCTTGCCAAATGAATTAAAGAACTGTTCTACAAATTCTTTTTCTGCAAAATCCAATTCTCCATTTTCATAGCATATACCTGTCATTCCTTCACCGACCAGTGCCGGAGTATTAGGCATAGCACGGACAACCTTTATATCAGCACCGAGTTCCTCCTTAATAGCTGCTATTGTAATTCCCGGTGCAAGTGAAATAATAACGTTTTCTTCCGTTATAACATTCTGGATATTTTTCAAGACAGTATTATATACTTGTGGTTTAACAGCCAGAATTATATATTTTGCAGAGTTAGCACATTCAGCATTACTTTCAGCATATCTGACACCTGTTTCATTGCTTATTTTTTCTTTCTTTTCAGAACTTAAACATGTAAATATTATATCCTGAGGATTAAGATAATTCAAAACTCCTTTAAGCATTGAATATCCCATGTTACCCATACCGATAAAACCAATCTTTGCCATAATATGCACCTTCCTTTTCTTAATTTTTAATAGAACTATAAAGTAAGCTGGAGCCTGAATATTGAGCTTTTGAAGATACATTAATATCTTTAAGCTGCAATAAACAGGCACCAGCCTATATTTTAGTATACGAGATTTGCTTTCGAATCTTGCTGCGAGCCGCTGGTCAGCTCTGCTGACTTTTCATATCAGTGGCTCTACAATCCCCGCACAGCTGAATCTTTGTCGGGAATTACCCACAACTGAGATATAAATTTAATTATTTACTTTCAAGAATCTTATCAATGCTTACAAGTTTAACACATAATACGAATATATCGGCAGCTAAAGCCATATCTTCCGGTGTTGGGAATGATGGAGCTATTCTAATATTACTATCCTTAGGGTCTTTGCCATAAGGGAATGTCGCACCTGCATTAGTAAGCTTAACACCTGCCTCAGCACATTTTGCAACGATAGACTTTGCACATCCCTCCATTGCATCAAATGATATAAAGTATCCGCCGTGTGGTGCAAACCATGAGCCAATTCCCAGTCCTGTGAGTTCTGAATCGAGTACCTTGAGAGTAGCTTCAAATTTAGGTCTCATATATTCAGCATGTTTTCTCATATGTTCCTTCAAACCATTGATATCCTTAAAGAATCTTACATGACGAAGCTGGTTAAGCTTATCATATCCAATTGTCTGGATTGTAAGTTGTTTTTTAATATCAGCTAAATTATCTTTAGAAGCTGCTAATGCTGCAACACCTGAACCCGGGAAACTTACCTTTGATGTTGATGCAAATTCAAATACCATATCAGCATTTCCTGCTTTTTCACATTCAGATATAATATCAAGAATTTCATCCTGATTATCATCATATAAATGATGAATTACATAAGCATTATCCCAGAATATTCTGAAATCCTTAGCAGCAGGTTTAAGGTTAGCAAATCTTTTAACTGTTTCATCAGAATATGATACACCCTGTGGATTAGAATATTTAGGAACACACCAAATACCCTTGACTGTCTCATCGTTGTTAACATACTTTTCAACCATATCCATATCAGGTCCTGATTCAGTCATAGGGATATTAATCATCTCAACACCGAATCTTTCTGTAATTGCAAAATGTCTGTCATATCCTGGAACAGGACATAAAAACTTAACCTTGTCAAGTTTACACCAAGGTGTATTACCCATAATACCATGCATAAATGCTCTGGCAACCTGATCATACATAATATTAAGACTTGCATTACCATATACAATAACATGTTCAGGAGTAGTTCCCATCATATCAGCCATGAGTTTCTTTGCTTCTGGTATACCATCTAATACACCATAATTTCTACAATCAGTTCCATCCTCAGAATGTAAATCTGATGTGCTATTCACTACATCAAGTAAACCTAATGAAACATTAAGCTGTGTAGCTGATGGCTTGCCTCTTGACATATCAAGCTTAAGTCCTTTTGCTTTGGCTTCCTTATACTGTTCATTAAGCTCACTCTTTAATTCTAATAATTCTGCTTTGCTCATTTCACTGTACTGCATAAAATCCTCCTAAAATGTAATGTGATTTAGACTTTTATATTGTATTTCAAACTTTTATTATATTACTATGAAAATGTAAAAATTGCAATAGTATGTTTTATTTTTTGAACCCAAAGTGCATTTTTACTTACTTAATTAATATAATTTCAAGAATATCTTTATAATATTAATCATTTTCAATCCAAACACTTATAATTATAAAGCTGCGCATTAAAAGACCATTAATAATATAAACAAAATCTGACTATGTATTGATTAAACAGCAGCAGAATATATGAGATAATAATCTGTAATAAATATATATCAATAAAAAAACACCTATAGATATAAATAATATATCTATAGGTGTAAATATGAACTTAATTAACGTAAACGTATTTACTTGGCATAATCGACAGCCCGTGATTCTCTAATCACACTTACTTTAATCTGTCCCGGATATTCCATCTGATTTTCAATCTGCTTAGAAATATCCCTAGCCATAAGTACCATGTCTGAATCGCTAACCACTTCAGGAACTACCATTACGCGAATCTCTCTACCTGCCTGAATAGCAAATGACTTATCAACTCCCTTAAAGGAATTGGTTATATCTTCTAATTGTTTAAGTCTGTTTGTATAAGTTTCTAACGTCTCTCTTCTTGCACCCGGTCTTGCTGCTGAAATAGTATCAGCGGCCTGTACAATACAAGCAATTAAGCTTTCCGGTTCAACGTCGCCATGATGTGCTTCTACAGCATTAATTACTACTGCTGATTCTTTATATCTCTTACATAAATCAACACCAATCTGAACATGCGAGCCTTCCATTTCATGATCGATTGACTTACCAATATCATGTAAAAGTCCTGCTCTCTTGGCAAGCTTTACATCAACGCCAATCTCTCCTGCTAAAAGTCCTGAAAGCTGTGCAACTTCAATTGAATGTTTAAGAGCATTCTGACCATAGCTTGTTCTGAAACGCATCCTACCGAGTAATCTTACAAGTTCCGGATGTATTCCATGAACACCAACCTCAAGGGTTGCGGCTTCACCTTCTTCCTTAATTAATACCTCTACTTCTTTCTGGGCTTTTTCTACCATCTCTTCAATTCTGGCAGGATGAATACGTCCATCCAAAATCAGCTTTTCGAGTGCAATTCTTGCAACTTCTCTTCTGATTGGATCAAAGCCCGATAAAACTACAGCCTCAGGTGTATCATCGATAATTAATTCAACCCCTGTTAAAGTCTCTAAAGTTCGTATGTTACGACCTTCTCGACCAATAATTCGACCTTTCATTTCATCATTAGGAAGCTGGACAACTGAAATAGTTGTTTCTGCCACATGGTCAGCAGCACATCTTTGAATTGCTGTAACAACATATTCCTTAGCTTTCTTATCTGCTTCCTCTTTCGCCTGACTTTCTAATGTTTTAATCATTACGGCGGTATCATGTTTAACTTCATCTTCAACAGTCTTCAAAAGATATTCTTTTGCCTGTTCGGAGGTTAATCCTGAGATTCTTTCAAGTTCCTTCTGTCTCTGCTGTTCAAGTTCATCAACCTTTTGCTTCATTCTACCAAGTTCTTCTTCTTTCCTGGTAATGCTTAAGTCACGTTTTTCAACAGCCTCAATCTTTCTGTCAAGAGTTTCTTCTTTGGACAAGACACGTTTTTCATATCTCTGAATTTCAGCACGTCTTTCCTTAGTCTCTTTGTCAAGTTCATTCTTAGTTTTTATAGATTCCTCTTTAATCTCTAAGAGTGATTCTTTCTTAGTTGTCTCAGCCGTCTTTAATGCAGCGTCTATTATTTCTCTGGCTTTATCATTGGCGTTACCAATCTTGGCATCGTTAATTTTCTTCTGTACAGAAGATGATATAAACCATGTAATAGGTGCAACTATTACTAATGTAACTAATATAGCAATAATGGTTATAACTGACACAGGAGCACCTCCTTATTAAGTTTTCATTGTACAAACATACAATATCTTAATATTATACTTATTTGAAAGCATTGTCAAGAAAAATAAGTATTATAACGCTCATCAACTATAATATCAAGCGCTTTTTTAATATTATCTGAATTAAATCCCTTATTATAAAAATAATTCATAAGTTTGCATTTTTCTTTATAACCCAGTTCGTCAAACCTATCAGCCTTTTTACGCATAACCGAGAGAATCTGCTCTAGTTCTGCTTCTTCATTCTCAGAATAATACAATTCACATTCATGTTCTATAATATGTTTATCAATACCTTTGCCGGATAAGAAAAGTTCTATTTGTTTCCGGCTCTTTGTTAAAGCCTTAAATGCTATATAATTCGCAGCATATCTTTCATCATTAAGATATCCAAAACTCTTTACATATGCTATTGCCTGTTCAATACATTCTAAAGGATAGTATGAATCCTGTAATTTAGTATGTAACTCATGTTCTGAATAATCCTTTGAAACAAGCAGATTCATAGCTCTGGCAATTGCACGTTTATCAAGTATATTATGTATAATATCATTATATATTGTATCTGATAAAGAAATATCTGTAGTAATATCGTATTTTTTAATTTCACTGCTATATAGAGCAAATGCAGGCTCGTAATTGATGTATACAAGCCTGCGTCTGCCTGATAATTCTTTAATAGCAGTTACAATATTATTCTGCATCTGCGACATTATCATTACCTTCTTTTACTTCTTCTGATGGTTCGTCTGCATATTCTCCGATTTTATAATGCATTCTTACCTTAGTATCAATCTCTTTCATAATATCAGGATGCTGTGCCAGAAACTGCTTAGCATTTTCTCTTCCCTGTCCAATCTTCTCGCCGTTATATGCAAACCATGCTCCACTCTTTTGAACTATATCAATATTAGATGCAAGATCAAGGATATCACCTTCTTTAGATATACCCTTTCCAAACATAATATCAAATTCAGCTTCCTTAAAAGGAGGAGCAACCTTGTTCTTTACAATCTTAACTCTTGTTCTGTTACCAATAACTTCTCCGGCCTGCTTTAATGTTTCAGTTCTTCTTACATCTAATCTTACTGAAGAATAGAACTTAAGAGCTCTACCACCGGTAGTTGTCTCAGGATTACCAAACATTACGCCAACCTTTTCACGAAGCTGGTTAATGAATATAACAACACAGTTATTCTTACTTACAACAGGTGTAAGCTTTCTTAATGCCTGTGACATCAGACGTGCCTGAAGGCCTACATGGGAATCTCCCATATCACCATCAATCTCTGCTTTAGGTACAAGGGCAGCAACTGAATCGACAATAACAATATCTACGGCACCTGATCTTACCATTGTCTCAGTTATCTCCAAAGCCTGTTCACCACTGTCAGGCTGTGAAATATATAAATTATCAATATCAACGCCTATATTCTTAGCATAAACGGGATCAAGAGCATGTTCGGCATCTATAAAGCCTGCTATACCGCCTCTCTTCTGAACTTCTGCGACCATATGAAGTGCAACTGTTGTCTTACCACTTGATTCAGGTCCATATATCTCAATAACTCTTCCCTTAGGAACTCCACCAAGTCCTAAGGCTATATCAAGACTTAAAGAGCCTGTAGGAACTGACTCCACATTAAAATTAACCTTGGCATCCCCAAGCTTCATTACTGAACCCTTGCCAAACTGTTTTTCAATATTAGAAATTGCTGCATCGAGTGCTTTAAGTTTATTCTCATCTTTTACCATTATTAATCCTCATTTCTTGAACGCTGCTGTTATTTTTCAAAATATCATAATACAAAACATATTATGATAAACACTGGCATATATATGTAAGCATTCATAAACACATATATGAACATTTGTTCACTGTAACTATAATATAACATGAATTATATCCTGTCAAGTATATATCGAATATTTGTTCGCAATTTATTATCTATTATTATTGCATTATATCAACAGATACATATATTGTACTGTATATACTATGCAGCTTTGTAATATACTGGAATATTTTATATTATACTACTATAAACCGCAAAAGTAAAGTTATAATATATTAAATATATTTATAATATCATTAATGAATATTTACAAAATCAATAAAATTAATATATTTAATTTTTCGTATCATTGGATACATTCATTTGATATATAATATTTTATATAATATGTGAAACTTATTATTTAAAATCTATGTTACTATCATCTATAACATCTATAACCATATCTATTGCACATTCTACAGCCTGATTACGAATCTGCTGTCTGTCTCCTTTAAGGTTATGCTCATATGCCTTATTTACAATTACGCCGTCATTATAATAGTAAATACCTGTATATACCAATCCTACAGGCTTTCCATCCTCTGTGTCAGGTCCGGCAACACCTGTTACTGATATTCCTATATCAGCTCTGGCTTTATCAGCCGCACCTTTAGCCATTTCCATTGCAGTCTCTGCACTTACTGCTTTATATTTATTAAGCGTATCCTGCGATACTCCAAGCAGTCTGTGTTTTGATTCATCGCAATATGTTATATATCCTTCCTTGAATACAGTAGAAGCCCCTGATACATTAACAATAGCAGCCGAAACAAGACCGGCTGTACATGACTCTGCAGTTGTAATAATAAGTTGTTTTTCTTTTAGAAGCTCTACGAGCTTTACCTCCCTGTTTATCAAAATAACCTCCATTCATAAAAAATACTGTATAAAATATGAATACTTACACATTCCATACAGTATATTATAATTCAGCTATATAAAATCTATTTTGAAGAACCCTCTGTAAATACCTTATAGTTCTTAATTATATAATCCGCAAGTGAAATGATTGTAAGTGCAAGTGATACATATATCAATATATTACTAATTATATTGATATATGGTATGTCAGGCTGTAAAGTAAGAACAATTATCATTATCATCTGAAAAGTAGTCTTGAACTTTCCCCAGTAGCTGGCAGCAATAACAACACCATTATCAGATGCAACTAATCTGAAACCACTTATAATAAATTCCCTGGCTATTATAATTATTACAATCCATGCATCAATTCTATTAAGATCAACTAATGCTATAAGAGCTGAACACACCAGCAGTTTATCCGCCAATGGATCCATAAACTTACCAAAATTAGTTACAAGGCCATATTTTCGTGCAATCTTTCCATCAAGCATATCTGTTAAACTTGCTATTATAAATATAGCCGCAGCTATTACTTTAGAAACAGGTCCTGCGATATCCAGATATAAAAACACCAGATAAAATGGTATCATTATTGTTCTTAAAATAGTTAGTCTGTTTGGTAAATTCATTATCTCCTCATTTCTGCACTATCCATTATTATAGTGCTTAATGCTTATTTTAGTAACAAAATAAAACCCTGATATTAAGAATATCAGTCTGCTGGTTCCCCAATTAAATCATATTCCATTGAGCCAGTGATGCTGACATTAACAATCTGTCCTGACATTAACTGTGCATTTGTATTAATAAATACATACCCATCCACATTAGGAGCATCCTTATAAGATCTGCCTACATATGCATCATCATCAGTAATCTTTCCCTCAACCATAACAGGAATAACCCTACCTACCATATCGGCAGATTTATCAAGAGAAACTTCCTGTTGTAATTCCATTATTCTGTTTCGGCGTTCTTCTTTTATATTCTCAGGAATCTGATCCGTCATTGATGCCGCAGGTGTACCATCTTCAGGAGAGTATGTAAATACGCCGAGTCTGTCAAATTCCATTGTATCTACAAAATCAAGTAAATCATCAATATCCTCTTCAGTCTCGCCGGGAAAACCGGTTATAAGTGTTGTACGAAGAGCAATATCAGGAATATTATTACGAAGCTTTGTTATCACATCAACAAGCTCCTGTCTTGTTGTTCTTCTTCCCATTCTTTTTAAAATATTGTCACTCGAATGTTGTATAGGCATATCAAGATATTTACATATCTTAGGTTCTTCTTTTATAACCTGAATTAACTCATCTGTAATCTCTTCCGGATAACAATATAATATTCGTATCCATTCAAGACCATCAATTCTGCATAGCTTCCTCAACAACTCAGGTAAAGCCTTTTTTCCATATATATCTGTTCCATATACTGTTGTCTCCTGAGCGACTAATATAAGTTCCTTTGTTCCATTATCGGCAAGATATCTGGCCTGCTCTAAAAGATATTCCATCTCAAAACTTCTGAAATTACCTCTCACAGCCGGTATAATACAGTACGTACAATGCTTATCACAACCTTCGGCTATTTTAAGATATTCATAATAACCACCGGTTGTCATTATTCTGTGATTCTTTACAACCGGAAGACGGTCAGTATCCTCTACACAGCTATAGCCTTTACCTTCAAGAACTGAAAGTACTACTTCTGCTATCTTATCATATGAAGATGTTCCTATAAGCGCATCCACCTCAGGGATTTCTTTAGTTATCTCATCCTTATATCTATGTGCAAGACATCCTGTAACAATAAGTGCTTTACAGACAGCATCTTTTTTATGTTCCGCCATCTCAAGAATAGTATTAATACTCTCCTGCTTGGCATCATGGATAAAGCAGCATGTATTAACAGCAATTACGTCTGCCTGCATCTCATCATCAGTAAATTCAAAGCCTTTATCCTTTAGTATTCCAAGCATATTTTCTGTGTCAACCAGATTCTTATCACAACCAAGTGATACAAACATTATTCTCATCTATTATCTCCAAAATATATTTATAATTAAAATGTTAAATAGGCAAAAAACACAGGAAGCCAAATAATCATATACATAATCACTTTGTCTTCCTGTAGGTATTAAGCCTGACAATATTGTTTAATAACAGCAATTACCTCTGAATAAACAGAAGATAATTTTTCATATTCCTCATTAAGCCCGTCTAAAGATCCTTTTCTTAACACTTCTACCATAGGGTTAAGAATATTATTAATTGAATCAAGACTTAAATTAGCACAGACCCCTTTCATCGTATGTGCAACTTCAAATGCCTGTCTGACATCGCCATCAGCAATTGCATCTGAAAGCTGACTCATAAGATTATCACTCAGAAAACGATATAAAAATGAACAATAAATTTTTTCATCATCCATAAAACGCCTTAAAGCTGAATCAACATTAATTCCAGCATGTTCAAATGCATCTCTTTTAGCTGTATCCACTATTATTCACATCCTTATCACATATATTCAAAATATCTTATATAATTATCACACAATTCAATAAAATTTGCTACTGTTTTTTTATAAAATTAAAATAAAGAATAAACGGCTTTCGCTAAAACGCAGCTGCTCCTTTCTAAAATCCCGAAATTCAATCTTTTTTGGATTCTTTATTAACGGCTCATCAGATTCGTGTGTATATTCCCAATATTATTATCCCATCATATTAGTTAAACAGAAAAATCAGCTTATATTATTTTAAAATAATAATATAAATATCCTCCGCAGATTAACAATCCCATTAAACATAATATGTTATTGATAATACCATCTGATTTACATATATTAAATGCTATCCCCCTTTTAAACGGATACCATATTAGTACAGACTTTTTATTCAGCATATCAAGTATTATATGCGAAGACATTGCTATAGCAAATGGAAGCATCATATCGTGATAAATATAATATATTATCAGGCTGAATGTTATAACACCCAGTATAGAATGTGTAAATGACCTGTGTGGCAGCTCCTTACAGATTATACATATAACCACCAATATTGCCAGTCCTGAAATGAACTGATACATATTACTTCTGGCAAGTATATTATTAAGAATATTAAAGCCGTACTTATAATTAACATAGCCCTCAATAATGGCAAATAAAACAATAATACTAAGCAGCTTATTAACTGCATTACTGGAATCAGATGTCTTAACATCAATATCGCTGATAACTGAACCGATAACAGCCGCTCCAATACATACTGAAATATTACTTAATGTATCCGGTCTGATAATAACCAGTGCTGCAGCAACTCCTACTGCCAAATGTGTCTTTCCTGTCATAAGTTCTCCTTAATTCCTGTAAATATTTATTTTATAGTAATTATATTAATGTGTATTCACAAGAACATTCGTTCTATTGGTATTATATCAGACGTTTAAATACTTGTCCAGCTATATTATAACATAATCCGACAGTACACTGTATCAATAACATCCCCTTAAAAATAATTCAGCAGATCGAAATTCATACAGTCTGTCTGGCAAAATATTATTTATACAGTACACTACACTTTTCTGTATATAATCATGCCATCCTCTATGCCTGTTTCAATTATTGAAGCATTATCAGATATATTTAATTTGAATCTTTTGTCAATAGCTTTTCTTAAATCGAATGGAAGATATTCCCAATAATCATTAAGAAGTGTTTTTATTGAAAAATCAATTCCCTGTGACATAAGACGTGCCTTTTTACCCATAATAAGTGTCATCTTTGAAATAATCCATTGGTTCAGCATATCACGATGGATGTTCTCAACCCACTGTGAGCATATAAGATACCTTTCTGAATTAATGTCAATAACGGTTTCATAATATCTGTTATATCCATTAGAATCTCTTTTACCTGTATCAACAGCTTCGCCTTTTCCCAGTCTTTTAAGCAAAGGATAATTAAGCCCGAATATATTTTTGCAATAAAAGCCATCCATAAAACCACTTAACTCATCAGTTTTAATCTCTTCATTAAGAATAAGTGTTGAAAATATCCCTCTTGCCATTTTCCCTATTTTTACAGAATATTTATCGGATTTTTCACTGCTTAATTCTTCAAATGCCGTTGAACTTTCCTTTTCTATAATCTCTTTAGCCCTGTTAATTGTTGTCGTTCCAATTCTTGCTGAACTAATAATATTATTAAGTGCCGCAATCTGCATGCCTTCTTTAAATATTTTTCTCGCTGTGGAACTACGGCTTCTTCTTGATGCAAGTGTTAATTTTTCTTTTTTGAGTGCTTCTTCAGGATTGGCATCGTCTTTAAATACATAATAATATTCTACAAAAATTTTCTTTCCAACTTTATTAATTAATGTTTCCAGATTTTCATTACTGTCAGGTGATGCACCATAATTATGTTTCATTTTTTCAAACATAAGATCATACTGCTCGACACTCATAACAACATAAGCCGGTCTGTTATGTTCAAAAACATAGACTTCACCATTATCTGTAATCTTACTTTTTACCTTTTCAAAATCCTTAAGGTCTTCGGCAGTTATGATTTTAGAAAAATCCATTGACATAAAAGTTCTCCATTCCGTGATCAATAATCATAGCTCATTAATTTTAATGGAAGTGCTAAAAGTAATGCTCCTCCTACAATATTACCAAGTGTAACAAAAAGCATGCTTTTTGCAACGAGTAAAAGATCTATGCCACCATACAGAAAATATGCAACTGAAAATGTACCCATATTTGCTACACAATGTTCAAAACCGGCTGCCACAAATGCCATTATAACACAGAACATAACAACGAGCTTACCGCTTTCGGATTTCATTCTTGTTCCTGTAAAAACCGCTATACAGACAAAGAAATTACATAACACTCCCCTTAAAAAAAGCTGCATTGGTGCAATGCTTAATTTAGAAGCTATAAAACTATTATAATAATCTATTAATATCTGTCTGGAAGCCCCACTGCCAACGAATAACGAACTTAGCAGAAATGCTCCAACAAAATTACCAATATAACTTATAAGCCATATTTTTAAAACTTTAGTGACGGTGCATGAATGGTTATAAAATCCCATAGCCATTACCATATTATTACCGGTAAAGAGCTCACCACCAATAAATACGATAAGAACAATAGCTATAGAAAACAGAAACGCACCAAGAAGTTTCCCAAACTGTGGATATGTCGGATATAATATCGCAGCGGAAACATTTGATAAAATAGTTGCTACAACAATAAAGAATCCTGCAAGAACAGCCCTTAGAAAATATTTTCCAAAATGCTTATCACATAAATCAACCTTATGCACGGCTGCCCTTGACAATGATTCGACTTCTTCAGTTAACATAATTCATTTTTCCTCACTTTATAAAAATTTTCTTAAAACTTTAGAATTATATCACTAAAAGCAACTCATTTCAATAAAATAAATAATCGTTTTTTTTATAAGATAAATAATCATTTTTTTAGAAGATAAGTTATCGTTTTTTTATGCACAATAAACAACTGATTTTTATGTTTATTTTTATATAATTGTACTCCTGCCCTTGACAATTTCAAATCCAAGACCAAGCTGTCTGATTCCATCACTTTGACCGTTAATCAGTTCACGGAGCATCCTCACCGCTTCAATACCACTTTCACGATAAAACAGATGTGCTGTTGTAAAATTCGGAGATACAATACTGCTGATTCGGTCATGTCCAATACCAGCAACCTGAATATCCCCCGGAATATCAAGTCCTTTTTCTTTAATAGCTTTTATAGCACCGACTGCAATATAGTCAGTAGTACAAACAATTCCATCAATGCCATCATATTTTGATAACATGGCTTTTACAATATGATAACCACTTTCTGTTGAACATTCAGCTTCTTTCATAAGCTCTACCTCAGGAATTATGCCATTTTCTTTTAATGCATCTTTATAACCATTAATACGATTTTTCCCAAATGCAATATTTTTATCAGTAATACTTATGCACATTATTTTTTTGCAGCCGGATTTTATGAGTGCATTAGTTATTGTCTTTGCAGCACCATAATCATTATAATATACACATGGATAATCATCAAACTGCTGTCCTACAATCACTACAGGCACACTTACTTTTTTCATAAGATTTTTATGCATTTTTGTATATGTCGTACCGCATAGAATTATCCCATCTACAGGATTATTTTCAAAAAGCTTCACATATTCTATCTCTTTTTCAGAATCATTATTAGTAATTGCCAAAATCATACGGTATCTTGTTTCTGAAAGCTCTGAACTTATTCCATCCACAATTTTTGCAATTGCTTCTGAATTCATTCTTGGAACTACAACACCTATTATATTAGTCTTTCTTGTCCTTAACATCTGTGCATGTCTGGATGGAACATATCCTGTCTGTGTTATTGCATTAGCAATAGCTTCTCTTTTTTCTGTACTTATATATCCATTATTCAGATATCGTGATACTGCTGATACCGAAACTCCTGCCATATCCGCAACGTCTTTTATACTTATTCTTTTACTGTCCATACTAATCTCCATTTCTGATTACAACGGCTGTTTTATAAGTATCTATGTCAAGTGCATACCATTAATGAAAATCTATACAAAACATACAAATTAAAAGGTTACTTCCATATAAACTTATTATGGTTATACTCCCGGCACAATATTCAAAGATGCGGAATATCCGCTATAAAGCCTGTATACTAAAGATTAAAAATAAAAATAATATTGTATAAATATTAACAATATTTTTGCATGGAAAGAATATAATACTTTTTAGATTATTTTACAACAATTAATACATAAAAAATACAATAAATTAATACATAAATGTAACAGAATATTGTTGTTTTATTTAATAAAAAAACATCACATGAAATATACAGCTTCAAATACCATCTGCCAATCCGGTTACTGTAAATATATCATATGATGTCTTTTAAATATTAATATTTTATTATCACACTGCAATTTGTTATAAAAACAGGCTATGCACTACAATTATAATTGACGGAGCATATCTGATTTTTTCATAACAGGTCTTAATGCCAGATATAAAGCAGTTGCAACTACTACTGCTATTACCGCATTAACAGATGTTGTTACTGCACCGACCTTTGCAAGTGCCTTAGCAAGATCCTGCTGTACTCCGAGCAGATAAGTCTTATAGAAATATCCTACGATTGGATCCGCTACAACATTAAATGCCATACCACATATACTTGAAACTATTGTTGCAATAGTAACATATTTTGCCGGGTGATCCTTTGAAATATGGAAAAGTCTGTGAGCTACAAATCCCACAATAAGACCTATGCATAACTTTAATAAAAATGTTTTTGGTGCGCTTGTTACATAAGATGTTGTAAGATCACTTATGGTCATACCTACTGCTCCGGCAAGTCCTCCCCATGTTCCTCCAAGCAGTAACGCTGCAAGAACACAGAATACATTACCGAAATGAAACATTGTCTTTTCTGTTCCAACAGGTATATCAATCTTAATAAAAGTTGCACCTATATAACATAATGCAGCACATAAAGCAGCCTGTGCAAGAACCTTTACATCTATCTCTGCACGTTCTTTCTTTGTACATAAATTATAGATTCCCGCAATAAGGATAACAGCACCAGCTAGTGCAGCAAACATTGATATAGAATATGCTGCATTACCTTTCTGTACATAATTCTTAATGCAAAGAACTATTCCAATAATAAGCACAATAAGACCTGCCAGCCCCTGGATAATACTTTCCTTTTTCTCTTTCATAATAAGTCATTCCTTTCTTTTCATATCAGCGGCTCTGCAATCCCCGCCGAGCGTATATCTTAGTCAGAAGTCCAACCCTGACTGAGATATACTTAAATATTCTTTAGAATAATAATTCGTATTAATCATATTGAAAAGTGCCAATTTAAGATTAATTTATATATCCAGTTTATAATCAGCCATATATATGATACACTGATATCATTGTAAAAATAATATCAGGGGTAAAATCATATGGACATTGTTATTTTTTCTTTTTCAGAAAAAGCAGGAAGACTTTCGACTTACTTAAATCAAAAACTTGCAAAGCTTTATAACTGTAATGTAATATCCTACACATCTGCAAAATATGCATATATTAGTGGAATAAACACAATGGATAAGACAATACAGCATACTGTACATGAATATTTTAAAACCGGTAACATTATCATATTTATAAGTGCTTGTGGAATTGCCGTACGCTCTATAGCTCCATTTATTAAAAACAAGACTACCGATCCATGTGTTATTGTAATGGACGAGCTTGGACATTATGTAATATCTTTATTATCAGGACATATAGGAGGCGGCAATGCATTTACACAAAAAATTGCTGCGATAACCGGTGCTGTCCCTGTAATAACAACAGCAACTGATATTAATAATAAGTTTTCAATAGATGTATTTGCTAAAAATAACGGACTTCATATTACAGATATGTATAAGGCAAAAGATATTTCTGCTGATATTATACATAACAAACGTGTAGGAATGATTACAGGAAGATATATTAACATAGATGGTGATATCCCTGATGAAATTGATATAATTGTTCCCGGCTATTATACCTTTACCGGTCATTTACAATTAAATTCCGGCAGTTATGATAACATTTTCATAATTACCCCATTTACTGATTACTTTAAAGCAGCAGGAATAGACTGTCATAATAAAAAATGCAATAAACTTTATCTTACACCTAAACAGACAGTACTTGGAATTGGCTGTAAACGAGACACTGATACAGACAAATTAAGTACTTTTGTTAAGAATATATTAATGCAATATAACATTTCTCCTGCCTCCATCGCCGCAATTACAAGCATTGATATTAAGAAAAACGAACCTGCCCTTATAAACCTGGCAAAAGAATATAACTGTGATTTTTTAACTTATGATAATTCAACCTTAAAAAACGTACCCGGAGATTTTTCTTCATCAGAATTTGTTACAAAGATAACCGGAGTTGACAATGTCTGTGAACGCGCTGCTTTATGCTGCAGTAATAACAATCATCTGTTTTTAAGAAAAATAAAATCTGACGGTATGACAATTGCAATCGCATTTCTTGATATAAATATATCAATGCTGGAAGCTGGAAGCTGAACTTAGCTGTTGAAATTATTTTATCACAAATTCATATATAAACCGGCTGTTTGTGCCGCATGTGTCACAAAACAGTCTTTATCACAGAGCACAATATAATATTCCGCTCATAAATATCTTAAGTATCAGAAAATATCTGTGTAAAGGAGATTCTTATGATTCAAACTGACAATATACATAACATAATTAAATCTGGCAATAAAAGAAAAAATACATGTAATAATTTTTTCTCAAAAAATCTTCTGATATTTGCCGGAACAACAGAAGGACGACAGCTTATTGAATATCTTATTAATTATACAGATATATTAATCACTGCCTGTACTGCAACAGAATATGGAAAAATACTGCTTCCTGTATCAGAACGTCTATCAATAATTTCAAGAAGACTTGATGAAAATGCTATATATGAACTGATATGTACTAATTCATTTGATGCTGTTATAGATACAACACACCCTTATGCCGTACTTGTAACAGAAAATATTAAAAATGCCGCTAAAAAGGCCCATCTTAATTATATACGTCTTATAAGGCCAACAGAAAACATAAGTAATATTGACAAAACAGGTAATATAAATGAATTATGCGAAACATATGCAACAGATAGTACAAATAAGACATATACAATAAATGAAGCTGATAAAAAAATTAATAATATTATTAATGCAGCCTCAGTAAAGGATGCCATAGAATATCTTAAAAAAACTACAGGCAATATATTATCAACAACTGGCAGCAAGGAATTATCGGAATTTTGCAGGCTTGATAATTATAAGGAGCGTGTATATGCAAGAATACTTCCAAATCCTGACATGGTCAGGGTCTGTTATGATGCAGGTTTTACAGGAAGACACCTCATATGTATGCAGGGACCATTTTCAGAAGAAATGAATATAGCAATTATCAACCAATATAATATTAAATATACAGTCACCAAAAATTCAGGCAGGCAGGGAGGTTTTATGGAAAAGGTAAACAGTGCCATGGCAACTGATACCAAATTAATCATTATAGGAAGACCTGTTATAGAAGAAGGATTAACTTATGAACAGGTAATAGAATGGATAACAACAGACTACCTATGACAGTTACATGTGATAAGCAGTCTGTTGTTATATCTGTTGTTATATTTAAAGCTGCTGTAGCATTTCCCGCTAAAAACATTAATGTCAAGCCGTTATGTTAATAAAAATAATTAAAAAATCAATCATATTATAAATCTGCAAATATAACCTTCTGCATTTTTACATTGATAATTATAATATTCATCCTTGTTAAGGCTTGACAATATTGCCATGATTGTTCCACCATGGACAACTGCCGTTATCGAAATCATTTTCAGAACCTGATTATTATTCTTTATGTATACATTATCATTTTTATTATCAATGGTTATTTTTAACGGACTATTAATTAACCGGATACTGTCTGATTCCACACAACAGCAGGCCTTGGACAACATTTTATCAAAGCCTGACATGCATCGTAATACAAACTCCTGACGGCTTTCACCCTCTGGAAATGCTATTGTACCATTGCTGTCAATCCAACGCTGATAATAAGCATTATCTTTAAGCTCCTGATAATTTTTCATTTCAAAGCTGCCAAAATCCATCTCGTGAAATTCATCGATAACTGTATATATTTTATCAGGAAACAATATATCGCATGTCATTTTACATCTTGACATCGGACTACAAAAAAGGTAGTCCGGTGTCTTATAAATCTGTGCTTTATTAAGCTTTTCAAGACTCTTCATTCCATTCACGGTTAATGACATATCTGTAGAGCCTATATATCTTTTTTCTATATTGGCCTGAACTTGTCCATGCCTTATAAGGGTCAGGTCAACCAATATATTATTATAATTATTTTTCAATGTAATTTCCATTTTGCTAAATTTTTAAATTATTATAACTACTCTGTTAGAATTATTCTATAAATGCTGTCTGACCTGTTATTTTCTTTTCTTTAACAGGTGCATCATCTGCCGCATAACCTAATGCAGCCATGCCATATACAATGTGATTGGCCGGAACGCCTAATTCATCAAGTACACTTCTTACATCTTTATCATCGCATATATTCTGTAGCTGGTTAATCCATACAGAACCTATACCATAAGAATGTGCCGCAAGAAAAATATTTTCAAGAGCACATGCATTATCTTCTTTGCCAAAAGGACTGTCCTTTTCGTTAGATGGCATAATAAGAGCCATTGGACAATACATATTGTAGCCGGGACGGTCAAGCTTTTTTTCAATCACTTTACATATCTTCTTTATAGCATCCTGATTAGTAATAACTGTAAATTTCCATGTCTGTCTGCCCATACCAGTTGGAGCATTAAGCGCAGCCTGTACAAGTTCATTTAAAATATCTTTATCAACCGGCTTGTCTGTGAATTTTCTAATACTTCTTCTTGTTAAAATATTCTCAATAATCTCGTTCATAATACTCTCCATTCTTTAATTGTAAAATTATCCAATAAAATATTCTTTCATGTCCGTAAGTGTCTTATCAATATTTTCTTTTGTATGTGCCGCAGATACAAAGATTGATTCAAACTGGCTTGGTCCAAAGTAATTACCCCGTGATAACATATGATTGAAGTATTTTGCAAATTCGGCTGTATCAGATGTCTTAGCGGATATATAATCAGTTACCTCTTTGTCTGTAAAGAATATGCATGAAAGTGAACCTATTCCTGTTACCTTGTATGGAAGTCCAGCTTCTTTGATTATGTCCGCCGCACCATTTCTTAACATTTCACCAAGTTCAAATGTTTTTTTATAAATTTCAGGTGTTTCTTTTAATATCTTAAGCTGTGTTATACCTGCTGCCATAGCAACAGGATTACCGCTTAATGTACCTGCCTGATATACTGAACCTACAGGAGATACTACCTGCATGACATCCGCTCTTCCGCCATATGCTCCAACAGGCATTCCACCACCTATAATCTTACCATATGTAATAAGGTCAGGATGTACATTAAAATATCCGCTGGCACCGGTTAGTCCTAATCTGAAACCTGTTATAACCTCATCAAAAATAAGAAGTGCATTATTATCATCGCACAGCTTTCTTAGACCTTTAAGAAAACCGTCTTTAGGAAGTACTACACCCATATTGGCTGATACAGGTTCTACTATAACACAGGCTATCTCATCTTTATTTTCATCAAAAAGCTTCTTAACGCTGTCCAAATCATTATATACAGCTGTAAGAGTATCCTTGACACAATTAGCCGGAACTCCGCTGCTGTCTGGAATTCCTGCTGTCATAACACCGCTTCCTGCCTTTACAAGAAGTGCATCTGAATGACCATGGTAATTGCCCTCAAACTTAATAAATTTATTCTTTCCTGTAAATCCCCTTGCAGTACGGATAGCACTCATTACAGCCTCTGTTCCGGAATTAACCATTCTTACCATCTCAAGTGATGGAACGATATCACACATAAGCTGTGCCATCTCTACTTCTGCCTCAGTTGCCGCACCGTAGCTTATACCTTTGCCAATCTGCTTAATAACAGCTTCTACAACCCTGTCATCATTGTGTCCCAGTATCATAGGTCCCCATGAACCGATATAATCAATATATCTGTTGCCATCCACATCTGTAAGATACTGTCCCTTCGCACTGTCTATAAAGACAGGATGTCCACCAACAGGACCAAAGGCTCTTACAGGGCTGTTGACACCACCCGGCATAAGATTAACAGCCTTTTTAAAAAGTTCTTCTGATTTTGTCGTAAGCATTATTTACAAATCCTTTCTCTAAAAATTACATATATATGCAGCAATTACCATTATATCAGCCAATATATCCGGCCTTAATATACTCTGCAAGCTCCTTTGCATAATATGTTATAAGCATATCAGCTCCTGCACGATACATTGCAGCGCCTGTCTCGCATACAATTGATTTCTCATCAATATAGCCTGCTGCCGCTGCCGCCTTTATCATGGCATATTCACCACTGACACTATATACAGCCAGCGGCTGCGTATAAGTATCAGCCATATCCCTTACTATATCAAGATAAGAAAGTCCCGGCTTAACCATTATAATATCAGCACCCTCATCAATATCAAGAGCAGCCTCTCTTATAGCTTCCCTTCTGTTATGATAATCCATCTGATAACCCTTTCTGTCACCAAATTCAGGTGCTGAACCGGCAGCATCCCTGAACGGACCATAAAAAGCGGATGAATATTTAACAGAATATGCCATAATAGGAATATTAATAAATTCATTTTCATCAAGCATACGTCGTATAGCTTCAACACGCCCATCCATCATATCAGATGGTGCAACCATATCAGCTCCTGCCTTGGCATGTGAAAGTGCAACCCTTGAAAGTACATCAAGTGTCTTATCATTATCGACCTCCCTGCCATGAAGTATTCCACAATGACCATGTGAAGTATATTCGCACATACATACATCAGTTATGCAATAAAGCAGAGGATATTTCTCCTTTATAAAGTAAAGTGCTCTCTGTACAATTCCCTCACTGTCCCATGCACTGCTTCCACATTCATCCTTGTGTGCCGGAATACCAAATAATAGAATACTCTTTACTCCTGCCTTACATACATTATCAAGCTCCTCAGACAAGCGGTCAATACTATATCTATACTGTCCCGGCATTGAAGGAATCTCTTCTTTTATGTTATCGCCTTCAATTACAAAAATCGGATAAATAAGTGTATCCGCTGAAACTCTTGTCTCCCTTACCATGCCCCTGATAATAGGATTCTGTCTTAACCTTCTTGGTCTTTGTGTTAAATTCATGTCAATCCTCCATCCTGTATTATTAAATTATTATCTTATATCTCATCCATAATAACATCAATAAGACTATCAATAGCTGCTTCTTTGGAAATCCGTATATTCATGCCATATTCTTTAGCACATGATGCAGTCTGTTCACCTATACATACAGCATTAACCTGTGTATAATCAAGCTGTGGCAATGCTTTTACAAAGCCTCTTACTGTAGATGCGCTTGTAAACATTACATAATCAATATCTTTGTTATTAAATGTTTCATACATCTTATCTTTTAAGTGGCTGCCCGTTTCATATACAGTCTTATAAATAGCAATGTCCTTATATACAATTCCTGCATTGTCAAGCTCACGATTAAGCTCAGGTGAACCCTCCAGAGCTCTGAATATATAAATAGTTCCACCCTTTTTATACTCTTTTTTCCATTCACTTGCAAGTGTTCTTCCAAGTTCCTTGGCAGAATATTTCAAAGGCATATAATCAGGATATATTCCATACTTTTCAAGTGCCCTGCCGGTTCCGCTTCCAAGTACTGCAAATGTAAGCTTATTATTTGCAAAAAGCCTTCTTATATCTATCCTTAATATGTTAAGCTGTTCAAAGAAATGCTCCACTCCACGGGGACTTGTAAATGCAATGCAATCCGGCGTATCAGAGTGCTGTATCTTATTGACTGCATTAAGGATACTTTCTGTATACCTGTCTCCATCATCCTTTGTAATCAGCTGTGTCTTAATAGTTGGAAACTGTATTACCTGCGCTCCTAAATTTTTAAGTTTTTCCGTAAGCATTGAGATACTGTTCTGTGGTCTTGTAACAACAATCTGCTTCCCAAACAGCGGAAGCTTTTCAAACCATGCAAATGAATCTGATAACGCACAGACCTTTCCAACCACTATAACTGCAGGCGCTTCAATATTCTCAATATCAGCCTGAGCTTTAAGATTAGCAATATCCGATATGACACGTCTTTGTCTGCTTGTTGTACCCTTTTCAAGAATGGCCGCAGGAGTATCTGGTCTCATTCCTGCCGCAATTAATCCCTGACATATAGTTTCAAGAGCTGCAACTCCCATAAGAAATACAAGCGTGGCATCCATATCAACAAGAGCCTTAAAGTTAATATCCAGTTTATTGTCCTGCTTTTTATGACCTGTAATAACATGAAATGAAGATGTATAATCTCTATGTGTAACAGGTATACCATTATATGCGGCAACGGCAATACCTGATGTAATTCCCGGAACTACTTCAAATGGAATATTATACTTCGACAAAAGCTCAAGCTCTTCTCCTCCACGTCCGAATACAAAAGGATCTCCGCCTTTAAGACGTACAACTCTTTTACCTTCAAGCGCCTTATCTAAAAGAAGTCTGTTAATATCCGGCTGGGCAATAATATGATGGCTTGAACGCTTACCGGCATTAATAAGTTCAGCATCCGGTGGCAGAATTGCAAGTATTTCCATACTGATTAATGCATCATATATTATTACATCAGCACTTTTTATAAGACTTACTGCCTTTTGTGTCAACAGACTGATATCTCCCGGTCCTGCACCAATCAGCCATACTTTACCGGCATTAGCTGTTGTAAATTTTCCTTTAAGCTCCATAGCAAGCTCTTCACCGATATGAACGGCATCTTTACACAGACCTGTCTTTACACCGGTACAATAATCATCAGATACTTCATCATAATACAATCCACGCAGTGTTATTGTATCACCTGATATATATGAGTAAGCTGCTATAGGTGAACTGCACCCTCCGTTAAGTGCCTTTGTAAATGCTCTCTCTGCCATTGCTTCATATTCAGCATTCTTATCAAACACACATTCCATATAGGAATAATCAACCCCTTCTCTTCCCTGTATTGCAAGTATTCCCTGCCCTGCTGCCGGAATAAGCTCGTCCGGTTCAAATACACGGTCTGCACAGCTTTCAAGTCCCAGTCTTTTAAGCCCTGCCATCGCAAGCACAGTTGCAGAATAATCCTGTGTCTTAAGCTTATTCATGCGTGTCTGTACATTTCCTCGTATCCCCTTAAACTGTGCACCTGGATATAACTTCTTAAGCTGAACCATTCTTCTGTTACTAGATGTTCCTATAATTCCATTTTGAAAGGATTCCTCACAGCCTGATTTTATAATTAATGCATCTTTTGCATCCTCTCTTTTGAAGTATCCGATAACAGGCAGCTTAGGATTGACCTCCATAGGAAGATCCTTTAAGCTATGGATTGTAATATCCACCTTTCCCTCAACTAATGCCCTGTCAAGCTCTTTTACAAACAGACCTTTTCCACCTATCTTATCAAGATTACGGTCAAGTATCTTATCTCCTGTAGTTTTCATCGTAATAAGTTCAAATTCAATATCAGGGTTATGCTTTTTAACCTCATCCAGCACAAGCATTGTCTGTGCAATAGCAAGCCTGCTGTCCCTACTTCCAACCCTTATATGAAGTTTATTATTATTATTCATACTAATCTCCATTCCTGAATTACAGTTAATTAAATATCCTTTTCCTGCATATCCTCTCTGAAAGCTTCTATACATGCAACCCAGTATTCTTCCGGCAAATGTTTTTTCAGATTGAAAAGCATGGATGTAACAGTTCTTTTTGTACCGTCACTTATAATATCTTTTAATTCTTTGTCAGAATATCTATCATTATCTGTGGATATATCATGTATATCCCTTTCAATTCTGTTATATGTCAATTTGCCTGCAAGTTCGCCTATAACCTGTATTGCTTCTATATACTGCTTGACATCTTCATCCGCTTTAAACCGCCTTATATATTCATCAATAATCGAATCAGCATGTTTAACAGCTTCATTATCTGCACCCGTGTTAGTCCCACATAACATATCAATGTCATATAACTGAATGTCCGGATTATCTGAAAATTCAGGTGAAATATCTCTTGGTACTGCAAGGTCTGCCATAACCCTGAAATGTCCATCTTCAAATAATGTATGACATTCGTTATACTTTACAGTGTAGTGGGGACTTGTCGTAGCACTTATTATAATATCAGAGTCAGCTATTATCTTATACCTGTCCCTGTAATCTATAATATTACAGCCGTTTGGAACTTTAACCTGTCTTGTCTTGTAATTACGGATAGTAACTGTGACATCTGCTTTTTGCTGAACCATAAAGTCTGCTGCAAGACGGCCTATCTCACCATTACCAATCACCATGCATTTAAGCCCCTCTATACATTCAAAGTCCTTATCGAGTACTTTTTTCAATTCATATATAACTGAATTTTCAACAGCCGTAAGGCGCACTGTAGATTTGACTTTTTTGGCAGCAGTTATTGCCATCTGAAACAGTCTTTCAAGTACAGGGTCAGTGGTCTGCGCTTCCCTTGCCGTAGCAAGGGCATTTTTAACTTGTGTTATAATCTGGTCTTCGCCAAATATCTTGGATTTCATACCACATGCAAGCCTGAACAGATGATATATAACATCGTCATTTTCACGCTGGATCATGTAAGAAGAATATTTATCATATGGCACATTTCCAAGAAAACATAACTGCTCCTTAAGATTGTCAATATACTTACAGCAGCTTATATAAAGCTCCGTTCTATTACAGGTAGATATAAGAACAGCGCCGCTTATGTCACTATTTTCTTTAATATATTCCAGAATATCACAGGTTGCATGGTGTTGAAAAGAAAATACAGACCTGATATCAATATCTGCATGTTCATAGTCAATTCCAATCATTTGTAATTCCATTTTCCACTTCTCCTAATTATTTTTCAAACTATTACATATTATATAATATGGCATTGCATATAGCTGCTGCCACATTACTTCCACCCTTTCGCCCTCTTGCAACTATATATGGCACACCGGCTTTCATTATAAGCTCTTTTGACTGTACTACATTTACAAAACCTACCGGTACACCAATTATAGCCACAGGATTTATTTTATCTTCCTTAATAAGTTCATAGAGTTCTACAAGCGCCGTAGGTGCATTTCCTATTGCAAATATAAGCTTCTTATCTATACTGCAGGTCTTTTCCATACTTATTGCAGCCCTTGTAAGCTTTCTTTCTGCTGCTTCAATTGCCACATCTTCATCGCTCATAAAACAATATACCTCACCACCATGAGAAGCAAGTATTTTTTTATTAATCCCTGACTTTGCCATCTGTGTATCAGTAACAATACACGCTCCACTGCGGATTGCATCCTTGATAATGTCAACAACACCGTCAGAAAAACACAGATTATCCGCATAGTCAAAATCCGCAGATGTATGTATAGCTCTTTTTACAACAGGCTCAATATCCTTTGGGAATGTCCTGCCTTTCAGTTCTTCTGTTATAATTTCAAAGCTTCTCTTTTCAATCTCTTTTGGAAGCACCTGTTCTAATTCTATATTACCAATATAATTTTTCACACTAATCTCCATTCCGCAGGCATTTTTAATGCCGGAGGAATCGCGAGCCAAATGTCAGATTTGGCTCTGCGATAAGGGCTGCTTTGTAACGCCTGCAGCACAAAGCAGCCGTGTGATAAAATAAGCTATCAAGCTTATTTTTCACACTAATCTCCATTCCTAGCCATTCATGCCTTTATCAAGTATATCATATACTCTTTCCATATCCATCGACTGCCTTATGGCATCTGCTAAAATATCATACTGCTTTTGTTTATACTCTTCAATGTCAAATACTTTTACATTGTTACAGTCATATCCTTTTTCTTTAAGAAGAGTCATTATTATAGTCCTTGCCACATCTGTTGCATCAAATATACCATGAACATAACTTCCATATACATTATCTTTATATGCACCATCCGGGCTGTTAGATATATTGTATTTATATGCATCACCTGTCTGTGGCTGTGTATTAATATCCTTTTTTGTTTTATTGTCGAAATATTGTTTTGATATTGCCGGCATTGTATTTTCATCATATATGTAACACATTGGCTCATATCCTGCAGCAGGCACAGTATGGCCCATATGAATCTCATACCCTTCTATATTCATGTTACTAAGTGGGCTTAATATACCTTTTATATTATTAAATACTCCTGCTGCCCTTGTCCTTGTCTTTTCATTTTCAAATACTGTATTAACAGGAAGAAGACCTAATCCCTTAATACTTCCTTTATGCTCCATTCCATATGGGTCACTGATAGTCTCACCTAACATCTGGTAGCCTCCGCATATTCCAAATATAATAGTATTTTCAGAAGCGGCTTTTAGTATTCTGGCTTCAATGCCTGACTGGCGCATCCACATAAGATCTTCAATAGTATTTTTAGTACCGGGAATAATTATCATATCAGGATTATTAAGCTCTCCCGGTGATGTTACATAATTGACATTGACCTCTTCAAAACATTCAAATATATTAAAATCAGTAAAATTAGATATCCTTGGAAGTCTGATTACAGCAATATCTATAAGACCTGTGTGTTTCTTCTTTTTAAATCGTTCTGATAAGCTGTCCTCATCATCAATATCAATATTAATATACGGTATGACACCTAGAACTTTCTTTTTACAGCGTTCCTGTAACATATCAATGCCCGGCATAAGTATATCCTTATCCCCTCTGAATTTATTAATAATAAGTCCCTTTATATAATCTCTTTCAGTATCCTCAAGAAGTGCAATAGTGCCATATAATTGTGCAAATACACCACCCCTGTCGATATCCCCTGCAAGCAGTACAGGTGAATGTGCCATTTTTGCCATTCCCATATTGACAATATCATTATCCTTAAGATTAATCTCTGCCGGACTTCCTGCTCCCTCAAGTACAATAATGTCATTTTTAGTTGACAATCTTTCATAGGCATTCATTATATCCGGTATATATTTTGTTTTTTCTTTATAATACTGCATGGCTTTCATATTACCTTCAACCCTGCCATTTATAATCACCTGTGAGCCTATATTACTGGTAGGCTTTAAAAGTATAGGATTCATATCTATATCAGGCTCAATTCCTGCGGCTTCTGCCTGCATTACCTGTGCCCGTCCCATCTCATAGCCATCTTGGGTTATGTACGAATTAAGAGCCATATTCTGTGATTTAAACGGTGCAACCCTGTAACCATCCTGATAAAATACCCTGCAAAGACCTGCCACTAAAAGACTCTTGCCAGCATTAGACATTGTACCCTGAATCATTATAGATTTTGCCATCTTAAACTCCATTTCCTAAATAAATATTAAATATGTATTTCAATGCATTTATAAGTCTTTCATTATCATCATGTTTTTTTACAGCAATCCGGTAATATCCGTCTGTAAGATTATAATAATTGCTGCAGTCCCTTATAAGTATTCCCATTTTTATAAGTTCTTCCTTCAAATTATTCTTAGCCTTAAAAAATATGTAATCAGCCGAGCCTTTCCAATACTTTATTTTAAGCCTGTCAAACTCATTATATATATATTGCTTTTCTTTGTTTATAAGAAGTCTTGTACTGTCAATATAATCTTTCTCATTAAGTGCTGCTATTCCTGCTTCCTGTGCGATTGTTGATACATTCCATGGTGCACCGCTTTTATACATTTTATTAATGAGACCGTAATCTGAGGTGATTCCATAACCAAGCCTTATCCCTGCCATAGCATAGATTTTTGTAAATGCCCTTAAAATAAACAGATTTTTATATCGATTAATTTCTTTGATACATGTTCTTTCTTTATCATCACTAAGAAAATCCAGAAAACATTCATCAATAAATACATTTATATTGTTTTTTTCACACTCTGTTAAAATACCACATATTATATCAGGTGGAATATTAATTCCTGTAGGATTATTAGGATTACATAGAAAAATAATATCAACGTCACAATCCAGCAGACTGCATATATCTTTTTTAATTACAAAGTCCTGCGTATCAAGCATATAATGTATGATATTATTACATCCGCAACACTGTAGAGCTTCTTCATATTCACAAAAGCAAGGAGAGACAAGTACCGCCTTAGATGGTTTTATGGCAAGTGCATATCTGTATATTAAGTCAGCCGCACCATTTCCACAGATAATATTATTATCTGTAAGATTTATACCATCCCCAATATAAGCATTATAATAATCTGCAATACTATGTCTTAATCTGTCACAATATATCTGAGGATATGCCGCAATATTATCAAGACTTCCAATAATTGTATCCTTTACAGACTGTGGCGTTCCATTTGGGTTGACATTTGCCGAAAAATCCAGAATATTATCATATTTATAAATATCTCCACCATGGGCATTATTATATGTGTTTAAAATATCAGATGCTTTCAACTTATATCACCTCTATTCTTTCATAACTATTTTATATCATAGTATCAGATACAGTTAATTTTTCATTTTTAAATAACAACTAATAATTTTATTGCAGAAAATATAATCATTGCCAGAAATACCATAACATACAACAGTCTGTTGACTCTTATTATATCTTTTCTTTCAATTTCTCTTACCGGTTCACCTATGGTCTGCTTTTTGTATAGTTTCCCAAAATAATAAGCATCGCCTAGAAGCTGGATGTTCATAGCTCCTGCACATGCAGCTTCTGTCTGTGCTGAATTAGGGCTGGAGCTTTTCATTCTGTCTCTTTTAAATATACGATAGCTTTCTTTTCCGTCAAAGTCTGGAAGAATAAATGCTGCCATTATAATAAATATTGCCGATATTCTCGCCGGAATAAAATTGACAATATCATCAGCCTTAGCTGCAACACGTCCAAAATACAGATATTTATCATTTTTATAGCCAATCATCGAATCCATTGTATTAACAGCTTTATAAAAGAAACCTCCACATACTCCGAATAACATCATAAATATTAATGGTGCAATTATTCCATCACTTGAATTTTCTGCGACTGTTTCAACTGCTGCCTTAATTACTCCCTTTTCATCAAGACATTCTGTATCTCTTCCAACTATCATCGATACGGCATGTCTGCCGGCTTCTATGCCATCATTTTCCAATGCATAATACACCTTCATGCTCTCTGTTTTTAATGATTTTAATGCAAATATAAAATAGCACATAATACTCTGTACAACAAATGACAAATATGGACTTACATAATCACACAGCCTTATTATTATAAATGGAATTGTTACAGAAACCGCTGTGACCACAACTGCCGTTACAGCTCCTGCCGCAAGTTCTCCATTCTTGTTTTTGGAAAATATCTTTCTTGTTATTATTTCCATGAATGTTATTAAATTGCCAATGAGTCTTATAGGATGCCATTTAAACCAATAAGGATCTCCAAGTATTAAATCTATAATAAAACCTGTTATACAGGCAGCTAAGGCTTGTAACATGTTATTCTCCATTCTGCTGTCATTCTCTCACATTAATCATTCTTACGCTCATTTTCCACACTAATCCTAATTCCACAGCAACTATTTTTCTTATCAATCTTTATTTTATTCTCTGTGCAATACCACTGAATATACGATATACTTCATCTGAATGACCTGCAATAAGGGTAAGCATCCTTCCGGTTTCTTCACGCCATCTTCTATCACATGCTTCAATTGGCACTAAACCACAGCCTATTTCATCAGAGATTACAAGCCAGCCATTTTTCTGTACCAGCTTAGTAACAAGCATCTTATAACCGGCATTATTATCAAGCATATTTTTCATAAGAATATGAAAATCGTCTATAAACAGCCCCTGCGTATCATCATATATATCATTATTTATGTTGTCATCCATATTATTATATGTATCATTATTTATGTCATCATCTGTCTTATCAATACCGGTTTCCATTAATCTTTGCATGAAGCTGTCATATGATGAAAGGTCAATATTATATTCTTTGAAATTTTTCTTTGCAAATGCTGTCTTTCCCTGAGAGCATCCGCCTATAATAAGTATTTTCTTCACGTTACTTAACCATCCTTTTTTAGAATTAATATTGGATTAAAAGAAAAACAGACGTTCATTTACAGTTAGAACTTAAAAAATATCATAAATCCTGCAAGTATCATAAGTTCACATATCTGAAGGAAAAATCCTGCAAGATCACCTGTTATTCCTCCAAATTTACTCATGCATAATCTGTAATGTATTAAAAATGCAACTCCTGCCGTGATAAACATAATAATTGCAGCAGCTGCACCTCCTGTAATCAATGTTATAATAAATTCCGCAATAATATATATACACATTATAACCGTAACATTTCTTCTATGCGCCCCATCCTGAAATGCTGCAACAAGCCCCGTATTCTTAGCTTTAGGAAATGCCGCAATACTTAACGCACTAAGAGTTCTCGATATTGCATAGCCCATGCATACAAACATAACTGCATCATTATCAATCTCACTAAAGCATGCCACACAGCATATAAAATATACAATTCCATATATTATTGCAAATGCCCCCGAATCCGGATCTTTAAGTATCTCAAGCCTTTTATCTTTATCAGCATATGAACATATTGCATCAACCGTGTCAAGATATCCATCCATGTGAATACCTCCTGTTATAACAACAGGGATAACAGCAGCAATCAGGCTTTTAAAAAGAGTGCCCAGACCTGTCATATTGCATAGCATAAAAAAAAGATATTGTACTGCTCCGATAATAACACCGACTACCGGAAAAAAGCACAATGCATATTTCATATTTTTTTCATTCCATTCTACTCCCGGTACAGGTATTTTAGAATACATCGAAAGAGCTATAAATAGTGACTGCATATTTTTATATATCTGATATCTATAAAGTCTTAGAATCTAAGCTTTGTAAAAATCGGACATTTCCTTTCTTTAATAATATTATGATGTCGTGATCAAAAGCCCACAACTGTGAGCGGGCTCATAGGGGCAAAGAACCTTATCTCCCTGTATCATATTATTAATCATTTGTAATGTACAGGTATTCCATAGACAATCTCTGTCACATGGTCGGCTCTTACAGCCATCTGACGATTAATACTGCCAAGATAGTATATATATTTTTTCATGGTGTCATCGTATTCACAGCCATCGCTAAATATCTCGTTAGTTACTACAACTAGATTCTTACACTGTGTTAAAATATTATCAATGCCACACATTATCTCTGATACAGTATTATCGGCTGCCCCATTGTCATCAAACATCTCATTAGCCGTAAGATTAGACATACAGTCAAGAAGTACTGTTGTATCTGATTCAGTCTTTATGTGTTTCAGACCATAAAAACATTCTATTGTTTTAAAGCCTTTATCTTTTCTCATCATACGGTGACGTTGGATTTTTTGACGTGCTTCATCATCAAATGCCATCATAGTCGCTATATATGTAAGTGATACCGCTCCCGCCTTTTTATTTTCCTCTGCCAGCTTAACAGCAATACTTTCTGCGTATTCAGACTTACCGCTTCCACTGCCACCTGATATCATATAAAACATAAATTCTCCAATTCTTAAAGTTCTAATCCTTGCAGCCAATCCTAGAAGTAAATGCACCATATTGTAATTATGATTCTCAATAAGCATGTTTATCATGTTACTATATAACATTGCCTGCGCTATTCCCGTCTTTAATTTTCTGTATTTTTATATTTCTACACCTTTCAAGAAAATCATTTATAAAATCAATTCCCGAATAATAATAAAGATGTGGATATCCTGCGATATAATTATGTCCTGCATGAATACATTCCCAGCTCCTTTTGCCGGATGGCTTGACTGCAATAAATGAACTTCCATTATTAGTACTGTCCCAATAGTGAAATTCGTGTCCTTTTATAAGACACTCTCCTGAAATATTATAATTTTCTGTTTTACCATAACGCTCATTTTGTTTAATGGAAATGTATCCGAATCTTGTAAGTCTGTGTGTATTAAAACACTTACCCTTAATAACACCAGCCATATTATATACTTTTCCATGTTCATCTTCAAGCCGCTCATGCAGATACATAAAGCCTCCGCACTCCGCAAGATAAAACATTCCATTATCTATTGCCGATTTGACAGATGTAAGCATTGCATGATTTTCTGATAATTCTTTGGCATATATTTCAGGATAGCCGCCACCAAGAAGCAGAATATCAGTCCCATCAGGAAGCTTATTATCATTTAACGGACTAAAAAAGACAATATCACAGCCGAGTTTCTTTAAAAGTTCTATATTATCCTTATAGTAAAAACAGAATGATTTATCATATGCAACAGCTATGCGTAATCTTACCTTTTCTTTGCATATATATTTTTGCCATTCATAAGGCGACTGCACATTAATATCCTTAGCTTCACCGGCTATTCTTATTATAGAATCCATATCAATATGATTTAAAATCTCATGTCCGATTTGTTCAATATTATTTTTAATATTATCCCGCTCAAATGGAGTGACAAGACCCAGATGTCTGCCCTCAAAATGGCAATCCTTAATATAAGGCATGGCTCCTATAACTTTTATATGTGTACGTTCTTCAATAATAGGAATAAGCTGTTTTGCAGTCATCTTAGATATACCATTTAAAATAACTCCTTTGATACGGTTATTTTTGTATATTTCTTTATCTGATACAACACAATTTTCATATTTATCAGTATAGCAATCTTTATTTATCATATTCGGATTTATGTTGATATCCTTCGCAACAGTTGAATGATTATCAGTACATGACGGCTTGAATTTTAAAAAGCCTTCTATTAATGGAACAACTGACAACCCCATTCCCTTTGCATTAATAATGAGTATAACCGGTGTATCAGTATTACATGCAAGATCATACGAACTTGCCTTAGTACTGTCCATTGCCATTCCATCAAAATATCCCATAACGCCCTCCATTACAGTAATATCTGTTCCGGCAGCGTTTTGTGCCATGAGATGTCTGACCTGTCTGCGGCTGCTAAAGAACATGTCAAGGTTCTGTGATGGAATATCAAATATCTGACTGTGAAACATAGGATCTATATAATCAGGACCACATTTAACCGATGAGCATTTTAGTCCCATATTTTTCAATGCCCATAAAATGCCACATACAATCGTAGTCTTGCCACATCCACTGTTAGTACCGGCAAACATTATTCTCGGTATATTTTTTAATTGATTACATGCTTGTTTTTCGTCTTCTTTCATATATCCATACATGCTGTCAAATAACTTCTCCTACTTAAAAATTCTTCTCATATTACAAAACTTGTATTATTATAACATAAGCTTTCTTATAATGTCAGCTAATATTTGAAGTTCAATAAAGAAAGACTCTCGTAATGATTATGAATTATAATAAACATTACAAGAGTCTTTCTTATTGTCATTTAAGTTGTCAGGTCAGATTAAAGCATAGCTCCGAAATCTGTTACTATTATCTGTCCTGTTATTGCTCTGGCTTCATCACTTGCAAAGAATAAAATAGCATTTGCAACATCCTCAGCCATACATGATTCAGCCTTAATATCGCTATGTGTCATCATTGCTCCTATCATATCAGGATCTAATGCCTTAGGGTCAGTTCCCATAGTCATCGGAGTAATAATATTGCCCGGACATATAGCATTACAACGTATGCCATCCTTTTGGAATCTTAAAGCTGTATGCTTCGTAAGTCCTATAACTGCCGCCTTGGATGCTACATAAGCAGCACCGCCACAGCCCTTTTCTCCGGCTACTGATGCTACATTTACAATTGATGCTCCTTTTTTCATACGCTTTGCAGCAGCTCTCATACAGCGCATTGTACCTTTTTCATTAGTTTCGATAATTCTGTCCATATCTTCATCAAGAAATCTGTCAATAGGCTTAAGTCCCTGCTCAAGAATACCTGCATTATTGACAAGAATATCAATTCTTCCATACTTATCAATAACCTTCTGCATAAGCAACTCAGGATCTTCCGGTTTTGAAATATCCGTTGCGACGGCAAATACTTCTCCACCGGCTGCTTTTATCTCATCAGCCACTTCATTAAGGGCGGCTTCTCTTCTTGCTGTAATTACAACAGTTGCGCCCTCCTTTGCAAATAACCTGGCTGCAGCAGCCCCAACTCCTGAATTACCCCCTGTAATAACTGCAATCTTACCTTCTACACGTCCCATAATAATTCCTCCATTGTTAAATTTGTATAAATTATTTGTGAATCAGACACACATATTATATAAATAATACATTAAAATTGTTTAAATGTAAATACAATTCTTACAAAAGCATCTACACAAAAGCATCTACACGCAAAATCATCTATCAGACCACCATCAAGATTATCATATCTATTACAAAAATCACGTACACCACCACATTAGTTAAGACCTTACTGTACAATGCGGATTCTTTCTTCTTGGGCTGTATCCTTTATTATATTACATATATATTATTCACTCTGCATGATCTATAGAACAGTTAAAGGTTTCTTTTTGTCCTGTAGATGTATTTAATATAAACTTATAACTTCCTGCACCTGCCGCTGAATATATATTTGCAATAATACATAGTTCACCATTAGAATTAAGGCATGGGATAGCAGCTTTTACATTATCCTCATTCAGCGTATCTTCCACCAGTGTGTCATATTGCTTCTGTCCGACCATATTTATCATATTACTATTCAAGTCCCAGTATTTTTTCATTGTATCCTTTACTATATTATAATAATCTTCCAATGATAAATTATATTTATCGCAAAAATCACTTACATCTAACTCTTTTCCTGTTTCATATGAAATATTATACACATAATAGCTTGTTATACTTACATTAGCTCCAACAGTCTTTGCAATAATTGAAATTATACCTTTATCCTGTCCCCATGAATATGACATCTGCGTTATATACGGATAATAATTTTTATCATTCTTATCACCATAGTATACATTTTTCTGCAAAATAGTATTTAATTCATTATACATTTTTGCATTTATATCATAAGCTCTGCCATTACTAAGGCTGACCTGTGGTATATGATAACAATTTAACTTGTGCGAATAATAATCATCGAAAATAACATCACTATATGCATCTGACACAAGTTCTGTATTCTGCTGCCCCGTACTCTGCTGTAATTCAGTACTTTGCTGCTGTACGTCGCTCTGCTGCAATTCTTTGCCCTGCTGCACAATACTTTGCTGTGATTCAGTATTCTGTTGTGTTTTTATTTCTGATTGAACAGCAGACGTTTCTTTAATACTGTCTGCTGAATTTTCCTGAATATATTTTTGCAGCGTTGTATTTCCACAGGATACCAACATAAGCATACTTATATCAGCCAGCACAACCGACATTAATTTCTTTTTTATCATATGTTTCCCTTTCTTTAATAAATAAATGCTACTTATATTATTAATTTTATTAAATAATTTAGCCAATATACTTTTATAAAATTTATCATTTTAAATCATCAAGAATAGAATGGCCTATTGTTTTCTCTGGCATCTTAACTTCAAAATTATCTGCAATCGTAGCTCCGATTATTGCAAATGTTTTCTCATCTTTAAGCTTTCCACAGCCCTTCATTGATGGAGAATAGGCAAGAAATGGAACCTTTTCCCTTGTATGGTCAGTGCCTTTATAAGTCGGATCATTTCCATGGTCTGCTGTTATAATAAGCAAATCATCATCATTTAACGTATCCATTAATTTACCTAATTTCACATCAAACTTTTCTATTTCCTGTGCATAGCCTTCTACATTTCTTCTGTGTCCCCATAATGCATCAAAATCAACAAGGTTGACATAGCAAAGACCTGTGAAATCTTTCTTTGCAATCTCAATCGTCTGCTCCATGCCATGAACCGAAGACTTAGATCTGTTAGATTCTGTAAGTCCTTCCCCGTCAAATATATCATATATCTTACCAACTGAAATAACACTATAGCCAGCATCCTTTAATGCATTAAGTGCAGTCTGTCCATATGGTTTTAAGGCATAATCGTGTCTGTTGGCAGTTCTTTTAAACTCTCCTTTTTTTCTACCGACATATGGTCTTGCAATAACACGTCCTACCTTCCACTCATCCTTCATTGTAAGCTCTCTTGCAATCTCACAACAGCGATACAGTTCATCAAGTCCAAATGTGTCTTCATTTCCACATATCTGCAGCACTGAATCTGCAGATGTATATACAATCATATGCCCTGTCGCAATCTCTTCCTCTCCCAGTTCATCAAGAATGGCTGTTCCACTTGCACTCTTATTGCCAATAATAACATGTCCTGTTCTCTTAGACAGCTCGTCTATAAGCTCCTTAGGAAATCCATGCTCCGTAAATGTCTTAAAAGGCTTAGTAATATGAAGTCCCATCATTTCCCAATGCCCTGTCATGGTATCCTTTCCATTACTCGCCTCATACAGATATGTATAATATCCAAGTGGATTATCTACCGGCGCTACCTGTTTTAATTGGTGGAGATTAGCCAGTCCAAGTTTTTGCAGGTTAGGAATAACAAACTTATCTCTGTATTCTGAAATGTGACCCAGTGTATCAGTTCCGGCATCTCCAAAATCAGCTGCATCCGGCATAGCTCCAACACCAAGTGAATCAATAACAATTGTAAATATACGTTTATATTTTTTCATATTAAGCAGTCCTTTCTTACTTATAGTTACATTTTATAAACATATTTTATTGGATAATCAGCCACATGATATTACAATAAATAAAAAAGCCATATCCATAACCACATTAAATTCTTAGTTTAATAATGGCATATAGATATGGCTTATTATTAATATTGATTTATGTTTGTAATCATTGTATAGAAAAATAATATAATCCAAAACATATATGCATATTATTAAACTTCGTAAAACACTTAATGTTCTTATGCTTTAATTATATACTTCTCTTTGTTAAATATCCATATTAATTGTTAAGATTCTTTTGGTTATTGGTTATTTTTAATTATCTTCAATCCCTTCCTGTGTATCATTAACGAGATTATCAATCATGTGAGTTTTACACCTTTATTCACTTACAAGGTTCTCAAACTGTTTTTGGTTATAGTAGAAGCTTTCTACAGTTTTACACCTTTATTCACTTACAAGGTTCTCAAACAAACCAACTCCGTTTTTCTCGTCTTAAATGTTTTACACCTTTATTCACTTACAAGGTTCTCAAACTACTTAACTGTAATTGAATGGATTGCACTGGTTTTACACCTTTATTCACTTACAAGGTTCTCAAACCACAAGGATTATCCCGGTCGGTAAGGATGGTTTTACACCTTTATTCACTTACAAGGTTCTCAAACTATTGAGTTATCAATGAAGCTGAATATCAGTTTTACACCTTTATTCACTTACAAGGTTCTCAAACTATCAGCAGTAAGACCAACAGCCAACTGAAGTTTTACACCTTTATTCACTTACAAGGTTCTCAAACGAATGGGTTGGGATTAAGCACGACAGCGAGGTTTTACACCTTTATTCACTTACAAGGTTCTCAAACCGTATTTTGCATTTGTTCGCTTTTTGACTTGTTTTACACCTTTATTCACTTACAAGGTTCTCAAACACAGCGACTTATAAACAATCGACTCTTCCTGTTTTACACCTTTATTCACTTACAAGGTTCTCAAACCGCTTGATATGTTTGACCACTTTGAAGCTAGTTTTACACCTTTATTCACTTACAAGGTTCTCAAACAATACAACGACTATACTGGGTGGAATTGCTGTTTTACACCTTTATTCACTTACAAGGTTCTCAAACAACTCTTTTGCCCATTCCACAAACTTTGCTGTTTTACACCTTTATTCACTTACAAGGTTCTCAAACCTCAAATTAATTTGAGGTTATCACCGAACCTATTCATATTGGCAATATGAGTAAGTATATTGTATTAATTTTTATAAAATAAGTGCAAAACATTTATTAATAATCTAATATGTTATGATACAACTGTCCTTATCTATAATATAAATATTTTCATATTCAGACTTTTTACCATACATATTAAATTCTATCAGTACGAGTTGTATTTTACTATACATCGCAAGTTTATACAACTCTGAGATTTCATTTTCTGTTAAATATTGTTTTATATTAACAAGCCCTTTATCCGGTTTATTTTTCCTGATATTCTCATAAATCTATAACTCATACCTTTCCCCCATAATTATAAGGAATAGAATTTTATCATTGTAATATCCTTATCTCCCAAAGCGTCAAATACACTTTTACAATATATTTTTATAGCATTGTTTATATATTCAGTTCTATTATTGATACACCAGTTTACAACTTTATAAATGATAGACTTGTTGATGAATCAGCTGTTTTAAGGCCTTTGTCATGGCAGTTCTTCCAAAACGTTTTCCTTTCATATTCTGAACTTTTGAAATGATGTCGCCATTGATAAGATTTTTATTATACAGAAATGAGGCGGTAATCGCCAACACAATCCACAATACAAAATGATATTCTTTTTTTTCTGGATGTTTCTGTGATATACTTATACGCGGTCGTATCAGACCGGAAAGGAAAAATATTATGTTACAAAAATTATATGTTTTTTTCAGGAAAGAAACCGTTTTGTCAATTGCAGTGATCCTGGCGCTTCTTTCTATGTTCTGGGTCAGACCGGATAAGGCTTATTTTACTTATATCGATTTCAGGACTCTCGGGCTCCTCTTCTGTTTGATGGCAATTGTAGCTGGTTTGAAGGCTGTTGGTGTTTTCGATATACTTGCCAAAAAATTGCTGATGGGAACATCGGGAACTGTGGATGTGATCAGGCTGTTGGTACTCTTATGTTTCTTCCTGTCAATGGTGATCACCAATGATGTGGCATTGATTACTTTTGTTCCTCTTGCACTGATCATTGTGCATAAACTGCCAAAGGAACTGGGCAATTATTGGCTTCTTAAAATAGTAGCCATGCAGACAATCGCTGCTAATCTTGGAAGCATGCTCACACCAATCGGAAATCCGCAGAACCTTTATCTATATGCCAGAGCAGGGATGTCCGCGGCAGAATTAATAACCCTGATGCTTCCCTATTCCGCCACAGCACTTATCATTCTTCTGATATGGATACAGGTAGCCGCTGCCAAAGCACCTCACATATGCGGTTCCGAAAAAGATAAAACTCTTTTGGGATTCTCTGACAGAAAAGAACTTAACATGGAATACCTGACCGCTTACCTGATCTTATTTACAATCTGCCTGCTCACTGTTGCACGTATCATTCCATACCAGATTCCTCTTGTATTGGTTCTTATATATATGCTGCTAAGAAACAGGGAAAATATAAGCAGGGTGGATTACTCCCTGCTTGCCACCTTTACCGCATTATTTATTTTTATCGGCAACCTTGGAAGGATTCCGCAATTCAGCAGTTTTCTGGAAAGAATCATGGCAGGAAGGGAAACACTTACTGCTGTTCTTGCCAGTCAGATTATGAGCAATGTTCCCGCTGCGCTTCTTTTATCCGGCTTTACAGATAATTACCGGGCTTTAATTGCCGGAACCAATATTGGAGGTCTCGGCACTCTGATTGCATCCATGGCAAGCCTGATAAGTTTCAAATATATTGCAAAAGAAAACGGGAATCTGAAAAAGAAATATTTGGGAATATTCACAGCCTCGAATATTATATTCATGATATTCATGTTAATATTGTATTCTTTTCTTAGATAAAGGTTTTCCCGGAATTACAAAAGCTATAACAATTCTTTCTTCGCAAAAAATTCTCCGCGGCACTCTCCCATTCTGGAAGAAAAGCCGCGGAGAAATTAATATATTTTCTGTGCCTGGCAGGAAAAAGAACCATTAAACCAGACAGGAAGTGACAGGATGAAATATATTCCGCTGTTTTTGTACTCGTTCCGGTGGAATATTGAAACAAGCTACTATGAGCAGAAAACCTTCTGGTCACTTTGCAGTTATATGGTATGAAGCTGCAAGGGTATTTGATAATCAAGTTTAGCACTTCTTGAGACTACCACTGTATGCCAGCTCATAGCTTTAACAGGTCTGTTCTTTTTTCATACATACCTGTTACTGACTGATAAATGAGTTCAAACTGGCTACATTCTGATATTTTTTTATTTAAAGGCATTGTACCCGAATGACTGCTTCCTTTTATATCACTTAAATCAACATTCTGAGTTTTTGAATTAATCCATGAAATAATCTGATTTATTACATAACACTGTTTTTCGATACTTAATCCGGCAAATATTTCCTCTTTATTCTCCATTATCTTATATATATTCCATCTGTTATTATTATATGGTCTGGCATTTAGCTTTGAACCCAATGTATTAAAAAATTTCATATTTCTTTCACCGGTGATAATAATTTGACCATTTTCATCTGTTTCCTCATAATATCCTTTACCAACTGCCTTGATAATTTTTCTTAGATATTCTTCATCCTCTTTTGATAAATATAATGGTTCTGCATTACTTAAATATATAGAATTCCCCGTTACACCTCCTAAATAATAATTAAATCCATCTACACAGACCTTTGACTTCTGTGGTATAAATAAAATACAAACCTTTAAATCTGTTACCGTTTTATTCTTATATTCTTTTCTGATTTTTTCATGCAAATACTCTTTTATCTTATCCTCAGTCAGCATATTTTTTCTTCCAAGATACACAGGCAATGCCTCAATGCTTCTTATCATTTTTCCATTGATATTATACTCAACAAGTGTATATCCAGAGTTTGCTATTGCTGTAATACCACCATACTTTGTAACATCACATGCTTTTTCATCAGTTGTCTTAACCGGCATATATGCATCTGGATTTTTTTTAGCTAATTTACTGCTCCACACAGTCACCTTATTTGATAATGCTCCATGTACCTCCTCTGTTTTTCTTGTTATTGTCACAGTATTTCTATTAATTGTTTTAATAACATGCTGCTTCGTTACTCCATTATCTGCAATCCATGCTGTTTCCCCATTTCTTATTACATTATATCTGAATATCTTATCCATGTTATACTTATACTGTACATCTTCAGGATTCTTTTCAGCATTTTTCATAAAATTAATTGGATTATTAGTAAATTTAGTATAATATGTATTTCCAACAACTATATTAAGATATGCATCTTTAGCATGATGTGTATCATTTAATTCCCTGACCTTATTTATTCCAAATTCATGTCTGAAATCACTTACCATACGTGCTTTTACAAATACTACCTGTGTATCTGGAAAGGCCTGTTTTAATATCTGAGTTATTACTTTAGTTCCCTGTCCTGTTTCAACTAACTGTCTATTTACAAATGCAGCCTTTTCTTCGGCTGAAAATTTTTCCGTTCTCATAAGTCTGTTATATTTTTCTTTTGTAATGAATTTCTTTTCACACAGGTACTTCCAAAAGCCTGACATATCTTCTCGTATATCAGATTCTAATGGATATTTATCACTCTTATGATTATTAATTTCTTTTTTTACCAGAACAAGATTATTATCTATACTGTCATCTTTTATAAAATGTCTTGGGTAAATATGGTCTATATCATATATATTGTTATTTTTAAGCAATAAGTCTAAATCTATTGTATCACCACTATACATGCACTTTCCCTGCTGTATATAATATAAATACAATTTCTTTATTCTGAAATCGGCTTCATCACTTTTATCAATTTCTGCTATCATATGCTCTGCCCACTGCTTTTGCTCACTCTTAATTGCCTTATACAAATCAAGCATCTTTTTCTTTCTTGATGCCTTACGCTCATTACCGCTTTCATGTTCTCTTGGCATTTCAACAAAGATTTTATCCGGTAACCTGCCTGTCAGTTCACATGTTTCGTTTAACATCTTAACTGTCTGCCATACCATACGTTTTACAGGTGCCGACATGTAATAGTCCTCCAGATTATCTATTGTCCATTCGCTAAGTGGTTTTATGGTTTCCTCAGATAATTCCATCAGATTTGTTTTAAAATCATACTGGTCAGACATAAGTTCCATAAGATTATGATTCGTCTGCCAAAGTGCCTGAATAATTGAACACTCACCACATTCACAACTACCTTTAAGCTCTAAAAAAAGCTTAGACAACTTGCCCCATCCATTAAATTTGAAACCCAGAATACGTTTAATCTGCTTTGGTGTTAATCTGTCCTTATACTCTTTTTCTATTCTGTTCTTTAAAAACTTTTTGTCACTGCCATAAATTGTTCCCCAGAATATAATCTGTTCTACCATAGCCTGATTTGAATCTGTAAATAAATCTTCTCCCAGTATTCCTATAAACTTTCCAACTGATGTTAATGAAGAATTAAATCCACCATCAATTCCCGTAATCATAACTTCTTTTGAGTCTATAAATGAATTATTGTATAAATAGCTTTTTAATTTATCTAATGTAACCCTTTTACCTGTTTTAAATAAATTCTCATATATATCCCGTTTAACAAAAACATCAGGTTTTGTTCCATTTATTTTAAGATTATTTAATTCATTCAATACCATGAATTTCTCATATAGAAGTGACTGCTTAGGCAAAGTATGTTCCCCTTTTATATAAGAACAATGTCTGACCATTCTTTTTATAAACTCTTCTGCTGCTTCCTGCGTATCAATTTTCTTTTCAAAATTCCAAGGATATATTCTGCCTTTTTCCTCTCCTTTGCGTCTCTTTGCCCACACATTCTTACCAGCCGCACCAAGTGGTCCTACATAATATGGTATATGAAACTTAAACAATTCCAATATTCTTTGAGATACAGTAAGACCTGATTCGTCTTTATCAAGCAAAAATGGCAGGTATTTTTCTGCATTTGTAAGAATGGCTTTCATTTCTGCCGCATGTAGCTGATTCGGTATTATTCCATTAGATGCTGTAAGCTGTTTTGGCATAAATGTTTCATTTTCAATCTTAAATAATATATTTTTTATGTTCTCATCATCGTCAGGAAAATTTTTAAGTGTCGTCTTTACATACTTATAAAAAGTCTCCTGACTTCTTCCATTTTTCCCCTTTTTTCCCTCTCCTACATTTCTTCTTATTTTTTTATTCTTGCCACGTGCATTTACACTTCCTACATAAGCACTGTAATTACCTTCTTTCATAACACGGAACATTTCATCATATGCATTTTTATCATATTTCTTTAGCACTTGCTGAAGCATATCAAGATCTTTTTTATGTTCTTCATACAATTCAACCCTTGCTTCAGATAGAAATTTATGTCCCTTTATAATACCCGAAAGTACACAGATATCATGTAGTTCTTTTATAATTTCAATCAGCTCAAAGTATTCATCACCAAGTATATCTTTTGCCTGAGCTTCACTATCCTCATAAATACTACCCGTAAAACTGAGACTGAATTTCTTATTTTCTTCATCAATTACATTTTCGCCGTATATATTATATAAAATCCCCTTTAAACCGCAGATTAATTTTAATATTTCATAGGACTGTTTATCTTTTTTAGTTATCCCAAGATATTTACTGGCATTTTCTAAACGCTTGCTTCTGGATATCCCATTTTCACCGATAATATTCATTAATTTACCTATATCAATGCTGACAGGCATCTGTATACAGTATAAATCCAGCTCCTCAACAAGCTGACTGTACACATCCACAGCATTTGCTGTTATCTTATCTATATCAAGTGTTTCATTAAGAAAATTTCCTCTGTGTTTAAACATATTGGCAATGGCAAGATATACTAATCTTACATCATATGAATTCTTTTGGGGATGTAGAAGTTCATTACGCAAATGAAATATTGTTGGATACTCCTTATAATACTCCTTATCTGTATATCCCTTATCCGCAAATAATGCATACTTCTGTTTTACAACTCTGTCTTCAATATGATATTTTGACTCATCAAGTCTTGCAAAGAAACCTTCATCAACTTTATTAATCTCTTCTGAAAACAATTCACGCAAAATCCCCATTCTTGCGGTTTCACGTTGTCTTCTTCTCCTCGCTACCCTGTTTGTCCTTCTTTCAGCAGCAGTGTTGGCTTCCTTAAATAACCTTGAAGTCCAGAAGTCCTTTCCTTTTACTCTATATAAAGTATAATTTTCATCTGTAACTGCCATTCCGACAGAACTTGTTCCCATATCAATTCCTATATACATCTTTTTTCCCATAATAATCTCCTCAGCATTATTTTCTAAATTAATCTCCATTTCTATTGCATTATTCTTAAAATGTGTTATTATAATATTGCTTACAAGGTGAGTGCAAATAAGGTTTTAACCGACATTGTTTACGCACAGTGGTGCTATTTAAAGAGGCTGAATAAGCCTCTTTTTGTTATTCTGATATAATATGCCAAATTAATATACTGCAACTATATTATTAGTATGTTTACCATGCCAGCCATTATTTCTAAGCAACTTTTATAGCAAAAAGATAAAGGTAATTTCGCACAGGCGTTTTTTTCTGCCATCAGAGCTATTTGTTCTGCTTAGAAACAAATAGCCAGTTCATTTATGAACTTGTGAAAAATCAGCACATCGGCGTGATTTTTCACACTAATATCACTTCTTTAATAATATTTATATAACACGAATTTAACTTTAATAATAGAGTAAAACATTTTCATACATATATCAACTCAAAATTTCCTTTTTTCTATTTTACAATTTCATAAAATACAACATACATTTCTCATATTAATCTTTTCGTTCGCAAATACAACAACAGGCTGGTAATGCCTTACAAAACATTACCAGCCTGTTATATCACTTATAAGTTTATACTATGATGCTTGATCAATCCCCTATAGATGAAGGAAGTACCTCAAATTAAGATATAATAAATACATTACAATCCAATCAGTTTTCAATTATTCAATGTGCTAAATTATAAATTAAACCTGACACTTAATCCCATATATCATCCTTAAATACAATCTTTCTATAAGTTTCAAACTTAACCCACTTATTAAAGAATTCACTGCTGATTGTATAATTCTTCTCTTCATTAGAGAGGTCCTGCTTAAACTTTTCAAGCTCAACTTCGCATCCCACATTAACCGCAAAACCTCTGCCGTTAATAACAGGAACGTCGGAATATTCATAAGAAGCAAGACTGTCGATACTAACAACCTTTCTGTCACGAATCTTAATGGCAACCTTATCACGAAGAACTACAATATCGAAGCTGTCAGGATAATGATAGCTGTCACCTGTAACTGGAATCTCATCCCCTACAGTATAAGCCTTATCAGTTGTTCTTATCTTGTTAATTGTCATAGTGTCAAGGTTATAATAGAACTCTTCAAAAATATCTCCATTTGCCTTAAGACTTCCATATACAAATGCAGCCTTAATATCCTTGCTGTCATCAACTGATGAATTTTCAACAACACCACAAGCAGATGTCATATTAGTAATTCTGTCAATTAATATAAGCTCACCGAGAGTCTTATGTTTCTTAAATTCATCAAGGACTATTGGTTCCTGTAAAGAAATATCACATACTGCGATTTCATTTTTTCTAAGGACATTTGCAGGAATAAATTCACCTGTATTAACATCAATCTTATACTGGATATCCTTTAATACGGCAGGAATCTGCTTTGTTCCAAGCTTAACAAGATAATCTGTACCCGGTGTAAGCTCATTATCGTCCATCCAGAGAATTGTCGATGTAAATGATTTGCTTAATGGAAGATTAGTATCCTTTGAAAGAACACAGCCTCTTGATACGTCAACTTCCCTGTCAAGCTGTATTGTTACAGGCTGACCCATAAATGCTGACTCTGACTGCTTATCTCCTACAAGAATACTCTTAACCTTGGCATGCTCATTACTAGGAAGTGTTGTAATATCATCGCCAACAGCAATGCTTCCTGATTCAATCTGTCCCTGAAAGCCTCTGAAAGTATGGTCAGGACGGCATACTCTCTGTACAGGCATATAAAAGCCTTCTTCTTTTTTCTTTTCAGTTACATCAATTTTTTCAAGATATGGTAATATAGCCTCACCCTTATACCAGGTAATATTTTCTGACTTAGTAGTTACATTATCGCCCTCTGTAGCTGATACAGGAATAATATATACACTTTCAAGCTTTAATTCTTCTGCAAGTTCATCAATCTGTGCTTTAATCTCATTAAATCTTGCTTCATCATAGCCTACAAGATCCATCTTATTTACAGCAAATACGAAGTACTTAATACCCATAAGAGCACATATTCTTGCATGTCTTCTTGTCTGTACAAGTACACCCTGCTTAGCATCTATAAGAATAATTGCAAGGTCAGCAAATGATGCACCAACCGCCATATTTCTTGTATATTCTTCATGTCCCGGAGTATCTGCAACGATAAAGCTTCTATTATCTGTTGTAAAATATCTGTAAGCAACATCAATTGTAATACCCTGTTCTCTTTCTGCCATAAGTCCGTCAAGTAGAAGAGAGTAATCAATAGCACCACCACGGCTTCCTACCTTACTGTCAAGTTCAAGAGCCTTTTCCTGATCTGCATATAATAACTTGGCATCATATAAAATATGTCCAATAAGTGTTGATTTTCCATCATCCACGCTTCCGCATGTTATAAATTTAAGTAAACTTCTCATCTTAGAAATAACCCTCCCTCTTTCTTCTTTCCATGCTTCCGGCAGCTTCATTATCTATAACTCGTGTTGTACGTTCAGATGATACTGCTGAAAGGGTTTCGTCAATAATTTCATCAAGTGTTGTAGCTGTTGATTCAACACCACCTGTAAGTGGATAGCAGCCTAATGTACGGAAACGCACACTCTTCATTTCAATCTTTTCACCCGGTCTTAACTTAAGTCTGTCATCATCTACCATGATAATATTACCGTCTCTTTCAATAACCGGTCTTTCTGCTGCAAAGTAGAGAGGTACAATTTCAATATTTTCTCTCTTTATGTACTGCCATATATCAGTTTCTGTCCAGTTAGAGATAGGGAATACTCTTATGCTTTCACCCTTATTAATCTTAGAATTATAAAGCTTCCACATCTCAGGGCGCTGGTTCTTAGGATCCCATGCGTGATTTTCATTTCTAAAAGAGAAGATTCTCTCTTTTGCTCTTGACTTTTCCTCATCACGTCTGCCGCCGCCAAATGCAGCAGTAAAACCATACTTGTTAAGTGCCTGCTTTAAAGCCTGCGTTTTCATAATATCTGTATAAGCTGAACCGTAATCAAATGGATTAATTCCCTGCTTAACACCTTCTTCATTGATATATTCAAGCATTTCGATTCCAAGCTTCTTAGCCTGCTCATCCCTGAACTTAATCATCTCTTTGAACTTCCATGTTGTATTAACATGTAAAAATGGAAATGGCGGCTTCTCAGGATAGAATGCTTTCATTGCAAGATGAAGCATTACTGAGCTATCCTTTCCTATTGAATAAAGCATTACAGGCTTTTCACATTCCGCCGCAACCTCTCGGATTATGTATATCGCCTCTGCCTCTAAAGCATCCAGATGTGATAATTCTCCCATTATTTTTTCCTCCGTTTTCTTTAATATTTGTTGGATTCTTTTTTATTAATAACTATAGTATCAATAGTTCCATCTGTTTTTGTAATATTCCAGTCAAGGAAATTACCCCTTGCCTTAACTGTCAGCCTGCTGCCCATGCCTCCCATGTCGGCTCCAAGATATAATGCTATAGCATCGAACTTACATTCTTTTATACATGAGCAACAGCCCCAGCAGTCCCTCGGATATTTAATAAATGCCTTTCCATCTGCATCTTTTTTTATAAGACTTCCGGGACAGACATCCATACAGCCTCCACAGCCTTTGCATTTGACCTTATCTATTGCTATGCTCATATACTTCGCCCCTTCCTACAAGCTTCCTTGTAATAATCTGTATCTTTCCATCCTTTTTAACAGAATTGACATATTTAAGCCATTCATCACTCTTTTCAGGATAATCAAGATTCTCATCAAAGCTGTGCCATCTTGTCTCTTTTCTCGCTTTCAGATGCTCAATAAGTGACAGACACACTGTAAGTCTTTCCTTTAATTCATATGCAAACATTAATTCATGCATATCATCGGCACTGATATTTTCTGCAAGTATCTGTAAATGTTCTATCTTTTCTTTTGCAAGCTCTAACTGCTTCTCATTAAACTGATAATGGCTTCCTATTCCGCCAGCATATGTATCCATTACCTTCTGCATGGCATCCTCTAACTGTTCAGTTGTATATACATTGTCATGACAATTAAGGATTTTATTATATTCAGCAATTTTCATATCAAAGTCATCTTTATTTCCATCATCTGCACAATTTTCCCAATTACCATTCTGTAACATCTGACTATTTATAACAGTTTCCTGTCCTGACTTTAAAACGGATGCGTTATCCAGCTCATCAACCATGGTATCAGCAGCAATCTCACCCTCGACCATTGCTCCGGTAACATATTTCTGAGGGCATCCTCCCGCAACATCACCTGCCGCAAAAAGATTCTTAATCGTTGTACGTCTTTTTGTATCAACCCAGTATCCGCTTGCTGTATGTCCTCCGACTACATACGGCTCTGTTCCTTCTATCTCAACATTTTGTTCACCAGGATTCTTACCTGATTCAATCCATTTAAGTGTCTGGCTTGGTGCCATATTAAGATAAGCTTTCTTAAGTGACTCATCCTGTGCTTCACTTATCCCCTCTGTTCTTAAATAACAAGGACCTCTTCCCTCAATATTCTCCCTTACTGTTCCATATACTCGCTGTGAAGTTGTAAGGCCATACTTTGTCTCATATACTTCACCATGCGAATTAACCTGTTTTGCTCCAACACCCTGTGCTATTGTTCCTGTAGGTGCTATAGTATCTTTACATCTTAAAGCTATAAAACGCATTTCAAATGTAGTCATCTCTGCACCGGCATTAATTCCCATCGCATAACCTGCGCCTGTATTAAATGGCGGATACCACATCTTATGTCTTGAAAATCCCGGATTATTAGGTCTGTAAAGACCTGCCGCTCCACCTGTGGCACATAGCACCTTTTTAGCATTGATTCTATAAGCTGTTCCTGACAGGCTGCCATCGACCTCTTTTTCATCAATACTAAAACCATATGCACCGGTGATTGTATTATCTTTAACAATGTAATCAGTAATATTAATTCTATTGATAACAGTTACATTAGGAAGTGCTTTAACAGCATCCGCTAATATAGGCTTAATATTTTCACCGTTAATCTTAATATTTCTGTTACCTCTTGCAACATACTTTCCATTCTCGTCCTTTAATATAACAAGTCCGAGCTTTTCCATCTTTTCAGTGACTTCATTGAGCTTTTCTGACATTGTAAGAAGTAAATCCTCTCTTACTATTCCATCTGCATCATTTTTAGCATAATCAACATAATCCTCAGGCTTTCTTCCCTCAACAATATATGCATTAATTGCATTAACTCCGGCTGCAAGACATCCGCTTCTTTTTATATTAGCTTTTTCAGCAATTACCACTGAATAGTCTGATTTTTCAGCAATAGTAAGTGCCGCATAACAGCCTGCCGTACCACCACCGATAATAAGAATATCAGTGTCTATTACTTTCTTTTCCCTTATCTGCATATTAATCTCCATTCCGCAGGCATTTTCTAATGATGGAACAATCGCAAGCCAAATAAAAGATTCAGCTGTGCAATAAAGGCTTTTTTGTGACACCTGCGGCACAAATAGCCGATTTATTCAATCCTGATTTTAAATATAGAATACGTCATCAACTGACATTTCTTTATTCTCACACAGATATGTCCTGTTTTCACTTAATACATACATCCTGTATATAAGCACAGATACCTTTTCTCCTATCTGTAAAGAATCCTTTTCCAATGACCATTCACCAATTATCCTGATTCCATGAATATCAATTGTAACATCAAGACGGTTGCCTCTGAATACTACATCCTCGACAATTCCTTCCTCTGCCGCACTCATGAATCTTTCAAGCTTTCCAAACTTGGATATCTGGACAAATTCCGGTCTTACAACTGCTTTAACAGCATTGTCAATCCTATCAAAACCATTTAACGTATAATAATCTGATATCTCGTTAGTACGTCCGATAAACTGTGCAACAAATGGTGTATCAGGAGATTTATAAATCTCTGCTGGTGTTCCCATCTGCTCTATTCTTCCGTGATTAGTAATAATTATCTCATCTGCAACCTCGACGGCTTCATCCTGATCATGTGTAACAAATATACTTGTAATTCCAAGCTTTGTTACCATCTGTCTTAACCACAGTCTTAATTCTGTCCTTACCTTTGCATCAATCGCCGCAAATGGTTCATCCAGCAGCAGCACCTGTGGGTTAGGTGCCAGCGCCCTTGCAAAAGCAACTCTCTGTCTTTGTCCACCTGATAACTGGTTAGGATATCTCTTCTCCATTCCAGACAAGCCCGTAATCTCAAGAAGTTCCATAACTCTTTTCTTTATCTCGTTTTTAGGAACCTTTTGTAATTCAAGCCCGAATGCAACATTATCATATACAGTCATGTATCTGAATAGTGCATAACTTTGAAATACAAAGCCTATTCCTCTTTTAGAGGCCGGAATGTCATTAACTCTCCTGCCATCTATATAGATATCTCCTGAGTTAGGTGTTTCTAATCCGGCAATCATCCTAAGAAGTGTTGTCTTACCACTTCCTGATGGTCCAAGTAATGCCACGAGTCTGCCCCTTTCAATTCCAAAGCTTACATTGTCCGATGCCCTGAAATCACCATATTGTTTATAAATATTCTTCATCTCAACATACATATGATTCTCCTCTAATCCCATTTTTAAATATTCCTGATATCAGATGATACTTTAACCACAGTCTATCAGTCATTTAAAAATCACATTGGCATGGTGTTACACCATATCTGCTTTCTTCTTTGCTCTGTATTCAAATATATTTCTAAGCACCAGAACTATAACAGCAATAATTACAAGAATTGAAGACACCGCAAATGCCGCTGTTATCAAACTTTCCGTTCCTGACATATATAATGCATCTATCTCTAAAGGAAGTGTAAATGTCTCCCCTCTTGTCTTTGACAGCGCATTAACCGCACCAAATTCTCCCAAAGCTCTTGATGTACACAGAATAATTCCATATATCAAAGCCCATTTTATATGAGGAAATGTTATCTTAAAAAATATTTTCAACCCACCGGCTCCCATAAGTGCCGCAGCTTCCTCTTCATCCTTTCCCTGTGCATTAAGCACCGGAATAATCTCTCTTGATACAAATGGAAAAGTTACAAATACCGTTGCAAGAACAACTCCTGGTATTGCAAAAGCTATCCTTATATTTGTTCCCAACAATTCATTAAGCCATCTTATAACAGGATAGAACCATCCTAGTCGTCCGAATGTCATAAGAAATGCAAGACCTACAATAACAGGTGATATTGAAAATGGAATATCTATAAGTGTCGCCAGCACCTGTTTGCCTTTAAATGAAAACTTAGTAAGTACCCATGCTGCACACAATCCAAAAAATGTATTAATAATAACCGCTATCACAGTCGCTATAAGTGTTACCGACAATGCACTCCACACATATTTGGTTGATATTGCCTTTATGTATACATCAAAGCCTTCTTTTAATGAACTGTATATTATAGAAAAAAGCGGCAACACAAGCATTATTAAAACAAAAAGAACGCTAAGTGTAATCAATATGTATTTAGTTATTTTTTTACGTTTGTTTAATTTATCCTGTTCGTACATATTCCTCTCCATTTCATTCTATAAAATATTAGTTCTTTTTGCCTGTCTCATCTGAATTATATTAATTGCAAGAAGTAGTACAAATGATATTACTAACATCACAAGTGCTATCGCTGTAGCTGATGAATAATCAATATAGCTCAACTTCTGCATAATAACATAAGAAACAACCTGTGTATGTTCTTTGGCACTGTTACCTGATATATATATAACACTTCCATATTCTCCAATACCTCTTGCAAATGCAAGTCCAAAACCTGTAAGAATCGATGGCATAAGCTCTGGAAGTATTACTTTAAAAAATGTCTTTGACGGACCGGCTCCTAATATGTATGCCGCTTCTTCATACTGGCTATCCAGCTTTTCAAGCACCGGCTGTACATTTCTTACTACAAATGGAATACCTACAAATACAAGCGCTATTATTATTCCTATATGTGTATAACTGACTTTAATCCCAAGCTTTGCTAACGGTGCTCCGAGTATACCAGAATCCGAATACATCTTTGAAAGTGTAATACCTGCAACTGCTGTTGGCAGACAGAATGGAAGTTCGATGAAACCGTCCAGTATTCTCTTACCCGGAAAATCATATTTTACAAGTGTCCATGCGAGTATAACTCCAAATATTACATTTATTACTGCCGCTATGAATGAACATCCTATGCTTGTTGCAAATGCATATATCACATTTTTCTTAGTTATAAGTTCAAAAAATTCAGCCGGTGAAAGCTTAAGTGAATACACCATTACCGAAGCTAAAGGAATAAGAACTATAAGTGACAGCATAGTTACTGTTATTCCTAATGTAAGTTTAAAGCCTGGAATTACTCTGGTCTTTTTTACTTTTTTTAATTTTACAGTCTGTGTGCTGTCCATAATTTCCTCCATAATAAAATATAATTTATATATAAATAAAATTAATTATATATCTCATCAAATAACGCACCATCATCAAAATATGTCTTATATGCCCCATTCCAGCCGCCAAAATCATTGATGTTTGTAAGTTTCATATTAAGATTAAATACATTTCTATATTCCTTTAATATGTTCTCATCTGATGGTCTGTATCCGTTGTCCGCTGCAAGCCTTTGTGCATCGTCAGAATAAAGATATTCAAGATAATCATGGCTTAACTGTTCTGTCTTATTAAGTGATACATTATCATCGACTATAGCTACACTTGGCTGTGCCAGAATACTGACTGACGGACTTATAATCTCATATTTGTCAGGATAATTCTTAACCGTTGCTATCGCTTCATTTTCCCATGCAATAAACACATCACCCTTTCCATTTTCAACAAATGTTGTCGTTGAACCTCTCGCACCACTGTCAAGAACCGATACATTGCCATACAGCTTCTTTAAAAAATCCTTCTGCAAGGATATATCAGAATATTTATTCTGCGCATAGCTTAATGCCGCCAGAAAATTCCAACATGCGCCTCCACTGCTTTTCGGATCTGGTGTTATAACCTCTACATCGTCTTTTACAAGGTCATCCCAGTCTTTAATATTCTTTTCATTTCCCTTTCTTACAAGAAATACAATAGTGGATGTATACGGTGATGAGTCCTTGTCAAATTCTTCTATCCAGCCGTCATTAATAAGTCCTGTATTCTGAACCAAAGAAATATCATGTTCAAGTGCCAGTGTAACAACATCAGCATTACAGCCTTCAACCACTGATCTTGCCTGACTTCCTGAGCCTCCATGTGACTGTATTATATTAACCTGCTGTCCTGTTTTATCAGCATAATACTTTTTAAACAGTTCATTGTAGCTTTCATAAAATTCTCTTGTCGGGTCATATGATACATTGGTTATCGTAAGCCCATCCCTTACATTACCGCATGCCGAAAGTGCAAGAAACATAAAGCACATAGACATTGCTGTAATCACTTTTAAAGATTTTATTACCGGATTTGTAATTGTTGCGCTTTTAAATGTCATTTTCGTGATAAATATTTTTCTGTCACACATTTTTGTATTAAATATTTTTACATTATTCATGCAGCCATCTTCATGTACATTCCCACATTGTGTACATATATCATTAGCCGCTTTTTTCCGGTCAGACCTTTTTATCTTAAATCTGCTATGTCTTATTAAATGCTTCACGCTCTTTTCACTTCCTTTCATAAATATAAATAATAATACAAAATTACAATTCAAATAACGACGTTGACAAATATCTCTCTCCTGTATCAGGAAGCAGTAATACTATGTTCTTCTCCTTATTTTCAGGTCTTTTTGCGACCTGTGTTGCTGCACTTATAACGGCACCGGAAGATATTCCAACAAGAAGTCCGTCAGTTGCTGCAACCTTTCTTGTCGTTTCAAATGCATCTTCATTTTCAATTGTTATAATCTCATCTAAAAGTTCCATATCCATAACCTTAGGAATGAAGCCGGCTCCTATTCCCTGAATCTTATGCGGTCCCGGCTTTCCACCTGATAATACTGCCGATGATGCCGGTTCAACTGCTATAATCTTAACATCAGGATTATTCTTCTTAAGTCCTCTTGCTGTACCTGTGATAGTTCCTCCTGTTCCTACAGAAGCTATAAATATATCTACATTACCATCAAGGTCTTCTATAATCTCCTTCGCCGTTGTAGTCTCATGTATTGCCGGATTAGAAGGATTTTCAAACTGCTGTGGTATAAATGCATTACCATATTCAACCTTAAGCTCTTCAGCCTTAGCAATAGCCCCTTTCATTCCAAGTCTTCCCTGTGTAAGTACAACCTTTGCTCCAAGTGCTGTAACAATCTTTCTTCTTTCAACGCTCATGGTATCAGGCATTGTAAGAATAAGCTGTAATCCCTTTGAAGCACATACACCTGCAAGACCAATTCCTGTATTACCGCTTGTAGGTTCTATAATAACTGTCTGTGAATCAATCACTCCCTGCTTTATTCCATCTTCAATCATTGCACCTGCAACCCGGTCCTTAACACTTCCAAGTGGATTAAAATATTCAAGCTTTGCAATTAAATGTGCATCTAATTCATTAACATTCTCATAATTACTAAGTTCCAGTAATGGTGTATGTCCGATAAGCTCCGTTATATGCTTTGCTACCTTTGCCATATTAATACCTCACTTTCTAATCTTATTAATCATTCTTCTATAAGTAACCTGAATTATTATTCATTTTATTAATCAACATTCATATGTCGTCATCAATAATATCATTCTAAATTCTGAATGATAAATAAAATATTAAAATCCGACTATTTATATAGGAATTCTTTGAATATGCTATTATAATATACTACTATTCATATTAAATCAATAGGAATTGTTGTATTTAATTAAAAACTTTACATATTTATCCATTAAAGAAAGTTTTTTACGGATTATTTATCATATAACCATCAAAAATAAATTAGTTTAAATAAATATTAATGTACAAATGGCTGCCACGCTAATAAAAATTTATGCAGAATATGGAATCTACTATATGTATACCTATATCCTGCACAATTTTTAAGTGTGACAGCCACATAACAATTTTTAACTATATTTAATTATTCCGGCTATACTATAAGCTGCTTTTATATTTTAAAAGAAGCTTATCTGTCTCTTCATTAGTAAGACACCTGTTCTGTGTATAGCAAATCCATGCCGCTTCCTTAAAAAACAGGCTTCTTTTTTCATTGTCCTTAATTACTTCTTTCGCCTGTCGTCTTAAATTCTCTAAAAAAATCAATATCTCTTCTATATTATCTGGAATAATCTTTTCTATATCCTTTTTAATAAGCGTTGTTATAACAGGACTGGCACCGCCGCTTGATATTCCTATGTTAAGACTTCCTTTCTGTATCGTTGAAGAAAATATAAAATCACATTTTTCCTTATCATCAACGACATTTACAAGAATATTATTATCATGGCATAGCCTGTATATATATGCATTAACCTCTTCGTCAGGTGTCGCCGCAATCACACAGAACATATTTTTCATATCCTCTGCTTCAAATCCTCTATGTATACACCTTATCCTGTCAGGATATAATCCGGCAAGTTTATTCACCATATCGGAATATTCCTTTGCAACTATAGTAATCTTACAATTATACGCCACAAGCTTACCAAGCTTATGTGCCGCTACACTGCCTGCACCTACAAGCAGTATCTTCTTATCTTTTATATCAATGTAAAATGGGAAATAAGACATCTTTTATCCTCCTTATAAATTGTGATTGACCGAGCTGAAAGCGAGGGACGCTTCTTGAACGACAGTTC
>OGGM01000158.1_pt1 | contig 68787 bp, 65 predicted proteins | sample 1571251 | NCBI WGS metagenome assembly OGGM01 (sample SAMEA2582076, study PRJEB24529) | metagenome | biome: Human gut stool | place: China | collected 2011 | reverse complement strand
AAACACCCCTCCCTACCTCTGGCCCGCGCGGAGCGCAAGCCGCTTGACCAAAAGAGAAAACATCCCCCGCGCCACCGGCGCGAGAACCAGCTTAAAGAAAAAACCAGCTCTACCTCTGGCCCGCGCGGAGCGCAAGCCACTTGACGAAAAGAAAAAACCAGCCCCGCGCCACCAGCGCGCGAACCTGCTCAAAGAAAAAACCAGCCCTGCGCTCTGGCCCGCGCGGAGCACAAAGCCACTTGACCAAAAGAAAAAACCAGCCCCGCGCCACCAGCGCGAGAACCAGCTTAAAGAAAAAACCAGCTCTGCCTCTGGCCCGCGCGGAGCGCAAAGCCATTTGACCGAAAAAGAAACCCAAATCCGCGCCACAGGCGCGTGATTTTACTTAAAAGAAACCTCGACCCGATGGAAGAAGCATCTTCCCTTTATCAAAGGAGAACCAAAATGAAAGTCTTTGATCTACATTGTGACACCCTGAGTGAGCTGCGCTACGCCGAAAAGGCGGGTGCGCCCAAGAGCTTTGCGCAGAATGATCTGCACATCGATTTGCAAAAACTGAAAAAGGGCGACTATATGCTGCAGTGCTTCGCCGCCTTTGTCAATCTGGGCGACAAGACCCCCGGTGCTGACCCGCTGGTGACGGCGCTGGAAGAGATCGACGTCTTCAAACGCATCATGGAAAAATACCCGGAGGATATTGCACCGGTATATCAACCCTCTGACATCCGCAAGAACGCCGCCGAGGGCAAGATCAGCGGGATGCTCACCATCGAGGAGGGCGGCTGCTGCAAGGGCAGCATCGGCGTGCTGCGCCGGATGTACGAGCTGGGCGTCCGCATGATGACCCTGACCTGGAACCACGAGAACGAGCTTGCCAGCCCCAACGTCGTCCCCGGCGGGGGCCACAGCATCTGGCCCTGCGCCCCCAACACCGAGACGGGCTTGAAGGAGAAGGGCTTCGAGTTCCTGGCCGAGATGGAGCGTCTGCACATCATCGCAGACGTGAGCCACCTGTCCGACAAGGGCTTCTGGGACATTGTGGAGCACTCCACCCGCCCCTTTGCGGCCAGCCACTCCAACTGCCGCGCCCTCGCGCCCCACTGCCGCAACCTCACCGACGAGATGATCCGCGCCCTCGCCAACAAGGGCGGCCTCGTGGGTCTGAACTACTGCAGCGGCTTCCTCGACAACCAGCCCGAAGAAAAGCTCTGCCGCAGCACCACGGCCCTGATGGCAAAGCACGCGGCCCACTTCAAGCAGGTGGGCGGCATTGAGATCATCGGTCTGGGCAGTGACTTCGACGGCATCGGCGGCAAGCTGGAAATGGACGACTGCTCCAAGCTCCCGCTGCTGGCCGACGCACTCCGCCGCGAGGGCTTCACCGAGGACGAGGTGGAGGCCATCTTCTACCGCAACGCCCGGCGGTTCTTCGAAGAAAACCTCTAAATAATGTATAAAACGACAGGGAGATTCCAAAATGGATAAAAACATGACGCTGGAAAAGCGTATTGCAGCCGAGCTGTATTCCTATCAGGGCAAGATGAGCGTCTTTGTGGACGATTTGCACGGCCACACGGTCAAAATCGGCGCTGACGAGGAATTTGAGACGGCTTCCACCATCAAGGCATATATCCTCGCAGCCCTGTATCTGCAGGCCGGCCGGGGCAAGGCCAGCCTCGAGGAAAAAATCACCTACAAGCCCGAGCACTTTGTGGACGGCTCCGGTATGCTCCGGGCGCTGGGCGTGGGCGCAAGTCTGAAAGTCAAGGACGCCGCCACCATGATGATCATCTGCTCCGACAACATCGCCACCAACATGGTCATCGACTATCTGGGGCTGGACACCATCAACGCCTGCATCCGGGAGATGGGCTTTGCCCACACCGTCCTGCACAACCCGCTCCACTTTGATCTTTACGACGACCTCGGCACCACGACGCCCCGGGACTACGCCTCGCTGTTTGCGCAGGTGGCAAAGGGAACGCTCATCAGCGCTGAGGCCAGCGCCGAGATGCTGGCCATCTTCCGTCAGCAGCATTATAATACCATGCTGACCCACGACTTCCCTCAGTTCTATCTCGACTGCGAGGAGACCGGCGAGCCGGAGCTTATCTGGGTGGCCAGCAAGAGCGGCAGCATGAACGCCTGCCGCAACGACGGCGGCATCGTCCACACCCCCTACGGCGAGTATGTCATCGTCCTGATGAACAAGGACTTCCACGACATCATCGAGTACAATGACCATCCCTCCATGGTCTACGGCGCCCGGGTGTCCCGGATGATACTCGACCAGATCTTGGCCTGCGAGGGGGAGCTGTACAAGTAAGATCGTGGAAGAAATAGGAATATTAAGGGGAATCATAACAATGGGTATTCAAATCAGCCTGCCGATGATGGCATTTCTGGTGTTCATGACCGGCTTTGCGGGCTTTGTCGATTCGGCAGCGGGCGGCGGCGGACTCATCAGTCTGCCGGCTTATCTCTTCGCGGGGCTGCCGCCTCACTATACTTACGCCACCAACAAATTCAGCGCCGCCTGCGGCACGACGTTCGCCACGGCCAGCTTCTTCAAGAACGGCGCGATGAACCTCAAGGTCGGCATCCTCGCCGCCATCGGAAGCTTTGCGGGCAGTGCCTTGGGCGCACACATCGTCCTGATGCTCAGCGATGAGGTGCTGCAGATGATGATGTTCATCATCCTGCCCATCGCGGCGGTCATCATCCTGTGGCGTCGCAACCTCCCGGACGAGAACCGGGACGACGGTTCCCTGAATTTGAAAAAGGCCCTGCTGGCCCTGGCCATCGGCTTTGGCATCGGTCTGTACGACGGCATGGTGGGGCCTGGCACCGGGACCTTTGCCATCATCGCTTTCACCAGCCTGATGGGCTTCGACCTGCGCACCGCCAACGGCAACGCCAAGGTGCTCAACCTCGCCAGCAACTACGCCAGCCTCTTCACCTATCTGAGCGGCGGGCTGGTGGTCTTTCCGGTGGGTATCCCCTGCGCCATCAGCAACATCGTCGGCAACATCATCGGCTCCCACTTCGCCCTGAGAAAGGGCGCAAAGTTCATCCGCCCCATGATGCTCGTGGTGCTGGTGCTCCTGCTGGGCAAGCTCATCACGGATATGCTGTAAGGAAAAACGAAAAGAGGCTGCCGTGCAGATGCACAGCAGCCTCTTCTTATATACTCTTAGTCGATGACCAGCCCGTTATCGAAGAAGGCCAGACCAAACGCACCGGGACCGGCGTGGGTGCCGATGACGCAGCCGATCTGGCGCACCAGCGGCTCGGGAAGGCCGAGATTGTCCACCAGATAGGTCCGGATGGGGTTCACCTCGCGGGTGCTGATGGTGTAACCGGCCAGAGAGGGGAAACGGGGATTGACGCCGCCCAGCTCCTCTATCTTCTTGAAGAGGGCGACGTATGCGCCGGGCAGACCCCGGGCCTTGCCGGCCATGGCGACTTTGCCCTCCTTGATGGTGATGAGGGGCTTGATGCCCAGCATCCCGCCGGCCACGGCGACGGCAGCGGGCAGACGGCCGCCCTTGCGCAGATACTTCAGGTCGTCGATGGCGGCAACGAGGTGCAGGTGCTCCTTGGCGTGCTCGAGGGTGGCGGCGATCTGGACGGCGGACTTGCCTTCATCCCGCAGGTGTGCGGCCAGACGCACCAGCAGACCCTCGCCGAGGCAGACATTGGTGCTGTCCACGAAGAGGACGTTGTCCACGTTGGCCAGGTCTGCGGCCAGCTTCGCACACTGATAGGTGCCGGACAGCTCATGGGACAGGAAGATGCCCACGACTTCGTCTCCGGCGGCAGCGGCCTCAGCGTAGAGCTTTTCGAACAGCTCAGGGCTGGGCTGGCTGGTGGTGGGCAGCTTTTTGCAGCCGGCCATGTGCTCGTAGTACTCGCTGGGGGTCAGGTCCACGCCGTCCCGGATGACGGTGCCGTCCTCGAGGGTGACGTTGAGGGGGATGACGTCCACACCCAGCTGCGCGGCCTCGGCGGGCAGGATGTCGGATGCGGAATCGGTAAGAATGCGTATCATATAGCTCGTACCTCCATGGGTGCGTTCATCGTGTGTCTTTGGTAAAACGACAAATCCACAAAAAAGTCGTACAAAGTATACCAGAACGCCGGGCGGTATGTCAATCTTTTGAGTGAAATTTCTTCGAATGAACGAAAAACTGCTTGCAAAACGGGGCGGCAGTATGGTACAATGTCCGCCGACAGGAGGGTGCGCCGTGAAAAGACTGATAAGGGAAACGGAAAAGCCGTCTTTTCCGGCTCAGTGCCGGGTCCTGGCCGAGGCGGCCGTGCTCTGGGCGCTGCTGGCGGCGGGAGCACAGCTGCTGCTCCCGGCGGAAAAAACGGCTCTGCCCGAGGGCGCGGCCCTCGCGTGGGCTGCGCTGCGCATCTGCCTTGTGACCCCTCTGGCGGAAGAGCTTGCCTTCCGGGGCGGGGCGCTCTATCTTTTGCAGCCGCTGGGCGGCGCGGGGGCTGTGGTGGTGCAGGCGGTGCTTTTTGCGGCCCTGCACGGCAGCCGGACGGCCCGGGCCTATGGGCTGGGCATGGGGCTCATCTTCGGCTGGGCGGCCCGGAAAGCGAAGAGCGTATGGCCCGGCAGCGCGTTACATATTATAAATAACTGCCTCGTGTTTGCCGCACGGCTGGCAGAAAGGGGAATGGGATGACCGATTTTGAGCTGATGGGCGCGGCGCTGGAAGAGGCCCGGAAGGCCGCTGCGCTGGGCGAAGTGCCGGTGGGCGCGGTCGTGGCGAGGGACGGAGAGATCATCTCTGCCGCCCACAACACCCGCGAGACGGAGAAAAACGCCCTCCACCACGCGGAGCTGCTGGCCATCGACGCGGCCTGCAAAAAGCTGGGCGGCTGGCGGCTGTGGCAGTGTGAGCTGTTCGTGACGCTGGAGCCCTGCCCCATGTGCAGCGGCGCCATCATCAACAGCCGCATCAAGCGGGTGGTGTACGGTGCCGCCGACGTCAAGGCGGGCTGCTGCGGCTCGGTGACAGACCTCTTCGCCCAGCCCTTCAACCATCACCCCGTCATCGAGAAGGGACTGCGGGCCGATGAGGCACAGCAGCTTTTGCAGGAATTTTTCGTCTCACTGCGGGCCAGGCGGGCCGCAAAGCCCCGCTGGAAGCCGCCCGTGAACCCCTGAATCTGTGAAAAAAGTGGGAACTGCGTGAAATAATCACCGGTGACCACTTTATTTTTTCGCCCGATTGTGCTATATTATTCAATGGAAACTTGTCGAAACCACACAAATGCCGCCGGGCGCGCCGCAGAGCCGGACTAGACCGGAAAAAGTGAGCAGAGCGCAGCTCCGGCGGGGTGGGGGAAGCTGTTTCCTTTCCCGCCGCAGAGGCTTTGACACGAAGAGGCGCTGCGGCCGAAAATAGTGGACAGGAGGGTTTGACTCTTGTACAACGACGAATTTGAGCTGACATTTGACCTTGCAGACGCCGGGCCGAAGAAAGAACAGCGCAGGCCGACCCTGCCCGAGCCGGAAGAAGCGGCTGTGACCGCACCGCCGGTGCAGGAAACGAGGGAAACGCCGGTCAGCGCTGCGCCGGAGAACACACCGGCACCGGAACGCGAGCCGGGATCTGCGGCAGAGCCCCGGAGCACTGCCCCGGCGGCGAAGGGGCGCACCGTCCTCATCTCGGGCGGCGACCGGGGCATCGGCGCAGCGGCAGCCCGCGCATTCTACGCGGCGGGCTGCCGGGTGGCAGTGTTCTACCACACCAACGCCGAGGCCGCCGCAGCCCTGCAAAAAGAGTTGCCGGGCGTACTGGCCATCCAGTGTGACGTGGCCAGCCGGGCCAGCTGTGAGCTGGCCTTCCGCGCCGCCGAGCAGGCGCTGGGCCGGGTGGATGTGCTGGTGAGCAACGCGGGCATCGCCCAGCAGAAGCTGTTCACCGACATCACGCCGGAAGAGTGGCAGCGGATGCTGGACGTCAACCTGACCGGTGCGTTCAACCTCTGCCAGCTGGCCCTGCCCGGGATGATACGCCGCAAAGCGGGCCGTATCCTCACCGTGAGCAGCATGTGGGGACAGACCGGCGGAAGCTGCGAGGTACACTATTCCGCCGCCAAGGCGGGCCTCATCGGCCTGACCAAGGCGCTGGCAAAAGAAGAAGGTCCCAGCGGCATCACCGTGAACTGTGTGGCCCCCGGCGTCATCGACACCGATATGATGGCCTCGTTCACTGCTGAGGACAAAGCGGCATTGGCCGAAGAGACCCCTGTGGGCCGTCTCGGCACCGCCGAAGAGGTGGCAAAGCTTCTGCTGTACCTCGCCGGAGAAGACGCCGGCTACATCACCGGCCAGGTGTTCGGCGTCAACGGAGGTCTTGTGATTTGAGAAGCTGTTTTCACAGCCATTGCACACCGTCTGGCCATGAAAACAACTTCTATGAAGCAAGACCGAAACTATGAGACAAGTTCACTTGCGGGGCGCTTCCCCCGCAGTGAGAAGGAGAGAGCGAAATGGGCATGACTTTGAAGGAACTGTTGACGAAAGGCGAAGGCACCCTGTCGGCACAGGAGGCCAAAACTTTGGCCGCACAGTGCAGGATGGATGTGGAAACGCTCTATACGCTCCTTGAAGAGCGCGGCATCAAGATCATCGAGGATGAGGCCGACGCCGATGTGAATCTGGACGTGGACAGCATCATCGCCGAGGTGGAGAACGCCGAGAACAACAGCGACGAGCTGAGTCTGGGCGGCGACGACGAGGAAGAGGCCGCCGAGGAGAACCCCGCCGACCTGAAGGCTGCGATGGATGAGCTGCTGGACGACCCCGTCAAGAACTACCTCAAGCAGATCGGCCAGATCCCTCTGCTGAGCGCGGAGCAGGAAGTTGACCTGAGCAAGCGCATCCACGCCGGCGCCGAGGCTGCCCATATCCTGCAGGCCGACCGCCAGAAGTACAGTGCGCCCGAGTACATCAAAAAGAACAGCGCCCGCTTCTCGTTCGAGGAAGACGAGAACAGCCGCAGCTACACCGAGGACATCGACGAAGAGGGCAGCGAGAAGCCCAGCGAGGACGCCGAGGAAAAGGCCGCGGAGGAAGAGGCCATGGAGGCTGTGGAGAACGGCCCCCTGACCGAGGAGCGCCGTCAGGAGCTGCTGAAGACCCGCCGCGACGGCCTGAACGCCCGCCGCAGCCTGAGCGAAGCGAACCTCCGTCTGGTGGTCTCCATCGCCAAGAAGCATGTGGGCCACAATCTGGCCTTCCTCGACCTCATCCAGGAGGGCAACATCGGCCTCATCAAGGCGGCTGAGAAGTTCGACTGCGACCGCGGCTTCCGCTTCTCCACCTATGCGACCTGGTGGATCCGTCAGGCCATCACCCGCGCCATCGCCGACCAGGCCCGCACCATCCGCATCCCGGTGCATATGGTCGAGACCATCAACCGGATGCGTCAGGCCACCAACCAGCTGGTCTACCAGAACGGCCACGAGCCCACCCCGGAAGAGCTGGCAAAGGCCATGGACATGAGCGTCGAGCGTGTGCGTGAGATCCAGCGGATGGCACAGGAGCCCGCCAGCCTTGAGAGCCCCGTGGGCGAGGAAGAGGATTCCTCTCTGGGCGATTTCGTCGCCGACGAGAACGCCGAGGCTCCCGGCAAGGCTGCTGACCGCGCCATGGTGGCCCAGCAGATCAATCAGGCCCTCAAGAGCCTGACCCCCCGTGAAGAGAAGGTCATCCGTCTCCGCTTTGGTCTGGACGATGGCCGTCCCCGCACGCTGGAAGAGGTGGGCCGCGACTTCGGCGTCACCCGTGAGCGCGTCCGCCAGATCGAGGCAAAGGCCATCCGCAAGCTGCACAGCCGCAAGTGCCTGGCCCTGCTGAACGGCCTTATCGAGTAATAGTTTCAACAATGCAGACGGCTGCCGTGGAAAAACGGCAGCCGTTTTTCCGCATCCGGGCGGAAAAACGCAAAATGCCAGATTTTTTTGCAAAAAACGCTTGCAATGCGGCAGAGTTTATGGTATTATAATCGAGCTGTGAGTGTGCTGCTATAGCTCAGTTGGTAGAGCGCATCCTTGGTAAGGATGAGGTCTCCAGTTCGAATCTGGATAGCAGCTCCATAAAGAGTTACCGGTATAGATGCGTCTGGCGCAAAGCCAGGCGCATCAACCGTTTCCGGGCTTTTTTGAGCCCGGATTTCTTCTTTTGAACCATAGATTTTTATGGAGGTTTCGGGGCAACTGACCGGATTTGAACCGGAGGCTCTCATGTCTTGGACAGTTTCCAACCTCCAGCCCTTTGAGAGAGGACGTTTCTCTCGAAATAAGCGGCATCATCGCAGAAAAAGAATCACAAATACTTGGGCGTCGTTTTGTCGGCTTTGACGGGCCGAAAAAAGCGGCGTCCTTTTTCAATTTCTAAAAGGGCGCTGGAGGATATGGCCGCTATGGAAGCCGCCCCGCAGCTCGAAGCCGGCGGACTGGATGGCGGCTGCCGCATCCTCGCTGACTTCGGCGGAAGGATGTTCCGCCCGCTGCAAAGACGGCTGCGAGATGAGCCGAACCGGAAGTCCTTTCGCTTCTTCCTCAGTGATGCCCACAGAGAACGATGGACGCATTGGAAAAACCGCTGCTACGGTATGTCCGAGCGCAATGCGGCTGCGCTGTTTCTGCTTGCCGCCGATGAGGAGCTTTGGCAAAGAGTCCTCTGGCATCTCGACAGCAGCGGCTTCGACTTCCCCGCCGTCCGCCTCTCCGGTATTCACCCGGAGCGATACAGCATTGGTCACACTCCGCCGTTTGTGGGAGGAGGGCCATACCATCGCGGCACACCAGCCGGGAAAGGCATCTCAGGACGGGCTTGGCATATCGATTGACCGAAAAGCGGCGGCAGAGTGGTTTCAAAAATCGGCAGAGGCCGGTAATCCTTGCTCCGCATACGCGCTGGGCAAACTGCTGCTGGGGAAGGAGCAGATCCCGCAGGCCATTCACTTTCAAAGCGGTTGGCCGCAATGGGAAGCGTCGTATATCCTCCTATTTCTGTGTAAAAAGCTGTATTTCAATATCTGTGATCGTAATGTGCGAGAGGTAGGCGGCGCATTCCTCGTTCATGTTCCGGTACAGCGTGTCCATCGCGCCCGCCATGCCGGAGCAGATGGCGCAGTCCCGGTCAATGTCGCCGCTGTGCCACGCGCAGTCCACAAAGCGGGTATTCACCGCCTCCGCCACCTGCCGTAGGGTAAGGCTCGCCGGGTCTGCCGTCAGACGGTAGCCGCCGTCCAAGCCCTCCCGGGGCTCCACCATCCCCGCCTTTTTCAGCCCCGCCAGCACCCGGCGAACGCGGGTGGGGTTGGTGCAGATGTTCTCCGCCAGCGCCTCGCTGCTGAGTGATCGCCCGCTGTGGCTCAGGCAGACCAGCGCGTGGACGGCCAGATTAAAGGAACTGTCCACCCTTTATCTCTCCTTCACAAGCTCGTAGGGCCAGTCGATGACGCCGCCGAAGTCGTAGACGCTCTGATACCCCAGTGCCAGCAGCTTTTGAGCGGCATCTTTGCTGCGGCGGCCGCTGCGGCAGTAGACCAACAGCGTGGCTTCCTTGTCAGGCAGTGCCTCGGGCATTTCACTCCCGATGCTCTCGTTAGGCACAAGGACGGCGTTTTCAATATGCCCGCCGTCGTATTCCTCCCGGGTGCGGACGTCCACCACCACGACCTCCTGCGAGGCCATCATCTCATGGGCTTCCTCGGCGCTGATTTTCTGATACGCCGCCTTGTCTGTCATGTCCTCCGCCTTGCCTTCTTTTGCTCTGGACAGCGCGAAGCCGCTCAGCAGCGCAAGCGAGGCGGCAAGTGCCGCAAAAAGTAATATCTGACGCATGAATACACCTCCAATGCAACTGTGTTCACTGCCGATACAGTTTATACTGTGACTATAACAGGCACAGTTGGAAATGTCAATAGATATTTGCAAAAAAGTGAGAAATCTTTAATTGTAGTTGACAAAAAGAAGAAGATGGATATAATAAAGATATAAGAATAAGACTTATTCTTGTATTTAGGGGGCGGCAGTATGCCGAAATACGCAGAGGAAATATTGGCTGTCGTAACGGAGCTTCAGCGGCACCTCACGGCGGAACAGGTGTTCATGGAGATGAAAAAGGAGCATCCCAGCATCGCCATTGGCACCGTGTATAAGCATCTGAATACCTTGACGGAGGAGGGTCTGCTGCGCCGCATCACCGAGTCGGGTTCGCCGGACCGGTACGACCGAACGGAACGGCACGATCACTTGATTTGCAGCCGGTGCGGGAAAATCGCGGACGTTCACCTGCCGGATATACAGAGCCGGATCGAGTACGCGCTGGGATGCGATATCCTCTCGTATGATCTTAAAATCCGGTATATCTGTCCCGATTGCAGGGAACAGGAAGAAAACAACGCTGAAGGAGGCACCCAATGAACGCAAACGTATCGAAGCTGCTCAACGAGCAGATCAACAAGGAGTTCTACTCCGCCTATCTGTATCTGGATTTTGCAAATTACTACGCCTCCGTGGGCTTAGACGGCTTTGAGAACTGGTATCGGGTGCAGGCGCAGGAGGAACGGGATCACGCCATGCTGTTCTATCAGTATTTGCAGAACAACGGCGAGGGCGTCACCTTTGAGGCCATCGCAAAGCCGGAGTGGGAACGAGACGATCACATGACCCCTCTGAAAAAGGCGCTGGCGCATGAGAGGCTCGTCACCGCCGGCATCGATGCCATCTACGCCGCCGCATACGATGTCAGGGACTTCCGCACCATGCAGATGCTGGACTGGTTCATTAAGGAACAGGGCGAGGAAGAGAAGAATGCCGCCGACCTTATCACCAAGATGGAGCTGTTCGGCGGAGACAGCAAGGGGCTGTATATGCTCAACGGCGAGCTGAAGGCACGGGTCTACACCGCGCCCTCCATGACAATGGAATGACGCCGCCCCCCGATTCAGCAATTAAACCAATCAAACCAATTAAAAAGAAAAGGAGATCAAACCATGTCACTTATTAACAAAGAGATCAGCGATTTTTCCGCACAGGCATATCAGAACGGAGAGTTTCGGACCGTGACCAAGCAGGATGTGCTGGGCAAATGGAGCCTGTTCTTCTTCTACCCCGCAGACTTTACCTTTGTCTGCCCCACCGAGCTTGAGGATTTGCAGAACAAATACGCCGAGTTTAAGGCGGCCGGCTGCGAGGTTTATTCCGTATCCACCGACACACATTTCGTGCATAAGGCGTGGCATGACCACTCTGAGCGCATCAGCAAGATCACTTATCCCATGCTGGCCGACCCTACACATGCGCTGAGCCGCGACTTTGAGGTGTATATCGAGGAAAACGGCCTTGCAGAGCGCGGAAGCTTCATTGTGAACCCGGAGGGCAAGATCGTAGTGTACGAAGTCAACGCAGGAAACGTGGGCCGCAATGCCGACGAGCTTCTCCGCAGGCTTCAGGCCAGCCAGTTTGTGGCGGAGCACGGCGACCAGGTCTGCCCCGCCAAGTGGCAGCCCGGAGCCGAGACCCTCAAGCCCAGCCTTGACCTTGTGGGGATGCTGTAATGGAGATGGAACAGCTCTATGATGTGATCGTGATAGGTGGAGGGCCGGCCGGGCTTACGGCGGCCCTTTATCTTGCCAGGGCACGCTATCGCGTGTTGGTGGTAGAGAAGGAGCATTTCGGCGGCCAGATCACTATTACGAATGAGATCGTGAACTATCCCGGCGTAGCAAAAACCAGCGGCAGAGAATTGACGGACACAATGCGGCAGCAGGCAGAGGGCTTCGGTGCAGAGTTCCTGCTGGCCGAGGTCACGGCTTTTGAACTGGACGGAGACGTCAAGACCGTGAAGACCGGGCGCGGAGAATACCGCTGCTTTGGCGTGCTTCTGGCCACGGGCGCCCATCCGCGTATGATAGGCTTTCCCGGCGAGGCGGAGTTCCGTGGACGGGGCGTAGCCTACTGCGCCACCTGCGACGGCGAGTTTTTTACCGGCAAGGAGGTTTTTGTCATAGGCGGCGGCTTTGCCGCGGCGGAGGAGAGCGTTTTCCTGACACGCTACGCAAAGCACGTCACCATACTGATTCGCGACGAGGACTTCACCTGCGCCGAGGCTGTGTCGCGCGCCGCTAAAGAGCATCCGAAGATCACTGTCCTCTCCCATACCGCGGTGGTGGAGGCCACGGGCGATACGGCTCTGCGGAGCCTGCGATACAGAGATTTGAGAACCGGAGAGGAAACGGTTTTCGCACCGCATGGGGATACCTTCGGCGTGTTTGTGTTTGCAGGCTACGAGCCGGAAACGGCCTTGATCCGGGACAAGATCGAAACTGACCCGAGAGGCTATATCGTTACGGACGGCTCGCAGCGGACGAGCCTTGAGGGCGTATACGCCGCGGGCGACGTGTGCGTGAAGGAGCTGCGGCAGGTGGTCACCGCCGTGGGCGATGGTGCAAAGGCTGCGACTGCGCTGGAAAAGTATGCCGCAGCCATGCAGGAAAAAACTGGTCTTCGCCCCCGAAAGCCTGAGATAAAAGAAACGAAGGCGGCATCCGGCGGCGAGGCTCAGCCAGAGGGGATATTCCCGCAGCAGGTAATGCAGCAGCTTGAGGCAGTATTTGAAAGAATGCAGGAGCCCCTGATACTGGAGCTTTGCCTTGACGAGAAGGCTGTTTCAGAGGAACTCCGCTCCTATATGGAGGAGCTTGCACGACTCACACCTAAACTCACAGTAAGAAAATCTACCGAAGGCGCTGAGCATATGCCGCTGGTGCGTGTGCTGCGCTCTGACGGCAGCGACTCCGGTCTCGCTTTCCACGGGGTACCGGGCGGACACGAATTTACTTCTTTTATCATGGGGCTTTACAACGTGGCCGGACCGGGACAGGCTCTTGACGGGGAAACTATGGGCCGAATAAAGGCTCTTGATGCACCTACAGATATGCAGATATTCGTTTCGCTGTCCTGCACCATGTGCCCGGAGCTGGTGATCGCAGCCCAGCACATAGCCGCCCTCAACCCTAATGTCAGGGCAGAGGCATACGATCTGAATCACTTCCCCGCCTTGAAGGAAACGTATAATGTCATGAGCGTACCCTGTCTCGTGCTGAACGGCGAAAAGATACTGTTCGGGAAAAAGAGCATAAGCCAGCTGCTGGACACGCTGGAACAGCAAGAGCAAAAGAGCCGCACATCGGATCGGCCCGAGGGATGATGGCCGGAAGCAGTACATATCAGTTACTTGAGTAACCGCTGCCGGCCCCTGCGCTGACAACGGCGTTGTGATAACCGGGGTTGATATGCGACTGAAGCAAAGGCAGACTGCACAGGCGGCCTGCCTTTTCTTCCGCCAAGCGGTTAGAGATAGCTAACTGAAATACAGAGCAGAAAGGAACTCAGAGCTTGAACAAGGAAAAGGAGATCGAAACCGTTACCCTCATGGTGCGCCGGGATTGCCGGGGCGTACATGGGACAAGGGAAAGGGCACTTTGCCCGGCGTGTGCCGCCCTGCTGGAATACGTCAGGCATCGGCGGGGCGGATGCCCGCATGGGGAGATAGACAGCCGTGAGTGAACAAAAAAGCTTCTGGGACAGAAATGCCGGTTGTTACGACCGCTTTATGCGAAAGGATCGGGCGGCGTATGAGGAGATGTACACGCTGATCCGGCCGGTCGTGAAAGCCAAGACGGTACTGGAGCTTGCCACCGGTACGGGACTGATCGCAAAGCACATCGTGAATGCGGCGGCGCATATTGAGGCGACGGACGCCTCTGCGGAGATGATTGCAGAGGCCAAGCGGGACAACCGCTCGGCGAAGCTGCACTTTTCCGTGCAGGATATGTTTTGCCTGCCCTACGCGGATAAGTCCTTTGATGTAGTGATCGTGTCCAACGCGCTGCACATCGTGCCGCAGCCGGAGAAAGCCCTTGCCGAGATCCATCGGGTACTGAAAGAGGACGGCGTGCTCATCGCGCCCACCTTCACCCACGCGGGGAACTCGTTTTCCGGCAAGGTCAAAGCCTTTTTCATGAAGCTGGCGGGCTTTCCCCTCCACAGCAGGTGGACGAGCGAGGGATACCTGCGTTTCCTGCGGCAAAACGGTTGGTCCGTGCGGAAAAGCGTTGTTCTGAAAGCCTCGTTCCTGCTGACCTATGCGGAATGTGTGAAATCGGAGGGGCAGGATGTTATTTTTTGAGAGCACCCGCAAGCCTGTGGGGCTTGGCGGGAAGCTCATGGTCGCCATGATGAATGTCGGGCGCAGTGCCGTGGCCCGGTGGGGGCTTCAATTTCTGAATGCTGCGCCGTTGTGCAAGGCAGTGTGGCGGATATGATCTTCGCAGACGACTGGTTCGATGCGGTCACAGCCTTTGAGACCCTCTATTTCTGGCCCGATCTGCCGCAGGCTGCGGTTCGTGGACTGCAACAAGCCGTTCTGGAGGAAACGGATGGACCAGGCATTTGTGCGGGCGAAAGGCGGCTGCGACAAATGGCACGATTACGAGATGACGATTGCGCCTTACGAAAACGGCAGGCGCACTTGTCCTGTCCCTTGGCATCGCCATTCAGAATTTTCCCGAGGGGGCGATCATCTCCATGCCGCTCCGGGCGGAGGGCGAGAGCAAGGGCAGGGCGTTTCTCGGCGGCGTGCTCTCCGGCGTGGTGGAGCCCATCGGCGCGGTGCTGACGATTCTTGCGGCGCTGCCGTATTTTCTGAGCTTCGCGGCGGGCGCCATGCTCTATAAGGCATTGGCGGAGTAAGAAATGATGCCCGCCGCTGACGACAACTTTAGCGACAGCTTGCGCGGTTTGCGTTTGCCAAACAGCCTATCCGAAAAGGCAGGGACACCACTTGCGGGGTTCCTGCCTTGCGCTGTATGGCGATGCTTGGAGTATTGAAAAGAGAATATGCGCAGGCATCCAGGACAGGCGGACAGAGAGTCTCTGCATTGAACTGGGCAAACAGAAAAATCACAAACCTCATTGACAAACTCGATCTGCTCGGTTATAATATACCAGTAGTATATACTGCTGGTATATCGGGAGGCATCAATGGAACGTACAGAGACTCAAATGAAGATCCTCGAAGTGGGGAAAAAAGAATTTCTGGAAAAAGGATTCAAGGACGCATCTCTGAATAAAATCGTCGCAGAGGCGGGCTTCACGAAAGGCGCCTTCTACGGCTATTACCCGGATAAGGCTGCGCTTTTTGAAGATCTTGTGGGCGAGGCGGCAAAGGGACTGTTGGAGCAGTTCAAAGCCGCACAGGCCGCCCATTTCGCTCTTGTCTCCGAGGAAAAGACGAAGGACAGCCTGAAGCTGTCCACTGAGTATTTGCGTGTCTTTGTGGAATATATGTACGCCCATTTTGATGCCTTCAAGCTGATCCTCTGCCGGGCGGAAGGTACGCGCTATGCAAATTTCTTGGAGGAGCTTGTGGAACTGGAGGTAGAGTGCTCAGAGGAATACTACGCACTTCTCCGCAAAAGAGGAAAGCTCTCCGGGAAAATGACAAAGCAGCTTCACCACATGATCACCAGCGCCTATTTTACGGCGGTATGTGAGACGATTGCCCATGATATGCCCAAAGATGAAGCGATGCGGTATATTGAGGAGCTTGCAAAGTTTTTCAACTCTGGCTGGAAAGGCTTGCTCCGGCTGGAATAATGCACGATCACACAAGCGCTTTAATTTTTTTACACGCGAGTTAGCGTATTCTAACTAAACGATATAAAATTGGAGGTCGTTTATTATGCTTAAAACAGATTCGAAGAAGCTGGAAACAAGGGACTTTATATCAGTGGGCATCTTTTCGCTCATCTATGCTGTGGTGGCGTTTGTGGTTGGCGGTGCTGCGCAGATGACGCCGGTCACTTTCCCGTTTATGCCAATGATCGTGGCGCTCTTTACGGGGACAGTTTTCATGCTCTATGTGGCAAAAATACCGAAGAAGGGAGCTCTCTCCATTCTCGGTGTAATCGCGGCGATCTTGCTGTTTGTTACAGGAATGTTCTGGATGATGTCCGTATTCTTCCTGGGCTTCGGCGTGATCGCGGATATTATCTGCGCTTCCGCTGATTTCAGATCCTTTAAGAAAAACCTGCTTGCCTACTGCGTCATGGCGCTTGCGCCGATGGGGGCATACATTCCAATGGTTGTCATGCCCGCACAGTTTGATGCTTTTATGAAGAATAAAGGTGACTTCTCCTCCTTTGAAGGAGTGATTCATTCGATTGGGGCTGCCTGGTGGGCGATCCCCGCAATGATTATCGGGACGATCGTCTGCGCGATCATCGGCGGACTGATTGGAAAGAAGCTTATGAAAAAACACTTTGAAAAAGCAGGGATTGTATAAATGAGACTCGACCCACGGACGAAGCTTCTGATTCTCGCGGTCACAAGCGTTTCCGTTTTTATGAATAAAAGCATCGCGGTGGAGTGTGTGCTTGCGGGGATTCCGCTTGTGCTTCTGAGCACTTCCGGCAATCTGAAAAGAACGCTGAAATACGCAGCTTTTTTTCTCACGCTTCTGCTGATCCAGCTTTTTATCGTACCGAGGCTGCCCGTGACTTTCGGCGGGATCGTCTATATGTTTGCAGTGTATATCCGCAAGCTTCTTCCCTGTTTTATGCTGGGCAGCTTTCTGATTGCAACGACAAGCGTAAGTAAATTTCTTGCGGCGATCACAAAGCTCCGATTGTCGAAGGGGCTCACGATCGCTCTTGCCGTTACGCTCCGTTATTTCCCGACCATGAGAGAGGAGTGGGCCTCCATACGGGATGCCATGGCGCTGCGAGGGATATCAGCGTCCGCGGCCGGGCTGATCAGCCATCCTGTACAGACGATGGAGCATGTCTATGTTCCCCTGCTTGTTTCTGCTTCCAGAATTTCGGACGAGATCACGCAGGCAGCGATTACAAGAGGCATTGAGCACACAGGTGAAAGAAGCTGTATAGAGGAAATCGCGTTTTCGTTTGCTGATTTGCTGGTGGTGATTGCTTACGCTGCGCTCGTTGCCGGCATGGTATACGCGGGCATGAAAGGGGTGTTTTGATTATGATATCGTTTCAAAATGTCTCTTTTACATACGCTGAAAGCGGGAACGGCGGAGTCCTTGATTTGAACCTTATCGTTCGGTCCGGCGAATGCGTGCTGCTTTGCGGACCATCAGGATGTGGAAAAACAACCGTTACACGGCTCGCAAACGGACTGATTCCCCATTTCTTCCACGGCAATCTTTCGGGGCAGGTGAAGGTAAACGGTATGGATACCCGGGAGACAGAGATTGCTGCGCTATCGGATGCGGTAGGGACGGTTTTTCAGAATCCTCGAACGCAGTTTTTCAATACGGATACGGACAGCGAGATCGTGTTTGGGCTTGAAAATCGGGGCATTCCGCGAGAGGCTCTGCGCTCCCGATTGGATGAACTTACGGAGGAGCTGCATCTTAGCGGGCTCCGGGGTCGAAATATCTTTGAACTGTCCGGCGGCGAGAAGCAGAAGATCGCGTTTTCCAGCGTGTATGCTTCGGCTCCCGATGTCCTTGTGTTTGACGAGCCATCATCGAATCTCGACATGAAGGCCATCGGAGAATTGGCTGATTTGCTCCAACGGGCGAAAATATCAGGAAAGACCATTCTGATCGCAGAGCACCGCATCTGGTATCTGATGGACATTGTGGATCGCGTCGTTTATATGCAGGATGGCCGGATTGCGTCGGACATGGAGGCTTCAGCGTTCAAGGCGCTGCCTGAAGCAGATATTCGCAGAATGGGACTGCGTGTCAGGGATCTGTCGGTATCCGAATCGGGCGGCGTGAAAACGATCGCTGCCGATGGATCGCTTTCCGCTCAGAAAATCAGCGTCCGTCTCGGCGGCCGGTATGTATTGAATGATATCTCTTTTCAGGCAAGCCGCGGAGAAATCATCGCCATTGCGGGTGCCAACGGCGCCGGGAAATCGACCCTCGCCAGAATGCTCTGCGGATTGCAAAAGAACGGCTCCGGTACTGTTTTGTGGGATGGAAAACCGATGAGCCGGCGGTTGAGACGGAAAAAGGCATACATGGTCATGCAGGATGTGGGGCACCAGCTCTTTACCGACAGCGTGGCGGCGGAATGCGCGCTTGGCATAAAAGCCCCGAACAAAGACGAGATCGACCGCGCATTAGAAAAGGTGGATCTGCTGGCGTATAAGGAACGGCATCCCTTGTCTCTTTCCGGCGGGCAGATGCAGCGCCTTGCGGTTGTGGTGAGCGATATCTGCGGCAAGGAGCTGCTGGTGTTCGATGAGCCTACCAGCGGACTGGATCTGAAAAGCATGGAAGAGGTCGGCACCTTGACACGAAGCCTTGCGACGCAAGGCAAGGTGCTTTTGATCATCACACATGATATTGAGTTCATGATGCGGATCTGCACAAGAATACTGTTCATCCGGGACGGAGAAATCGCGGAGGACCTTTCCGGTGGGCAGAAAGAAAAGATTGTAAGACTTTTGCGAGGTGAGGAATGATGACAGGAAAAGAAAACTCGGCGATGACGATTCTGATGGATTTTGCGAAGCCGTGCAAAGGGAAACTGATCGGCTCCGTTGTACTTGCGGTTTTGGGGGCGCTTTGCGGCATGATCCCCTATATCGCGGTGTCCCGCGGGATCATTATGATCTGCCACGAAGACTATGCTTTCAGCAGGTTGGCGTTTCTGGCATTGATTGCGTTTGCGGGCTATCTCGGGCAGGTGTGGTTCGGAACGTTTTCTACAATGAAAAGCCATGAGTCTGCCTTTATCATTCTGCGGAATATCCGCATGGCGATAACAGAGAAGCTCTCCCGTGTCCCCATGGGAACGATCCTTGATACGCCGTCCGGGAAATTCAAAACGATCATCGTGGATACCGTGGAAAAGCTGGAGCTTCCGCTGGCGCATATGGTACCGGAGCTCACTGCCAACATCCTGATCCCAGTTCTAATGCTCGTTTACCTCTTCAGCCTTGATTGGAGACTCGCGCTGATCTCTCTTGTGACGATTCCGGTGGGTGCCTTCTGCTATATGGGAATGATGAAGGATTACGAGAAGAGATACGCCAGAGTGCTTGCCGCAGGGAAAAACATGGATGCCGCAACGGTGGAATACATCGGCGGCATCGAAGTGGTGAAGACGTTCAATCAGGGTGAACGCTCATATAAAAAATACGCCGACGCCGTGGCGGAAAACGAGACAGCCAAAGTGACCTGGTTCAAGCAGACCAACGGCTACTATGTGATGGGGCTTTCCATCCTGACAGCAACGCTTGTGGGCGTGCTGCCCTTGGGGAGCTGGCTCTTTATAAACGGAAGGGTCGAAGCGGGTACGCTGATCACCTGCATCATCCTCGCCCTTGGACTCGTAAAGCCACTGATTCAGGCATTGCAGTACACCGACAGCCTGGCCATGGTGGATTCCACCGTAAAAGAGGTAGGGGATCTTCTGGATGAGCCGGAGCTTGTGCGGCCGACCGAGAGAGCTGTCCTTGCGGACACCGACGTATCCTTCGATCATGTTACCTTCCGGTACAAAGAGACGGAGGTTTTGCATGGGATTTCCTTTGACTGCGCAAAAAACGGTATGACGGCCATTGTGGGTCCCTCCGGCTCCGGTAAATCTACCATCGCGCGGCTCATCGCCTCCTTCTGGGAGGCGGAGAGCGGCTGCGTCCGTATTGGCGGCGTGGACGTGCGGAACATTCCTCTCCCTCAGATAATGGAGCTTGTCTCATATGTGTCACAGGATAACTTCCTGTTCCATCTGTCTATCCGGGAAAACATTCGGATTGGAAAACCGGAGGCCACAGACGCAGAGATCGAGGCAGCGGCAAAAAAAGCGAGCTGTCACGATTTCATCGCCGCTCTGCCGGAGGGCTATGATACGCTGGCGGGCGATGCGGGAAGCCACCTCTCCGGCGGAGAAAGGCAGCGGATCGCCATTGCAAGGGCGATCCTGAAGAACAGCCCGATCGTGGTGCTGGATGAAGCCACGGCATTTACCGACCCTGAAAATGAGGCCGTTATTCAAGCATCCATCGCAGGGCTTGTAGCAGGAAAAACTTTGATCGTCATTGCGCATCGGCTGTCTACCATTACAAAAGCAGACAAGATCCTTGTCGTGGAGAAAGGGAATGTCGCTGCGGAAGGAACCCATGAGGAGCTTCTTGAAACAAGCGATCTATACAAGGAATTGTGGAAAGCCCATATGCAGGGCAGAGATACCGCAGAGGAGGTGGCGGGATGATAAGGCTGTTTCAAAGACTTTTGTTGTTCTCGGGCTTACAGAAGAAGCGTCTTATCCGCTCCTTTCTTGCATACCTCGTCAGCTCATTCTTTGAGATGATCCCAATCATGGCCATTCTAACGGTGCTCACAGGAATCCTGAAGCAGCTTTCCGGCGATGTTATGCCTGAAAGCACGATCTGGATCTCGCTTGGCATCATGATCGTTTCCATTGCAGGGCGAATCGTGTTTGTCGATCTTTCTGCCAATGCCAGAACGCTTGGCAGCTTCGCGTTCGGGTCGGAAAAGCGCATGGAGATCGGCGAACGCCTGAAAAGGGCGCCTATGGGCTATTTCAATGAAAACAGGCTCGGGGATATCACTGCGGCGGTGACGACCACACTTGGCGATCTGGAGCAGCAGTCCGTTACCATTATGGAAAATGTGGCGGGCGGGTTTATCCACGCCATCGTGATTGGCGTTTGGCTTATGATCTATGAGTGGCGGATCGGGCTGATCTCCTTGGCCGGACTTGCTGTGGCGCTCCTTGTTTATTCGCTTATCGGCAAGGTCGGCAGGAAACACGCGCCCCGCCGTCAGGCAGCCCAGGCTGGCCTGGTCACTGCCGTTTTGGAATATGTGCAGGGCATGGGCGTAGTCAAGGCGTTTGGGCTGGCGGAGCGCACCGGAAAAGCAGTTGACACCGCAATCGAGGAAAGCAAAGAGGCAAATATCGTGCTTGAAAAGGCGTTTTCCAAAATGACGGCGCTCTATCAGACGGTGTTCAAGCTCGCACGGGCGGCTATTCTGGTTTTTGCGCCCTATCTCTTGGCAGGAGGAAGCATCACGCCGGAGAAGTGCCTGCTGCTTCTCGTGTCCAGCTTCATGATCTATGCCGCCGTGGAGGTGGCGGGCAGTATGTCCTCCGTTGCCCGCGCGGTGGAGGCTTCCCTGGACCGGCTGGATAACATCATGGACATTCCATCCCTGGACGAAAACGGGGCGGATCTTGTGCCGGAAAATTTCAATATCGAAGTGAAGAATATGTCCTTTGGATACGGGGAAAAGGAGGTATTGCATCAAATCAGCTTAAGCGTACCCCAGGGAAGCTCCTGCGCCATCGTTGGTCCCTCCGGCTCCGGAAAAACCACGCTGGTCGGTCTGATCGCCCGTTTCTGGGATGTGAAGGAAGGACAGATCACGCTCGGCGGCCGGGATGTGCGGGAATATACCAGCAGCAGCCTTCTCAAGAATTTCGCCATCGTGTTTCAGAATGTGTATCTCTTTGAGGACACCGTCGAGAACAATATCCGGTTTGGCAGACCGGACGCAAGCGAGGATGAAATCATAGCAGTTGCAAAGAAAGCCTGCTGCCATGACTTTATCATGGCGCTGCCCGACGGCTATCAGACAACGATCGGCGAAGGAGGCTCCAGCCTCTCCGGCGGAGAAAAGCAGCGGATCTCCATTGCAAGGGCAATTCTGAAGGACGCACCCATCGTCATTTTGGATGAAGCTACAGCCAGCGTGGATCCCGAAAACGAGCAGGAGCTGCAAAAGGCCATCCGGGAGCTGACAAAAGGCAAAACGATCCTGATGATCGCCCACCGTCTGTCCACCGTGCGCACGGCAGATCAAATCATCGTGCTGGAGAACGGCAGGATCGTTCAACGCGGAAACCATGAGGAGCTGATGCGCGAAGACGGCCTGTACAGGCGCTTTGTGGGAATGCGCAGCCAGGCGATCGGCTGGACGCTGAAAGGCGGGAAAGCAGATGGATAGAAGGTTAGACAAAAGATACTTGACCGGAGCGGGATCTGCAATGGAAAAACAGTATGGCGTGGAAAAGACAGGCGCGATCATAGAAGATGCATGGAGACGTTATGCGGAAATCGTAGACGAAAACGCCGACGAGCCGAAAAAGATGTATATGCATACGAGGAAACGCATCTATCCTGCCATCGCCGCCTTTGACGCCATGACGGGAAATGGGATCTCCCGTGAGGAAGCGGCGGCTTTTCTGAATAGATATTATGAAAAGCGGGCAGCGGGCGTTGGTGCAAAAATCCGAGGGGCAATGAAGATACCGGGTCTGTATAAGCTGGTGCCGAGGTTCTTTGCCAAAATGACAAAAAGCTCCTTTGGAGAGGACTGCGGTTTTCGGGCTGATTGGATACGAACAGAGCAGGAGGAAATGTGCTTCGACATGCTGGCCTGCCCCTATCAGGACACCTGTGTGAAATACGGCTGCCCGGAGATCGTGGCCGGCTTTTGCCGCGCGGATGACGAGGCCTACGGGCATATGCATCCAAAGCTCAAATGGGGACGGACAAAGACGCTCGGGCAGGGCGGAGACTGCTGTGATTTTAGACTGACGATAGAGTCATGACCCTATGGAAAGACGGATGAGATACAGGACCCTCCAATGCTTTCTTGCGGCGCTGACTATGATCGCGTTCCTCGCTCCTGCTGCATATGCATCCGGTATACCGGACGCATATGAGGCAGGCGCAAACGCTGTTTCCGAAAAATATATTGGCAAAACGGTTCCGGGCGCCTGTGTCGTGATTTAGGAATTGCAGCGGCCATCTGCGGGTCTTTCACGGGGATCCGCCATGCCGTAAAGAGAAAAACCAGAGCATCGGTCCTTACGATTGTTTTATTTGCATTGCAAATTATAGCTGCGTGGATGCTCGGATTCTTAACAGTAGTATAAATCAACAGAAAACGGAGGAATGGATTTATGGACAAAAAGAAAAAGTGGACGGTCAAGGATGTTATTACAACGGTATTGCTCTGCGCAGTGCTGATCGTGATCCAGCTCGTCGTCAATATGGTCTGCATGGCCAACGACTTTGTCAGCATGGTGCTGTCGGTGGGGATCACCATGTTCCTCTGCGCGCCGGTCTATATGCTCATGGTCAGCCGGATCGGCAAGCGGTTTGTGACGCTGATCTATATGACGATCCTCGGCGTGATTTTCCTGCTGATGGGCAACTGGTTCTTGCTTCCTTATTATGTTCTCGTAGGGCTCCTCTGCGAGGCGATTCTCTGGAAGGAAGGCTCCTGCCAAAAACCGAAACGGCTGACCGCCGCCTGGACGGTGGCGAGCCTTTTATACAACGGGGTCAATCTGCTGCCCATCTGGTTCTTCTGGGACACCTACTACGATTTTGCGCTGGCAAGCGGCATGGAGCAGAGCTACATCGATTCCTATGTGCGTTACTACACCTCTCCCGGCTGGCTGACCTTTATTCTGCTGTTCACGACGCTGATGGGCTTTTTAGGCTGCATGGTGGGCAGTCGGCTGATCCGCAGGCATTTTCAGAAGGCCGGCGTCCTATGAGAGCGGACGCATCCTTTGCGGTGCCGGTCAAGCTGTGGGCGCTGCTGTGCGTCTTTGCCGGAGTGACCATCGGCGGGAATGTGCTGCTCACCTGCATCCTGACCGGCGGCGCGCTTCTTTATCTCGTCCTACAGCGGAATTTCCGCCTTGCCGCGTCCTATGGCTGCTTTTATCTGCTGCTGGCGCTGCTGCTCTACGGCATCCGCTTCCACGGGCTGCGCATGCCGGTCTTTTCGGAGTTTTATGTTCTGATGTTCTGGAATCTGTCACCGATCTTTCTGGTGTCATGGGATCTGATCACCACGCCGCCGGGGATGCTCTCCGCGTTTTTATCCCGCCTCCGTATGCCTACCCCGTTCATTCTCGGGCTTCTTGTGGTCTTTCGCTTCTTCCCTACCATGCGGACGGAGCTGAAAGGCGTAGGCAGGTCCATGAAAAACCGGGGGCTGACCGCGGCGGGACAGCTGCTCGCACATCCCGTGCGGAGCATGGAGTATGTGCTGGTTCCGTTTCTTCTTCGGGTATTGCAGCTTGCGGATCAGCTTTCCGTTTCCGCCGTTGCAAGAGGCGCGGAGCGTCCGGGCGTGCGCGGCAGCTATTATGAGAAAAGGATCGGGGCGCGGGATCGCATCGCGGCAGCCGCATGTGCGATCGTCACGGCTTCCTATTTGGTTTTGGAAAGGAGCATGGCATGATCGAGCTTACACGCGCTTCTTTTCAATACGAAAACTCGGACAGAGGCGTGCGGGACATTTCCTTTTCGGTAAAAAGCGGCGAATGCGTCGTGCTGACGGGGCTTTCCGGCTGCGGCAAGACCACCGTGACAAGGCTTGTCAACGGGCTTGCGCCGTCCTATTATCCCGGAGCCTTCAGCGGAAGTGTGAGGATAGACGGCAAGGACATATCAAGGCTTTCCACATGGGAGATCGGGCGTTTGGTGGGAAGCGTTTTTCAGGACCCCAAAAGCCAGTTCTTTTCCTCCGAGCTTGCCGGAGAGGTGGCCTTTCCCTGCGAGAATTACGGCCTGTCCACCCGGGAGATACGGGAGAGGACGGACGCCGCCATAGAGGCATTGAAGCTGTCCCGTTTGAGGGACAGGGCAGTTGACGTCCTCTCAAGCGGAGAAAAGCAGCGGGCGGCCATTGCGTCCGTATATGCCATGAAGCCAAAGGTCTTTGTGTGCGATGAGCCGACGGCCAACCTCGATGCCGCCGGGACGCGGCAGCTTGCGCAGACCCTTCGGCAGCTCAAGGAGCAGGGCTTTACCCTGCTCCTCGCGGAGCATCGGATCGACTGGCTGATGGGGATCGCAGACCGCTTTTTATATCTGCGGGATGGCAGAATAGCGGCCGAGTATACACCGGAGGATCTGCTCCTCCTGCCAAAAGCAGACATCTTAGGGATGGGTCTGCGTTCTCCGCACGAGGGAAAGTGCCCTCCCGCTCCCTCCGTATTGGACGAGAGCCCTGCCGTCTTGAAGACAGCAGGGCTCTCGAAAAGAAGATGCAAAGAAGTCATTTTCGATGATGTTTCCCTCTCCTTTCCGAAAGGCAGGGTGACCGCCATAACGGGGCAAAACGGCGCGGGGAAAACCACCCTTGCGCAGATCCTCTGCGGGCTGGCAAGGCAGACAAGGGGACATATCCTGATAGATGGGAAAAAAGCAGGAGCGGCAGTCCGGCGCGGGGAGATCTATTACTGCGGCAACGACACGTCAACGCAGTTTTTTGCGGCGAGCGTGGCGGAGGAGCTGCTGCTGAATGCCAGATCGACAGAAGAAAGCAAGAGCCGCGCAAGGAACCTGCTCAAAGAGCTTGGGCTTTACGAGCACAGGGACGCGCACCCGTCCACCCTGTCCGGCGGGCAGAAGCAGCGCCTTGCCATCGCCTGCGCCGTCTTTTCCGGCCGCGGGATACTGATCCTTGACGAGCCCACCAGCGGCCTTGACGGGCAGAATATGCGCCTGATCGCGGAAAGGCTGAAAAGCGAAGCGCGGAACGGAAGAACCATCCTCGTGATCACCCACGACAGGGAACTGATCGAGAGCTGCTGCGATAACATTGTGGAGGTTGAAAAACGATCATCGTGAAACCGCCAAGGGGCGCTATGGGATATCCGCGCCGGAGGAATCGTTTTCCGCTCCTGCCGGCAGCTCCACCGCGATGGTCGTGCCCTTGTCCGAGCTTTCCTCCACCCAAACGGAGCCGCCGTGGAGGTTGGCGATCTCCCACACCAGAGAAAGTCCCAGTCCCGCGCCGCCGTACTCGCGGCTGCGGGATTTGTCTACCCGGAAGAAGGGATGAAAAATGCTCCGCTGATATTCCTCCGGAATGCCGCAGCCGGTGTCGGAAACGCGAATGATGCACTTTTCCTGCCCCTGTGCAAGCTCGACCCGCACTGAGCCGCCGGGACGGTTATATTTGACGGCGTTCTCTGTCAGGTTAAAGAGCAGACGGTAGATCAGCGCGTCGCTGCCGGTCAGGGCGGCGTCGCCCTCCGCTTCCAGCGAGATGCTTCGCTTCTCCGCCAGCGGCGCGAGATCCGTGAAGATCTCCTCGACCATGGGGGCGAGCTGGAGCTGCTCGTTCCGCGCCACCTGCTGCAGATTGCTCATCTCCAGCAGCGTCTTGCTCATCTGTGTCAGCCGCTCCGTCTGCTCACGCAAAAGCGTGAGGAACTCCATCGTCTCCGGCCGCACATCGGGATGCTCCGCGGAAAACAGCTCCAACTGCGCCTGCATCAGAGCCAGCGGCGTGCGCAGCTCGTGGGCGGCGTTGCCGGTGAACTGCCGCTGGGCGGCAAAGGCGTTATTCAGCCGCTCCAGCATCTGGTTGAACGAGCGGCTCAGCTGCCGGAACTCCGGAAGCACATCTTCATCGATCCTCATATCGGCAAGATTGTTCAGCTGTACCTGCTCCACTTGCGAGGCAAAGCTGCGCAGGGGCTTTAGGGCGCGTCCGCTGACAAAATAGGCGAGGAAACCGCTGAGCAGCGTTACCGCCGCCGTGATGTACCAGTTGGTGGTGCGGAAGCGCCCCTGCACCCCATCGACGACGATAGTCAACTCCTCGTTGGGCGCTATGAGCTGCAGGTCAAAGCTCGCCGCTCCGCAATCATTCAGGATCACTGTGCCGCCGCCCTGTAAGCTGTCCGCAATGGTGTCCATATAGTACACACCGGAGAAGCACAGCAGCAAATTCATGGCCACGCAGGTGATGCCGATGAGCAGGACGGACATCAGCGTGATGCGCCACTGCAGGGAAAGCCGCTTCATACTTCCCCGCCTCCCATCAGATAACCCTCGCCGATGCGGTTGCGGATGGGGTCATAGCCCAGCACGGCGCGGAGTTTTTTGCGCAGGGCGGAGATGTGGACGCGGATGGAATTGCTGAAGCTGTCCACGCTGTTGTCCCAAACATGATCCATCAGCTCTTCCTGACTCACGGGCCGCCCCTGATGTACCATCAGGTATTCGAGAATCCCCGTTTCCTTGCGGGTCAGCGCCAGCGTCTGCCCGTTGACAGCGGCGGTGCGGGAGCGGGTGTCGAAGCTCAGGCCTCCGCAGCTCAGCAGCACATCCTGCTGGGTGAACTGCCGCAATGTCAGGCTGCGGATGCGGGCCTCCAGCTCGGCCAGGTGGAAGGGCTTTGCCAGATAGTCGTTCGCCCCGGCGTCCAGCCCCTGCACCTTGTCCTCCACCTCACAGCGGGCGGAGAGGATCAGCACCCGCGTCTCCCGGTCGGTCTGCCGCAGGGTGCGCAGCACCGTCATGCCGTCCTTTTTCGGCAGATTCAGATCCAGCAGTACCAGATCGTAGCGCTCCACGCCCAGAAGCGCCAGCGCCTTTTCCCCATCATAGCAGTAGTCCACGCTGTAGGCCAGCCGCCGCAGGCTGCGGACGATCGTCTCGCACAGGGCGCGTTCATCTTCAATTACTAAAAGGTGCATGAGAGCCCTCCTTTTTATTTCTCCGTTTTTATGCTGCTCTCATTATAGCAAGAATAGATAAGGTTTGCATTAAGTTTTCGTTCTTAACAGAGACTTTAACTCTCCCGCGCTATGATGGGGGCAGAAAATCGGAAAGGGTGATGAAAAATGAGCTGCGGGAAAAAGGCCGCGGCGCAGATCGCGCTGCTGATGGCCGGAACCGCCATGCTGTGCTTCGGTGTATGGCGGGGCGAGGCGGCGACGGTGCTGAGCAAGGCCATCAAACTATGTCTGGAGTGTGTGGGCATTGGGTAAAAGGTTTTCAGGCGTTTCACAGACCATGTCCCGCTTCCGGGGCTGGATCCAGGCAGGGGCAACGCTGCTGACCAACCTGCACCTGCCGAACTTTCTCAAAGGCGGACTGTATCAGGGGGCGGGGAAGACTGTCTGCGTGCCGGGGCTGAACTGCTACTCCTGTCCGGCGGCCTCCGGAGCCTGTCCCATCGGGGCGTTTCAGGCGGTAGTGGGGTCTTCCAGGTTCAGCTTCTCCTATTATATCACAGGCTTTCTCATTCTGCTGGGCGTGCTGCTGGGGCGCTTTATCTGCGGCTTCCTCTGTCCCTTTGGCTGGTTTCAGGAGCTGCTGCATAAGCTCCCGACAAAGAAGCTCTCCACAAAGAAGCTCAAGCCTCTGACATACCTCAAGTACGCCGTCCTGCTGGTGATGGTTTTCCTGCTGCCGGCGTTCCTTGTGAACGATGTGGGCATGGGAGACCCGTTCTTCTGCAAATACCTCTGCCCCCAGGGCGTGCTGGAGGGAGCCATCCCGCTGTCCCTTGCCAATTCCGGCATCCGGGCGGCGCTGGGCAAGCTGTTTACATGGAAGTTCAGCATCCTGCTGGCGGTGATCGTGCTGAGCGTACTGTTCTACCGTCCCTTCTGCAAGTGGCTCTGCCCGCTTGGCGCATTCTATGCGCTGTTCAACCGGGTGTCCCTCTTCCAGATGAAGGTGGACAAGAGTAAGTGCGTCTCCTGTGGGAAATGTGCCAGAGCCTGCAAGATGGATGTGGATGTGACGAAAACGCCCAACCATACCGAGTGCATCCGCTGCGGAATGTGCATCCGCGCCTGTCCGACGAACGCCGTGTGCTTCCGTTACGGCTTCGGCAGCGGGAAAGAGAAGGAAAACGCAGCAACGCTGCGAGAAAACAACAAAGCTTAAGGAGAAACGAATATGAATGCAAAGAAGATTCTGGCTCTGCTGCTGGGCGCGATGATGCTGCTCTCCCTTGCAGCCTGCGGCGCAAAGAACAACGACAAGCAGGCGGATATGAGCGGAGGCGGTTCCGCCATGACCAGCGAGCCGAAAACCGCCGAGGAGGCGCTCACCCTGCACAAGGAGCTGCTGGAGCAGGAGAACGCGATCCTGTCGGAAAATGCCGAGCTGTGGGAAAAGGTCTATATGGAGGCCGACAAAGGCATGGCAATGATCGAGGACGGGAAAAACTACGGCGATTTCCTGCTGGATACCGTCGAGGCCGCGAAAGAGCAGTTCACCGACAAGGAGTATGAGTGGCTGAAGGAGTCAGCCACGGAGATCAGTAATATTGAAAACAAGCTGACCGAGTTGGAAAAGAAGTATCCCGAGATCATGCAGAAATCCATGGACGGCGCTATGAGCATGCCCGCGGGCAGCGACACGAGCAACCCTCCCGACGACGGCAGCATGCAGAAGTTCCCCGCCTTTGAAGGGAAAGATCTGGACGGCAACACGGTGAAGAGCGAGGAGCTGTTCTCCGGCAACGCCGTCACCGTAGTGAATTTCTGGTTCACCACCTGCAATCCCTGCGTGGGAGAGCTTGCCGAGCTGGACGCGCTGAACAAGGAACTCGCGGAGAAGGGCGGCTCCCTCATCGGCGTCAACACCTTCACGCTGGACGGGGACAAGGCGGCGATCGCGGATGCAAAGGACGTGCTGATGAAGAAGGGCGCCACCTATCAGAATGTGTATTTTGACTCCGACGGTGAGGCGGGAAAGTTTACCACCAACATCTTTGCCTATCCCACCACCTATGTGGTTGACCGCAGCGGCAATATCGTGGGCGAGCCCATCGTCGGCGCTGTCACCGGCAAGGCGCAGGCCGAGGCGCTGCAAGCCCAAATCGACAAGGCGCTCGCCGCCGATATGGGCTGACGCGAGATAAAAAAGCGCCTGCTGTGCGCCGCTGCATTGCCCATGGCGCTCGAAGGGTCGGAGTGAGTTCTGATTCCCCTGAAAGGAGGAAACGCGATGTATCGAAGCGTATTGGCACTGCTTTTCGCCGCGGTGCTGCTGCTCAGCGGCTGCGCTGTCGGGCAGCAGACTGTGCCGAAGGAAAAGAGCGGACAGAAAACAAACATGGACGGAGCGGCTTTTGACCGGTCCGACGAGGAGATCACCTATATGGATACCAAAGACAATGTCATCTATCTGGCGGGCGGCTGCTTCTGGGGCATGGAACAGCTGATGCAGTCCATCCCCGGCGTTATCGACGCCGAGAGCGGCTACGCCAACGGCACCTGCGAGGAGGACGCCGACTACCAAACCGTCTGCGCGGGCAACACGGGCTTTCGGGAGACCGTGCGGGTGGAATACGACCCCGAGCAGGTGAGTCTTGACGCGCTGCTGCTGGCCTACTTCTATGTCATTGACCCCACGGTGCAAAACCGGCAGGGCAACGACCGCGGCAGCCAGTACCAGACCGGCGTCTACTACACCAACGAAAGCGCGAGAGAAACGGTGAAGCGCATCGCGGAGATCGAGCGCGGCCGCAGCGAGAAATTCTTCGTGGAGATCGGCCCGCTCAAGAACTACTATCCTGCCGAGGAATACCACCAGAACTACCTCGAAAAGAACCCGAACGGCTACTGCCACATTCCGCGCAAGGAGATGGAGCTCTTTTCCCGGCTGCGCATCGACCCGGGTGACTATCAGAAGCCCGCGGCGGAGTCCATCCGTGACAAGCTGACGGCGGAGCAGTACCGCGTCACGCAGGAGAGCGGCACGGAACGCGCCTTCACGGGCGAGTTCTGGGACAAGTTTGAAAAGGGCATCTATGTGGATGTCGTGACCGGCGAGCCTCTCTTTTCCTCCACAGATAAGTACGGGAGCGGCTGCGGCTGGCCCGCCTTTACAAAGCCTATCGAGGGCCCCGCTGTGGTGGAAAAAGAGGATCTGAGTCACGGAATGCGCCGCACGGAGGTCAGAAGCCGCGCCGGAGACTCCCATCTCGGTCATGTGTTCACCGGCGATCCGGAGTCGCCCAACGGCGTGCGCTACTGCATCAACAGCGCGGCCCTGCGCTTCGTCCCCTATGAAAAAATGGAGGCCGAGGGCTACGGATACCTGCTGTACCTGTTTGAAAAATAGGACGCAAGGGGTCGGCAGTTCTCATGCAGGGAACTATCAGCACATCATAGCATATCGGACTGCCCGGTGGCAGTCCGATATGCTGTGAACGGAAGTTTCCGGCACTCTCAATGAGCCGATTTCGAAACGGAGAAGCAAAAGCAGGAGGATACCGAAGATCCGGCTGACCCTGAGCAGAACACCGAGACCGAAAATAAGGATAAAAACAACGACCCTGCTGACGAGGAAATCGAATACCTACGCGGCAGCGAGGCCCGGCTCACCATCAACGGCGCAGCTCATAACGAGCTGATCCACTAACTTACCCCGGCGGGGCATACCGCATCGCCCTGCTTCCTCCATATTGCAAAGCCCCCCGGCACGTCCGCATGGTGCCGGGGGGCCTTTTTGCGCAGCAAAAAGAAAACCGGGTGGTAAAAATGACCGAAAATACAAAAACCACCTGAATCTCAAGAATTCAAGTGGTTTTTTCTCGATGGAGCTGCTATCCAGATTCGAACTGGAGACCTCATCCTTACCAAGGATGCGCTCTACCAACTGAGCTATAGCAGCAAATGGCGACCCGGATCGGGCTCGAACCGACGACCCCCAGCGTGACAGGCTGGTGCTCTAACCAACTGAGCTACCGGGCCATGATCGCTCAAGTGCATCGTTTCTGGCGGTTGACCGCCGGAACGTGTGTTATTATACCTGAGAAACGCGCGGTTGTCAAGCAGGAATTTCAGAAAATGTCAAAAAAGTTTTGGAAAGTCCGACATTCCGGGGAAAATACAAAAACAAAACGCACAGAGTACTCTCTGTGCGCTTGTGGCAGGGGTAGTAAGTCTCGAACTCACGGCACGCGGTTTTGGAGACCGCTGCTCTACCAACTGAGCTATACCCCTACAGATATTCCGCATTCGCTGAATGCTTGATTATTATATAAGATTCTGTGCGGAATGTCAAGCATGAATTTCGCTTTTTTTGCAAAAAGCGGGAGACAGGGAAAGCTTTTTCGCAAAACGACGCCGAAAACAGGTGGAACTTCGGCTTTCCACCTTGAAGGAAAGCGGGAAATAGTGTATTATAAGGGGTATCAAACGTGTAATTCCGGGCTTGCTATGCCCTGACAGGGGGAACGCCACTATGGCAGATAAAAACTTTTTGACCGAGATCATTGACGCCGACCTCGCCGAAGGCAAGATCCGCGAGATCCATACCCGCTTCCCGCCGGAGCCCAACGGCTACCTGCACATCGGCAGCGCCAAGGCGATCTATATCAACTGGTCCATCGCAAACCAGTACGGCGGCAAGTTCAACCTCCGCCTCGACGACACCAACCCCGCCCGCGAAGGGGAAGAGTATGTCAACAGCATCATCGAGGACCTGCACTGGCTGGGTGCCGACCCCAACGGCGGCATCTTCTACGGCAGCGACGACTTCGACAAGTGCTATGAGTACGCCGAGAAGCTCATCCTCGAGGGCAAGGCATACGTCGATGACCTGACCCGCGACGAGATGCGCGAGTACCGCGGCAGCGACGCAGGCAAGCCCTCCCGTCCCTCTCCGTGGCGCGACCGCACCCCGGAAGAGAACCTCGACCTCTTCCGCCGGATGCGTGCAGGCGAGTTCAAGGAGGGCGAAAAGACCCTCCGCGCCAAGATCGACCTCGCCAGCCCCAACATGAATATGCGTGACCCGGCCATCTACCGCATCAAGTACGCCGAGCATCACCGTCAGGGCAATAAGTGGTGCATCTACCCGATGTACGACTTTGCCCACCCCATCCAGGACGCCATCGAGGGCATCACCCACAGCATGTGCAGCCTCGAGTTCGAGAACCACCGCCCGCTGTACAACTGGGTCATCGAGAACATCTTTGGCACCGAGTTCCCCAAGCAGCGCGAGTTCGCCCGCCTGAACATGACCAACACCGTCATGAGCAAGCGCTATCTGCGTGAGCTGGTGGAGATGGGCATCGTGGACGGCTGGGATGACCCCCGCATGCCCACCCTGTGCGGCCTGCGCCGCCGCGGCTACACCGCGTCTTCTATCTTCACCTTCGTGCGCGAGGCCGGCATCTCCAAGTCCGACAACCTCATTGATATGCGCCAGCTGGAAGCCTGCATCCGCAGCGAGCTGGACCTGACCGCACAGCGCCGCATCGCCGTGCTGGACCCCGTCAAGCTGGTGGTGGACAACTACCCCGCCGACAAGACCGAGTATTTCGACATCGCCAACAACCCCAACCGTGAAGCCAAAGACCCCACCACCCGCAAGGTCGCCTTCACCAAGGAGCTGTGGATCGAGAGCGAGGACTTCGCCGAGGTGCCGCCTCCGAAGTTCAAGCGCCTGACCGTCGGCGGCGAAGTCCGTCTGATGGGCGGCTATCTTGTCAAGTGCGAGAGCGTCGAGAAGAACCCCGACGGCAGCATCGCCGTCATCCACTGCACCGCCGACCTCGAGACCGGCAACGGCAGCCCTGCCGATGGCCGCAAGGTCAAGGGTACCATCCACTGGGTGAGCGCCGCCCACGCCGTGGATGCCGAGGTGCGCCTGTACGACAAGCTCTTCACCGAGGCGAACATGAATGCCATCCCCGAGGGCAGCGACTACAAGGATTATCTGAACCCCGACAGCGTTGTCGTCCGCAAGGGCTGCAAGCTGGAAGAGGCTCTGGCCGACGCAAAGCCCGGCGATAAGTTCCAGTTCGTGCGCACCGGTTTCTTCACGCCCGACTCGAAGAACCCCGGCGTGTACAATCGTGTCGTGACCCTGCGCGACAGCTTCAAGCCCGCAAAGTAACGAGCGGACCCCAAACATCGCAAAAGGAGCACTTCACAGACCATGAAAAAACACATGACCCGCAATATTATCCTCATGCTGGTGCTGGACGTCATCCTCGGCATCGTGCTGGCCCTCTATATCGCCAACACCGGCACGGTTCCAGCTGCCGATAATGCCGACACCTACACCGACGGCACCTACACCGCCAGTGCGCAGGGTTATCTGAGCGAGGTGGGCGTCACCGTGACCATCACCGGCGGCAAGGTGACGAATGTTGTGATAGATGCTTCCGGCGAGACGCCGGAGCTGGGCGGCAAGGCGGCAGAGACGCTGTCGGCCTCCCTGCTGGCGGCTGGCTCGACCGTCGGGGTGGATGCTGTCTCCGGCAGCACCATGACCAGCGACGCGGTATTTGCGGCAATGAACGATTGCCTTGCACAGGCCGCACAGTGATGAAGTTTTGAACGGAGCTGCTGCACGGCGTGTCTGTGCGGCAGCTTTTTTGTGAGCGAGGTTCTTATGATACTGGATATTCTGCCGCTGGCGGGCGGCACGGCCCGCCTTGTGCGGGTGTACGGCGGCGAGCCCTGCGTGAAGCTGCCCGGGGCTGTTCCTGCGCCGGAAGGGGAGGGCCGGTGGCCCATCACCGAACTGGGAGATTACTGTTTTTCCGAAAAGCCCCGGGGTCTGCCCGGGCCGGAAAAGATCTGCCGCTATGAGCGGGCCGAGGACGGCAAGCTCTGTCTGACCCGTGCTTTTGGCCGGGATGTGGGCGGCAAAGAGCGGTACAGCTTCGACTTCGACGCCCCCGCCGCCCCGGCGCAGGACGACGAGCTCCACCCCATCTGCGGGAACTTTCTGGAAGAAGTCACCCTGCCGGACAGTCTGCGGGTCATCGGCAGCTGCACATTCTACAACTGCCGCAGGCTGCGCCGCCTGACTGCCGGGACAGGAGAGCTGACCATGGGCAGCGATGTCTTCCTCAACTGCTTTGCGCTGGAAGACCTCATCATCCGCGCCACGCCCGAGCAGGCCACCGGCCTGTTCGCCCTCGTGGGCAGCATCACCGAGGCTGTGCGGGCGCTGTTCTGGCCGGTGGGGGAGGCCGCACCCCGGGCGGGGCTGTGGTATCCCGCCTACTGGGAGGAGATCGAGGAGACGCCCGCCCACATCCTGCTCCACACCTTTTCGGGGCAGGGCTACCACTACCGGCAGTGCTTCCTCGAAAATAAGCTTCTCCCGGCGGAGTACGACGCCATCTTCCCGCAGGGCCACGACGCCGACGACGCTTCGGTGATGGCGATGCTCTGCTTCGACCGCCTGCGCTGGCCGTGGCAGCTGAGCGATGCCGCCCGGGATGCCTACCGGGACTTCCTCAAGACCAACACCGGGCGGGTGCTGACCCGTCTGCTCAAGGCACAGGACACCGAGGGCATCAAAGTCCTGCTGGCGCTGGATGTGATGGACGCCGACGCCTTTGCCGAGGGTGCGGCCCTCGCGGCCAAGGCCGACAATGCCGAAGCTGCCGCCCTGCTGGCCGACGCAGAGCACAAAAAGCGTGCCGCTGCGCCCCAAAAGAAGAGGTATGATTTTGATTTCTGAGAAGGAAAAGTTTTTTGACCCCCGCAAGCCCTTCCAGTCGGCCCGGCCCGAGACTCACGAAGAGTGGCAGGCCCGGATGGGCGGCGAGGTGCTGGCCGTGGTGCGCAGCGGGCTGTATCTGGACTTCCGCTTTCTGGACCAGGCCCTCTCGGCCCTGACGCCCACCGCCGACGAGCGGTGCGGGGCGCTGGCGACGGATGGAATTATCCTCTGCTACCAGCCCGGCGCCCTGCTGCGGCTCTACCAGAAGAACCCCAAATATCTCAACCGGCTCTACCTCCACACGGTGTTCCACTGCATCTTCCGCCATCTCTGGCTGCGCGGCAAGCGGGACAAACGCCTGTGGGACCTTGCGTGTGACATTGCGGTGGAGAACGTCATCGACGGTCTTGGCCGCAAGAGCGTCCAGCGCCCCCTGACGTGGGTGCGCCAACACGCCTATGAGGAGATCATCGCGCAGGAAAAAGTGGCTGCCGCAGCTCCCATCTACCGCTGGCTGGTGCGGCAGACGCCCGGCGTTCTCCGCCAGCTGGAAAAAGAATTCTACACCGACGACCACCGCCTCTGGCCCAAAGATGCCCCCGAACAGCCCCAGCAGATGCCTGCGCCGCTGCCCCAGAGGACGTGGCAAAAAATCGGCGAGCGGATGCAGACAGAGCTGGAGCTCCGGGACAAAGAGGCCGGTGAGGGCGCGGACGCCATGCGGGAGCAGATCAAAGCCGCAAACCGCAGCCGCCGCAGCTACGGCGACTTCCTGCGCCGGTTCTGCGTCACCCGGGAGGAAGTCCACCTCGACCCGGACGAGTTCGATTTGAACTTTTACACCTACGGCCTGTCGGTCTACGGCAACCTGCCCCTCATCGAACCGCTGGAGACCCGGGAGAGCAAGAAGATAGAAGAGCTGGCCCTCGTCATCGACACCAGCTACTCCACCTCGGGCGAGCTGGTGCGGGCCTTTCTGGCCGAGACGTACACTCTGCTGAAGGGCAGGGAGAATTTCTTCCATCGGATGAATCTCCACCTCATCCAGGCCGACAACGCGGTGCGGCAGGATATTCTCGTCAAAAACGAAGACGACCTCATCCGTGCCATGAACCACTTCGAGCTGCGGGGCGGCGGCGGCACCGATTTCCGGCCCGCCTTCGAGTACGTCAGCCAGCTCTGCGCCGAGAAGAAGTTCTCAAACCTCCGGGGTCTGCTCTATTTTACCGACGGTATGGGGACTTACCCGGCCCGACGCCCGGCTTACGACACGGCATTTCTGTTTCTGGGCGACCGCTTCGACGACGCCAATGTGCCGCCCTGGGCGATGAAAGTGGTGCTGGACGAAGAAGAATTTGCCGGTGAGGCCGCCCGCAGCGCCTCGGCCCTGTCCGAAGCGCTGGCGGAGGAAGACGACCTCTACCGTGACCTCAACAATTCGTGATAACGAGGGAAAGAATATGAACATCAAACGAGCCAAAGAAGAGATCGAGCATACCGTCAAAGCGTACCTCGCCAAGGACGCTCTGGGCGAATACGCCATCCCGGCCATCCGCCAGCGCCCCATCCTGCTGATGGGGCCTCCGGGCATCGGCAAGACCCAGATCATGGAGCAGGCGGCGCGGGAGTGCGGCGTGGCGCTGGTGGCCTATACCATCACCCATCACACCCGCCAGAGCGCCGTGGGCCTGCCCTTCATCCGTCAGCGCAGCTACGGCGGCCGGGACGTCTCTGTGACGGAGTACACCATGAGCGAGATCATCGCCAGTGTCTACGCCAAGATGGAGGCCACCGGCCTGAAAGAGGGCATCCTCTTCATCGACGAGATCAACTGTGTCTCCGAGACGCTGGCCCCCACCATGCTGCAGTTTCTGCAGTGCAAGACCTTCGGCAATCAGGCCGTGCCTGCGGGCTGGGTCATCGTGGCGGCAGGCAACCCGCCGGAGTACAATAAATCCGTCCGCGATTTCGATATCGTCACCCTCGACCGCGTCCGCCGGATGGACATTGAGCCGGATCTGCCGGTCTGGAAGGACTACGCCCGTGCAGCCCACATCCACAGTGCGATCCTGAGCTACCTCGAACTGCACCCCCAGAACTTCTACCAGATAAACGCCGACGTGGACGGCACCCAGTTCGTCACCGCCCGCGGCTGGGAAGACCTCTCCAACCTGCTCAATACCTATGAGTCGCTGGGCCTGCAGGCCGACGAAGAGCTCATCCGCCAGTATATCCAGCACCAGAAGATCACCGAGGACTTCTCGGCCTACCTCGACCTCTACTACAAGTACCGTGACGACTACGGCGTGGAGGACATTCTGGCCGGTCAGGCCAAGCCTGCCGCTTTTGCGCGGCTGCTGCAGGCCCCCTTCGACGAGAAGCTGAGCCTCGTGAGCCTGATCCTGTCCGGCCTCGAGACGCGCTTCTCTGCCTCCCGGCGGGCAGACGCTGCGGCCGACAGCTGCTATGCCTTCCTGCGGGAGACGAAGAAAGCCTTTGCCGAGATGCCCGCAGAGCTGGAGCAGGAGCCGAACTGCTGGGCGCAGCTCTTTGACCAGATGACCGCCGACTACGAGGCTGAGACCCAGAAAAAGCGCACCGCCAGTCTGCTGGATAAGCCCACGCTGGAAGCTCGTTTGCAGACCGCCAAGACCCTGCGCGGCTGGGAGAAAGAGCTTCTGCGCGCCGCCGCGCCGGACGCGGACGCCGCCTTCAAGGTGCTGCGCACCCAGTTCACCACCCTGTCGGACGCCCGGGACACCGCCCAGCAGACGGCCAGCGCCGCGCTGGAAGCGGCCTTCGACTTCATGGAGCAGGCATTCGCCGAGAGTCAGGAGATGGTGGTCTTCGTCACCGAGCTGACCCTCTCGCCCGCCGCCCATGCCTTCATCGCCGAAAACGGCTGTGAGCGGTATTTCCAGTACAACAAAGACCTCCTGCTCGACCACCGCAAGGCGGCCCTGAATCAGGAGCTGGAAGCCGAACAGCGTCGGCACGGGATGCTGTAAAAGAGATAAACGCAAACGAGAGGCCGCACAGCTGTGCGGCCTCTCGTTTTGTATGCAAAAAAGAAAAAGCATCCTGATAAAATCAAGATGCTTGGTGGTTGCGGGGGCCGGATTTGAACCAACGACCTTCGGGTTATGAGCCCGACGAGCTACCAGACTGCTCCACCCCGCGATATTTACTTTTTGCTGTCGGCCTCTCGCTGACTGCTCAAGTATAATACCACAAGGCGGGGGACTTGTCAAGCGTTTTTTCAAAAAGAATATGACTTTTTCGAAAAGGCCGCTGCCGGAAACAAAAAGCGCCCCATTCCGGGGCGCTTCGACAGAGCAAATATCACTTGCGGGTGCGGCGGCGCACGAAGCGGACGACGAGGGCGGCTGCGGCCAGAATGACCAGCACGGGCCAGACGCCCACGACCCAGACCGTCAGCTGCTGGATGCCGGAGACGAAGCCCGTCCAGCCATTGCGGAGGGCGCTGGACAGCTGGGAGAGGTAGGATCCCTCGGCGGGGGTGTATTCCTTCACCTCGTCCAGCGAGAGGTAGACCGTGGAGCAGGACACCTGCTGGCTGTACCAGTCCAGCTGCGACTGCCAGCTCTCGATCTGGTACTGGACGTCGCTGAGGGAAGATTCGATCTCCAGCAGGTCGGCGAGGTTTTCGGCGCTGGCCTGAAGCTCCTGCAAACGTGTGCGCTGGGCCGTCAGGTTGGAGAGCCGGGCCTCGATGTCCATATACTGGGTGGTGACGTCCTGCACCTGCTCGCTCTTGTCCACGAGGTTGCCCGCCTGCGCGGCGGCTTCGAGGAAGCTCGCGTAGTTGTCCTGCGGGACGCGGATGGTGAGGGAGAGGGTGCGGCTCGAGCCGGTGTAAGAGGATTCATTGCTGGATTCCAGATAGCCTCCGGCGGCGCTCACGGCGTCGGTGAGGGCGGTGCGGGCGGCGTCAAAGTCCTTGCTCTCGATGGTGAGGTTGGCCGTGTAGATGAGCTTTGTGCTCGTCTGCGCGGCCTCGGCGCTGAGGGCACTGGTGCCGCCTGCATCGCGGGCGCTCATGGCATCGGCGCTTCCACCGGCCTGGACGGCCGTCTTGGGTGCGGCAAGGGCGCTGTTCACGTCGTCCATCGAGTAGGCGGCGTAGGAGGCCGTCTCAGGGGCAGAGCTGAGGGCCGCGCCGCCCGCAGGCAGCAGGCTGATGGGGGAGTGGACTGCCACATACAGACCAACGCCGCAGAGCAGGCAGCAGGCGGCGATGCTCAGAGTCCTGCGGGGAAAGTGGATGGCTTTTTTGGGCTTTCTGGCGGGTTTCGGTGCCTCTTCTGCCGGCTGCATGGCGAGGAGCTTTGCTTTCAGGTCGTCCGAAGCGTGAAGGTCGTCTAGCTCCATCTTGTACTCATACCACCTCATCTTCGATCTCCTCCTTCAGCATCGTATGTAACTGTGCGCGGGCGCGGCGAAGCCAGCTGAGCACCGTGTTGGTGGGTGCGCCCAGCATCCGGCCCACCTCGGCGGCGGTGTACCCCTCGTAGTAGTGGAGGTAGACCGCGTTGCGGTAGTTCTCGGGCAGGGCGCGCACGGCGTCCAGCACGCTGCCGTCTTCCATCTGCTCCGGAGCGGGAAGATTCTCGTCCAGCTCGGTGTCCTTCTGGCGGGCGGCGCGGGTCAGGTCGTGGCAGCGGTTGACGGTCACACGCAGCAGCCAGGCTTTCAGGTGTTCCTCGCTCTCGAAGCGGCCATTGTAGCACAGCAGCTTTTCGAAAACATCCTGCACCACATCTTCCGCATCGGCGGTGCAGCTGCAGTTGTGCATGGCGGCTCGGAACACCGTGTCACTGTATCGCTGCACGGCCAGCGCAAAAATCTCGTTTTTGGTCAGCTGTCCCATAGTTCTATGCTCCTTTGATGTCCTGTGTAAAACAGGACCCGGTGGAAAAATCACCTTTGATTGGGGACATTCACCCTGTATACGGATGAGCGGCCCCGATTATTGCAGTTTATGGTGCAGAGCGGAAAAATCTTCCGCCCGGCATCGCACAAGGTACTCAAAGTATAACATGAATACGCCAAAAACAAAAGGGCCATTTGCCGCCATATTTTGGCAAATGACCCTGAGAGCTTCTGTTCGGTTATCGGTAGAGCCGCTGGAAGAGGGCTATCCGCTCGGAGAGATAGGTCTCGGCCCGGGGGTGGCGGAGCCAGCGTTTGCCCGCCTTGCCGCAGGCGAGACGGTGGCCCAGCGCGGCGGGGCAGGCGTCTATCTCTTCCACGTCCCGCATGGTGAGGGTGAGGCTCAGCGCCGCCGGAGCGTCCGGCAGGGGCGGGAGCGGGTCTTCCCAGACGAAGGGCGGCAGCAGCCGGACAGCGTACACCGTCCGGGTGCATTCCTCGGTGAGCAGCAGCGCGGCGGGCGCACCATCCGGCATGACGTGCAGGGAGGAATAGAGCAGCCGCAGCTGCGCCGGGGCCAGCAGACGGGACGCGCCCTCTTCCTCATCGGGCAGAAGGGTGAGAAAATCCGCCGCCTCGTCGGCGTAGATGCGCCGGGCCGGAGCGCGGAACTGCGCGTACAGCGCGGGCAGGGCGAACACGCCCTCCCGGTCTAAGGCCCGCTGCAGCAGGCAGTAAAACTCCGTCAGCGGGTGGGCCGGGTCGGGCTGCGGCATCCCGAAATCGGGGCGCGAAACGTGTCCTCCGCCCATCAGCCGTTGTAGCCCAGCGTGGCCGCCATGACAGCCTTGATGGTGTGCATCCGGTTCTCGGCCTCGTCGAAGACGATGCTCTGGGGTCCTTCGAAGACTTCGTCGGTGACCTCCATCGCGTCGCGGCCAAAGCGCTCGCCCATCTCCCTGCCCACGGTGGTCTTGTGGTCGTGGTAGGCGGGCAGGCAGTGCATGAACACGGCCTTGGGGCCGGCGATATCCATCAGCTGCTGGTTGATTTGATATGCGGCCAGGTCGTTGATGCGCTCGGCCCAGACCTCGATCGGCTCGCCCATGGACACCCAGACGTCGGTGTAGAGGACGTCTGCGCCCTTTGCGGCCTTGGCAGGGTCTTCCTCGAAGGAGATGGCCGCACCCGTCTCGGCGGCGATGGCCCTGCACTGCTCCACCAGCGCGGCGTCCGGCTGGTACTTTTTGGGGGCGCAGGCGGTGAAGTTGAGGCCCATCTTGGCGCAGCCCACCATCAGGCTGTTGCCCATGTTGTAGCGGGCGTCGCCGAAGTAAACGAAGTTGATGCCCTTGAGGCGGCCGAAGTGCTCCCGGATGGTGAGGAAGTCGGCGAGGATCTGGGTGGGGTGGAACTCGTTGGTCAGGCCGTTCCACACCGGCACACCGGCATAGCGGGCCAGCTCTTCCACGATGCTCTGGCCGTAGCCGCGGTACTCGATGCCGTCGAACATCCGGCCCAGCACCCGGGCGGTGTCGGCGATGGACTCCTTTTTGCCGATCTGGCTGCCCGACGGGTCGAGGTAGGTGACTTCCATGCCCAGGTCATGGGCGGCGACCTCAAAGCTGCAGCGGGTGCGGGTGGAGGTCTTCTCGAAGATGAGGGCAATGTTCTTGCCGCGCAGGGCATCGTGGCGGATGCCGGCCTTCTTCTTTGCCTTCAGGTCGGCGGCGAGGTCCAGCAGACCTTCGATCTCTTCGGGAGTGTGATCGAGAAGCTTCAAAAAGCTGCGATTCGCAAGGTTCATTGTATATATTCCTCTCTATGCACTGAAATTTGAATATTTATACTTTCACAGACCCTATTATAATACAGAGCAAAGGTGGGGTCAAGAGGAAGCACTTGACGCACCTGTCAAAAATTGCAATGCTTTGTCGAATATGCTATACTAAAGACGCTGCCCTTCTCCATTCTGGCAACAGAAGGGAGGTGAGCCGGATGGTCCAAATCGTAACCGATATTATCGTAGCTGTCATAGCGCAGGTGATTGCCGATCGCCTGTGCAAGTGGCTTGACAGCTGCCGCAAGGGCCAGTAAGCACAAAGAAGCCCCCGGTATGCCGAGTACCGGGGGCTTCGCTTTTGTGAGCCGATGGCAATAATCCTAACCGATATTTTGCCTATCTCTAGTATACGCGCTCCACTGCAAAAGTCAAGGTGCTATGAAAAAATTTAACATCTTACAACTCCAACTCCGCCTTCCGCCCGCTGGGCTGGTAGGGGGTGAGCCGGACGCCGGCCTTTTGGAACATGAACCGGGCGGCCACGCTGGAATCGGTGTCGTGGTACTTGTCGCTGTAGTAGACGACCTCGGTGATGCCGGACTGGATGATGGCCTTGGTACACTCGTTGCAGGGGAAGAGGGTGACATACACCCGCGCGCCCTTGAGGTTGTTGTGGGCGCTGTTGAGGATGGCGTTCAGCTCGGCGTGGCAGACATACATATATTTCGTGTTCAGCGGCTCACCCTCCCGCTCCCACGGCATGGCGTCGTCGTCGCAGCCGATGGGCATGCCGTTGTAGCCCAGAGAGAGGATCTTGTTTTCCGGGCTGACGATGCAGGCGCCCACCTGACTGCTGGGGTCTTTGGAGCGCATGGCCGTGAGTAGGGCAATGCCCATGAAGTATTCGTCCCAGTTGATATAATCCGTGCGTTTCATCGCAAAAAACCTCCGTCCGGCGTGCCTTTTAGGGGGGCGGGGCAGGCCCCGGCCCCCGGCTGCCTAAAGCATACCATAAAAGCAGGTTGATTGCAACAAAGCCGCCGCCCCGCCGCCCCGGGGTTCTGTTTCAAAAAAATACAATTTCTGGAAACAAAAATTGTGAAATTTTAATCTTGACAGTCAGGGGGGGGGGGGGGGTAAACTAAGGACAAGCACTCCTGCCGGGCGAAGCCGACGCGAATGCAACGAGTTGTAACAACAAACAAGGAGGATGAACAAGATGAAACTGTTCAAGAAAGTTCTGGCTGTGGCGCTGGTGGGCGCTATGGCAGTCTCCATGCTGACGGCGTGCAGCAGCAGCGAGGTTTCCAAGGTGAAGGACGCCTTGAAGGATGCTGGTATTGCGCATAACTCCGCAATGACCGCTGGTGCTAATGATGCAATGAGCAAGTTGCAGAAGGCAACTAATGCCATCGCAGCAGGCGAGTTGGATATGACCAAGGGTGCAGATGTGGATAAGGTTCAGGAAGAGCTGGCCAAGATGGGTGATTTCAGCTTCAATGATCCGGCTTCTGGCACCCCCACGAGCAAGTACGACCTCTACATCTGGACGAACGGCTCCTATGGCAGACCGACTACTACTGGCGGCAAGACCTTCTATCCCTATCTGATGAAGGTCACTTCTGACCATGTGACTGATACCCGCCTGCCCGCTCTTCTGAACAAGAACTTCGTCAAGATGGGTAAGTTCGAGGCGTCCGACCAGAATCTGGAGATCCTGAAGAAGGTTCTGAAGGGCGTCAATAGCGCAGGCATCTCTTGCCAGAAGATTTATGGCATGGATGTTCTGCTGGTTGTTGTTGACAAGACCGAAACTGTGCATGAGTACACTCCGGAGACCATCCACAGCGCCACCTGATCCCTCAATAAAAACTGCCTCCGGCCCCGGCGAGCTTGCAGCCCGCCGGGGCTTTCTTTATGCCCGGAAACGCCGTAAACCGCGCCTGAACCGCCGCCCGGCGGGGCAAAATGACAATATGCACAAAACAAAGCCGGGAAGTTTGGCAGGGTAAAAGCCGGAAATTTCAAATGAAATATTCAAAAATCGTTTTGGGTGTGGTATTATCTTTGTAAAATATGCCACAAAAACGGAGAGAATGCTCCGTGCGGCGGAAATGAGGGAAAAACCGATATGAAATACGCAAGCAACAACATCCGCAATATCTTGATCGCGGGCCATGCCGGCAGCGGCAAAACGACGCTGACCGAGGCATTGGTCTATTTTTCGGGCGCTGCCGAGCGTATGGGCCGGGTCGAGGACGGCACCACGATTTCGGACTTTGACCCCGAGGAAGCAAAGCGGAAGGCCAGCCTGTCGGCATCGGTCGTGCCGGTGGAGTATGATGGCATCAAGTACAACCTCATCGACGCTCCGGGCCTGTTCGACTTTGAGGCAGGCGAGTACGAGGGCATCCGTGCGGCCGAGAGCGTGCTGGTGTGCGTGTCGGGCCGCAGCGGCGTGACCGTCGGCGCGGAAAAGGCCTTCCAGCTGGCCCGCAAGAACGGCAAGGCCACGATAGTCTTTGTCTCCAAGTGCGATCTGGAGAACGCGAACTACTTCAAGATCCTCGAGGACATGAAGATCAAGTTCGGCGCCACTGTCTGCCCCTGCGTCGTCCCGGCCAAGCTCGACGACGGCACCCCCGTGTACATCAACCTGTTCAGCCAGAAGGCCTTCAAGTATGAGGGCGGCAGGCAGGTGCAGGTGGACCTGCCCGACATCGGCCACCGCTTCCAGGGCCTGATCGAGGCCATGAGCGAGGCCATCGCCGAGACCGACGACGAGCTGATGGAGAAGTTCTTCGGCGGCGAGGCATTCACCACCGAGGAGATCGTCGAGGGGATGCGCAAGGGCGTCAAGGACGGCCTCATCACCCCCGTGTTCTGCGGCAGCGCTGTCAACCAGCAGGCTCTGGATATGCTGCTGTACAATATGCACAAGCTGCTGCCCAGCCCGGAGCATAACGCCGTTCTGGCCGAGGATGCCGCCGGCGAGCCCGTCGAGCTGACCTGCTCCGAGGCCGCCCCCACCGTGACCTACGTCTTCAAGACGGTGGCCGACCCCTTTGTGGGCAAGCTGAGCTATCTGCGCGTCGTCAGCGGCAGGATCACCGCAGGCGCTTCTCTCGTCAACGCCCGCACCGGCGAGACCGAGAAGATGGGCAAGCCCCTCACGGTCCTGGGCAAGAAGCAGACGGAGGCCGAGAGCATCGGTGCTGGTGACATCGGCGCTGTGGCAAAGCTGGTCAGCGCAAAGACCGGCGACACCCTCTGCGACGCTTCCCGCGTGGTCAGGCTGCCCGCACCCGTCTTCCCGAAGCCCAGCCTGTTCATGGCTGTCACCGTCGCCAAGAAGGGCGACGAGGGCAAGATCAGCAGCGCTCTGGCCCGTCTGATGGAGGAAGACCCCACCCTGAGCTACCTCAACAACGCCGAGACACATCAGCAGATCATCGGCGGTCTGGGCGAGCAGCACCTCGACGTGGTCAAGGCCAAGCTGAAGAATAAGTTCGGCGTGGAGATCGGCCTCGAGGCTCCGCGTATCGCCTACCGCGAGTCCATCCGCAAGGCCTGCCAGAAGCAGGGCCGTCATAAGAAGCAGACCGGCGGCCACGGCCAGTTCGGCGATGTCGTCATCAACTTCGAGCCCTGCGACAGCGAGCAGGTCGTCTTCGAAGAGAAGGTGTTCGGCGGCAGCGTGCCGAAGAACTTCTTCCCGGCTGTTGAAAAGGGCGTCCGCCTTGCCGCCGAGAAGGGCGTGCTGGCCGGTTATCCCGTGGTCGGCCTGAAAGCCACCCTGCTGGATGGCAGCTACCACCCCGTGGACAGCTCCGAGATGGCCTTTATCATGGCTGCAAAGCTGGCTTATAAGGCCGCAATGCCCGAGGCCGGCCCCGTCATCCTCGAGCCTATCCACACCCTGAAAGCTCATGTTCCCAACGACAATACCGGCGACATCATGGGCGACGTCACCAAGCGCCGCGGCCGCGTGCTGGGCATGGAGCCCGACGAGGACGGCCTGCAGACCATCATCGCCGAAGTGCCTCTGGCTGAGCTGGCCAACTTCACCACCTTCATCCGTCAGACCACTCAGGGCCGCGGCTGGTTCACTACCGAGTTCGCCCGCTACGAGACCCTGCCTGAGATGCTGGTCCCCGCCGTGGTCGAGCAGGCCAGGAAGCTGGGCAATCTGGATGAGTCCGGTGAAGATTAAGCCTGCCAATGAGAACAGCGCCCGGCTGTCTCCGGACGAAGCCATCTCTGCCCGACATGCCAAGGCCTCCCCTCGATAGGGGCAACAGCGACGACCGCCGCCAGTGGCGGAAACAGGGAGGAGCTGTTGGGGCAGAGGCCAGTAGGATGCGAGCGAAAGCGAAGCAGACACTGGGAGCCGCAACCCGGGCAGTGGCGCGGCGAAGCCGTGACGGAGAGGTTAAATAAGACATTTTCCAAGCCCTGTCGGCACTTCCCTCTGTCGGCGGGGCTTTTTTGCGGCCTTTTTGGCCCGCAGGGCGGCAGTTTTTATTGACAAGGCCGCGGCTTGCTATTATAATGAATAGGTCAAAATGGCATTCGTGTGCGGTTTTATGTTTTATGACACTCTGCCGTACCCCAAAAAATAGATAAGGAGATTTCCAAATGGCACAAGAGATCAAGATGTCCGCTGCTGGCCTGAAGGCAATGCAGGAGGAACTGGAATACCTGAAGACTGTCCGCCGCAAGGAGCTGGCAGAAGAGATCAAGGAAGCCCGCAGCCACGGCGACCTGTCCGAGAACAGCGAGTACGATGAGGCCAAGAACACCCAGGGTCTGGTCGAGAACCGCATCACCGAGCTGGAGCAGATGGTCAAGAACGCTGTCGTCATCGACGAGAGCGAGCTGAGCGTTGAGAGCGTCTCTGTCGGTACCCACGTCACCATCCAGATGGAGGGTGAGGACGAGGTCGAGGAGTACGACATCGTGGGCCGTACCGAGGCCGACCCCCTGAACGGCAAGATCAGCGACGAGAGCCCTGTGGGCCACGCCCTGCTGGAGAAGGCTGTCGGCGACACCGCCGAAGTTCTGCTGCCCACCGGCCTTACCGTCAACTACAAGGTGCTGGGCATCACCCACTCTGCAAACTGAGCCAAGCGGGAGGAAATCATGGAAGAACAGAAGAAGAACCCCGCACAGGGCCTGTCTGAGAGCGAGCAGGTGCAGGTGCGCCGCCAGAAGCTGACAGACCTGCAGGCTGCAGGCCGCGACCCCTTTACCCTGACCAAGTTCCCTCAGGATGCTTACTCTGCTGACCTGAAGGAAGAGTTCAAGGACCTGCCCAACGAGGCCGACAGCGGTAAGAAGGTCGCACTGGCCGGCCGTCTGATGTCCAAGCGCGTCATGGGCAAGGCAAGCTTTGCCCATCTGCGCGACGATAAGGGCGACATTCAGCTCTACGTCCGCCGTGACGAGCTGGGCGACGACGCTTACGCTGCGTTCAAGAAGCTGGACGTGGGCGACATCATCGGCGTCAAGGGCGAGGTGTTCCGCACCAAGACCGGCGAGCTGAGCGCCCGCGCCGAGGAGATCACCCTGCTGGCCAAGAGCCTGCGCCCCCTGCCCGAGAAGTTCCACGGCCTGACCGATACCGAGATGCGTTATCGTCAGCGCTATGTTGACCTCATCGCAAACCCCGAGGTCAAGGAGACCTTTGTCAAGCGCAGCAGGATCCTGAAGGAGATCCGTGCTTATCTGGACGAGAAGGGCTTCCTGGAGGTCGATACCCCCATCCTGACCCCGTTCGAGATCGGTGCGTCCGCACGTCCCTTCTACACCCATCACAACACCCTGAACATGGACATGGTGCTCCGCATCGAGACGGAGCTGTACCTGAAGCGCCTCATCGTGGGCGGCATGGACCGCGTCTATGAGGTGGGCCGCATCTTCCGCAACGAGGGCATGGACCCCAAGCACAACCCCGAGTTCACCACCATCGAGCTGTATCAGGCATTCACCGATTTCCACGGCATGATGGACCTGGTGGAGGAGCTGTATAAGCGCCTCGCTCAGAAGATCTGCGGCAGCCTGGTCATCCCCTATCAGGGCAAGCAGATCGACATGGGCCACTGGGAGCGTCTGACCATGATCGAGGCCGTCAAGAAGTATTCCGGCGTTGACTTCAACGACTGGAAGACCGATGAGGACGCCATCGCCGCTGCCAAGGAGCACCATGTGGAGCTGCCCGAGGTTCCCACCAAGGGCGCCATCCTGGCCGAGTTCTTCGACGCCTTCGTCGAGGACAAGCTCATCCAGCCCACCTTCATCTATGATTACCCCGTCGAGATCAGCCCGCTGGCCAAGCGCAAGCCGGACGATCCCGCCTTCACCGAGCGTTTTGAGTACTTCATCGACTGCACCGAGTACGGCAACGCTTTCAGCGAGCTGAACGACCCCATCGACCAGAAGGGCCGCTTCGAGCGTCAGGTCGCCGAGCGCAAGGCCATCGAACCCGACTGCAAGGCACAGGTCGATTACGACTACGTCAACGCTCTGGAGTACGGTCTGCCTCCCACGGGCGGCCTCGGCTTCGGTGTTGACCGTCTGGTCATGCTGCTGACGGATAGCGCTTCTATCCGCGACGTGCTGCTGTTCCCCACGATGAAGCCGATTGAGCAGTAAATTTCCAATTTAAGCGAAACAAAGCCTGAAACTTCTTGATGGTACGAGAAGTTTCAGGCTTTTTCTTTTGATGGATTTCCAGCGAAAACTACGCCATACGCCAATTTTACGCCAAACGATGTATGATTTTGTGCAGAGCAAAAAGAGCGTTGTTCTAGTTTTGGTGTAAGAATCGGGCGTGTGGTGGATGAGTGTAGACCTGCAAAGGGCTGCATCAAAAAGCGGATTTATGAATCTGCAAACGGACAGCCGGAACTTTCCACCGCAAAAGAAGTAAATGTGAAAAACATGGAGGTTTTCTTATGAACAAACTGCTTTCCTGCCACTATAACATAGATACCAACCGGGTGGAAGCCCGGTTCAAGGATGGCACCATCCTTTCCATTGACTGCATCGCTGTGGAGGACGAATACGGCAACACCCCGGCACAGAGGGCAGAACTGGGCTGGCTGCTCTGCAACAAACCCTTGGAGTATGCACTGATGGTATTGAGCGGTGAGATTGGGTATTATCTCTCACTCGCCTGTGACCATGGTAGGCTGGAGGATTAACCTTTTTATTACGGCAGGCACACCGTTGATGGTGTGTCTGTCGTTTTTTCATACTTAATATGTTTTGTTGCATTTTTACGGAAGCTGCGGTATCATATAGATAATTATTACGAATAAGCAAGAAATACTTTTGGACGTTTTGTTGTTGTTGCATTAATAACAATGGACTGTTTTTTTAACGAATACATTTATCATACGTATGACTCGGAAGTTTTGTCCTGCTGGAGGAATTATGCCAAGAATTCTCTATGATCGCTTTGGATTTGACCGTTTCGGCTACAATAAGGATGGTTATGACCGTATGGGCTATAACCGCGAGGGATTTGACCGGGATGGCTATGATCGGAATGGATTGAATCGTCAGGGGTTTAATAAGCTTACTGGCTTTGATAAAGACGGATACGATAAGGACGGCTATGACCGAGATGGTTTTAATCGTTCTGGCTTCGATAAAGACGGTTTTGACCACAATGGCTATAATACGTTGGGATATGATCGTACGGGCTTTAATCGTGCGGGTCTTGATAAGGATGGCTATAACCGACAGGGCTATGATAAGAGTGGTTACAATCGGCAGGGCTACAATAAAGATGGGTTCAATCAATATGGCTACGATAAGGACGGATTCAATGCCCGAGGATATGATATTGAGGGATTTGACCGAAGTGGCTTTAACGGAGCTGGTTTTGATCGCAATGGGTTTGATCGTAACGGTTATGATAAAGATGGGTATAACCGCAATGGGTTTGACCATAATGGCATGGATCGTGAAGGTTATGGCGCAGACGGTTTTGATTTGTATGGTTTCGATCGTGATGGTAATGACCAAAACGGTTTTAGCTTCACAGGTTGGAACTCGGATGAAAAAAATATTCTTGGCTTTTACCGTGACGGCTTTAATTCAGAAGGGCTCAGCATTGAAGGCTATTCTCGTGAATTGTTTGATGTCGATGGATATCATATTTATACAGGGTTTAACCTTAAAGGATTTGATCGTGACGGTTACAACGTGAATGGTTTAGATAGCGATGGTTATGATCGAGAGGGATACCATTTCATAACAGGGCTCAATCATGCTGGTTATGACCGCAATGGTTACAATTTTTATGGGTTTGATCAAAATGGTTATAACCGTAATGGCTATAATCGCGATGGATACGATGAAAATGGATTTGATGTTTACGGCTATGACAAAGCAGGTTTTGACCGTGCTGGCTATAATTGCGATGGATATGACCACGATGGTTACAATTTTGAGGGCTACAGTGCTGAGGGTGAGCTAAAACCATCGCTGCGGAAAAATATGCAGCTTACGTCCGATGCTCAGCAAGAGAAATTGGAGCGTCAATATCTAACAAAGTGCCAGGTTGCGGTTCGCAGAATCTATGGCAAACAAGTCGAAAATGAGATTATGCAGTATTTCAAGCCGGAGACGAGCTACTATTATGATAGCCGTTCTGGTTTGTTGCAAACCAGACGATCAGAGCCTGATATGGAATTGGCACGGAGACAAATCGACCGAAAAGTGAATAGGGTCATCCGAAAGCCTTATTTCTGCCATGTTGACTATAAATATAATGCGGAGTTGTATCTAGGAAAACAACAAGTTGCAGGATGGATTACAGATTGGGCTGACGAACAAGCGTCGTTATATTATCAATGGCAGATGTACATTGGTAATGAAGATAAAAAATTGGAACTTGTCCGTGACGTTCACATTTCCGATGGCGATTATCAAGGGTACACTGATTTATACAATGCTCATCAAAAAGAAACCAAAAGTAATACAGTTGCGGATCAACACCTTGCACAAATTATTGCTGCTAACCAAAAGAATAAAAAAATCCATGATATTGTTGAATCTATACAACAAAACCAGTATCGAATTATTACGTCTAATATGGATACTCCACTTTTGGTGTTGGGATGTGCTGGATCGGGCAAGACCATGATCCTCATGCATAAAATCCGATATATGAAATACAACCATAAAGATCTTCAGATGGAAGATATAATTGTTCTTTCACCTACTGACATCCTTGGCAGAGAAAGCCAGGAGCTTTCACGATTGCTTCAAATCGAGGCTGTCAAACAATTTACAGTGGTGTCATTTTACGAGACAGCAAGCAAGCAGCTTCTAAACAAGCTTCAATTGCCTTATGAGGAGTTTCAAGTTATTGATGATGGTATTACCCCAAAAGCCTATTACCAAAAAACATACCTTGATACCTTGCGTTTGGATTTATTCAACATTTTGCATCGTGGCTCATCAGATTGTGGATCTTTAAAATCTTATCAAGAGCAACTTGATGAAATTGTCCACTCCTATGTAGAGCAATCCACCTTGAAACCTGAAAAAATCGGACAACTCAACTCTCTTTACGCCGCATCGCTTAAAGAAATTGAAAGAGCAAGTGTTCAAGATCTTGAACACTTGGATTCAATGCTTGAAAAAAGAATTTCCGAACGTCCGAGATATGAAAATGCTCAACTGCTGATTCGACTTCTGCTTCGTGGCGATCTTTTGAAAGATGTGCCCCAATTGCAGAATTACGAAAATTCCTGTTTTGAGCAAAAATTTTTCTATACTTTAAAAGTTTCCGCTTCAATCATTAGTGATGAATTCAATCGTGGAATGACTCATCAAGAATTCACTCCGACTAGTATGGCTCAGTGCTTGCAAGTTTTGCAACTGTTCCTTACCGAAAATCTTAAACGAGATGATGCGCGTAAACTTTTGAATGAATGGAAAAAGGTTTCCCGACAGGAAGCGGTCGCCTTTGATGGATTTCTTGACCAACAGGCAATGTATTTTGATCACCTAGAATACAAAAAGATTATACTGGAGAATCTACTTTCCGAAAAAATTGTTTGTCGAAAAAAATCCATCGGAGATACCTTTGATTATGAAACTTCTTTTGAAAAGCTGGTCCAACTCTACGAAGAATCTGAAGATGCACTTGATGAAGTAGGGTTAACTCCCTTCACTTTCTTTTCTACCTATAACAAAATGCTCCGTGAGAAAAAGAGACTTCAGCAGCAGCGAAAATCTCCAGACAAGAATACATATCTTTTGGATAGCATCCTTCATTTATTAAATGTTACTATATCTTATGACTCTATAACGGAAATTCCACTGTCAAAAGCATTTTTAATGACTGAGTTGCTGTCCTCTTATGCGGGCGATTTGTCTTTGGATAAAAAATACATTTTTGTAGACGAATTTCAAGATCTTTCACCCAATGAGCTTCGTTTGGTACAAAAACTTTATCCTAACTCAGTTTTTAATTTGTTTGGAGATCTTAGTCAATGCATCAGTGAAAAAGGAATTTCCGAACTTGCCTCGATACCTAAAGACCTCCGTATTGGTACTCCGGCAACTATATCAGAAAACTATCGAAATGCACGTCAGATTACGGAATATGTTAACCGAGAGTTTAGTATGGAAATGCTTGCCGTTGGATTAAACGGCAAGCAAAAAAGGGTTGATATGATTCCAGATTTGGAAATTGCACAAGATGATAGAGTTGCAATTATTGTATCAGGTGCTCCTCTTATTCTCAACGATTTTCTCTGTGACCACGATGTCGTTTTCTTTGATGAGCAACGAGAAATTGTTCGGGGAGCTTATAATGTTATCTCTGTGGCAAATGTAAAGGGTCTTGAATTTGAAAAAGCGATTGTTGTTCTTTCAGGCATGACACTAAACGAACAATATGTTGCCTGTACTAGAGCCATTCAAGAGCTATATGTAATCCCTTCCTAATAGAACAACTTGTCATGAGGGCTGGCACCGTCCAGCCCTCTCTCTTTTTACCAAAGTTCCCCTTGCGTTTTCTTGCAAGCTGCCGAAAATGGCGTATTCTTAAAACTTTTTGTTGACATGGCTCGTTTTTTGTGGTAATCTATCTCAACAATTTAATATAACATATTTACTTAGAGTTCCAGCTCGGCTCCCACGGGAGTCAGAGCAAGTTTTTAACTTTCTTATCGCTACATAACGAACCCGAACCAAGGCCATCCTGGAAAGGATGGTCAGGTTCAGGTTGTTGTGTGGCGATTTTTTTTATTGTAAAATCAGCACCGCACCTTGAAAATCGAAAGACCGTCTGCATGGGATACCCGGCGATGACCCCGCAAGGGAGAGCCGGAAAACGCCGCTGGAAGGGGGCAGGAAATCCATGCAGGGAGAACGGCGCACCCAATATCAACTGGTCAAAATGGCCAGTTGATGTGGTGAATGACACAAAGCGTCATTCACCAGAAGAACTTTCTGCGTTACGGCTGACCTCATGTGGACATTTTGACCACATGAGGTGAATTGCCGCAACCCAAGTCAATGTGTTCAAATTGAACACATTGACTCTATCCGTGTTACAGCTGACCTCGACTTGACATTTTGTCAAGTCATGGTGAAAAGTGGTAAGTGGACAAGCTGTCCACTTACCACCCAGCCATAACGCACAGATTTTGGTTGGTGGTCATTTTGACCATCAACCAAACAATCGCAACACTTTATTGTGCAAAAGTGGCTGTTACCATTTTGATAACAGCCACGCTTCCGTAAAACTTTTGGCAAATAATGCTTTTCATTATCCACCACACACCCGTAACAGCCAAAGGAGGATGCCTATGACAACAGAACAATGGGAACGTGAAAATCAGGACACCCTGATGGAATATTTCATTGATGGCGACCCCAGTGTGCGCAAAATCCAGTGTGAATACTGTCGCAAGGTCATCTACACCCAGACCCGGAACCGAAAATATTGCAGCTTCCAGACTTGCGGTCACAAGATGCTGAATCTGCGGAAAAGGCTTAAAAAGCGCGTTGAGCGAGGAAAGTATACCTGCGCTTGCTGCGGGGAGCAGTTCTTACCGATTCGGGCAGATGCCAGATATTGCAGCAATGCCTGTCGGCAAAAAGACTACCGCCAGCGTAAAGCGACGGTTCACGCTTCTCTTTGAGAAACTTGATAAAGTTTGTCAAGTTCCTTATCCACGCTCGTTTTTATCAGTAAAGTGGCACTTCCCATTTTGGAAAGCACCAAAATGCCATAACGCCTAATCGCTCACTCCCAAATCCCCAAAATGGGAATTTGGGCTGTGCGGTTGCAAATCAGGTTACGCTTTCCGTAACTTGATTTGCAATTCCCGCCGAATCAAGTTCCCACTTTGGGAACTTGATTGTAGCCGTATCAAAATCAAGTTACGATTTGCCCATTGCCACCTATATGAAGGAGTATCGGGTACACCAAGCCATGAAGCTACTTCGGGAGACCGATGCCACCATTGCCGATATTGCCGCTCAGGTAGGGTATGAGACCCAAGGGAAGTTCTCTAAGGCATTCAAGGATGTGACGCAGGTTTTACCGACAGAATATCGGAAAATGCAATATTAAAAATAATTTCAGAGTGGTTGTGTATTGCGACCACTCTTTCTATATTAGGGTGGTCTGGCATACGCATAAAAATGGGACTGCCAGTAACTGGTGTTCAAATTGGTGTAGAAGATCGGGTCTCCGCAGTGCAGCATCATATTGTCGCCCACATAATGCGGCACATCTCCGGCCACAGGTAGTGTTCATCCGCAAAGCCCCGCTGCTTTCCGGCGGTGGAGAAGGGCTGGCAGGGAAAGCCGCCGGAAATGATGGTGACTGTTTCAAGTCCTGTCTTCTTAAAAAATGCCTCCTTCGTAAAAGTGTTTGGAACAAATGCGCAGCCTGCATCGGCACGATGCAAAACAAATGGGGTTTGGGCACAGCCCAACAAGCATTTTGCAAAGCAAAATAGCATTTGTATAGACGAATGCCCTGCTTGCACCAGCTATGCGTCCTTTCGGAGTATAAACACCAAAGCTACCGGCCAAGCCGGTGGCATCTGTTCTTATATGGACAAATAAACCACCGGTTCCCTGGCAGGGTTTGAGAAAGACAAAGAGGCCGCCCGCTGTGCTTGTCTGCACAGTGAGCGACCTCTTTATGTATGTTTTGGCACCGCGCCCTTACAGGTTCGCGCCGTTCGAGGCAATCACGTCCCGGTACCACCAGCCCGAATCCTTCACGATCCGCTGCTGGGTGGGGTAATCCACATAAATCAGGCCGTAGCGGCAACTGTAGCCCGCCGCCCACTCGAAGTTGTCGAACAGGCTCCACACCGAATAGCCGATCACCGGGATGCCATCGGCCATGGCGCGGGCCACCTCCAGCAGATATCGGTGGAGAAAGTCAATCCGCTGGGGGTCATGAACCTTGCCGTCCAGCATGACGCAGTCCAGGCCCGAATAGCCGTTTTCGGTGATGAGGATGGGCAGGTGGTACCGCTCGAACCAGAACTTGCTGGCGTGATACAGCACCTTGGGGGTGATGTTCCAGGCCGCCGCCGTCTGGGGGCTGCCCTGGTAGGCGTAGGCATCGTATTTGGAGGGGTCGGGGACGATGTCCACCGTGCCCTGATAGCAGTTGTAAGCGTAAAAGTCCAGGGGCTGGGACACCAGGGCCCACTCCTCTGGGGTCATGGTGTACAGCTGGTCCCCGAACTTCTGCTTGGCCCAGGCGGGGTACTGCCCCAGGAATACCGGGTCGGCCCACCAGGTATTGGACATGATGTAGCCGGGGTAGTCGCTCAGAGACTTCTGCCGGGCCTTCTCCACTTCCTCCGGGGAGTCATCCTTGGGCAGGCAGCAGTCCCCGGTGGGGGCCATGCCCACCCTGGTGCCGGGGCAGTTGCGCCGCAGCACCTGCACCGCCCGGCCGTGGGCCAGCAGGATGTGTTTGGTGATGCCCATCATGGTTTGGTCGTCGTTGTGCTCAAAGGGTGCGTGAACTCCTGCCACCAGCCCCAGGCCACAGAACATCTGGGGCTCGTTGAAGGTGAGCCAGTACCCCACCCGGCCCGCCAGGGCTTTGGATACGACCTCCGCATACTCGGCAAACCAGTCGGGGCTGACAGGGTTCTTCCAGCCCCCCTGCCGGTAAAGGGCGGTGGGCAGGTCCCAGTGGTAGAGGGTCACCAGTGGCTGGATGCCGTTTTTCAGCAGCTCGTCGCAGAAATCCTGGTAAAATCGGATGCCCGCCTCGTTGACCTTGCCAATACCCTCGGGCAGCACCCGGGCCCAGCTGATGGAAAACCGGTAGGCCTTCAGGCCCATTTGCTTCATCAGGGCCACATCCTCTCGCCAGCGGTGGTAAAAATCAATGGAGATGTCGGCGTTCTCGCCGTGGGCGATCTTGCCGGTGCCGTCATGGACCAGGGTGTCCCAGATGGACTCCCCTTTGCCGTCGGCGTTCCAGCCGCCCTCGATCTGGGTGGCCGCTGTGGATGCGCTCCACAGGAAATCTTTGGGGAAGGTGGTCATAATCTGTCCTCCTTGTATTTCAAGAATCCCCCGCCTGGGGTCAGGCGGAGGATTGCGAAAAAGAAGTACCTGCCCCGGCAAACTGGGACAGAGGGAAGATAGCTTGTTAATGTTTTAGGAAGTGCAGCAGGGCCTCGGCGGAAGCCTTGGCGCCGCCCAGGCTCTTCATATCTGCACTGAACTCCGCAGCAGTGGCCTTGTAGGAAGGCTGGGTTAGCAGCTTGACGATGGCAGCCTTCAGGCTTTCGCTGGTGATGGCGTTCTTGTCCAGGAAGGCGCAGCCCAGCCCCAGCTTTTCGATCTGCCGGGCGGTGATGGCCTGCTCCTCCATCTGGGGGATGGCGATCATGGGCACGCCGTAGTAGATGGCCTCGCCGGTGCCCCCCATGCCGGCGTGGGTGATGAACACCGATGCCTGGGACAGGATGTCCAGCTGGGGAACCATCTGGCCTACTTCCACGTTGGCGGGGATGTCCTTCAGGCTGGCGGGGTCGATGGAACCCAGGGCTGCGAAGACGTTGATGTCCAGGTCCCGGACTGCGTCAAACAGGATAGGGTAATACTCCGGCCAGTTGTTGAAGGCGGTGCCCAGGGAAGAGTACAGCAGGGGTTTGCCGTTGTCGGGGGCCTTCCAGCTGCCGAAGGCGGTCCGCTTGCCGATCTGTACCCCGGTGAACACGAAACTGTCATCGAAAGTCTCGTAATTGGGAACCAACTTTTTCTGCATCATGACCAGGTTGAAGTCCCCGTGGCCGTCGAAGATTTCCTTGACGGTCAGCAGGCGGCAGCCATATTTTTCGGCATAGGTCTGGGCCAACTGCGCCGCGGCTTTGCGCAGAGGGTGGTCCGGCGGGCAGTTCTCGAACCCGGCGGCTACCGAGTAGCTGTCGTTGGAGGGGTAGCTGGTGTAGAGCATGACGTTGGCAACCTTGAGGTTGTCCGCCGCGATTGTGCCGGCAATGCCCGCAAAGTCGTGGACGACAGCGTCGGGTTTGTCGTTTTTCAGGGTGTCCAGCACAGTGTCGATGTAGGCTCCTGCCTCGTTTAAGAACAGGAAGGGCACCGCGGCGGCCACTCCGCCGTCATCCTCTTTCTTTTCGCCGTCCTCATTATGCTTGTCGTTTTCCGCCATCCAGGAGGGTACGGCGACGAACTTTGCCCCGGTGGGCTCGATGATAGTGCGGAAGGCTTCAGTGGTGAAATAAGTCACCCGGACGCCTTTCTTCACCAGTTCGGTGACGAGGGCCAGGGTAGGATTGATGTGCCCGAAGGCGCCCAGCGATACGAATGCGATATGCATACAAAAACTCCTTTCAAACAACAAAACAGCCATGCAGGCAGCGCAGGACGTTGCCCGCACGGCTGCGGGGAAAATAGGTGATGGCTTATTCTGTCAGGCCGTTGTTGGTGATCACTTTTTGATACCAGTAGAAACTGTCCTTTTTCACCCGGGCGCACTGCTTGGGATCGGTCTCGGTGCGGTCCACGTAGACTAAGCCGTACCGTTTGGCAAAGCCCTGGTGGCTGGACACCACGTCTACAAAGCTCCAGGGGCAATAGCCGAACACCGGCAGTCCCTCGTCAATCATGATGGCCAGCTGTTCGATGTGCTCTTTGAGGTATTCGATGCGGTAGGGATCATGGATCTGGCCGTCCGGGCCCAGTGTTTCGCTATAGGCCATGCCGTTTTCGGTGACGATCATGGGCAGACGGTAGCGATTATAGACCTTGCGCATCCCAATATGCAGGCCCATCGGGTCAATGCCCTTATCCATCCACTCGGTTTTGCGCAGGTGGGGATTATCACAGATGTCGAAGGCGTCCGACACCCAGAAGGGCGGCTGGTCGTAGTTGACGGGACCCTCCTTGACTTTGGCGCAAATGCTGAAATAGTAGTTGATGCCGATGAAGTCGGGGGTCGAGGCTTTCAGCACGGCTGCATCTCCGGGCAGCGTCTGGGGGTAAAGCCCATGACTCTTTAAGTAGCTGGCCACATAGGGTGGATATTCGCCCCGGACACTCAGATCGAGCAGGTAGAACTCCATCAGTTCTTCGGCGTTCTCGGCGGCCAGAATATCCTCGCTGCGGCTGGACTGGGGATAGACCACCTGGATAGCACACACCGGGCCGATTTGGGCTTCCGGGTCGATCTGCCGCAGCAGCGAAATAGCCCGGTGCTCGGCCAGCGAGACATGATAGCTCATCTGGTAGATGTTCTGCAGATTCTTCTGCTTGTCCTGCTCAAAGTTGCCGTTCATGATGCCGGCGGCGGTGGCGATGAGCTGTTCGTTCACTGTGACCCACCGCTTGACGCGGCCCTTGAAGTGGGTAAAGCAGACCTCGGCATATTTCAGATAGGCGTCGATCATCTTGCGGTCGAGCCAGCCGCCAAAGGCGTCCACCAGGGCCTGGGGACATTCAAAGTGATACAGCGTCACCAGGGGCTCAATCCCCTTTTCCAGCAGGTAGTCGATTAGCTTGTCATAGAAGGCCAGGCCCTCGGGGTTGGACTGGCCCGAGGCGTCCGGCATGATCCGGCTCCAGGAAAAGCCCATCCGGTAAACCTTCAAGCCCAGCTCGGCCATCAGGTCCACATCCTCTTTCCAGTGGTGGTAATGATCGGCAGCCACCTTGTTGTCGGCGATGCCGGGGCGGCGTGCCCCCAGGTCGGTGGTGGCAACGCCCTTGCCGCCTTCGTTGTAACCGCCCTCTACCTGAAAGGCGCTGGTAGACGCGCCCCAGAGGAAATTGGTGGGGAAAATCATTTGTTTTGTCAAGTCGATAACACCAGCCTTTTTGATTTTATGGTATCACGCAGTCAAACGCTCTCCAAATCTTTTTGGGAAAAGCCAAACAGATAAGTCAGAACAGCTGCCACGATCAGAGAAGCAAAGGAGGCTACCACGCCAACCACAATGTTGGCATTGGTACCACCCACATAGCACAGCAGAGACAGGAAGTTGGCGGAGGTCATTGCATATCCCTTGAGGTCGAATATGCCGGCGATGGCGCCGCCCACAAAGCCGCCAACGGCCATCGTTACAAAGCAACGGGTAAAGCGGAAGCAGATGCCATACAGAGTGGGCTCGGTGACGCCGCCCAGAATGCCGGAAGCGAAGGCTGCAAAGGATGTGCTGCGATCGTCCTTGTTTTTCAGGCGGAGCGCTGCGCCCAGAGCCACACCGAAGCAGGCCCAGGTGGCAAAGTTGCCGGCGTTCATAGGTCCGCTGCCAATACCGGTTTCAAAGAAATCGGCCATCATGGGCATCATCAGGGCCAGGTGCATACCGCTCATCACCAGGAACTCCCACAGGGCGGCGATGACAGCTACACCGAACCAGCCGGTGGTCATACCGAACCAGGCAAGGCCGCCGCTGATGGCGTTGCCCACAATAGTGCCCAAAGGCGCCAGCAGGCAGAGGATAAAGGGCATGGAAATGAGCAGGCTGAGGAACGGAGTGAAAACGGTGGTCAGCAGATCGGGCATGAACTTTTTGACGATCTTATAGACCAGGCAGAACAGGGGCACCGACAGCATAATGGGCAAAACAGTCTGGGCGTAATTGGTCACAGTGGCAGGGATGCCAAAGACTGTGAACGGCTGCCCGTTGGTGGCAAAAACTGCGAAATCGGGCACCATCAGAATACTGCCAATGAACGAACCCAGCATACCGTTGATCCCCAGTTGCTTGGCTGCATTGTAGCCTACCAGGATGGGCATGAAGTAAAAAGCTGCGTCATACAGGAAATCAAACAGGATGTACAGGTTGCTTTCCATAGAGTACAGGCCCAGCAGGTCGGGGCCAAAGATGGAATTAACGGCACGGAACAAGCCTCCGGCCAGCAGCACCGGGATCATGGGGGTCATACAGCCCGCCAGATAACCCATGATATTTTTGAGCACCTGCTTGAACGTCAGCTTCTGCCTGGCAATGGAGGCATCCTCAGCGGCGGCCGCATCATCCTTGACGGCGGCGCTGGCGCTGATGCCTGCCAGCTTGCACAGTTCCTCATACACTTTCGGAACATTGGTGCCGATCACGATCTGGTACTGCTGGCCGCCGCGCACAACACCCAGCACACCGGAAATCTTTTTCACCTCATCGTCTTTGGGAAGGCTGTCGTCTTTCAGATACAGGCGCAGGCGTGTCATGCAATGGGTGGCATCCTTGAGATTGGCCGCTCCGCCCACCGCTCTCAGGACCTGCTCGGCTATTTTTTTGTTGTCTGCCATTTTTATGTTCTCCTGTTTCAAGTCAGATCGTTGTAAGTGACAAGATGAATGTCCTGCTGTTCCAGCCAGGCACGGACCTCGGGCCGGCAGAGCATGGCGGCCTCCCGCACCCGGGGGGTGGTCATGGTAGAATGATCCAACAAGTAAGCATCGATGTATCCCGGATGGAAGACCATCAAGTCGCAGGCTCCCTCATGGGCGTGGGCCACTGCATCCTGGACCCCGGTGAAGGGGTCGGCCTCATAGACCTTGAAGTCCCTGGGCATATAGGCATAGACCCGGGTATTCCGGAAGATTACTGCCTCGCCGGGACGGCTCATAGCAAAGTAGGGCAGGCCGTGGCGTTGGGCAACAATCTCCAGTCCCTTGAAGAAATTTGCGCTGGCCACTGCGTGTCCCTCAAAGTAATCCGGCTCCCGCCCGGTAAGGGCCTTGAACTGGCGGTATTGAGCCTCAATCTCCTCAATGACCTCCTCCAGAACCACAAAGTCCTGACCGGCTTTGGCGGCCTCCCGGTAGGCGCAACTGGGCTTGAATTCCCCTTCGGGGGTGCACAAGCTGGGAATGCAGGAAGGGTCGGTGAGGGGCCGGCCCACACAGATGTTGGTGTGCTGACCCAGGCATAGGGAATGGCCATGCAGCAGCCCCAGACCGTGGACGGCAGCTGGCATGTTAGTCATGACGCCCACAGAGCGCACCAGCCCGGCAGCTACGGTCGCCGCAATACCGTAATTTACCCCTTCCGAGTAGCCGAGATCATCGGCGCGAATCAGCAGATATTTCATGGTCTTAACCTCTTCCGTCACGGGATTTCAGCTCCTGCAGTTCCTGGTGTACTTCTATGAACTCGCTGGCGATGGTCTCGAAGGTATCGGCAGCCATCAGCTGATCCTCGGCGTGCATCAGGAAGATATTGGTCTTCCAGGTCAGCCCCTGGCCCTGCCACTCCAGCAGGTCGGCGTGGCCGTGGTGCCCCAGCACGAAGGTTTCCTTTCCTTCTGCCATCAGTTCTTTGGCCCGACCAAAATTTCCCGCCTTGGCTTCCTGAATTGCTTCAATGTACATCCCCCGGGCGGTACCTACGTTGGCGATGATTTCAAAGGCGATCTCGGTAATGGTCTCCTGCAGCTGCTCCTCAGTCATGGCCCGGGCTTCTTCCACGGAAATTGCCATGGCTCAGCCCTCCAGCACCTTGCGGACGTGGTCCAGAACGGCCTTGCCGTTCATCATACCGTAGTCCTTCATGTCGATGACTTCCACCTTGTTGTTCGGCAGCTCAGCCTGGACCTCTTTCAGGCGGTAGCGGACCTGGGGTCCCAGCAGGATCATGTCAGCGCTCTTATAATTCTTGGCCTCAGACACCGAGTGGGCCGAAATATCGCATTCATAGCCCTCGGCCTTGGCTGCGTCTTTCATCTTGCGGACCAGAGCGCTGGTGCTCATGCCAGCAGCGCACAGAAGAACAATTTTCGTCATAGTTGGGTACCTCCGTATCAATCAGCAATGCAAAGCTCGGATTTATTGTTTTTGTTTCTTATTCCTCGGACTGCTCAGCGACTGCGCCGGCCTTTTCCTCGGCCACAGCCTGGTTGTCAGCGGCCTTGAAGAAGGGATACCAGATGGCGGCGCTCATGATGGTCATCAAGATCTGATAGATGCCGATCTTCCAGGAACCCTGGATCACACCGTAGATGAAGATGGGCATGGTGTTCATGCCGATCAGGCCGGTGGGGCAGGGCATCAGGCCCAGGGTGATGGCGGCCCATGCAAAGACCAGGGAGAGGATGGGGGTGACGATGAAGGGAATCAGCATGGTGAAGTTCAGCATCAGGGGCATGCCGTAGACCAGGGGCTCGTTGATATTGAAGATGCCGCAGGGCAGGACGATCCTGGAAAATTCCTTGTAGCGCTTGGACTTGGCAAACAGGAACATGACGATCACCAGGCCCAGGGTGCAGCCGCAGCCGCCGTTGCAGGCGAAGTCGTACATGGAGGTGTTCCACATGTGGGGGATGGGCAGGCCGGCTGCAGCGGCAGCGGTGTTTTCGGGCAGGTAAGTGAACCACAGAGGGTAGAGGATAGCCAGCACGGTGTAGGAGCCGTGGACGCCGAAGAACCAGAGGATCTGAGCCAGCAGCAGCAGGATGATAAAGCCGCCCAGGCTGCCGGTGATGTTGGCCAGAGGGGTCTGGAGCAGGGCGTAGACGGCGTCGATGACGTTGCCCCAGGGGGTCAGAGTGAACAGGCCCCGCAGCAGGCTGGACACCAGGGCGATAGCAGCCCCGGGGATGATGGAAGTGAAGCACTGGGTGACGTTCTCAGGGACGCCGGCAGGCATTTTGATGGTGATGTTCCGCTCCACCAGGGCAATGTTGATCTTGGTGGCCATGATGCCCAGGATGAAGGCCAGGAATACGCCGTGGCTGCCCAGGTAGTCCAGGACGACGACGGTACTGCCGACCTCGTTGGTGGCCACGGGCACCATGATCAGGTAGGACATCAGGGACATAAGGCCGTTGTTGAAGGCCATCTCATCGTGGCCGAAAATCTTAGTCCCGGCGTAGCCCACACTGAACACCATGAACACGCCCATGAAGTTCATGCAGGCATTGTAGACGGCGTTCAGGAAGGCTGCGATTCCTGTCGCCTGGATGAAGCTCTGGTAGGGGTCAATCTGGATGCTGTTCAACAGATTGAACACTGCGCCGATCATGATGATGGCCATCAGGTTTTGGGAGCCTGTGCCGATGCAGCGGACGTATCGGTTCTGGGCGAATGCGGTGGAGATGGGCACCAGTGTGTTCTCAATGAACCGCCCGATGGGATTTTTCTTTGTCTCCGTCATGGGAAGATTCCTCCTTTTTTCTTGAAACGAACGCTTTGGGAAGGTAGCAGCTCTGCAGATTCGCTTTTCCTTCTTGCACCAAAAGTATATCACATTCGGCATTTGATTTGGTTACAAGCACAGCTTCAGCCTTTCAGGGGGGCCGTTTCCATTTCACGTTTTGAAAAGCAGAAAAACATTTTTGCTGGTTTTTGTGCAATTTGACCGCACGAAACCCAGCGCCCCGGGAAGCCAAATGCTCCCGGGGCGCTGGGTTTTCTGTGGCTCAGCCGTTCACCTGACGGGGGTATTCAGGCCCGTGGACAGCATGCCGTTTTTCAGTTGACAGGAACCCAGGCTGCAGGGTCTACCAGATCCCACATCTTGGCGGCATCTTGGCCGAAGTAACCCACGCTGTCGTAGGTCACGTTGGCCACATGGCCGCCGATCAGCAGGCCTTCCACCATGATATTTTCACCCCATCCGAAGAAGGTGAACAGGCACTTGCCGCCGTCGGCAGTGGTGTAGACGTTCACCGTCACGTCATCGCCGATGGGGAACCAGTTGACATGGATCTGCTGAGTCAGGGTGTACTCAGCAGGGATCTCGCCGGTGAAGGGAATCTCGGCATAGCCCATCACCTTCTGCATGTACAGGTCGCAGGTCTCCATCCAGGTCATGGAAGAGGTGCCCTCCATGCCGGCGCCGAAGCCGTGGCCGTTCAGACCGTAGACATGGAGTTCGGGGTCCAGGCCCAGGTCATAGGTCTGTTTGAACAGCTCTAGGCTGCCTTCCCACTGGTCGTCAGCACCCACGGCGATGAACATATGGGGCAGGTTGGGGTTCTCCGTTTCAATAGGGGCGCCCGAGTAGATCAGATGGGCCACGTCCACATCGCTGTTGACGGTGTCCACGGCGTCGCAGACGTAGTCAGGGTCAAACTGGCTGGGGGTGATGTTGCCGTAAAATTTTTTCAGCATGGTGCGGATGTTGCCGCCGCTGCCCGAGTAGCCGGACACAGCCAGTAGCGAACCCTCCAGGTCAATGCCCCACTGGTCAGAATAATATTTTACCATACGGACAGCCCGCTGCATATCCATGACGATGTCGTCATTGTTATAAGGCGCCACCCGGCGCTGGAGCAAAAAGCAGTTGTAACCCAGCTTGTTGAACTCGGGGCAGACGGCGTAGGCCTCCACCGGGTTGCTGCGGCTGGTGTTGCCGCCGCCGGAGGCGACAATGATGGTACCTTTGGCCGAGCTGGGATCATCCAACAGGTAAGGGATCAGGAATGGCTGGAAATCGGCGTTGTCGTAGACCGACTCCCCCTCGTAGTTCACCAGAGGGAACTGCAAATCCTCCGCCAGGGTGGTGACAGGCATATCGTCGCCCCACAGGTAGATCACTTCGCCGTTGATGCCGTCGCTGTAAGGCTTGAGCTGATGGTCAGCCAGGGCGGCAATGGCATCACGGGCTTCCAGGATCTGCTGTTTGTTGGCGTCGGTCAGGGATTCGGGATGAAGGCCCATCATGACGGTGCCTGCGCTTTGGGCCGCATCCCAGGCATCTTGGGTGTACAGGGTGGGATAGTTGCGGACCATCTTGTAGTTGTAAACCTGGGTTTCCCACTCAGCCTGCCAGTAGTTGGGGTCGGATTCAGACAGGGTGTTGATTTTGTAAGGGGCCTGACTGTCGAAATGCCGGGGGATCTGGATGCCCAGCCAGTCCAGGATCTGGGCGCAGTTTTCGCTGGAATCCACCGACTGGGCAGAGGGAACAGACATACCCCCGGGGCTGACCGCAAAGGCGGACGCCGGGATACCCATCATCAGCCCGACTGCCAGGACGCTTGCCACCATGGTTTTGACGCTCTTGTTTTTCATAACAATTCCTCCTTGTATCTGAGATTTGCATACCACAGGTCATGCAGGGCCGAAAACCATCACCTCCCGCAGGTTTCCCGAAGCCGTTTTTTCACACGGCCGATTTGCAGTTCACTTGCCTTTGGCCCATCATGCCACAGGCTGCCAGTTGTTCTGGTCAGCGGCATTGTAGATGGCCTGGGCGTCATTGGTCATAAAACCGGACTGGTCATAGGTGACGGTAATGATGCCGTCGTTCAGCACGCCTTCCACCACCTGCTGCTGGTCAAAGGCCACAAACGTCATATACACTTTGGTCTTTGCATCGTCCACGGCGCAGGTCACATCTGCCTTGCCGAAACCGCCCTCAAAGGTATACTGCTGCACCTGGGTATAGCCCTCGGGGATTTCTGCCGCCTCGCCGACGCCGGCCTCACCGCGACCCATCACCAGGTCAATGAAGGTGTCTGCCATGGAAATCCAATAGGTGGAAGTAGTGCCTTGCAGGCCGGCGCCAAAGCCGTGGCCTACCTCGGCAAAGGTGTGAACTTCCACCACTGTCTTGCCCCGGACCGAATTGGCCAGAGTCCAAATGTCGGGCATGGCGCCGGTGGCGTCGTTTTCACCCACAGCCAGGAACATGGCGGGCAAATTGGGATTTTCGGTGACCAGGCCCGCGTAGTCGCTGGTATGCTCTCCGTCATACTGGGGGCCGTACAGGGGGCAGACCACATCCAGATCAGCGCTCATCTGATCCAATGCGTCGGAGGCATAATCTGCATCATACAGGGTGGGCTGAACATCGCCATACAGGTTGGCCACTTCTCCCAGGATGGTGCCCGAACCGCCCGAGAAGCCGCTGGCGGCGATACAGTCCATACCGCCCAGTCCCAGGCTGTCGGCATTATATCGCAGATACCGGACAGCCCGCTGCATATCCAGCCAGGTATCTTCCTGGCTGTAGGGGGCCACCCGTCGCTGGAGCACATAGGCGTTGTAGCCCAAATCCTGGAAGGCCTCGGCGATGGGATAGCCTTCCATGGCGTTGCCGCGGGAAGAATAACCGCCGCCAGCAATCACAATCATATTGCCCTTGGCTGCCAACTGGTTCTCCACCAGATAGGGCACCAGGAAGGGTTTCATATCGGCGTTGTCATAGCTCTCGGCGGTAAAGTCGGAGACCTCCACCGTCTCGGCTGTGGCCGGTGCATCCCCCCAGATGTACCACATACAGTCGGCTGCCGGTGCATCCTGAACCAGTGCTTCCCGCTGGGCCACCGCATTGTCAATCATACTCTTGGAGACATCGTTGATGTTGTCCGGGTCGATGTTCAGCAGGGTGTTGGCCGTTGCGGTATAGGCATCCCAGCTTTCAGCCTGATAGGCCGTGGGCACGTTGCGGATCAACTTGTAGTTATAGAGTTCTGTTTCCAGGGCTTTCTGGTAGTAATCGGGGTCGCTTGGGTCCAGATCCAGGGTCTGGACCGGCATATCGTGATAGGTCTCGACCGGGCCCTCCGTTGTTTCCTCGCTGGACGCTGCAGCCGAGGATACAGCCTGCGACGACACAGCACTGGAGGTGGTGTTGCCCTGCTGGCACCCACTCATCGACAGCAGCAGGGCTGCCAGCAGGCACCAGGACAAAAGTCGTTTGTTCCATTTTCTCATCTGATTGATCTCCTTTCTTTGCAATCCGCTCATCTGTTTTTTCTTCCAAACACATAGACTGTGGAAAGACGGCTTTTCACTTCTGCAATTTCAGTCATCTTGCACCAAAATTATAACATGTATGGAATACAATTTGGTTTCGAATGCATTTGCTCTGTTTCAGGAGCTGATTTTCTTTTTCAGTTTTTGAAAGATCGAAAAAAGTTTCAGCCGTTTTTTGTGCAGACCGCAAAAAAAGACCGCGGTGCGCTATGCGCAACTGCGGTCTTTAAAATGGTATTCCTTATTGAAATGCTTTGTCGTAGGCTCGCAAATACCCCATCAGAATCAGGTCGTTGGCCATCAGCGCCGCATATTTGCCCACATCATTGCGATTGGTCGTGCCGCACTGGAGGATGAAGTCTGCGGTGTTGAGATAGGGGCTGGCCAGGTTTTGGGTGATGATCATCATCTTGCACCCGCTGGACAGGATAGCGTTGCAGATGTCGGGGTATCGGGTCAGATAGCTGCCGCCCACACTGCAGATGATGGCAAAGTCCTTTTCGGTTAGGCTGCGGGCGCATTCCAGCTGGGTGGCATAGTCCATGAACAGCTCCACATAGCGGCCCATCATCATCATTTTGCTCTGGAAGTAGTGGCCGATGTCCCACAGGAAGTGGTGAGAGAAGTAGGCAGCTTTGCCGCAGTCGTGGAGCGTCTTGACAATGTCGGGGATCACCTGGGCATTTTCGGGGGCAATGGTGGTGTAGATATTGCCGATCAGAGCGTCCCTGTAGGCGCTGATGGCAGTTTCTTGGTTGTTGTGGAGCATAGTATAGAACTGGCGGGAATAGTCGGTCCGCATGGTAAAATCCCGTTCCATCCAGGACTGAAACTCCTTGAAATTGTCCATGCCCAGAAACCGACAAAAGCGGGAGATGGATGCGTTGGAAGTATAACACAGGTCTGCAATCTGGCTGAGGGCCAGCCCCTTCAGCTGGGAGTAATTCCGAAGCAGTGCCACTGCTATGTCGTAGTTTGCGTCCCGTTCCGGCGCCGAGCTCACATAGCTGAGCAGACGGTCCAACAGGGAGCCCATCATTTTCACATTATTCATCCCTACAGCCCTCCCTGCACCATTTGTTCCAATCGGATTTATTGTAACACACCCGTCAGTATTCTGTCAAACCCAAACTTTCCCGGGATGCAGGCCGTCAAATCCAGCATGACCACCGGTCGACAAAATCCAGATTCAGCTTTACAGTATGTTTGATATGGGTGAACAGGCTGCGAAAGTTGTTCTGAGGCGAATTCGGACACCGCAGTATCTTGTACAATCTCAAACAACATTGCCGATATTAATAGAACGACAATCAACAAAGAAGCTGCTATAAAGCCAGAAAGCATTAAGCAGAATATCAAAATCAGGAAATACAGCAACCTTTTTGACCCGTATGATAGTCGTTCAGCCGTTATACGGTTCTTATTTGATAAATGCTTTTGCGTATGTCAAGAGGGCTGGCAGCGTCCAGCTCTCTCTCTTTTTGCTGAAGTTTTTCTTGCTTTTTCTTGCAAGCTGCCGAAATCAGCACATCTTCAAAGTTTTTTGTTGACACACTGCGTTTTTTGTGGTAATCTATCCCAACAATTTAATATAACATATTTACTTAGAGTTCCA
>OGGM01000136.1_pt1 | contig 75747 bp, 65 predicted proteins | sample 1571251 | NCBI WGS metagenome assembly OGGM01 (sample SAMEA2582076, study PRJEB24529) | metagenome | biome: Human gut stool | place: China | collected 2011 | reverse complement strand
GGCTTATGAAGACATTACTAACATCGGGGTGTACTAATCAACGGGGAGCAGGTCATGTGGTCGAAACATATATGCTCAACTACTTCCTTAACACAATGCTGAATTGATTGTGCTTCCCGATCATGTATAGACCGATCCAACAGATATAATACCGTACTTTGATTCTTGTTATCGTTAAGGAGGCTGAGGCAATAAAGTCCTGGCTGGAGGTTCCATGCGGTAAAGATTCTGTGGTGTGGTACCCCGCACAGGGAGACGGATACGTCGGGATGCTGCGTACGGCTCTATGACGCACCTCTGGTTTCCTGGATAACCTGATGTCGCTATATATCGGTTAAGTGTGCGCTTGTTTTCCGTTCGGCAAAATAGTGTGCGGGTGTACTGCCCATGGTTTTTTTGAACATGGTGATAAACGCATTGACCGATTCATACCCCAGATTAGCTGCAACATTCTGAACCGAAACGCCGCTAGCCAGTTCCCGGAGAGCAATTATCAGTTGCAGTTGCTGACGCCAGCGTCCGAACGTCAACCCGGTTTCGCGCAGCATTAAACGCGCGAGAGAACGCTCGCTAAGCGCCAGTCTTTTTGCCCATGTTTTGAATGTGCTTCGGTCGTCAGGTTGACTGACCAGAGCATCGGCCATGGCGCGGATTTTAGGATGCGACGACACAGGGAGGCTCAGTTTCTGCTGAGGCATGGTGGCTAATTCATCAAGTGTTACTCTGGTCAGTCTGGCGAGATGGCTTTCTGGTGGGTATCCGACGCCCTCGTGGGTTAAACGGGCAATGAGTTCTTTGATCAGACCAGAAATGGCCAGAGTGCAGCATCGCTCCGGCAGCGCGGCGGCTCCAGGCTCGATAAAAAGATAGTTGAGATGCGCATTCCAGGTAGCTTTTGCGCTGTGCGGCACTCCCCCGGGGATCCAGACGGCACAATCAGGCGGCACGATCCAGATATCATTTTCGGCGCGACAAATGACCGCTCCATAGAGGGCAATAATCAATTGCCCTTTGCGGTGCGTATGCACAGGCACTTCGGCCGCGTAATCGACAAAATCCAAATGACGCGCGACTGCGGGGCAGGAGGTGGTATCCGGATCGAACAGCGTATTGGCGAGTGGGGGTAACATAGATTGGCAACATTTAGGTATTTTTTGACAGAATAGAGTATTTAAGTGGATATGCAAGCCGGTAATAATTTCCGGCATGAAAAAAATTAACGCGAGTTACTTTCATTTTTTACACACGATATGCCATCGTCTTCGCGGTATGGCTTCTCCTTCACTACTGAATGATGCGAACGCTCTGCTCTATTCGGCGAAGAGTTTTACCGCTGCGATGCTCGCATACTATATTGCATTATCAATTGGCCTGGAGCGGCCTTCCTGGGCAATTATCACCGTATATATTGTTTCCCAAACCTCCGTCGGAGCATCGCTAAGCAGAAGTTTGTATCGTCTGGTGGGAACGGTAATTGGCGCTGGCATGACGGTATTAATTGTACCCACGTTCGTGAATTCCCCCGTATTTTGCAGCGTGATACTGGCAGGCTGGATTACATTCTGCCTCTATTTGTCCTTGCTGGAACGTACGCCCCGGGCCTATGGTTTTGTCCTTGCTGGTTACACTGCGAGTCTGATTGGCTTCCCTGCTGTATCCGATCCTGGCGCGATTTTTAACATCGCTATCACTCGTGTACAGGAAATCATGATCGGTATCTTCTGCGCGACACTTATTCATCGCTATGTATTGCCCGCGCGCATCTCAGGCCAGTTCAACAGTAAATTATCGCAGACGCTGCTCGCGGCGCGACAGCGTATCGCAGAGACTTTAATAGGCAAACCCGATCCTGTTTCCTCGCCGCTGCATATGGCACTGGCATTGCAGTTCCTGCAGGGCATCAGCCATCATATCCCTTATGATTTTGCGTTCTCTGTACCGGTCCGGCAAGCGAGAAAAAGGCTTCATGACAGGCTTGCGCGATTAGTCATTGTTAACTGTGAGTTACGTGACCGTTTAGCGCTGATAGCGAAGATACCTGTCGATGTGCAAATTTTAATGGATGATGTTGAGGTCTGGCTGGCCTGCAAAGATGAAGGAAAATTTAAAAGCGAGGGGGAAGCGCTCAAAAAACGCAGTGAAAAATTACTGCAGCGCTATGTCGTACATGAGTTAACGTTTGTAGAAGCACTGCATGTAAGTTTTATGCGCTACCTGACAGAGGCCATTGTCCTCGTGCAGCAGTGCTATCGTCTTTCGGATGCCATTCATCACGCGAATCAGATGCCTGCGCACTCAGAAATGAATACCGTGAAAGGGTATGTATTCCACCGCGATCCTCTTAGTGCTGCCCGCACCGCATTGGGCGCTTTCACCATCATTTTGAGCGGCTGCATGGTGTGGATTTTCTCGGCATGGCCTGATGGCGGTACGGCAGTATCTATCCTTGGCGTTTGTTGCACACTGTTTGGCAGCTTCGATACGCCTGCCCCGCATATTGTGAAATACATCATTGGTTCCCTCTGGGGAGTTGTGATAAGCCTGATCTACAGCTTCGTTCTCCTACCGCAAGTCAGTGATTTTATCGTGCTGGTAGTGGTTCTAGCTCCGGTATATCTGCTTGCCGGATCGCTCCAGGCAAGGCCGCCCACCACGTTTATGGCGATGGGGATCACACTGACGCTGCCTATTTTGTGCGAGCTGGGTGCTCATTACAGCGGGGATTTTGCCGTGGCGGTGAATACCTCTATCGCATTATTTTCTGCAACTGGCTTTGCGGTATTCAGCATGGGCTTTCTGCAGACTGTGCAGGCAGATGCGGCAATAAAACGCCTGCTTAAATTATGCCAGCGCGATATTAACCGCAGCGTGAAAGGTGTGTTGAATACTGATGAAACTCTCTGGATCAACCTGATGATCGATCGGGCTGCGTTGGTACTGCCGCGTTTGCCGCGCAGCGGACAGTCATCAGAACAGGCATTGAATCATCTTTTGCACACCCTGCGTATAGGCCTGTGTGTAATGCGATTACGCCGATGGGATGCGCATGCAGACAAAGAAATAAAAGAGGTTCTCACTTGTCTTACACACCCGACGGATATTAACACCTTACTTGAACGGATTGTCAGCCTGACTGAGCGTAGCCTGTCCGTAGCAGATGAACTATCGCGGCATCATGTTAATCAACTGGTTGATCTGTACTGCGCATTAAGCACTCAGGAAATGGAGCCTGCCGATGATCAATGATTTCAATATTGAGGGCGTTTTTGTACCCGGTCTACTGTTAATTTCCCTCGTCGCGCTCACCTGTACGCTATTACTCGTGCAGCTTTTCTCGCTAAGCAAGGGTTACCGTCGCTTGCCGTTTCGCCCGATGATCGATTTTTCCATCTTTATTATTACTTTTTACCTGTTGTTGCAGGGACTGACCGAACTGGGGTTTTTAAAATGAAATCGTTACTTTCTCTACTGGGCCGCTATTTGCTGACGCTCAGCGCTGTGGCGGTTGCTACGCTTTTGGCTTTTATTCTCTGGAAACATTATGTGCAAACCCCCTGGACCCGCGATGGTCGGGTTCGTGCGGATGTGGTCCAGATTGCGCCGGATGTCTCTGGACCGGTTCTGAATGTGGCCGTCCGCGATAATCAGTGGGTTAATCGGGGCGATGTTCTCTATTCCATTGACCCGCACTGGTTGAGGTTGGCAGTGGTCAGCGCCCAGGCTGATGTTGAGGCGAAACGTCATGAAATGCTGATGCGCCAGGATGCGGCGAGGCGACGCTCTCAGATTAAAGGGGTGATTTCCAGCGAGGATTTACAACAAACAGCCAGCGCAGCCAGCGTCGCTGCGGCTAATTACCACGGTGCACTGGCTGCGCTGGACCTTGCAGAGCTTAACTTATCGCATGCTATTGTTCGGTCTCCGGTTACGGGCTATGTCACACATTTGCGGCTTCGCCCTGGTGACTATGCCACAGCTGGAGAAACTAAAGTTTCCATCATTGATGCCAATAGTTTTTGGGTGGTTGGCTATTTTGAAGAGACTAAGTTGCAACATATCCGCACGGGAAATACTGCACACATTACGCTGATGGGATTTAAGCCGGTGATCACGGGTCATGTTGAGAGTATCGGACGCGGAATAGATGATAACAATGACGAGACCGGGGGGCTTGGCCTGCCTAATGTCGAGCCAACCTTTAGCTGGGTGCGGCTCGCGCAGCGTATCCCGGTTCGGATTCATATTGACAGATTGCCGGAGGGAGTTGAATTGGTGGCTGGACTGTCTGCGAGTATATCCATCACACCATAATAAAAAGTATGGTTTCTATTGAGGATTTATGCAGAACTTAGGGATTGTCAGCTCTTGAACTATATGCCTGATGAAAACGTATTTCTAGTAGAGTAATTCTAAGGTTTCGGTTATGAAAAACAGAAAAGATTTTGTAAATGACTTAATTATCTGGATAAACAAAAATATAGAGATGCCACTAAAAATTGATGATGTGGCTATCAGGTCCGGATATTCAAAATGGCATTTGCAGAGACTGTTTTTTTCTGAAACAGGGCGGAGCCTGGGAGGTTTTATCAGAGAGAAAAAATTATGTCTTATTTTAGAGGCTGTTATCACAACAAATGAACCTTTGATAAACATCGCGATGCGATTTGGCTTTGACTCTCAGCAATCATTAACCAGGGCATTTCGGAAAAGGTATAATGTCCCACCGCACCGGTATAGAAAAAATGCCGTAAATATTAAAAGCAAGTCTTCTAGGGAGCAGGGTAATTACTCGTATCATAAGGATGATTTTTTAAATCTTTAGTAACTATCTGAATTATGGACGGGTTCATCTAGTAATCATGGCCTTAGTACCTCAGTTATAGATTTGTTGAACGAAATGAAATCACTCATTTATTTCATTGTAAATGAATCTAAGTCTTTCTGCGCAATGTATGTTTTCGTGTTTTTGCATGTGTAATGTATTGGAGAGTAAATTTTGGATTCATTAATTGGAATATAATTACGAACTGGATTGGCCCCTATATTTCCATACACCATTTATCACTTAACCCATTACTGGTCCGACGCCGCAGATATTCACGCGGTGAACGGTACCCCAGCGCACTGTGCGGATGCCATTCGTTATAGTGTTCGAACGCCACCGCAAGGTACCTCGCTGCTGTCAGCCCATCCGGTTTTGGCATGATGCTGATGTAGTCCCGCTTCATCGTTTTTACGAAGCTCTCGGCCATACCGTTACTTTCCGGGCTGCGCACTGCTGTTGTTTTCGGCTCCAGACCCACCATCTTTGCGAACCGGCGTGTTTCGTGAGCCCGATAGGCCGAGCCATTATCTGTCAGCCATTCAACCGGGGTCGGCGGTAGCCGGTTTCCGAAGCGACGCTCCACCGCACCCAGCATCACATCTTGTACCGTCGCGCTGTCGTACCCTCCGGTACTCGCCATCCAGTGCAGCGCTTCACGATCGCAGCAGTCCAGTGCAAAGGTAACCCGCAGTTTCTCTCCATTGTCGCAACGGAACTCGAACCCGTCGGAACACCAACGTCGATTACTTTCTTTTACCGCTACCTTGCCCGTGTGCGCCCGGTTTGATACTGCCAGTGCGGACCTGTGCTCAAGTAATAACGCATGCTGACGCATGATCCGATAGACTCGTTTGGCGTTAATAACTGCGATGCCTTCATTTTCCGACTGTCTGCGCAACAACGCCCATACCCGCCGGTAGCCGTAGGTCGGAACTTCACCGATAACAGCATGGATACGGTTCAGTGCTTCCGTATCGTCGGGCTGACGCTTGCGTCGGCGATCCTGCCAGTCAGCCGGGCGGTGGGTTATCGCATGAAGCTGCGCACGTGAGACCCGCAAACAGCGACTGACGAAGCTTATTCGCCACCCTCAGGTAACAAGGGTACGTGCGCTATCCACTTTTTTTGCCGGCCAATATCTACGGCTTCACGCAGTAACTCAACTTCCATCGTTTTCTTACCCAACATACGCTGAAGCTCTTTGATCTGCTTCATGGCTGCGGCCAGTTCCGACGCGGGAACAACCTGTTCACCGGAAGTGACAGCGGTAAGACTGCCGTCCTGATATTGCTTACGCCAGAGGAACAACTGACTTGCAGCAACACCGTGTTGACGGGCAACCATCGACACAGTCATACCTGGCTCGAAGCTCTGCTGAACGATAGCCATTTTTTCCTGCGGGGTACGTCGTCTGCGGCGCTCAGGGCCTAAAACGTCGATCATCCTCAACTCTATGACTAGTCAAAAACTAGCATTAAGACTATCACTTATTAAGCGAGTCAAAGTGTCTGGATATTCAAGGGGCTAGTCTACGAACTCATGTGTGTATTTAATGGTTGGATAAATTAAGGTTAATCTATTTTGCACGTTTTGGATTCGATCGAACCTATGCAGGTCGGCTAAATCCTCCTTGAATAAGGAGTGGCTTTTATGTATGTGTGGGGTTGTGAGCAATTAAGTACTGTTTTGTTTTTACATTTCTAATGCTTGTTAATTGATGATATGTATTTATAGCCGTAATGCAGAAATATAATATCCCTTGAGGTGACAAGGAAAAAAGAGCCAAAAAAACTAATTATGTCCGTATTACTGATTTTAGAGTCCTTAATACGGACATTTGGGTTTGGTAAAATTCACTTGCGTCAATCCGACATTGATGTGGGGGAACCGCGTACGAGTGCAGTTTTTAACGTATCACCACTGAGCCTGTCGGTAATGCCTTCGTCAGATGCCCATTGTTCGAAAATAGATAGTAGTTTGTACGGTTTACTAATTAATGGACGGATGACTTCATTGTTTTTACAGGCCAGCCAGAAAAAACGAGATAGTGGTGTTGATATTCGCGTTGCAGATAATGGGGGCACTCTGCTATTGGTTATGATTTCAATGACTTTATCAAGTTCAGCATGTCGAATAACAAACCAGGCATCCCGAGGTAAAATATGAGCCGGGAAATACTCTTTCCCCAGGTAATTATTTATCCTCTTTGAGAATATCTCTTTATGTACATATGGTGAAATGTTTTTAGGGAGTTGCATAATTTTTTGTGTTATTCTTTCTTCCCATGTCATTTTATCGAATAGTTGAAATGGTTCTCCTTGTAAGCTAACTGTTATGCCATGATTAAAATCAATAGCTCCTGTTACAGGCAATGGTATTTTAAGAGATTGGGAAAGTAATTTTTGTACTAGAACATATTCATATCCAATCAATAGAGTGTCAATCACTCTCTCTGTGGGAATGATATATTTGCCAGTAGTGCTAACAATAAAATTATGTCCTTCAATAAACGCTTTTTTGTCAAGAAGGCATAAACGATTTATTGATGACATATCACATGGTCTGAGCCTTACTTTGTAGCTCGATCTCTGTATTTTTCGTAATGTAATTGGCGACTGAAAGTAAATAGAGAGATGAATGCTGCCATGTAATGCATGCCTGTAAATATCACTTTTTTTTAATTTCCAGTCCTTTTTTATTTATCACTTCGACTGCTTCACGGATAGTCAGCCAGTCAGGCGAACTATAGTTTGTATTTGATAGTGTTTGTTTCTTTGACATAGTGGTTTTCCTCTATTTCTATTTTTTAAAAAAATACCATGAATTTTCCAGTGAAATTAATTTCATGGTGCGGGATCTATTACGTTATAATATTTGGATTATATTGATACGGGGGCTTCTTAGCGTTTCAGTCCCCCATGTCCGGCCTCATATTTCGCAGTGATTGAAAAGAAGAACAAATATCAGGTTAAACTAATTCAATTCTCAAACATTATTTAAGTTGAATGGAAGACATTACATAAATCTGTCTGCTCCGCCTGATGCTTCAATTGTCTGTCCAGTAACAAACTGATTCCTCCCAGAAAGTAGGAACGTAGCAATTGCAGCAATATCTTCAGGAAGTCCAAAGCGGCCCACAGGCGTTTTCTCTTTACCCAGTAATGCCATTACCTCTTCGTCTGTTCTGTCAGCCAGTTCAGGACGACGATTGCGAACATTCGGTAGCATGTTCTGCGCCCAGTTATCCGTCGCGACAGCACCCACTCCGATCGCATTGACCAGAATGCCATCCGGAGCCACGCTAAGTGCTAAACTACGGGTCAGGTTGTTGATAGCGGCGCTCAGTGCGTGTGAGACGGTAAGTTGCGGATTAGGGTAGATACCGCCAATGGATGAGATATTGACAATACGCCCCCAGTTTCGTCTCTGCATCCCGGGGATGATTACCTTACAAAAACGTCGCATGGCGGAGAATTTGGTCTCAGTCATTATCTGCCAGTCTTCTTCCGAAGTGGTTAACAGCGTGCCCGCATGGGCTCTTCCGGCATTGTTCACCAGTAAATCAATACGCTGAAAAACTTTTTCCGCTTGTTCAACCACTAAAGAAGGTAGTTTGGGATCAGTCACATCCCCGGCAATAGGCAGCACCGAAACACCGTATTTCTCTGAAATTTTTTTCGCAGCAAGAATCAGCTCAGGTTCTCGTCTGGCCACCATGACTAAATGCACACCATTCACGGCCAATTCTTCACAAATGCTGAAACCAATTCCGGTATGGGCTCCAGTTACCAGAGCCACTTTTCCAGTCAGTTTTAAATCCATTTGTTGCTCCTCAAGTTAAGCACAGTCAATAACATGAGCAGTATTAGTAACAAATCTCTTTTTCAGGAGCTTGTGCATCAGAATTCAGATGTCTGAAAAAAGCGGTCAAAGAGTTGGGTGTCGCCTTTGCTTATACTCCAGACAATATTGAGTTTAGTGCCAGGAGTGGTCAATGCGTTCGGACAATCACGAGCTTTCTTCTACCAGGATTCTTATGCTGGGAATTATTTGTTGTATTGTTGTGGCTAATATTTATTTTAATCAATCTGTCCTGAATTTAATTGCCGGATCATTTCCCAATGAATGGGGAGCTGTTTCTTTGATCCCCATGGTCACCCAGGTAGGCTATGCGGTGGGCTTATTCTTTCTGATCCCCCTGGGCGATTATATTGAACGTCAGCGGCTTATCCTGCGTCAAGCGCAGGTGCTTTTCCTGGCAATGATCGGCATGATGTTATCCCCAACGGCGACAGTGTTGGTGTTCTTCTCCTTCCTTACCGGGATGGCTGCAACAGTAGCTCAACAGATAGTGCCGCTTGCCGCCTCGCTCTCAAGAACTTCTGCACGAGGTAAAACCGTTGGTACGGTGATGAGCGGTGTCCTGGCAGGTATCCTTGCTGGCCGGGCTATCGGAGGCCTTATTGGTCAGTATTTCGGCTGGCGTGGCGTCTTTTTGTCCGGCGCGATCATGACATTGCTGGCTATATTTTTCATCTTACGCATTTTGCCTACTCAGTCGTTGTCAACGCCAAAGTTTAACTATCTGGCGGTATTACGTTCATTAGGACTGCTGTGGAAAAACGAGCCGCAGGTGCGTGGTGCAACTCTTACACAAGCAATGCTGTTTGCCTCCTTCAGCGTGCTGTGGACCGTGCTCCCTTTCTGGTTAGCTTATCGCTACGATTACGGTGCAGGGATAACCGGCGCCCTAGCTGCTTTGGGGTTAATCGGTATTCTGTGTGCGCCTCTGGCGGGAAGTTTCAGCGATCGTCAGGGACCATTCCGAATGGTTGTTTTTGGTGTGATACTCATGCTGCTAGCCTGGACTGTTTTTTGGAGATGGAACAGTATTGTGGGTATGGTGGTGGGCATTCTACTACTGGATGCGGGTGAGCAATGTGTACTGATAGCTAATCAGCACACGATTTATTCTTTGCGTCCGGATGCCAGAAACCGTCTTAATACATTATTTATGTGCGTTATGTTTATTGGCGGAGCATGTGGCTCACTGACTGCCACCTGGTTATGGGAGACAACTCATAGCTGGGCGCTGATTTCTTCAGCAGGGGGCGGACTCGTGATCATGGGGATGTTGATAGCCGTAAAACGTAAATATTCAGGCCCCTATTCGGGCACATAGCGCAATAGCACTTCTTACATCCGTCGCATTGTCTGAGTCATCAACATCATGTAAAGCGTCCTGTATCAATTGTTTAGCAGCCCATTTTTCCCCGGCTTCAGCCTGCAATGTCGCCAATGAATAAGCAATACGGAGGGCCCAGCCATGAGCCTGTTGCTGACGCGCTTTGTCCAGGGCCTTCTCCAACAGCAGGCGTTGCTTCTGAGGAGGTAATTGAGTGGCAGAAAGACGCATCAGCTCAGGCGTGCACCAGTTTTCATGATCCTGGTGGGTGGCTCTCAGCGATAACCCGGTATCAATTTCTGACAACAAGGGGGAATATTGCCAATCTAATCCCATCGCCCGCAACGAGCTAAACAGTGTGGTTTGACTAACATCGGTATGACTGAACTGTTTGGCCCAAACAAGAAACAGCTCGCCGTATGTCTTCCAGAAATATAAATCATGCCTTTTTGCCAGATGAATAAGCCAGTTTGCGGCCTTTATAACCCAACGCGGATTACGATCCAGTGCTGCTGTCATACAAGCGCCTTCAGCCAGTGCACAGCAAAGAGAACAGACATGCTGCAAACGAGCGGCTTTTTTAACACCGCGCCATGCCATCTGTTTCGCGGCCTTATACTCACCCTGTAACCAGAGTAAACGAGACAGAAAGGCCTGACCGGCGCTCTCTTGATCAAGACCAAAACGGAAAGAGTGGCTTAATTCACCATGTTCATACCAATCAAGAGATTGCTGGAGATAATCACGCCCGACATCATGACGGCCCAAAAAATGCAGGGATACACCGAGAATACGCAGCCCGGTTGCCATCGCCTCCTCGTCGGTAATGGACCGTGCTAGCTCGCACATAGATTGCGCATGCTCAAGCGCTTTATCCAACTCGCCAGTACGCAGATAATACAACCATAATCCGTAATGTGCCTGTAAACGTATTTCTTTGTCGTCGAGCTTTTCTGCAATTGTCAGCGCGGTTTTCCAGGCTGAATGTGTTTCAGGCGTAGGGCCTTTTGCCCAGGTTGACGCCTTACCTGCTACAGCGCTGAGATTCATTCTCTGGCGTAGCGTTAATACTACCTGCGAAGTATTTTCATAAAGCAGAGGATAAATATGGCGCTGACATTCATCGTATAGTGAATATTCAATCCAAAAAGGGGTCATCGCTTGTAATATCTTAAGCCCCTTAGAAGGATCGGCCCCCTCAGTCAACGTTTGCTGTAATACACTCCGCAAATCATTAAGCATATGGCTATAACGTTCACGCCACTGTCCCGTTGGCAGCATAAACCAATCACCTTGGGCCTCTTCTACCAGAACTTTATAATAACCGGCAAAACGGGCCTCAAGAACAGTATATTCACCCTGTTGCCTGAGTTTATCGCATGCGAACTGGCGCATGGTTTCCAGCAGGCGGAAACGGGTCTCTGGTACCTGAGTACTGACCTGAATCAGGGATAAAGCCAGTAATCTTTGCAGATCGTCAACAACCTGCCAGCGATGCTTGTCTTTAATCAGCAGAAGGTCGCTTACTGATTTCACACTGAACATATCGGTATAGATCCCCAGAGAGCAAAATAATCGTTGTTCACGTGTGTTGAGCAACTGATAAGTCCACTCCAGCGCGGTCAGTATTTTCTGATGTCTGGGCTCCAGAGATCTGTGCGTATTGCTCAATAGCTGGAAACGGTCTTCCAGTCGGCTATAGATCTCTTTGACACTCATGACTGGCAGACGGGAGGCCGCAAGTTCAATCGCCAACGGCAAACCGTCAAGATGACGGCATAACTCGCCAATCAAAGACAGTTCGCTGGCTGATGGATGGTAATCATGTCGATTTGCCTGCCCGCGTTCGATAAAGAGGCGGACACTGGAAAAATTCAGTAACTCTTGGGTATCAGCCTCTTCGCTCTCAGGAACTTGTAATGGTGGTAGTAGATATTGTTGCTCGCCGGCAACCTGCAACGCTACCTGGCTGGTCAACAACAGTTTGATATGGGGAGCCAGGTGCAGGAGCAACGTAATCACTGGTTCAAGTTCATTAATTACATGTTCACAGTTATCAATCAGCAGTAAACATCGACGCCGTGCAAGCTGTTGCCGTGAATCGGCATCATTATGAATGGCAGCTAATGGAAGATGGAGCGCTTGTGAAATAACGGATAGCAAGCTGGATGCTTCGGTGATGTGAGCCAGTTCAGCCACACATATTCCATCAGGAAAATGCGTGTGTGTAAGACTGACGACTTCCCATGCCAGACGAGTCTTACCCACGCCCCCTGAGCCTGTAATCGTCACCAGACGGTATTGATCCAATAAGGCGCATAATTCCTGCACAGCTTTATCACGCCCCAGAATCGACGCTAGAAAAGGGGTAATAGCGGGCTCAGGTATTTTTGATTTAGAGAGCGGTTCAGTTGGCGATTTGTTGATATTAAAGCGATAACCACAACCAAATTCAGTAACCAGTAGATGGCGGTCATGTCCCAGTATGCGGCGTATAGCTGAAATTTGTGCCTGAAGATTATTTTCTTCGACGATTTCATTTCCCCACACTTGCGTAAGTAAAGATTCTTTACTTACGGCTTTACCTCTGGCACTCACCAGAACAACCAGAACATCAAAAGCTCTGGCAGAAATTCTTACTGGCTTACCCCGATGTAACAGAATCCTTAGCTGTGGCCAGATTTGCCAGTCAGCAAAGTGAATCTCATCAATTGATATCATAGTGTTGAGATCTTCTGTTTTGAGCATCACGAACTCTCGCTATGGAGTAAGCCATTTCTAACGAAAGCGGTTATCAGAATCAGGCTACATGTTGAATGTGTTGCATCGGAGTATCACTATTCAATACCACTTTTACCGTTAATGATTATAAAGCCAATAGTGCTATGTGGCATAGCTTTGCGATCAAACTGGTGATGAAAACTGAACTTCGACGAACGATCCACGCTGACAATAAGACGACGATTGGCATCCAACGAAGCGATCAAAGGCTAATTATTGCGATGCCGGTCAGCACCACCACTGCACCGGCAATCCGGCGTGCCAGATGATTTTCACGAAAAAGCCAGTACGAAAGAAGGGAGCCGACAATAATGGATGTTTCCCTGAGAGGAGCGACGAGTGCCAGTGGCATGCTCTGCATGGCTGTCAGTACAAGGATGTAGGCAAGGGGAGAGCATACAGCAATGATAAGGATTGGGATGATATCCACACGTACAGCAGTTGGAATGCGATTTCGTCGCCGCATCGCACCAGGGGTAAGAATCAGACTCTGTAGCAGGAGTGTGCTGGCGTAGTAGCGCACTGGATCCAGGTGCAGAGAGATTACCGAATAACCGTCCCAGAGTGTATAGCCAGCGATGGCGGTGCCTGTCGCTGCCCCCCAAAGCATTCCCTGTAGTGGTCGGCTTCCGCTCCTGAACGGATTGCCGGTGACAACGAAAATACCAGCGATAACGATAAAAGCGCCGAGTAAAGCGCCTGGTGAAATCCGTTCTCCCATGAGAAGGGTTGCAAACAGTATCGTCAGAACTGGTCCACTTCCTCGGGCAATCGGATAAACAACACCCAGTTCGGCGCGCTCGTAGCCAGCCTGCAAGATTAGAGAATAAGCGATATGAAGTGCAGACGAGATAACTGCGCCGACAGCGAGTCTCCAGTCGAGTTCCTGTTGTCCCTCAACTATCAGAATGAGGCTGAACGGGACCCACAGCAATGCTGAGGCACAGCTGTACGCCCAGACGAACACAAGAGTGTCTTCCCTCTTGTATTTTGAGGCTATATTCCATACTGCATGAGCTACCGCAGCAGTAAGAATCATTGCTACCGTGCTGAACTGCATCAGGACATATCGGGCAAATCAATACCCGCCCGTTCAGCCCGGCGACTTTGTTCTTTATCCCGCAGAGTGAGAGCAGCGACCAGCGTATCAATAACGACGAGCTGGGCCAGTCGACTCCCGGCAGCGGCCATCTGTGCCGGGAGTGGCATTCCGCCAACAACGAGCGAAACGTTGGCGAGTGTCGCCAGTGGGGTATCGTACTGGTTAGTTATTGCAATAAGCGATGCTCCTGCCGAGGATGCTGCATCAGCGATGGAGAGTGTGGATGATGTGCGCCCTGTTGAACTGACGACGATGATGACATCGCCTGGACCGAGTAGACGAGCAGCAATCATCGCTGATAAATAATCCTGGATACTGACGGTTATCACACCCGCCGTCCGCAAACGAAAGACCGCATCAGCGGCAACCGTCGCAGAGGGACCAGCACCAAATGCAAATACCTGGCGTGCGCTCTGGATTAAATCGACCGCCTCATCAAGTGCGGAGATTTCGATAGCACCGCTGAGCGCAGTCAGTGCGTCTACACCAGCACGAATTGATGTTTCCAGCACTGATGCCAGCGTCGCATCCGCTGTAAGAACTTCAGGCGGGGCAAAGAATTGGGCAGTGCCACGAGCCCGGGCAATCTCTATCTTAAGTTCAGTGAACCCGGTGAACCCGATCGCTCGTGCAGCGCGTATTACTGTCGGCGGTGATACACCAGCACGGGTGGCAACCTGTGCTGCCGTGCTTGTACCGACAAATAAAGGATCGACAAGCAGGAGATCGACAACTTTAGCCTCACTTGCAGCGAGGTCGCCGCTTCGGGCGTGAATGCTGCCAAGCCATTGCTGTAACCGCTGCTCACCCTCTGAAATTCTATTACCATTTTCTTTATTCATATGTAATATATTACATGTCCTTTGGGAAGGGCACAACCACCACGTAATTAGATTCTGTTGCAAGGAGTCCGCATTCATGAACACTGAAATCAATACAGTTGTTGCTGTTTTAGGTCCAGGTGCCATCGGCACAACAGTCGCGGCGGCGTTACACGAAGTCGGCCGCACACCATTGCTGTGTGGACGTACTCCCCGCGATAGCCTGACCTTGCAAGATGGCAACCGCTTTATCACCGTACCCGGTCCGGTACAGACGAATCCGGCACAAATCACTCGCAGGGTTGATCTTATCTTTCTGGCAGTCAAGTCCACACAAATCGACGCGGCAGCAGAATGGCTCAGGGCGTTGACTGGCCCGGAGACGGTTATATGCGTGCTCCAGAATGGGGTCGAACAGTTGGACAGGCTCGCTACGTACTCTCTGCCCGGACAGATCGTTCCCGCTGTCGTGTGGTTCCCTGCGCAAGCGCAGTCCGATGGCTCGGTACGCTTGCGTGGTGAGGCGCGCCTCAGCGTGCCAGACGCGCCAGCTTCCCGTGTAGTGGCCGCAGCGCTGCAAGGCACGTGGTGCTCCGTAGATCTGGCCGCGAATTTCAGCTCCCTGGCCTGGCGCAAGCTGATGCAGAATGCGGTGGCTGGACTCATGGCACTCACGCACCGCCGCTCAGGCATGTTTGGCCGTGCTGATATCGCCAGGCTTACGCTGGCTTATCTGCAGGAATGCCTGGCCGTGGCACGTGCAGAGGGCGCTGAACTCGGAGACGAAGTGCCGCAGGAGATCCTCGATAAGTTCCGGGCGGCTCCTGCAGACATGAGCACCTCCATACTCACGGATCGAGAAGCTGGCCGACCGCTTGAATGGGATATCCGCAACGGCGTCATTGCGCGTCGCGGCCGGGTTCACAGCATTCCAACGCCGATCAGCGACATCCTGGTACCGCTTCTTGCGGCTGCGAGCGATGGCCCTGGTTGATCTTAAAGCCGATGATTGCACTCTTACTTCTCTTCTTCGTCGCTCTCGGTGCCGGAGTACTCAGCGGTGTCGTCGGCACTGGCTCGTCGTTAATCATGCTGCCCGTCCTCGTAGCCACGTACGGGCCACGGATTGCTGTGCCTGTTATGGCGATCGCCTCCCTTTTCGGCAACATCGGACGGGTGATTGTCTGGTGGCATGAGATTCGTTGGCGACCGGTGTTTGCCTATTCGTTGGCGGGAGTTCCTGCGGCTGTTCTCGGGGCGCACACGTTACTTACGATTTCTCCTGGCACAGTGGAGGTATTCCTGGCAGCTTTCTTCCTTGCGATGATCCCGCTGCGCCGTCTCATCAGACGATCGAACCTCCACTTGAATCTCTGGCACATGAGTTTGGCCGGGGCGATTGTCGGGTTTATGACCGGATTCGTGCTGTCCACCGGGCCGCTCAGCGTGCCGGTATTTACCGGGTACGGAATGAGTGGAGGCGTATTTTTGGGATCAGAGGCGGCAAGCGCAATCCTGCTCTACGCTGGCAAGCTAGCTACGTTCGGTATATCGGGCGCACTCGCGCAGCCTGTCCTCACACATGGACTTGCCATCGGCATCGCATTGTTCGTCGGTTCGATGATTGCGAAACGTCTCGTCCAGAAACTCCAGACGCATACGTTCGAGCTTCTCATTGATGCCGTTCTCGTCGCTGGGGCAGTAGGGATGATCCTTGCTCTCAAATGAAATGGCACGCCAGGGCTGACGGCGCAAGCGTGTTGTTGCTGTGTAACAGCTTTCTACAGGCAGCGACGGGTCGGGGTGGAGGGGTTGGCAAGCCATCAGAAATGAATAAAGCCGTACCAGGGTATGCTGATACAGCTTTTTGTTATTGGTCATGCAGCTTCGTTGTTTTTATCCCGCCCTGTGTTAAAAGGTGGTACGTATGCGACCCGGCATGTATCGATATAATCTGACCACCACTGCATCATCGCCTTGCGGGCTTCCAGATGCTCAGCCTTATGAATGTAAGCCAGACGCACGGTGTTGCGCTCCTGGTGACTCATCTGGCGTTCCACTGCATCTTGCGACCATAAGCCAGACTCCATCAGGGCACTGCATGCCATTGCCCGAAAGCCATGTCCGCAGATGTCCTGTTTCGTGTCGAATCCCATAAGGCGCAGTGCTTTATTAACCGCGTTTTCGCACATCGGCCTGTACGGGTTATGGTCGCCGGGGAAGACCAGTTCGTAAGCCCCGGATATTTCCTTAATCCGTTTCAGAATAGCTATAGCCTGCTGTGAGAGGGGCACGATATGAGCAGTGCGCATTTTTGCACCGCGCCCTGAATAACGCACACCCACAATGGCTTCGCGTGTGGCGGGTATCGTCCAAATTCTGTTTATGAAATCAATTTCTGACCAGCGTGCAAAGCGCAGCTCACTGGAGCGAATGAACAGATGCAGCGTCAGCAGGACAGCAAGCCGGGTCAGTTCACGGCCCTGATGATATGCTTCAATGTGTTCAATCAATTCTGGCAGCCGCTCCAGCGGCAGGGCGGGATAGTGGTGTCTCATGGGGGGAGCCGTCACGCCATCAAGATTTGCTGCCGGGTTGGTGTCGATAAATCCCTGATGGACCGCATGGCGCATGATGTTACTGAGGTGCTGCCGCGTGCGGGACGCGACTTCCAGCAGGCCCTTTTCCTCAATACCTTTCAGCAGGTCAATGAAATGATGGGGTTTAAGCTCCGTGACGGACAGATGACCAATTACAGGAAAGATATGGTTGTTCATGCTGGCAAGCAGACGGTCAGCGGTGTTCTGCGACCACTTTTTATTGTTTTTATGCCATGCCAGCGCCACTGTTTTAAACACCTTCTCTGGTGTGCAGGCTCTGCGTTCAGAAGCCCTCTGCTGTGCCGGGTTGATGTTCAGCGCCAGCATCTTACGGATACCTTCGCGCTGCTGGCGGGCATCAGACAGGGAGACGGCAGGATAGGCACCCAGTGCAATGCGGGATTCTTTGCCGTTTATACGATATTTAAGATACCAGTGACGTGAGCCGCCTGGTTTGATAAGAAGGTACAGACCGTTAGAATCAGAAACTTTGAAGGGTTTTGCGGATGGTTTTAAGTTGCGGATTTTTGAGTCGTTAAGGGACATTTGGGGGTCACTCCGTCATCGAACTAACCTGACCCCAGATTTGACCACCAATTTTTCCCGATGCGGAGGGTAAAATCAAAATGCACCGGGAAGAGTTTTCACGCTAACCTCTTGAATCAATATCAGATAAGGATTCGCAAAGATGCATGCAAACAGGAAATTGGCTCCTCTGACTGGACTCGAACCAGTGACATACGGATTAACAGTCCGCCGTTCTACCGACTGAACTACAGAGGAATCGTGTGAACGGGGCGCATATTAACGATGCCATCCGGCCTTGTCAAAGCCTGATTCAAAGAATTGCGTTCGACTGCTGACAATTTCAGCAATCGCCACCCATGCGCTGTTTTTTTCACCATGTTGCACCGTTGTAGTGCGAATGTACCCCTAATGGGGCATACCACAATCTGCTTACCGGGCAAATAAAAACCGAATTGCTATCACTATCCCTTATAACACTGCCTGCGGCGGGCGACAGCCGAGGAAATGCAAAGCTGGCAAGCAAATTGCAAAAGCCAGTGCATCATACTCCCAGCGTTGACGCTGGCGTTCCTTACAGGAGGCAAAATGAACTTAAGACGACTGAAATATTTTGTGAAAATCGTCGATATCGGCAGTCTGACCCAGGCCGCTGAAGTCTTGCATATCGCCCAACCGGCCCTCAGCCAACAGGTCGCGACCCTGGAAGGTGAAATGGACCAGCAGTTGCTGATACGCACCAAGCGAGGGGTCACGCCAACGGAAGCCGGTAAAATTCTCTACACCCATGCGCGCACTATCCTGCGCCAGTGCGAGCAGGCGCAGCTGGCGGTCAATAACGTCGGCCAGACGCTGCGTGGTCAGGTGTCGATCGGCCTGGCGCCGGGCACCGCGGCCTCCGCCATTACCATGCCGTTGCTGCAAACGGTGCGCAATGAGTTGCCCGAGGTGATGGTCTATCTGCAGGAGAGCAGCGGCACAGCGCTGAATGACAAGCTGCTGGCGGGCCAGCTGGATATGGCGGTGCTCTATGAGCGTTCGCCGGTGGCAGGCATCGTCAGCCAGCCGCTGCTGAAAGAAGACCTTTACCTGGTCGGCACCCGCGACTGCCCGGGGCAGAGCGTGGATCTCACGGCGGTGGCGGAGATGAACCTGTTCCTGCCGCGCGATTACAGCGCAGTGCGGGCGCGGGTCACCGAGGCATTCACCCTGCGTCGTCTGTCGGCGAAAATTATCGGCGAGATCGAATCCATCACCACCCTGACCGCGGCCATCGCCAGCGGCATGGGGGCGACGGTGTTACCGGAATCCGCTGCTCGTTCCCTGTGCGGGGCGGCGAACGGCTGGATGGCGCGGATCAGCACGCCTTCAATGAGCCTGTCGCTGTCGCTGAACATGTCGGCTCGCGGCAGTCTGTCGCCGCAGGCGCAGGCGGTGAAAGAGATCCTGCTGTCTCTGGTGAGCCGCCCATCGCTGGAAAACCGTGAACTGCAGCTGGTCAGTTAGGGTATATTCTCTTAAGGAATAAGTTGCTGGTTTTTATTATTTGTTACCTGGGACAACAGACTTTAACAATAGCAGATACGTTAAGTCCATTGGCCCGGAGGAAAGGGTGAACTTCCAGCAGCTGAAAATTATCCGTGAGGCGGCCCGTCAGGATTACAACCTGACGGAAGTCGCGAATATGCTCTATACCTCGCAGTCAGGCGTCAGTCGCCATATCCGGGAACTGGAAGAGGAGCTGGGGATTGAGATCTTTATCCGCCGCGGTAAACGCCTGTTAGGCATGACCGAGCCGGGTAAAGCGCTGTTATCGATTGCCGAGCGGATCCTCAATGAAGCCAGTAACGTTCGGCGGCTGGCGGATCTCTTCACTAACGATGCGTCAGGCGTCTTAACTATCGCCACCACCCATACTCAGGCGCGCTACAGCCTGCCGCCGGTCATTAAAGCTTTCCGCGAGCTGTTCTCAGATGTTCGCGTCGAGCTGGTGCAGGGTACCCCGCAGGAAATCGAAGCGCTGCTGCATAACGGCGGAGCGGATATCGGCATCGCCAGCGAGCGCCTGAGCAACGATCCGACGCTGGCGGCTTTCCCCTGGTTCCGCTGGCATCACAGCCTGCTGGTGCCGAAGGATCATCCTTTGACGCAGGTTTCTCCCCTGACGCTGGAGGCGATCGCCCGCTGGCCGTTAATCACCTACCGCCAGGGGATCACTGGCCGTTCGCGCATTGATGAGGCGTTCAACCGCAAGGGGTTGATGCCGGATATCGTGCTGAGCGCGCAGGATTCCGATGTGATCAAGACCTATGTGGAGCTGGGGCTGGGCGTCGGGCTGGTCGCCGAGCAGTCCGGTGATGCCCGGGAAGCGGACACCTTTACGCGTCTTGATACCCGCCATCTGTTCGATGCCAATACCGTGTGGTTGGGACTGAAGCGGGGCCAGCTGCAGCGGAATTACGTTTGGCGCTTTATCGAATTGTGCAATGCCGGACTGTCGCTGGATGAGATTAAGCGTCAGGCGATGGAGCCGGAAGAGGTCGCAATCGACTATCAGATTTAAGTCATTGTGGGTCAGCGGATCGAGGCGAGGAAATAACGCTATAATTCACACACGAGAGTCGCGACTGAGGAAGGGAAAATGACGATGCGGCGTGTGAAATTACTCTATACGGCGCTGATGCTGCTTGCCAGCCACGGCGCGCTGGCCGTCAGCTATCCGCTGCCGCCGGAGGGGAGCCGTTTGGTGGGCAGCGCATTTACCATTGCCGTTCCGGACAATAACACCCAGCCGCTGGAAAGTTTTGCCGCCCAGTACGGCCAGGGGTTAAGCAATATGCTGGAAGCCAACCCCGGGGTCGATGTCTATTTGCCACGCTCCGGTTCGACGCTGACTATTCCGCAACAGCTGATCCTGCCCGACACCGTGCGCGAAGGGATCGTGATCAACGTTGCCGAAATGCGTCTCTATTATTACCCGCCGCTGGGCAATAGCGTCGAAGTCCTGCCAATCGGCATTGGTCAGGCGGGACGCGAAACGCCGCGTAACTGGGTGACGGCAGTAGAGCGTAAGCAGGAAGGCCCCACCTGGGTGCCAACCGCCAATACCCGCCGCGAGTATGCGAAAGAGGGCAAAACGCTGCCGGCGATGGTGCCCCCCGGGCCCGATAATCCGATGGGGCTGTATGCGATCTACATCGGCAGGCTCTACGCCATCCACGGTACCAATGCCAACTTTGGTATCGGGCTGCGCGTCAGCCAGGGATGCATCCGCCTGCGCAATGACGATATTAAATTCCTGTTTGATAACGTGCCGGTTGGGACGCGGGTTCAGCTGATCGATCAGCCGGTGAAGTACAGCGTGGAGCCGGACGGCAGTCACTGGCTGGAGGTGCACGAGCCGCTGTCGCGCAACCGCGCGGAGTTTGAATCCGACAGAAAAGTCCCCTTGCCGATGACCTCGGCGCTGCGCGACTTTACCCAGGGGCCGGGAGTGAGCCCTGCCCAGGTCGAGCAGACCCTGCAGCGCCGCTCCGGCATGCCGGTGAATATCAGCGCCACAGCGGCGCAGGGAAGTTTGTAGCGGGTCGTTTAGTCTGATTAACGGCTATTGTAAGAAGGCTCTTTTGCTGACGATGCATTCAACGTTGTTGGGAATAAGGATCGGGAAACCGATCCTTAACTTATCAATAGTGGCTGTGATGGCGTTTTAATGAGGGCGCCAGGAGATGCTCAGGAGGGGATGATAAAGTCTGCAAATATGCCTATGGACTTAATCTTGTTACTGAGGATTTTTTTTGGGCTGCCATTGTCCATGAAAGCGAAGATCCCCTTTATGATAGCCATTATCCAGAATATAAGACGGATGAGTTCTGCTGAATCCCTATTGTCAAAACACGCCTGACCACAGTCACTACCGCTGAACCCCATCGCCGCTGATAAGCGAATCAGGGGATGGCGTCACTGATTGTTGGCAATGGGGACATGCTGCAGCATCACTTCAACGATCCAGTCAATAAAAACGCGCAGCTTGGCGTTGGCATGGCGGTTCGGTGGAAACGCCAGGTACAGAGGCATTGGGCTAATCCGCCATTGTGTAAATAATGGAATCAAAGCGCTAACGGCCTGATGCGCTGCCGCCATATAGTTGGGCAGCGCAATCACGCCTAAGCCAACTAACCCAGCTTCGAGGTAAGCATTGCCATCATCCACGGCAAGTACGTAGTTGCCCGTGATTTCAATACGTTCATTCTCACTGCACAGTACCAAAGGATCAATCTTACTGGTGCGTGAGGACAAGAATCCCACTATGCAATGGTCAGTATTTTGCAGCTCGCGCGGGTGTGCGGGAGCGCCAAGGCGTTCCACATAGCTGGGGGCGACGTAGACGCCGATTTGCAAATCGCCGACATGGCGTGCGATTAGGTACTGGTCGGTGATTTGACCTCCGCGCAGAACGCAATCCACGTTGTCGCCGATCAGATCCACTACCCGGTCGCTCACACCCATGTCGATCTGGATATCAGGGTAGCGGGCGTGGAAAGCCGGAAGCGCCGGCACCAGAATAAGGCGGGCCAGCGGACTCGGTACATCCACCCGTAGCCGTCCCCTGGGCGTCATCGCCGCACTGGACAGGCTGTTTTCAGCATCCTCCATGTCTGCTACGCAGCGGCAGACCCAGCGGTTACCGCCGGATCGAAAGTCTGTAGCCATAAGGTTGGGAGCAGCATCGCTGCTTTTCACCTGCGGGGATCACATACGGAACCTTGGACGGTACCTACGGTACGATGCTGCTTATACCCGCTGGCGGAGAGATGTCAGAAGCGGCGGTGTTGCCGATCTTTTTTGGAACCGCGCATTATTGCCTTACACCCAGGTATGGTCCGGCACGGTTAAACCGCCTTTATTTAAGCCTTTGCGGGAGCGTGGGGCTCACGGCCGTTCAGCTTGCCTCATAGCAAGAAAATAGCACCTACACCAGGATAAGATTGCATGTTTGGGGAGCGGAGAGGATCACGAAAAGCAAAAATCCCGCTCAGGTTTCCCTGAGCGGGATTTTTAAATTTGGCTCCTCTGACTGGACTCGAACCAGTGACATACGGATTAACAGTCCGCCGTTCTACCGACTGAACTACAGAGGAATCGTGTGGAGTCGTATCTTAGCGGCGAAAAAACTTTTGTCAAACATCAATTCGCCTGTTCAGGTGCAACTGCCGCTTCCATCGACAATTTGTTGTCATTTCCGACAATTATTACGGAAAATACTTTGCAGGATATCCATTTCTCAATCATCATTTGAAATGTTGTTTCAACATCTCTCACTAAGGTCTCTCTTGAACGTCACCTCCGCCGTACGCCAGGCTGTCGAACGGACATCCTGGTTTAAAAAACGTCAGCGTTATCGTGTGCTGTACTGGCGCGAAATCAGCCCTCTCGCTGTGCCCATTCTGCTGGAAAATGCCTGTGTGCTGCTGATGGGGGTGTTGAGCACCTTCCTTGTCAGCTGGCTGGGAAAAGAGGCCATGGCCGGGGTGGGGCTGGCCGATAGCTTTAACATGGTCATCATGTCCTTCTTTGCCGCCATCGATCTGGGCACCACGGTGGTGGTGGCCTTTAGCCTCGGCAAGCGCGATCGGCGGCGGGCGAGGGCGGCCGCGCGCCAGTCGCTGGCTATTATGACGCTGTTTTCCATTTTGCTGGCGGGGGTGATCCATGCCTTTGGCCAGGAGATTATTGATTTTGTCGCCGGCGATGCCACCGCCCAGGTCAAGGACCTGGCGCTGACCTATCTGGAACTGACGGCGCTGAGCTACCCGGCGGCGGCGATTGCGCTGATCGGCAGCGGGGCGCTGCGCGGCGCCGGCACCACCAAAATCCCGCTGCTGATCAACGGCGGGATGAATATCCTCAATATCTTAATCAGCAGCGTGCTCATCTACGGCATCTTCTCCTGGCCGGGGCTGGGGTTTGTCGGCGCCGGGCTTGGGCTGACCATTGCCCGCTATATTGGCGCGATAGCCACGATCTGGGTGCTGATGGTGGGCCTCAATCCGGCGCTGCGGCTGTCGCTGAAGGGCTACTTCAAACCCTTTAACTTCGCCATTATCTGGGAGGTGATGGGGATCGGCATCCCGGCCAGTATCGAATCTGTCCTCTTCAATGGCGGCAAGCTGCTGACCCAGATGTTTGTCGCCGGGATGGGCACCAACGTTATCGCCGGCAACTTTATCGCCTTTTCGGTGGCCTCGCTAATTAACCTGCCGGGCAACGCCCTCGGCTCTGCCTCGACGATCATTACCGGCAAGCGGCTGGGAAAAGGGCAGATTGGTCAGGCTGAATTCCAGGCCTGGCACGTATTTTGGCTGTCGACGATCATTCTGACGCTGATCGCCTGGGGCAGCGCCCCCTTCGCCGGCTTTATCGCCTCGTTCTACACCCATGAAGAAGATGTAAAAGAAGTGGTTAAACAGCTGCTGTGGCTCAACGCCCTGTTTATGCCGATCTGGTCGCTGTCGTGGACTTTACCCTGCGCTTTTAAAGGCGCCCGTGACGTACGCTACACCATGTGGGTGTCGATGCTCGGCATGTGGGGCTGCCGGGTAGTGGCGGGCTATACCCTGGGCATCGTGCTGGGGATGGGGGTGATTGGCGTCTGGTTAGGGATGGTGCTCGACTGGGCGGTGCGCGGCGTGCTGTTTTATTTCCGCATGGTGAGCGGCCGCTGGCTGTGGAAATATCCGCGCGTGAAGGCTTCATCGGAGGAAAGCTGAGCCGTTTGCGAGGCTAAACGCCATTTTTTGCGCAAAGTGAAGAATAATTCGGCAAACGATTCATTTTATTGAAAACAGGCTTTGACAGCGCCGGGCGTCATCGATAATATGCGCCCCGTTCACACGATTCCTCTGTAGTTCAGTCGGTAGAACGGCGGACTGTTAATCCGTATGTCACTGGTTCGAGTCCAGTCAGAGGAGCCAAATTTAAGAAGCCTGCTTTCGAGCAGGCTTTTTGCTTTTCTGTTTACCGCCTTTCTTCCGTGGACAAACACCGCCGGGTCGTTTGTTTCGCTTATCCGGACGCTGACGCTCCCTGGCGGGTAACGTCAGCGTTTATCTCACGATTCCCACGTCATCGACGATTAACGGAACGGCGGCTCGTTGAAGGTGCGCAGCTTACGCGAGTGCATGTGATCTCCCTCGGCGCGCAGCAGGTCAATCGCCCGGATGCCTATCTGCAGATGCTCGGAGATAGCGCCCTCGTAAAAGCGGTTAGCCTGGCCGGGGAGCTTGATCTCACCGTGCAGCGGTTTGTCCGAGACGCAGAGCAGCGTGCCGTAGGGGACGCGGAAGCGATAGCCCTGGGCGGCGATGGTCGCGCTCTCCATATCGATAGCTACCGCCCGGCTGAGATTAAAGCGCAGCGCCGAAGCGGAATAGCGCAGCTCCCAGTTACGGTCGTCGGTGGTGACCACCGTCCCGGTACGCAGCCGCTGCTTAACCTCTTCGCCGGGCATCCCGCTCACCTGCTTGGTGGCGTCGTAGAGGGCGCGCTGCACTTCGGCAATGCTGGGGATCGGAATATCTGGCGGCAGCACCGCATCCAGTACATGATCGTCACGCAGATAGGCGTGGGCCAGCACATAGTCGCCGATGGCCTGGCTTTCGCGCAGGCCGCCGCAGTGGCCGATCATTAACCAGACGTCCGGCCGCAGTACCGCGAGATGATCGCAGATGGTTTTGGCGTTGGCCGGGCCGACGCCAATGTTAATCAGGGTGATCCCTTTGCCGTCGTGGGTGATCAGATGCCAGGCCGGCATCTGGTGCTTCTTCCACGCCAGATCGGAAATGGCCTGTTCCGGCGCTTCGGTCTCGGCGGTGATCCAGATCCCGCCGGCGCAGGAGAGAGCGATATAGGGGCTGTCGGGATCGAGGATCTGGCTGCAGCCCCAGCTGACGAACTCATCCACGTAGCGGGTATAGTTGGTGAACAGCACGTAGGGCTGGAAGTGTTCCGCCGGCGTGCCGGTGTAGTGACGCAGACGCGCCAGCGAAAAATCGACGCGGCGGGCGTCAAAGTGCGACAGCGGATAGAACTCGGTGGGATGGAACAGGCCATCCGCGGTCTCATCGCCAATTTGTGACAGCTCGGTGGTAGGGAAATAGCGCGTCAGACCGGCGCTCATCGAGCGGTCGAGTGTCAGGGTGGAACCATCTATCACGTAAGGATAGGGGATCTCATGCTGCGACAGCTCGACGCTGATATGCGCGCCATAGTCCTGGTACAGCAGGGTCAGCTGTTCCAGCAAATAGTTGCGGAACAGTTTCGGATTCGTAATGGTGGTGGTATAGCAACCGGCATGGGTGAAACGTCCCCAGGCGCGCGTTTTGAGGGCTTTATGATCGGCGCCGTCCCAGGAGACCGACAGCTGCGGATAGACAAAAAGACCTTCCGCGCGGGCTTCGGTATCGGGGAGCGTATTATGGTCGATATAGTCGCCGATGGCTTTGCGTAACGCCGTGACCGAGGCTTCATAGCGTGCTTCCAGCAAGGCAAGCGCTTGTTCCGGGGTCAGACTGGCGGCCTTGATATTCATGATTCGCTCCTTGTTTCAGGTCTGCTGACATTCCCGATAGTATGTCACAGCGGGAAAAGGGCGAAGGAGAATTTATCTGTCAAATGCGACGATACTCAGACCATAACCAGTAAAGGGAGCGGGCTCGTGTTATTTGCCGGCGTTTGTCCAACGCTCGCTGCTATAATGAGTGGCGTTGCGAATCTTCAAAGTTTGCGTCGGATTATTATTCAGACAATAGCGCGCATCGGCCAGCGGAGTGAGTTTATCCCCTTCCCGCAGGCGGAGGCGACAGGCTTCAATCTCTGCGATCATCTCCAGCGCACCGCTCTGAAGCACGACGCGGCAGAGGCTGGCCGAAGCGTTGTCCTGTACTTTTTTTACCCACCACTCCATCTGTTTTTTATCCTCTCATAGCGACATGTGCGTCGATAATTCATGTTTCTTAAAAATCTGACAATAAGATTATCCCCTTGGTTTATGCAGTGTTTAAAAATACGCAACCGATTGTTGATCTGTGCGCTAGGTTTTTTTATGCCGGGGGGCAATGATCTGCCGGGTTTAATTTGCAGGAAGCGATGACTATGCTGAAAAGCAGACCGTGAGAATAGCCTGTCAGGAAGAGGGCTGATAAGTCCGGCTACGCAATAAATATAAGAGAGAGCGTCATGAAGCATCTATTTCGACACTGGCGAACGTCGGGCGCCGTTATCGGCTCACTGCTGAAAAAAGGGAGCATTGCGGTACTGGCGCTGCTGGTGGTCTTTCTCGCCGGGCGGATCTATGAGTCCCAGCGCGGCCCGGCCCTGCATCGCTGGCATACCTGGAGTGGCAACGAGATGTCGGCCGAAGAGATCGACCAGGCGACCTTTGCCCAGTATTTGGCGCGGGAGAAGACGATTTTCGCCGATCTCCAGCGTGAGGTGACAGAGGCTTTGCCGGAGGAAGATAAAACCCCTGTCAACCGCTTTTATCGTCACAGCCGGGTCTGGCCGGGGCAGTTTAAGCAGGACTGGAACCGTTCTTTTGTGCTGCTGCCGCTGGGCAAGCCGCGCGGCAGCGTGGTGCTCCTCCATGGCCTGACCGATTCGCCCTACAGCGTGCGCTATCTGGCGCAACTCTGGCAGCAGCGGGGTTATGTGGCGGTGGTGCCGCGTTTGCCGGGACACGGCACCGCGCCGGGGGCGTTAACGGCGGTTGACTGGGAGACCTGGCTGGCGGCGACGCGTCTGGCGGTACGCGAAGCGACCCGCCTTGCCGGGGCGGACGTGCCGCTGCATCTGGTCGGCTACTCTAACGGCGGCGCGCTGGCGCTCAAGTATGCCCTCGATAGCCTGGAGGATAGCCACCTGCGTCAGCCGCAGCAGATTATTCTGCTGTCGCCGATGATCGGCGTGACCGCGTTTGCCCGTTTCGCCGGCCTCGCCGGGCTACCGTCCGTCTTCCCGGCGTTCGCCCGCGCGGCCTGGCTGAACGTGGCGCCTGAGTTTAATCCGTTCAAGTACAACTCCTTTCCGGTCAAGGCGGCGAGACAATCGTGGTTATTGAGCCAGGCGCTGCAGCAGCAGATTATCCGCGCGGCCCGGCAGGGCGAGCTGAAAGCGCTGCCGCCGATCCTCACCTTTCAGTCGGTGATGGATTCCACGGTCAGCACCCGTGCGGTGGTGGAGTCCCTGTATCGCTATCTGCCGGATAACGGCAGCGAGCTGGTGGTGTTCGATATTAACCAGGCGGCGGATCTCCGGGTCCTGTTTCGCCCTGCGCTCTATGCGGCGGTGAATACGCTGCTGCCCCCGGCGCCGCGGGCCTATACCACCACGGTGGTGACCAACGCGACGGCGCACACGCTGCAGACCGTCGCCCGGACCACGCTGGCCCAGGAACGGGAAGAGCATCGTTATCCTTTACACCTGGCCTGGCCGGCGGATATATACTCTTTGTCGCATGTGGCGGTGCCGTTTCCCCTGAGCGACTCGCTGTATGGTCGCGAGCCGGAAGAGAAGAACCGCTACGGCATTAGCCTGGGCACCATTTCACTGCGCGGAGAGACCGGGACGCTGAGCGTGGGGCTGGAGACGTTAATGCGCGTCACCTCCAATCCATTCTTTCCATGGATGATGACGCGCGTCGATGAGCGCATCGCCTGCGGCGAACAGGCGGCGGTGGCGGCCTGCCTGAAAGCGCAGGCCAGAGCAGAGGCGTTAAAACAGGATCAGGTGCAGAACGGTACGCAGCAGGATACCGACGATCGCCGCGGGAGCCACGAAGCGGAACAGGCGGACAAACCGTGAGCTGATGCCAAGAAAAATGCCGATACCGGGAAGATCAAAGGTCTGGATCAGTAGACCTGCCGAGGCGTTGACCTGGTCCACGGTGACTTTGCCCTGCTGGATCAGCTCGGAAATGACGCCAAAGTAGGCGGTGCCCCCGGCAACGCACTTCACCAGCGCCGGTAGCACAAAGTTCTGGGGGATGTGCAGCCAGCCGAGAAGCGGCTTCAGCAGCTGCTGCAGCAGGTCGATAGCCCCGGCGCCCTGCAGCAGCCCGACGATGGTTAACGACAGGATCAGCATTGGCACCGCGCCGAGCGCCAGGCGGATGGCGTCGGAGCCGGCGCTGTTAATCACGGCCAGAATTCCCTGGCTGTTCTGCTCGGCGTTCGGCAGCGCTTCCGCGCGGGGGTTCTCGGCGACCGATAAGCGCCGTCCGGTGACGTGCCAGGCGACGGCGGCCGCGCACAGGCCGCCGACCACCGAGATAACGATCGAGGCCAGCCAGTGCAGACCAAAAGGGGTAAGAGGATAGAAGACGTTGCCTTGCCCCATGGCGAACACCATGGCCAGCGTGGCGGCCATTTGTCGGTCCGAGACGCCGCGTTTATCCATAATCGACAGCGTGGCGAGCGGGGCGGCAAAGCTGACAAAGTTAATCTGGATCAGGGCGAAGGCGCTCATCCCGGTTAAGCCGAAGGGCTTCAGCAGCGGGGCCACCCAGCGAACAATCACATCGAGGATACCGCGGACCTCAAGGTATTTCATGATGATCAGCATGATCACCATGATCGGCAACAGCGTATACAGCGCGACGTCAACGGACGACTTGCCCGCCGCCATAATGATGCTTATGACATCCATTTACTTTTTTACCACTCGCAGAGCTATTGGTTCGCGTCATCATAATCCCGTGGGGAAGGAAATGATATGCCTTGATCCCTCTCGGGATCCGGCGCCGCACGGGCGCCGGGAGAAGAGGATTACTGGCCGATATTGACCAGCGTCCGACCATGAATATTATTGCTGAGGAAATCTGCGGCATACGCTGGCGCCTGCTCCAGCGTGATTTCAGTGGCCGCCTGCTGGTAGTAGCTCTCCGGCAGAAGCTGGGCCAGACGCAGCCAGACGGCGTCGCGTTCAGCGGTCGGCACCATCACCGAATCCACCCCCTGCAGACGCACATTGCGCAGAATAAACGGCATCACGGTGGTCGGCAGATCGAAGCCCCCGGCCAGACCGCAGGCGGCGACGCAGCCGCGATATTGCGTTTGCGCCAGCACTTTGGCCAACACCGGGCCGCCAACGGTATCCACCGCGCCCGCCCACAGCTGTTTCTCCAGCGGACGGGTCTCCGCGAAGTCGCTGCGCGGCAGGATCGTATCGGCGCCCAGCTGGCGAAGGTAATCGTGTGTCGATTCCCGGCCCGATACGGCCGTCACCCGGTAGCCAAGGGCTTTCAGCAACACCACGGCGGTGCTGCCGACCCCGCCGCTGGCGCCGGTGACCAGGATATCCCCGCTATCAGGGGTGACACCCGCACTAACGAGAGCATCAACGCATAGCATCGCGGTAAAGCCGGCGGTGCCGATGATCATTGCCTGGCGCGCGCTGAGCGTCTCCGGCAGAGCAACCAGCCAGTCGCCTTTAACGCAGGCTTCGGTGGCCAGGCCACCCCAGTGGTTTTCGCCCACGCCCCAGCCGGTGAGGATCACGGCCTGGCCGGGAACAAAGCGCGGATCGCGGCTTTCTTTCACCTGACCGGCAAAATCAATGCCCGGCACCATCGGAAACTGACGGATAATTTTGCCTTTGCCGGTGATCGCCAGGGCGTCTTTATAATTGAGACTCGACCAGTCGATGGCGACCCGGACGTCGCCTTCGGCAAGAGCGGGCAGGTCGATATCTTTGACGGTGGCGACGGTGCGGTTGTCGATCTGGTCCAGAACTAATGCTTTCATGACAGAGTATTCCTCGTCGGAAGGGGGTTATCGGCGCTAGCGCCGTCCTGTGCAGGTGTTTTTGTTGTCATACTGTGCGCAAAAAAATCCCAGTACTGGTTAAGCGGTGCGGCAGACTGGACCAGCCTGGCGCGCATCACCGCGCCTTCCCAGCCGATCCAGAACACCTGGGCCAGCGCCTGCGGTGAGGCGTCGCTGGCGATGGCCCCGGCTGCCTGCGCTTCGCGCAGGCAGCGCGCCACGCGCGACTCCCATGCCGCCAGGATAGCCATCAACCGTTGGGGAAACGTCTCGGGTAACAACGGGGCTTCCTGCAGCAGGTTGCCCACCAGGCAGCCGCGGCGAAACTGGAATTTCTCCATTCCCTGACCGGCATGACGCACAAAGGCCGCCATTCGTTCCAGCGGCGGCACGGCGTCGTCCAGCAGGAATTTATCTAATTTATGCGCAAAGAAGTCGCCATAGGCGGCAAGCACGGCGAGGCCAAAAGCCTCTTTGCTTTTAAAGCAATGATAAAACGACCCCTTTGGCACGGCGATATTCTTGATCACCGCATCAATACCCGCCGCGAGATAGCCCGTTTCGGTCAGCACTTCAAGGCCTGAGCGAATCAGCGCCTGACGCGTATCGTCAAACTGGCGATCGACCTTGGGTGGACGGCCGCGGCGGGGCTTCAGGACGGCGGAGGTATCGGGATTCATGATTTAGACCGTGTGGTTTAATTGTTGGTCAGGGTACGCCCAATTTAGGGGTAGGGCAAGCATTGCGCGTAGCGTAAGGCTGGCTGACCAATCATCCTGAACTGGGGGGCGTTAAGAATTATTTATCGCAAATACGTGGTTCGCACTGCCGGCGGGGGCACGAAATATAACTCTGCCGGGTATATTAGACTGGTCATTAATATCCATATTCACAATGCATAATACGAATTAATAATATTGGGAATATATAAACAGCGGGGGGCTGGAGCGGTTGAGTGGTTTTGTCCATGTGAAGAGGCCAATTTGCGAAGTACCCGGTCGACAGTCCCGTGAGGACTTCTCCCCGGAATGCCGGCCGGCGATGATTTGCAGACGATAGCGGATTGACAAACGCGGCTTGATAAAAGACATTGTCACCCCTGATCCGGCACCGGTTGCCACCTCAGTTTAAATATTATCGCCGGCAGACAATGACGTCTGTCTTTAATTATCGGTGACTGGGTAAATAATCTGTTACCGAAACAACACCTGCGAAAAAGGATTAACAGTCTGATGTACAGAATGAATATTGCCGTCAGAGGAGGGGATGAATGTCGCTAATTGCTATCGTGCTGGTCTTTATCATGGCCATCGTGGTGACCGTGTTCCTGTCCCATCTTCTGCCCGTTAAAGTGCCGCTACCGCTGATCCAAATCGCCGCGGGCGCCGCGCTGGCCGCCAGTGGCTTTCAGGTCGATTTTGACCCGCATATTTTTTTACTGCTGTTTATCCCGCCGCTGCTGTTCCTCGATGGCTGGCGCATCCCCAAAGACGCTTTTTTCCGCGATATGAAGCCGATTTTATCGCTGGCGATAGGCCTGGTGATGGTGACTATTCTCGGTATTGGCCTGTTTATTCACTGGCTGATCCCGGCTATCACCGTGGCGGCAGGGTTCGCTCTCGCGGCTATTCTGTCGCCTACCGATCCGGTGGCGGTATCGGCAATGACCGCCAGCTCGCCGCTTCCCTCAAGGATGGCGCATATTCTCGAAGGGGAGTCGCTGTTAAATGATGCATCAGGGCTCGTCGCCTTTAATTTCGCCATCGCCGCGGTGCTGACCGGCAGCTTCTCCCCGGGAGACGCGGTGGTGAAATTTTTCCTGATGGCCTTCGGGGGCATCCTCAGTGGCCTCGTGGTGGTGTGGGTCACCGGCAAATGTAATAACTTTCTGGTTCGGCGCACCCGCGAGGAGCCAGCCATCCAGATCCTGATCAGCCTGCTTATCCCTTTCGCCGCCTACCTGCTGGCCGAAGCGTTCCATGTCTCGGGCATTCTTGCCGCCGTCGCCGCCGGCATTGCGATGCATTATGAGCAGCTGTCGGGGCCCCGGCTTCCGGCGACGCGCATGAAAAGCAGCGCGGTATGGTCCATGCTGCAGACCACCCTCAACGGGATGATCTTTCTGATGCTGGGCGAGCAGCTGCCGCGCATGCTCAGGACGCTGCCGGCGGTAGCCAGCCAGGCCGGCGTCTCTTCGCCCTGGTATCTGCTGCTGTACGCCGTGGCCATCACCCTGGCGCTCGGTCTGATGCGCTTCGCCTGGGTATGGCTGTCGATGAAGCTGACAATTTTTCGCCGCAAACGTCGAGGCAAGGCCATCACCGTCCGTCCACGCTTCAGTATCCTCGCCGTCATGGCGCTGGCGGGAGTGAAGGGCTCTGTGACCCTCGCCGGTATTCTGACGCTACCGGTGGTGCTGGCAGATGGTTCGCCGTTCCCGGGCCGTGAACTACTGATCTTTCTTTCGATGGCGGTGATCCTGATGTCGCTGGTGGTGGCGGCTATCGGTTTGCCGTTTATGACTCGTTATCTTGCCGATGATCTACCGCATGACACCGGTAAGGACGACATTGGCGCCGTGATGACCGAGGTGGCCATTAACCGTCTTAACGCGCTACTGGACGAGCCGGTGGAGGATCCCAGTGAGCAGGCCCTGCGGGCCGATGCCGGCAATATGCTGCTCGAAACCTATCAGCGGCGGCTTCACTATAACGACAATGACGAGGGGCAGGATGTCGGGCTGGAGCTGGCTAAGCGCGCCAGGCTGGAGAAATATATGCAACGAGAGGTCATTATCGCCCAGCGTCAGGAGCTGTTCCGGCTGCGCCGCGCCCATAACATCAGCGATATCACTTTTTATGAGGTGCTGCGGGAGATAGATCTGAAGGAAGAGAGTTTACGCTAAAGCCGCAATCGCCGGAGGGTGGCCATTCGCCTTCCGGCAGAAGTACCGGCGCTGAAAAGCAAAAAGCCTGCTCGAAAGCAGGCTTTTTAAATTTGGCTCCTCTGACTGGGATCGCCTTTGCCAATAACTGGCTAATAAGTAAGCTAAACCTGAAAACTCTCCCTGTCAAGACCACCAGAATGACCACCAATCAAAACTGATTTGAGCAGTCTCATGCATTTGGAGATCGCTACTATTGTCACATCTACAATTCAATCGCCACGGGTTTAACAGACACCTCAGAGTCCATTAAGATGGCTTAAAGAGAGGTGCCCATGAGCGGTATGAGTCGCAATGTCTTCATGGGGAGGTGGATGCTTTTCCTGGGATGATCACTCTGTGCGCCTCTTATAAAGATTTTTTCAGAATACTGGCTGTTGACAGTGGTAAATTGAGTGGGTTTCAGTTAGAAAATGTTATTAATAAAGTAACGGAGGGACAGGATGATAATCGCGCATGAGGCCAGCGCATCGACCGCTAGCTATCTGTATCTGGGTCGCTACGCGTTGCTAAAAAGTCTGAAAGTTACTGTTAGCAGTATAACATGTTTTTTACATAATATGTTCTGGTATGCGAAACGAATCAGTCAATGGGTCGTGCAATGCAATGTTATGTTATGTAACATTTACAAACTCCCTCTCTTTAAGGATGCTGTCGGGTGTTGTTCGATATAGAGAAAATCAAAGAGCTACTTCGTGAATTTCCTGGACTGACAGGGAAGCAAATAGCCAAAAAGCTTGGGTATCCTGATAAATCTGCCCTGAATTCATTTTTATACAGCAATCTAGAGGGCCTCAAACAGGTCGAATGGAAATGGTATGTAGAAGATGAATATGTGTTGGTTTTGGATGCTGACGTTTGGATCGATGAAGACATTTTTGAAGCTAACTTATCGGCTGCAGGCTGCCTATTGGGCGCTTCAGCAAACAGGTGCAGAATATGCTTTCCGGAGAATTGCCGGATTTTATTGGCAGCTGGTGCGAGAGTGATTGCTCTGTCAAATCAGGCTGCTTTTTTGGGGAAGGCGATCGAACTGGATTTCAGTAAATGTCCATCGACGAAAGACTTTTTGGACCGGTTGGGTTTTTTTGACCATTTACATCCGGCTGTAAGGGTCCAGCCAGAGAGGCCAACGGAATCTAGGGCAAAACGCTACCGGGGAAATAATGACAACCTGGTTGAGATAGCATCCATTAACTTGGATGATTTCGATGATTCAATTCCGGTGAAACTGACTAAACAATTCGCGCTCCATGCCGGCCAGGAATATTACATGGCTGTGTTTACAATTTTTTCTGAGCTCATTGGTAATGTACGAGATCATAGCGAGACTCCTATTCCTGGGTTCGCGGCGTTGCAGTTGTACAAGGGGAAGCGACGTCATATCCAGACTGTAATTTCAGATAGTGGTTTAGGCATAGCAACAACTTTGAAACGAAACCTTAAAATATATTACCCTGAAATTTTTAAGGAACTTGAATCTTTATCCGAAGATCCTGACATATTTTTGGTTAAGCATGCACTAAAAAAAGGTGGGTTGAGTCAGTTTGGCTCCGCGCCTGATGAGGCAGCTCGCGGACTGGGATTGAAACGGTCTCAAGAGTTGGCCGCCAGATATGATGCAGTTGTGCTGGTTCGACAGCCAAACTTCGAGTTGAGAATCATATATAAAGACGGTGAACTCACCGACATTATAGGAAAAAAAGGGTTGGCGTTGATCAAAGGTACCCAAGTTTGCTTTGATTTTTTTCTTAGGCTATGATTAATGCCATCTCCTTAAATTAACCATAAGAAGCAGGCTTGTATGAAAGTCAAACTGCTGGAACTCACTGAAAACAATGACCACCCATTTGGAAATGTTTTGGGACGGGAAGTGTTTAAGCGACTTCAAAGAGTTGTTGACTCACATCCTAGTTGCAAGGCATTTGAAATTTCTCTTGAAGGTATCATCGCTACCGATTCTTCCTTTCCGCGGGAAAGTGTAATTGCACTTGCAAAACAGCTTTGTGGCGAAAAGTACTTCTTTATCACAGATGTCAGTTCTGTAGATCTCATTGATAACTGGGATTATGCGGCAACAGCAAAGCAGCAGTCTTTGATTGTGATGCTTGATAAGGAAGTGCGTATCATTGGTCCTGAAGCAAAAAGTTCGACAAAGGCATTGCTCGATGTCGTGTTAAGCCGGGATGGAGCCAGTACCGCCAATGTTGCTAAAGCCCTCAATATCACTGTACAGAATGCAAGTACAAGGCTCAAAAAGCTTGTAAGTGAAGGACTTATTATGCGTTCAGAGGTATCATCACCAACAGGTGGTATTGAGTTTATCTACACTGGCCCCGGAATTTCTGATTAAACAGATTGATTTAACCAGATTGAGTGGTGTATAGTCACTTTCATGGGCAATGATTTTTATTGCCCTCTGGTTAAACAGCTTTATTTAATGAGATTTGGCGGCAATGCCACTGTATAAAATACCGGAGGTACTTATGAACGACCTGCAATCACAACATCCCCACCATCGTATCATTGAGGTGGCGGACGAGAGCCTCGCTTACCGTCAGGTAACCGTGGAGGATAACACGCCTACCGGCGCACAGATTTCAGCTGCATCAGGGTTTAAACCTGATCAGCTACCTGTAGTGCTGATGTTGCTTTCTGATGGCTCTCTGGAGGACATCCGTCCCGATGAAGTTGTGGATCTTGGCTCTGAGGTTCGCCGCTTTATCATTGTCGAGTCAGACCGCACCTATTTGTTTACTATTGATGGCACTCGTATGGAGTGGCCATGTCGTTTAATTACCGGCTATGTTGTCCGTAAACTTGGCAATGTTGATGATAATAAAAAACTGTTACTGGAGCGTGAAGACGAAGCTGATCTCGAAATCCAGAATGACCAGTTTATCGATCTGGATGGGGATGGTATTGAGCGCTTCATTAGCAGGAAGGAATCATGGAAACTGAATGTTCAGGGTAAGGAATTTACTTTTGATACCCCGACAATTGTAATCCGTGACGCCGTTATCCGTGCAGGGCTGAATCCCGGTCAGGCATGGCATATTTTCCTCAAAGTCGAAGGACAGCCTAAGGTTGAGAAGAATATTGATGACGTCATTGATTTGCGTACGCCTGGCATTGAGAAGCTGCGCCTTACGCCGAAAGATGTGAATAATGGCGAAGCATCCGGGGTAACCCGTCGTGAGTTCAATTTGCTACCTGCAGATGAGCAATATCTTGATGGAATGGGATATTCCTGGGAAACCTGCCTGAACGGCAATGCTCGCTGGCTGATTATCCACGATTATGAACTACCGGAAGGGTATAACCATCATAACATTAAACTGGCTCTGTTGATTACCTCCGGTTATCCCGTAAACATGCTGGATATGTTTTACGTATATCCGCCACTGTCGCGGGTCAATGGCGTCAACATTCCAGCGACGGAAGCTACGGCGGTTATTGATAGTGTCGCGTATCAGCGATGGTCCCGCCATCGCTCATGGGATCCTGAAACAGATTCCGTCATCTCTCAACTGGCGATGGCGGATGGTTGTCTTCAAAAGGAGGCCGGACAATGAGCACCGGGAGTCGCCTGATATTGACGCAGGAGCTTCATGCCTCACTCCGGAAACATCTGTTCCCGGGAGACGGAAAAGAGGCTGCTGCAATTCTGGTCTGTAATCGTTACGACGGTACTCGTCTGAAGCTCCTGGCTAAGAAGCTCATTCTTGTTCCATATCAAGAGTGTAAATCCAGGACGATCGATTTTATTTCTTGGCCGGGTAGCTATCTGGAGAAGGCCATTGATACTGCAGAAGAAAAATCGATGTCAATTATCCTCGTCCATTCGCATCCTGGTGGTTTCCTGGCTTTCTCTGATATGGATGATGCAAGTGATGTGCAGACTATGGCGTCACTTTTTCAGGGCGTTAATACCATTCATGGTTCGGCAATTATGATTCCTGACGGGAATATGCGTGCACGTTTCTACCGGGAGGGGAAGTACTCTGAGAATGTGGAACTGGTAACCGTCGCGGGTGATAATATTCACTACTGGTGGGACGGGCTCGCTGAGCCACGACCGCCTGCAATGGCTTTTACATCGGGGATGACGGACACTTTTAACAAGCTCACCGCAGCTGTCATTGGGGTATCCGGTACAGGGTCGATTGTGGCCGAGCAGGTAGCAAGGCTGGGCTTTGGCGAAATTATTTTGATTGATCATGATCATATAGAAAAGAAAAATCTGAACCGGATCCTGAACTCGACCCTTGAAGATGCGATGGTCTGCCGACCAAAGGTAGACATGTTCGCGGAAGTTATTAAGCGTATTCGAGGGGGCGATATTGCCCGGCCCATTCACAATACTATTTTCTCGCGGGAGGCCGTTCTTGCTGCAGCAAACGCAGATATAATCTTTTGCTGCGTTGATACCTACCATGCCCGAATGATTGCAGATCGTATTGCTTCTGCTTTTTTAATCCCATTGCTTGATGTGGGGGTGAAAATTCCGACTCATGTTGATCCTGACGATGGGCGAAAAATTACGGACGTGACTGGCCGGATCGATTATGTAAAACCTGGTGGTTCTACTTTATCTGATCGTCATGTGTATACACCTGAGCTTATATACCGGGAAAACCTGAGCGCGAAGGATTATGAAGATCAGGTCGGGAGAGGTTACATCACGGGGGTTCAGGAAGAGGCGCCATCAGTAATCACCCTGAATATGCGAGCAGCATCGGCTTGTGTGTCAGAATTTATCGCAAGGTGTTTCCCTTTTCGCGAATATCCTAATAAGAGATTTGCCCGTACTATGTTCAGTCTTTCAGGTGCTGAAGAAGACTATATCGATGAAAGTGAAATAGAGAAGGCGCTGAATCCACGGCTTGCAGTCGGATGTGAAGAGCCTCTTTTAGGGATCCCGGAACTGGGAGGGAAATAATGTCTATTTTCGACAGGCTGTTCTACTATGTCTTATGTAAACTGGAACCGTGGCTTACGCCACGGCGTCTGAAAATTATCAATGGAGACTCATTACCCACAAAGATGCCTTTACGTTCAATTATTCTTGCCAGAGATGGGGATGAAGACTGGTGCATCGGATTCAGGTGCCCTTGTGGATGTTGTCGTACTATTGAACTACTTGTTATAGATGAAGCCAGCCCTCGATGGGATTACTCATTAGATAATAATAAGTTACTCACGCTGCATCCGTCTGTATGGCTTAAAGATGGCTGTAAATCTCATTTTTGGCTAAAAAAAGGACGAGTATTTTGGGTGCAAATATAATGGTGGAGTATTAATTTATTTTGGCCTGAAATAAATATTGTGGTTGTTTGTGATGCGAATAAAAAGATAGGCGTTTTGGATGATATTTTAATGTGATGCGTAATTTATAATCACATTAAAGTGGAACTATGCCATGCCTATTTGTCTGCGTTATCGTAGGTAGGAAATGATTTACCGCATCATCAGAAACTTGGTGGGGTCTTTTACTGTAGTGATATATTGTAATCAACCGATAGATGAAAGATTTTTTGGTAAGTAGTGCTTGTATGTTAAGTATTTTAATCCTCAGGGCGACAACTTATGTTTGACAATATATTTAGCGTTGAATCCATTGTTTCTTTAGCAATAACCATTACGGTTAGCTTTGCTGTTACCTTTAAAATTATAAAGTTAAATCTAACTATAAAAAACAAATCGCATACTATTAAAGGTGACGGGAATAGCATCGAGCATAACGAATTCAACATCGTTATGAAAGAAACACAAGGTGAATTTAGGAATCTAAGTTTGCTTCTTGGTGGGATTATTATTTTACTGCTTCCATATTGTGGCTCTTTTGTCAATTATTTCTTATATAATTTTTCACGTATTGCTCCTTATTTTTGTGTTGTTGGCATCGTTTTTACCCTATGGGCTAGAGGCTTTTCTAATCGGTTTTTTGATTGTTTCTATATTGTGCCGACGTTATTTAATGTTTATTTCGCATCACGTGCAGCTGAAAATTCATATTATTTTATGAGCCATTTTGATGGCTTGTATGATAGAATTTTAAGCTCTTTTGTTTCTATTCTTTTTTCTGCGGGAAAGTTTGAATACTTTAGTAACTCAATTTTTTATTTTTTAGAACAGATCGCTATTTTTTCATCCGTTATAGGGTTTGTAACGGTGTCTGTAATGTTGTTGTATGCAACTTTTGGTTATATAAAACAACGCAGTTTCTCCAGTGCCCTTACATTCGCTTTAAAAAATTGCATATGGGGTTTTATTGGTTATCTGACTGCTTCTGGGATTGTGTGGGGGTTGTTTTATGGACAAAATCAATATATTGCAAGTATTTTTGAGCCTGCAATTCAGTTGATAACCAGTTTGTTTAATATTAGAACTCCACTTTATTGATTCTATGTATATCTCATGGGGAAAAGGGGCGAATCAATCACGCTTGCTATTTGGTTTCTTGAGCGTAGAGCCGTATTTTAAATATAGGTTTTAATCTTCCGCTAGGTCGATAGTAATACTTTGGGTTAATAATTAAACTTCAATGTAATAGAATTATCGATGGACTTCATAATTTTACAACGGAAATGCTATTTGGGTTGGGTGTTTATTATAAACCTGGATAACACAGTATATGTCAGTAACAAGAAAGTTTTTGATTTGATAATTAAGCCTTCTTTTCTACTGTGCCAGCATAGTCACACTTTTAGCTTTTCAAGTGTTACCTGTGTTTCGAGACGAACTACTGCTTTCGGCCTAAATATTTCATAACTTGGTATTTGGCGAGGTGGCACGCAGCGCTCGCCATTCAGTACTTTGTGGAGAGGATGGTCGTATTGCGACATTTAGAGTTATATCAATTGTGTTCTCGCGGTCCAACCTATGCACTTATGGTCGGGGAATATGATACCCCGGTTATGGTGCTGAGACCTGTTTCAAGAGGTTTCTCACTTCGGTCTGGGTGGTGGTAGATAAACTGTTCGCGGTGTTCAATAAGCAGCCAGCTTTGGATCGGTTGTGATTGATGCCGGAACGAGACAATTTAAGAACAAACCGCCCCCGGTTAACAGGATCATCTCGTCCGGCAGGAAAGCATGCTAACACCCTCATGAAGTTCCTGTCAGTGCCAGTCCCCGACTCAACACCACCAAATCGACTTTTCACCACTGCGGAGTAAGGGGCGCTACGCCCGGCTATGCAGGGGCAGTTTTTTCTCCTGTGTACTTTTCGTTCCTCTATCGGCTTCCGGTTAATCGTTTCCCAACACAACCCGTCCCGCAAGGATAAATGGCACGCATGCTGCGTCCTTGCGTGCCGGAACGATGTCGGGAAAGCGAACCGTCAGGCGATACGAAGACGAAAATCACATACTGACGGAGAAAAACCATGACGATATCCCTGCATACCACCCGGACAAGCGCCCCTAACACCGCAGCGGCGACCAGCGTATCCCCGCTGGACCCGTCAGGCTCCACAAAAACGAAATTTTCTAAAACCAGAACCGACATTTACCAGACTGTTACTGACAACATCATTGCAGCGCTGGAAGCTGGTGTAAAACCGTGGTCCTGCCCGTGGCAGCGTGTAGATGGCATGTCTGGTCTGCCTTCCAATTACGCCACTGGTGCGGCTTATAGTGGCATGAATATCATGTTGCTGTGGTGCAGCGCATCTAAACAAGGTTTCAGCGATTACCGCTGGATGACCTACAAACAGGCACAGGCAGCAGGTGGACAGGTTCGTAAGGGTGAACGTGGCACAACAGCCATTTTCTACACCACACTCGAAAAGGAAAACGACACCGGAGACGTTGAACATATCCCGATGCTGAAAACCTTCACCGTGTTTAACGTTCAGCAAATCGACGGCCTGGCCCTGACAACTGAAACAGTCAGCCCGCAAGCAACCTTTGACCCGTTGCCGCAGGCTGAAAACCTGTTACGGAAGAGTGGGGCAAACATCATCGAGAAAGGACAAAACGCTTTTTTCAGCCCATCAACTGATGAAGTCTGGTTACCGGAGCGCCATCTGTTTTCGGATGCGGCTAACTTCTACGCTACCGGTCTGCATGAGCTGGTTCACTGGAGTGGTGGTAAAAAACGCCTGAACCGTGAAATGAAAGGGAAGTTTGGCAGTGCGGATTATGCAGAGGAAGAACTTGTCGCGGAGCTGGGAAGTGCCTTTCTGATGGCGGATTTGGGGATCGATGGCGAAGTACAACATGAAAGCTACATCGCTTCCTGGCTGAAAGCGCTGAAAAACGACAAGCGCTATATTTTCAAAGCGGCCAGCGCAGCCTCTAAAGCGCATTGTTATTTGATGAATAAACTCTGAGGCCGGAGCCGGATAACCGCAAGGGAATGCGGTTACATGTTTTTTACCGGCAACGCTGCAAGGCGCAGACTGAGGCGGAACGCAGCACAGCGAGTACCGAACAGCCTGCGCCTTGCAGTGGAATGAACAAAATCGACCGTCCTGGCGATATCGCCGCCAGGACGGTGAGGCCATCCCGATGGCCTGAGTAAAAGCTTACGTATAGCGGTCTAATGACAGGTGTTTCAGTTCATCAACGGTATAAATGCGAAACACCAGACGGTGGCGTTCTTCCAGCGGGACGCGCTGATGGTTGATGATGACATGCCTGATGCTGTCAAACAGCAGTTCAAGCGCACGCTTCTTCTGTTGATCGGGCACAACATAAAAAACGTAAATCCACTGCTTGCGGGTACGGGCCAGCAGGTGGCTTGCCATGATCGACTGATAACGGGCTCGGGTTTTCAGGCGGCGTTCGGTTTCAATGGCAATAACCTTACCGTCAGGCAGAGTCAGTAACCCGTCCGGGCGATGTTTCACCTGATACTGGCTGATAAAGGTGGCACGGTCACCGTTAATCCATCCTGAAGCGCCTTTCTTCTCCAGAATAAGCCTGGCGGCCTGATTATCAAGATGGTGTTCCAGCGTCCAGCCGGTGATTTTTGATGGTTCAAACCGAGCAGGAAAGATTTTATCATCCGGGGTTAACACCACCGCCAGCCCGTCGCTGGTGATCCCCCATAATGAAATCTTCATTGTTCGTGATTCAAGCACATGCTTCTGTATTAACCCCATTCGCTCTGTTTTTGCCAGTAGCGAATAAAGCGACTTATGATCCCGGAAACCAAATAGCAGCATCAGCGTTTTAAAATCGCTGTAGGTTTCTTCTTTCAGGAAGTTCAGCAGTTGTTTTATTTTTTCTCTGTTGCGTGTCTGGCGCTCTTGATATGTCGAAATCAGCATAAGCGCTCCTTAAAAATCCAGCGGGGACAGGCGTTCTTCCTCACCAGGTTGGGGCTTTGCCGGTTTGACTTCGTTTTCGTCGAAGAAAAGAGCCGGATGCGATGTCATCTCATCCAGCGCGGTTGGTTTATCATCGTCACCAAAATCCAGTGCAACCCTCACAGGTGCCGCCGCTGCGGCAATATCAGGGGAAACAGAAAAGGTTTTTAACCGGCGCTTTCTGACCTTTATCGGTGAAATTAATGATGCAGAAGGTAGTGTTTTTGTCGTAAAGATAAAGCTGACAAAATCGGGCAGGTTCAGGATCATATTGCTGTCAATAAAGAAACGTTCGGCCTGGCGGATTGTGCGCTCACTGTCGATGGTCTCCGTCAGCATATTATCCGTTTTAGCCTTACGAAGTTCATCATCCACCAGAATCGTGCCTGACATTCTGGCCACCCAGTCTGCCGTATCCGGGTCCATAACCCGATAAACTAGTTTGAATTTGGCATTTTCAACGACCGCACCGACAACGGCGTCGCCTTTCAAATCTGCCGGGCAGTCTTTTAAATCGGCAATGGACTGGTGATCCATAACAATATGCACGCCTTTATCCCGAGCCGCGCCTAAACCTTCCAGCGCTGGCCTGGATAAATGGTATTTCAGTTCGGAAAGATAAATAGCAATGGGGCGGGGTACGTCTGTTACACGTTCGCGCCTTTCTGCTAACTGGTAAAGGCGAACCAGCAGCATACGCTGAGCGGTAATGATTTTGCTGTTTCGCATGGAGCCGATAACATAACAGCAGCCACCTTCATCAAATATTTTTTTGAGTGAAAAACCCTCCGGTGAATTAATGGCATTGAGTAATGCCAACTCCTCAATCTTGCCAAAAAATGCTTTGATTTTTTCGGCAATACCCTGAACGTAATCACCATTATAAACATCACGGATTGTTGTCGATGGATTATCGCTGACAAATTGTGCGGCCATACGGGCGGCTTTCCGGTCGTCGATCCGATAAAAGTCAGATTCCTGACCTTTTTCCGCCAGACTGAAACCTGCAACGAACAATTCTTCCAGTTCGTCTGGCGTAATATCTTCAATCAGGTTTAGCTGGTATTGCTGTTTTCGCAGGTCAATTAAGGCAAAGGGTTTTCCTGCATCCTCGCAGGCTTTCCGATAAAGGTGTGGAGCCCATTCATCATCCTTGGGGTCCATAACAAAGACACCTTCACCGGCCAGAATACTTTGATAAAGCAATATGCCGGTGGCAACCCCTTTCCCAGCTCCAGTGGTGCCAATAATATCCGCGTGTTGTTTCTGCCAGTCTTTTAACGGGAGATACATTGGTTCGTTCTCCCTGTCCATGCCAGTAAAAATGCCTTTATTCAGGTCAATATAATCCAGTGGATTATAATGCAGTGTTTGCGGCAGCAGGGACTTTACGGTGCGGACATCGGTGCGCAATTCGCGTTCAAGGGTGGTTTTTTTAACAAGATGTTTCTTTATTTTGTCCAGTTCAGGCGTGATTACCCGGCGAAGCATAATATGAAAAATAATTCCGGTTACAGTGAAAGCAATCCGTACTGACCAGGCCAGTACCGTATTATCACTGGTGAGTCTGGTCTTATACAGCCACTGGAAGGATCCGATAACTATCGGGGCCAGTGTGCCAGAGAGAAAACACAGCAGGGAAAAAGCGATAATCAACCTTTTCCATAACGGGGCTTTTTGGCGTTCATCGCTTTTCATTGATGCAAAAAACGGCATCGTCAGCCCCGCTAATAATGCCAGCACCAGTTGTTTCTGTTGCACAAAAGCCAGCACCGCCAGCATCCCGTTCACTATCGGGGACAGTGAAGCGGCAAGCTTATTTAAAATCATGATGCCTCCTTCGTCAGCGATTCGCCCCATGGCATCGCCCCATCAATTCGCCCCACGGTGTCGGGCGAAAAGACGGGGCGAGCGTATGGGGTAAAGAAGGTGGCCGCTGTGCGGCCATGTGCCGGAAAGCATGCTTCCCGGTACGAAACGGCGTGCGCCGGTACATGCGGGCTGGACGCCCTTATTGCCCGGTGCATGGGGGTAATGTCGCGGCTGGACGCCACGCCAAAACCCCCAGGGTCAAAGGCGGCACACCGTCGTCCGCTACGCGCGACCAACCCCTTTAAGACGCGCGTTTAGCCTATTTTTTCTTCGCAAGCTCGAAAAAATGGGAACGCTGCTTTAAAGGGGTTGGTCGCGCCTAATCGGCATATTCCCCGCCGGGGCGGGAAATATAGCCTGGCTGCGACGGTGTGCGGGGCAAGCCCCCCACAAAAACCGGCACGTGGGCGTGCCTTATTGCTCGCTGGGGCGGCAAAATTTTTGCGGCTCCCCCCGGCCCGCTTCAATTCGCTGGGGCGAATGTTCGCGGGTGGACGTGGATCCTGAAAATTAGCAATTTCTCCGAAATTGAATTTTCTGTCCACGTTCCACTTCATTATTTTTCGTCTTAACAATTTCTTCGAAATTGAAGCCAAAAATAATTAAGCCTTAAAAACCCGCCGCCTGTCAGCCTGTGTGTTGCACAATACATTTTTGTTCTGCGTGATTACATCTGTTCGCGGTATATTTCAGCTCTGCATTCCCTTTCAGCTTCCAGTGCCTCACTCCAGGTTGTATCATCAATTTTTGTGCCTTTACTTTCTGCATATCTCATTAATTTGTTTGCGTCAGCTTCATTAAGTTCTGAAAGATGAGCGCGAAAAAGGTCGATTAATCTGCTTGCGTATATTTCGTAATACAGCCCACAACCTCTGTGAGCTTCTTTTGATAACGTGTCATATACCATGGCTATCGATATTCTGTCCTGATTGCGGGAGTGTATATTTCGGATGAATAAGTCTTTTTTTCGCATGTCGCACCTTTTACCGTAAACAGGGTGTTATCCGGATTATTACTATCCTCTGACCTTACCGAACCTGGACAGGATTTTATTTACGGTCTTCGGATCTGCGTCGGGACATTCACCAAGGAACGCTTTTCTCACCTTTAAAGTATGGTTGGGTAAGAAACCATGTTTATTCTTTTTGACTATTTTAAAAAAAGCCTTTTCTGCAGAACGGCATTCACGCCCGCCACTATTCCCCGTTGCTTTTCCGTACATACAAAGAACAACTTCGCACGGATTAGCGGAAAAGGAATAAACTGGTGTTCCTGCTGCCAGACATAATGCGGCCGCCGCGATAACGTTTTTTTTCATGATAAATCCTTATCAGATTGTATTGCTTAAATGGATTAGCGAGAGAAATAAATGGTGGTTTCCCTGCACGTCAGGCAATTAAAAACAGGCTGGTATTCAATGACGCCTTTTGCGCCATTCTGGCGAAGCCAGTTCCTGGCATTAAAGAAATCAGTACCGGGTTGCGCAGAGACGACAATTCGTGTTGAATGAGCGACTGCATAAAATACGGCTGGCGTCCATGTTGTATCGTGGAAACTTTGTGCGCTGACTGATGATGTCCATTTACCGTTAACTGTCGGGGAAGGGACTATAACGTTATTGTCACGCCATTGCGGTAAACGGGTATTTAATGGGACAGCGGCTTTATCCCACTCTACAGGGACGGGAGGTGGTGGTGATGAACACCCGGTAACTATTGCCGCCAGGATGATGACTGTCATTTTATTTGTCATGCTTTCATTTCCTCAAAATATTGATTGCGATGAATTGGACGGAAATAAATGTCATTCATACGGCGGACATTTCTGTCTAAATCAATGCTCACAATCACGTCCAGGCTATCCAGAACCTTACGTAACATAAATGTATAAGGGAGCTGGGCGCACTGTGGATTTTCATAGCAACGGGTAATAAACCCATCTATAGCTTCTTTCGCTGATCCTGCATGAATGGAGGTCATACTCCCTTCATGGCCGGAACCCGTTATTTTAAGGAAGTCCCAGGCTTCCGCACCGCGAACCTCTGTTAATAAAATTCGGTCAGGGTTCATACGGTAATTCCAGCGTAAAAGGCTCGCCGGGGTAACGATAGAACCTTTTTCATCTGATGATTCTGACGGATAAAAAAGATGGACGTAGTTTTTATGGATAAAGAACGTGATTTCCGGGTTGTCCTCAATGGTTGATATCCGAAGATGTATAGGAAAAAACCCTATCAACATTTTCATATAGGTGGTTTTCCCGGTACTTGTTTCCCCGGCGACCGCGAGAGTTTTACCGTACTCGACGCATTTCTCCATAAACAGAGGAATATTTTTTGAATTGTACAATGCAATTAATTCCTCGTCGTGCGTATCCGTTTTTTCCTCGCCTGTTACCCGGTTATAAAATCCCGCATCGATATACGACTGATGCGGGATTTGTACCTTTGATGGCTTACGGATGGTGATAGACACCGTATCGCGCTCACAGGCCGGGGGAACAATCACCTGGCACCGTTCGCCAGATTCCAGCGTGGCTGACAGCCCCGGCTTAATATCTTCGATATTGTCGCCGTGGTGCTTTGCCAGGCACCGGGCAAAGTTGTAGCAATCCTCATAGGACAAAGGAACGGCGTGCTGCTCCCATACGCCGTTGATTTTGGTATACAGCTCACCTGGACGGTTGACGGCGATCTCCGTCAGGCCAGGAAGCTCCAGAAAGTCGCCAAAGAAACGCTGTTTATAGCGGTCGAGGGAAATATTCTTAGCGGTCATTTTTCAACCTCAGTGTATAGATGTTGGAAAAATCAATATCCTCGCCTGTGATCAGGTTGATGATCTCGCCCTGATTCTTATAGAGCGTTGGGGGAATATTGATGCTGTTCTCCAGCGTAGTACGCGCCATATCTGCCATAGCCTGGCGGCTGTTTTCCGTATAGTCCGTATTGCGGTCTTTTTTACCCGCACTGTTGGATGCCCATGCGCCAATATCGGGGATCATGCCGACCATTAACGCGCCGCCGAACCGTTCCCAGAAGTGCGAATCTATCCAGCCATCAACGCCAGCCTCGCCCAGCTCGCCAGCCGCGCTGGTATCAACCAACGGGATATCGAGATAAGGCGGCTGGCGGGTGCGTAGATTCGTCGCAATGATGAATGCCCGCCCTTGCCCGTGCTTCATACCTTCTTCCGCTATGGCGCGGTAAAGTAATGATGCCGTGGTGCCTTTCTCTATCAGCTTCGTGTTGCCGCTGGCGCTCCAGATGTCAGTAGTGACCGTGCAGCGAAGTTTCCCTGCCCGGTCAGATACAAAGTGGCGATCCAGTGAGCAGGGGATCGAGGTATTTTCCGGGATGTACAGGTCAGGGTTATAGGGTATGCGGCGCACTGGTGCGGGGCTTTGTCCCGGCGACTGTGCGGCGGTATTTGTGGCCGCGCTGCTGTCCTGTTGTTCGGTGGTCGTTGCCGATGTCAGCGTCATTTCCTGCTGCCGGGTTTTTACCGGGTTCTGTGTGGTGGCTGAACCATCACGGCGAATAAGGAAGCTGGCTTTGTTGAGTTCTGGCGGGGCGGCCGGAGCCGCCTGCCCTGTTCCCCCCGTGCTGCTCTGGCCGTTATCCTGTTGCTCTGCCTCTTCTTCGGCTGTATCGGTGGACATACCTAGATCGTTACGCTGCCGGTAATCGGTTTTGTTCGTCTGCGGGGCTGTGTCCGGTTTCTTTTCTTCCGTAGGCTGCCACAGGATATTGCGATAAACCCAGTTACCACCCCATGCCAGGAAGATAAGCGTGACCGCGACAATGGCAAGAAAGGCGGTTGCTTTGCCCCGTTTGCGCTTTTTCAGCTTGTTAACGGCGGGTTGTACCGGGTCTTTCTCTTCGTCGTCCTGCGCATTGAGAAGCTCGGCCTCCCTTTTAGCGCGAGCTTCCCGCTCAAGCGTAGCAATATCATCCTCAGAGTGTGCCAGGGATGCCTGCGCTTCATCCGGCACAGGCACTTTGTTTTCGTCGTTCATATGCACGTTCCCTTTTATAAAAATATAAAACTATTTTTATAGGTTACCTGGATTCTGGTTTTTCCACTCTTTCCACCTGCCGGGATACGGTGGAACCATCGGCGGCGTGTACTTTGCCAAATCCGCTATTTTCCAGACCCACAACGGCATTACCGGAACGCAGTACCAGGCGGGGCGTCACCTCCTGAATCACCAGTACGGTGAAGTCGCCTTTCTTCTGGATACCGCTGTTAACCACATGCTCTTTGCCGTTCAGCTCTTTGGTGACGGAAGGAATGGACTTAGACGGGGAGAAGCCCACGAACGTAAAGCGGCCATTGTCGTAAGCAAAATCGGGAACAATGTTGAAACTGTCTTTGCCCGGATATTGGGTGTAACTCCAGTTGCGGGGCGTCTGCGCCGAGTTCAGCGCTTTCTGGACGCTGGCTTGTTGCTGTTTCTGCTCCCACTCGCGCTGTCTGGCCGTCGCCTCCCGGCTCGCTTTGTCCCGTTCTTCGCCCGGATAGCGATAGCTCACCTGGAAAGCGGGTTGCTGTGCCGATTTATCATCGATGACGTTCAGCTCGACGTTGTACAGGCGCTTACTGGTGACAACCAGCATGTTGGTATGCCAGTCCCGGCTGTTCGGGGGGATCACGACCTGCGTTGTGTTGCCATCTTCTTCGGGCGCTCCCTGCGTGAGCGCGACCGGGCGAACGTTGACCCGGTTTGCATCCGGCGTGGCTTCCCACGCCTCATCAAAGCCAGGTTTGGCGCTTATGACCGCCTCATCGTTATCAAAGACCAGCGTTGTCATAAAGCCGGGTTTGGTGTTAACGACAGTGACGTTCTGCGGGTTATAGATAACCTGCTGCACGCGGGAGTCATAGCGGCTTGCCTGCGGTATGGCCGCACCCCATGCCGCGCCGCACATCATCAGTGCCAGTGCGGTAAACGTTAACTTTTTCATCATTCACCTCCCCGGATTTCGCGGTCGGTCTGCCAGCTGGTGACGGTAAAGCCGAGGTAGTTGATCTCGCGTTCCGCATCGCTCATTTCCTTGTCAGGGTCAGAATGGAACGTGAACCGGGCATCCCAATATTCGTTGCGGGTGCTATTATCAGCCAGACGGCGGATAATCTTCTTGTAGCGGATGGTGGCGACCCTATCAGGGGCTGTCGCATCGGTGATCTGGTTGGACAAGATCTCCACTTTCACGGTGTGCGCCCCGTTCTTATAAACCTTGTCCGGGGCGTTTTTTCCGGCGTAAAGCGCCAGGTAGTCATCGTTTACCTGGGGGGCGTTGTAGACCTGTACCGTCTCGTAGTCGTCCTGCAAAGAGGGATAGACATACCGCTCACGCACTTTGACGTAGTTTGCGGCCATCGCCTTTTGATAGGCTTCTGTTGCGGTCAGGCTGGTTTTCGATGTCCGGGTAACGTGTTCCACCCGTCCTGTATGATTATCCACGGTATACAGCTCAACATCCGTCTGTTTCAGCGGCAACATCACGACCACGGCGACGAGCGCCAGTACCGCAATCAGCAGACCCACGCCGCCAACAACAAAACCGGCTTTAGTGGCGCGTTTATCCCGCTCAATCATTTGCTGCTCAAAGGTGCGGGATTCAGCTATTAATTTCTGTTCACTCATGACTGTTTAACTCCGCCATAATTTGAGGGGTGTTTACGGGGTCTCCCTTACCGCTAAATGCAGAGGGAGGCGTGTTCTGGGCGCAGCCAGAAAGCGCGCACAGCAAAGCCAGCGCAATCAAGCGTTTCATCAAAGATTTCCTCAACTAGATTAGGAATATGAAAATATAATTATATTTTCATAGGCTGATATTTTGGGGGGATGAACTGGAGACGTCAGACCTGGCTGTTGAACTTCTTAACCGCGGATTCCCTCCTCTGTGCCAGTCTCCGCGCTTCGTTCCGGGCTATCATCTGCTCAATCGCGTATTTACGCGCTTTAGAAGCGTTATAGCCTAACTCACCTCCGGGCTTGCCGGGCTTACCTGCATTCGCATCCTTCCAGCCCTGAATGTTGTCCAGGGCGGAACGTTTGGTTTCTTTAAGTCCCCCCCCGGCCAGCTTCCCGGCACCAAAAGCAGCACCGATACCTACAGCGGCCAGCCCCTGCATGGATACGGTAGCGCTTGCCCCGGCCAGTGCTGCGGCTACTTTAGCGGAAATATACACCAGTATTGCGGCACAGATACCAGCCAAACAGACCTGTGCGCCTAGTTCCACAATATTTGACTGTGCAGCTCCGGCTTGAGATTGGGCTAATATTTTAGTCATAAAGTTTATGACTACTCTTAATGATAATGCTGAAAATAGAACGGTTAATATCGCTGCAAATATATTTTGCAACCAGTTATTAAACATCGGTCGCAAAAAACCATACATAAGGCAAAAAATAAAAATAGGCGCAGTGATGCTAAGAAGTAAGATCATTATCTCAGCGACCATCGAAACAAAAGCTGTTAAAGCCATAAGAATAAATATCCCAAGCCATACATAAAATTGAGCGGTCATCCCCTCATCTTTTACATATGTGGAATTATCCATATCGTGTAATGTTTTCCCCAAAACTTTTGCCTTATCCCATAAGGTATCTAGTATTTGCCAGATATTGTCGCCTCCAGAAAAACCCTCCTTTAAACCGTTGATGGCATCGATCACGCCATCGAGATAACCACTGACGTTAGCCACAAACGACAGGATGATCGCCATTCTCATGATGTCCCACATCGTGTCTTCCATCGGCGTGGAGAGCTTCCCCGCCAGCGTCTGGTAGCCACGCCACATGATGTATATGGTGGCTGACACAGCGGCCAGCCCCATAACCATTGATGAATGTTCCATCATCAACCCACTGGTAGATTGAGTTATACCACCAATTAGCTGTTTATCTATAAATTCAAATGTACCGAGTTCGGCCATAAAGAACCTCTCTAATCATGGAATTTTAGCGTTGGTGCGTTTAATTGCTGTATTTGATAATGGGCTTCATTTGCGTTTTTGCAGTTTTCAGAAGCGTCTCCGCTTTTTTGACATTTTTCATAAACAACTTTTAATTCATCAGGGTGATCACGATACCATTTCGTTGTTTTCGCTTCTTCCTTGCATCCTGAAATAATTGCTACAAGTGAAAGGGCAACGATGGCAATAATTTTATTCATAATATTTCCTTACTCATGAAATTTTAAAGTTGGCGCGTTTAACTGTTGCTGATTCCACTGTTTAACGCGCTCCGCCTCAAGCACTTTTTCGCGCTTCTCTGCTGCTTTCACGCTCATTTCCCATTGGGTGGTAAGCGTGTTCAACATGACAGATTTTAGCTGAATACTGTTTGCAAGATCTTGAGATTCTTTCGAATCTTTGGCTAACGCTACCCTGTTGGAGAGGCTGTTGATTTCCCCCAGGGTCTGGCTTACCTGATTCTGAACCTCGTCGGTTTGCTCAAGCTGGATAGCCTTGTTGATGACCTGCTGCTTGCATACGTTGGCATAACTCCCCGATTGTGCCGTGTTGCAGGTGTCGAAAATTTTATACTTCTCGTACAACGCATCGAACTGCCCGGAGGAACCGCCGGAGAGAAGCAAATCATTCAGTGCCTGTCCGGGCTTACGCAGCTTTTCAAGGTCAGCTTTCAGGCCTTTGGCCTGGCCAACAAAATCAGCAATATCACGAACGCCAGTGGCCGTCGCCAGTTGGTCTTTATATGCCTGTATTTGTGACTGGTAGTGTCTGGCCGTTTCCATCCAGCGTTTTAACTCCTGCACCCACTGCACGTCCCGCATAGGGTCAGCATCAACAGCGACGGGAATACCAGCATGAGCCAGTGGGCTTGCAATGAAACAAGCCAGAATAAGAGTACGAAAGCGAGTTTTCATCGGATATCTCCTTTGGGTCAGAGCGCTTTAGCCAGGTAGGTATCGAGCCATTCATGAGGCTGCATTCCTTCCCGGTAAATCGATTCGAATATTTCGAGGTTGGGGGCATCGCCGCTCATGACTTTGGTGTGTCTGCCGATACCCGACAGGTCGAGCGTGATACGAGCGGCAAAACGTTTGGTATCGCCGCGTTTGAACTGATTTTTCACCACAACATACTGGCGGGATTGCGGGTCAAGCCCTTTCACCACGTCGAACACTTCCAGCTCAAACTTCATACCGTCAACATAGTGTGCGCGGTCGGCGTTGGGGTTCGCCGCCAGAATCTGTGTCCCGCACTGCTCAATCACTGCCGGGGCGATATCATCTTTGATGATCTCTGCCGGGGATTGAGTACCGACGACCAGCATCCCGTTCAGCTTACGGATGGTTTTCAGCTTGTTATAAGCAAAGTCCTTAAACACCGGGTCGCGTAACCACTTCCAGAATTCATCCATGAAAATGACCAGGCGTCGCCCGTCAAGCAGGCTGGTAATGCGGTACAGCAGATAAAACGAGATTGGCGCACATACGCTTGCATCGTCCAGGAACTCCGTTCCGTCGATGCCGAAGTTATCGCAGTTGCTGATATCGAACGTGTCAGACTCGTTATCAAACACCCAGCCGAACTCACCGCCCTGCGCCCACTGTGACAACCGAATGCTAAGGCCGTTTTCCTGGGCTTCTTTCGTAGCCGGCTCAGGCAAATTCTCCAGCATTCGGGTAATGCCGTAGACGCGATATTGTGGCTCGTCATTCATCACAGCATTAACCGCATCACTCAGACGGCGTTCATCGCGTGGGGAGATCGTCGAGCCGTTGCGGGTACAAAGGATTTTCATCAGTTGCTTGATGAAATTGATATTGCGTTTGGTTGCTGGCAACGAGAACGGGTTCCACCCTGTAGACTCACCACTGATAACCCGATAGTAACGGCCACCCAGCGCCCGGATGTTCATCTCTGCGCCCCGGTCTTTATCGAGGTAAACGGTTGTCAGCCGTTTGGTTTTGGCATCCGGGGAGAAGCTATCCTCACGCCCGTATTTCTGCTGCATGATCTCAAAGAACGTCATCAACATGGTTTTACCCGAACCGTTCGTACCGAGGATGCAGGTACTGGCCGGGTTCTTTTCGTTGAATTCGTCCTTATCTGCCAGTGTGTTATGCAGGTTGATATAGTAGCCATCGCCTGACGGGGTGCGCAGTAAGGCCATCGCATCCCCCCAGGGGGCTTTATCGCGCTTGCCCGGATAGAAATTATGGAGCGCGGCCAGCTCCACAAAGTTCTGGCTACTCAGCTCCCCTTTACGTGGCCGCAGGTTGTAGTTGCCTGGCAGTTGCGCCATATACGCCGCTGAAAGCGATATTTCTGCCGGAACAGGCGTTATCCCGATGTTGTTCAGCGCGTTACTGATTTCGTTAGTATCAGCAACCAGGCTTTCCAGCGACGGGGAATACACCATGATGGAAAAATGGTGCTTTCCGTAAGCGATTTTCCCCGATGCCAGCAGGTCAAGCGCCACATCCAGATCCAGCCGCTGGGAAACAGCATCGTCGTCGGCACTCATCAAAAGGCGACGGGTACGCTTAATGGCTTTCTTCGCTTCCTCGCGTGACATGCAGGTATAGGACTGCGTAATCACGTAATCGCAGGGGGCGTAAAGAAGGGAGTCCATCATCCCCGTGGCGGTCTCTTCGGAGAACTCTTTAACCTCCAGCCCCCGGAAATATTGCGTACCGTTGGCGTGGTTTATCTGCCCGGATTCAGCCGAAAAGAACAACGCCGCCGCTCCCATCACGTCATAGGCCGGGGTGCGGGTGACGCGCACCTTTCGCCACTGATGCGTTAGCAGATATTCATAGAAAGCCAGTTGCGACGAAAACACCGCGCTTCCTTCGGTAAACGTACCGAGAGGCCGCGCACCATAGCGCGACAGCGCGGTATCGAGCGTGCTTTTTATTTCCAGCATTTCCAGCAAAGCACCGTCCAGTTCCTTTAGTTTCTGGCTGTCTTTCATCCGTTTGCGTTCTGCTTTTTCAAGGCTGACAAACGGGCGATAGCAGACTGTCAGGAACAGGCGGTTACGCCGGAACACCCCGACAGAAGCGTAGTAAAGACGGCTAACTTCATCGGCATACGGGTTGCCGGAATCTTTATGAAGATTGTCGGTAAACGTATTGCGGTCGTTATGGATATAGAAAGTGACGGGCATACCTTCGAATGAGTGGATTAGCCCGTGTAACTGGTTCGTCCCGAACTGGAGTGATTCGTCAGACTCGCAGTCGAACGGCGTTCCCATCAATTCCCAGGTGCAGTACAGATCGCTTTTAGGTGAGCGAACCACATGCTGATGAATGTGCGATGAGTACGGAATATACTTCTTGATGGTGGCACACTGATTTAGTTTCATGGCGTCTATAAACTCCTTGATATCAACAGCCTCATGCTCAACGGGCATAAGTGTTGTTGCACCAAATAAACGGTTTGCTACCGGTTTTCCCTTCACTCTCAGCCAAACGGCAATCAGATTGAACCGCATTGGTTCATTTCTGGTGAGGGATTTCATCACCAGAAATTCGACGGGAAGTAAGAACAGGAGTGCGACGGAAGTCCAGACAGCAACGATGATGGTTACACCCGTGACAGCCAGCAGGGGCACCATAGGCACCCCCCACAGCGCCGCCGGGCGTTTCATTGCCTTGAGCAGCTTTGCCATATGTTCAGCCTCTTAGCTCATCAGCAGAGCGCCGATTTCACTGCCTCCGCCAATTAAAATGCCGCCAATGATGATGTAGCCGCACTGCGACAGGCTCTCGCCTTTCCACAGGGTCTTATAGCCAATCCAGATCACGGCCACGGTGATCGTGATTGCCGCCAGACCATGCAGCCCGGTTGACACTTTTTGCATGACAGTATTTGCCCGCTGAAATCCGTCGGCCAGTGCCGGGGTTGCAGAAAAAGTCGTCAGCGTACAGGCCGAAACGGGGGGGACCACAGCTTTTAGCTTGCGGAAAAGTATCATTATTCCTCCTCCTCACGGGGTGACAGGGAGAAACTCCGGCGCACTGACGGCGCGGAGAACGGTGCGATGAAGATTTTTTCTTGGCGGAGTTTCGCAGGGACGCCACGGACGACGACTCCGGGCCAGATCTCGTGGTGACGGGATGAGTCACTGGCAGGGGTGGTTTTCAGGGGAACGGCAACTGATGATTTGTCCTCACGGGTTCCGGGGACCGCATAGCGGGATGATCCCGGCGGATAACCGATTCGCTGGATATAGCTCGTTCCGGAAAACGCCGTTTCAGGTTGTTGCCCGGTACTGAAATTGCCGGAATAATAACAACTCAGCGCCCTTTTCAGCGTGCCGCCGCGCCGGTAGCAGTCTCTGAGAATGTGTTCGAAGACGGACAGATTGGTACAGGGATCAAGTAGCTCTGTGGCGGACACACCATAATGGCGGAAATTGGTGCTGGTGATTTGCATCAGCCCGACAGAGTAACGGCGATCCTGTGCTGTCAGGCGACGGAGAATCTGCTCTGCATCTCCCCGGCTGGCTGGCAGGTGAGAAATAATGTGTTGATCGCCGAAAGAGGGGCCGGCCTTCGGGACAATCTCAGCGATGGCATAAGGGTTAAAACCGGATTCCACCCGTGCCACGTCGAATGCCGTGGACGGATGAATGCTGGCGGCGCACTGCATGGCTATCGCCAGAAAGGCTGTGGTGGAAAGCATGGTGACCTCAGTAAACAAGTGACATGCAGGGTCTGCTGATACTGCATGCTGTGGGAACAGAATTAAGGGTGGTTACGACACGGTTTCGATGGGGCCCGTATTCTGTGGTGGATTATTTTCCTCCCGGGGCTCAAGCAGGACCAGTTTGCCGGAAACGGCAATACCGGGCGTCAGGACAATATTCAGACCGGATTTACCGTGGTGGGGAAAGGCGACTCCGACCTTTGTCCACCAGGTATTTTTCTCACCCTGAGAGTCCGGATGACTTTCCTGGGCAACATACGCGTAATAAACAGGCTTTCTCATAGTGTCCTCATTTAATTAAAATTGTTGAAGATGATTTCTTCGATCACATTCCGATCCTGCATTCCGGTTTTAACGGGTCAGCGAGAACATTCAGCGGCACCCTGAATTATGGTTGTGTGACAGCCCGCTCCATATTGTTAAAGAGCATGGTCAGGATGCAGGAGGGGGAATGAAATTTTAACGGGAAAATAAATACCGGAAGGAATGATAAAAAAGTATGTGAAATTAACGTATTACTGGCACGGTGTGTGTGTGCATGAATGATGACGGGCGGGCTGATAATAATATTTGTTGATTATTATCAGGTTAAATTAAACATCCGGAGGAAGACTTTCTTTATATGTCAGATGGGGGTGTATGCTGTATCTGTGGCTGAATTTGGTAACGACAATAATGTGTAAGGCGTGAAAGACAGGAATACAGTAGTCCCTTTTGTTGTAAGGGACGGTCTTAGGTCATCGCTAAACGTTACGAAAAGAGCGCAATGATCCTGACATCCAATCTGCCGTTCGGGCAGTGGGATCAAACGTTCGCCGGTGATGCAGCACTGACCTCAGCGATGCTGGACCGTATCTTACACCACTCACATGTCGTTCAAATCAAAGGAGAAAGCTATCGACTCAGACAGAAACGAAAGGCCGGGATTATAGCAGAAGCTAATCCTGAGTAAAACGGTGGATCAATATTGGGCCGTTGGTGGAGATATAAGTGGATCACTTTTCATCCGTCGTTGACATCAGAGGCTAATGAATGGGTTAGATTTAACTTGCTGTATCAGAAGGAAGAAATACAACTCTTACAGAGGCCGGTACGAGAAAGTTGCAGGTAATGTGCTGAACCGGCAGTTCAGTGTGGATAAGCCTAACCAAAAGTGGATAACAGATGTCACGGAATTTAAAATCAATGGAGAAAAACTGTATCTGTCTCCAGTTCTGGATCTGTATAATGGAGAAATAGTGGCATATCAGATGGCGTATTATCAGAAGCGACTAAGGGCGGCGGTCTGAAACAGAGCGTGTCAAGAAAGGGAAACTGTCACGACAATGCAGTATTGGAAAGCTTCTTCGGTACGCTAAAGACTGAATGTTTTTACCTGAAGGAACATTAGAATATCAGCGAGTTACGCATGGCTATAGATGAGTACATCCACTATTACAACCATGAAAGAATAAAACAAAAAGGCCTGAGTCCGGTAGAGTACCTAACCCAGGCCTTATTAGCCGCTTAATATAAACTATCCAACATTATAGGATCAGTTCATAAGGTGTTTTTTTAAAGAAATAAAACCAGAAAAAAATGATAAATAACTATTTTTTTCCATGCGCAGAGAACATTGCAACAGCACCTTTCACAACGACATTAATATTTTCAAAATAATGAGAAAGCATCTTTTTTAGTTCTTCTTCAGAATCACTAAAATTAGAAAAAATACCTTTTTGGTTATAAATTTGCAACAATTTTAACGCGAAACTATTATGCCTTACCTTATCACCAAGTATGGTTGCTCCGTAAAGTATCCCACCTTTAGTTAAGGCGGTCTTCGCGTTTTTTATGACAATTCTTTTATCTTCCATTGTTCCTGGTAGACAATGGATGAGGTAATACATTGATATGGAATCAAATTTTCCATGAAGTTCCTCTGGGTAAGATTCAAATACATCATGCCTAACTTTATAGTGTATTCTATCTTCCCCTACTCTGGCCGATGCAGCTTTTAAGCTAGCAGGGTTAAGATCCATGAGGGATATATTATAGTGAGCAGGGATTTTAGTGAGATAATAGCCAGTACCAACGCCAATATCTAGGTGGTTAGGGCTTAAGTTTTGTAAAAAATAAGGAATTAAAATATCCTTTGTTGAACAATTCCATGCGTAACTATTCGAAATGCAAAGCACCCACCAGTCATATAGTTTCAGAGTTAATGGAGTGTAGATCTTCGTCCCGTTATCAGTATTACTCATTGATTGCACCTTATACAGTTAACATTGGAAATTAAATCAAAAAATGGGCCTGATATCAAGGAGAACAATATATCAATTTACTTTGAGAGTATTTAGTCTGGATTATGTGGTCGGAGCAATCGCCAAATACTCCCAAGCACCAACTGTTACACTAGTGATAATCTGAACATATTTTTCAAGAATCTAATTACCGTGGCAATTATGGCAGCAGGCAATATTGTCAAGCTAATTATTTTTCGCAGAAGTATTCCGTTGGTAAGAATTTTCAAATAAGTCCTAAACTTCGCCCTCCCCACACATCCTTAATCATGAATTATTAAGCAAACTGACAAAACAAGGGGGGGGCGGAGTTAAAGAAAAGATCAATTAATTGCAAACACGCAAAGGACAAGAAATGACTTTTTATTGTTATTGATTGAATTTTTATTCATTAAAAATTGTAACAAACGACGTTCAAGAGAAATGATTCTCTGTTGTTTTTTTTTTAAATGTATATAAGATATTTTTGATTGATATTGATGGATCAAAGTTACTGTTTATATGGAAAAATATATTTACTTTATATGTAATAGAGATATAAATATCATATTGACTGATGATTATTTTTTTTATTATGGTCTAAAGCAGTTAACTGGACTACCTCTGTTTCATATTACATTTGAAGGAGTAATTAATAAATCAATAGTTATTAAGCACAAAAAAAACATAAGAGTATTGGTTGACTGCAGGATTTTTTATTCAGGAAAATGGAGAGGGTACAAAATGTTAAGGAAATCATTAAATATGATAAGCCAATGGATATGGCTTGATGTTTCGGGGGGGGGGCGGTTTTACCCTAAAGGGTGTGATTATGACATCTATGTTAACATGCAAGGAAATGTAAAAAAAAATATTGAAAAACTATATTTTGCATTCTTAAAGAAAAATGTTAGCCGAATTGTAAACCATTATCCACGGCTAACAAAAAAAGAACAAATAGTACTGCAATGCTTACTGAAAAGTAAGGGGGGGGATGAAATAAAAAATCAGCTAAAAATTGAAGAAAAAACACTATCATGCTACCGAAGCAAGATAACAAGAAAATTTGGCTGTAAAGGGTACATAAGGTTTATGTATCTTTACAGTCTTAATAAAGAAATGGTTGATGAAAGATGTCTCATGCCAGGTATTTAGAAAAAAAGGGGAGGAGGGGGTGAAAGCACTCTTTCATTTATTTATTGTTTTATTTCTGTTTTATATATCAGTTTATTATTTTTATTCATATGTGTCAGATAGAAGAAGAATAAAAAAAATATTCCGCTCGCACAGAACATTGATAAATAGACGAACAAAATCAAACTTAATAAAATATATCACATTCAATAAATGATATCAGCGCGGTATATAACTCACGACAATTTTAGTTGGCAGATAAGTATGCATATTGCATGCGCCATTTATGTATAAAACACCTATCAAAGATCTCAAAAAATAAGGTCACTATACATTATAATGTATCTCCAGCAAATGAGAATATATAAAGAAAAAAGGATTAAGGTAAGAAAAATAATGAGATTGTGTGTCGTTACAGAAAACACTTATTTCTTTGCCGGCATGGAATATATTTTCGCAGAGGTTCAATGCTGTCTTTGCAGAATATCGAGTTGTGATGTATATGCATGCACTCCTGATTCAAACGCAATATTTTTATTGGATGGTGTGAATCACAAAATTTCGATAAAAGAGTATAGCTATCTAAAAAAAATAGGCTCACCTGTTTTTTTTATTCTGAACACAAACTGTAAAGTTAATTCCACCCTCATCGGAATTAACATCATTGACGCACACGAGGCTATCCTAATTCTAAAGGATATCATGCTTTCTCTATTTAATGGGGGGAAACAGCTTGATTATAAACCAATAAATTTGACAAAGAAGGAATCTTTTGTTCTTAGATTATATATAGATGGGTTATCATTAACACAGATAAGTGAAAGAATAGCCATTAGAAAAAAAACCCTTTTAACTCACACACGGAATATTCTTAATAAGACCGGTGTAAAACACCACAATCACCTTAATATTTTAAAAAACATCCTTGGCATCCACTTAGCTTATTAAAGATGGTATAACTTTTGGTGTCCACAGATTTGTGCGTTTAAAATCATATACATTATTAATGAAGGAGAATGAATGCGTAGAATTACTATATTTATATTATTCCTGTTAGTTGCTGTAACTTGGGGAACCACCTGGATAGCTATGAAGATTGCTCTTGAAAGTATCCCTCCAGTCTTTGCTACCGGGATGAGATTTTTATTTTCCGCTCCATTATTAATCATTATCGCATGGGTAAAAAAAATACCATTTTTGTTTCCTGTTGGCCAGCGTCTATTTCAACTTGCAATTAGTATATTTTATTTTGCCATTCCTTTCTCGCTAATGATTTATGGTGAGGTTTATGTAAACCCAGGACTTGCCTCTATTATATTTGCAAATATGCCGGTGGCTGTTTTAATAGCATCATTTTTATTTTTGAATGAAAAAACAAACTCAATACAGATTACTGGCCTAATTATCGCATTAGCTTCACTTTCGTTCATCCTTATCACGGAAGCGCGGGAAAGGACAGAAAGCCAGTGGACGGGTGTTGTTGCCCTTTCTTCTGCAGTAATAATTCATGCCATAGTATATACTCAATGTAAAAAAAGATGCTGCACAGTCTCTGTTATATCGTTTAATGCATTACCGTGTTTTATAGCTGGGATTATTCTTTCTCTGGTGGGGAGTTTCTTTGAGAGGCCACAATTATCAGCTTTTTCTTTACACTCTATATTAGCAACAATGTATTTAGGCTGTTTTGCTGGAGTTTTTGGGATACTGTGTTATTTTTCTCTTCAGAAAAGGGCTAGCGCTTTCCAAGCTTCGCTCGTATTTCTCATCTTCCCTCTAATTGCAGTAAGCTTGGAAAGCTATATATATGGGAAAACCATATCCACATACTCAATTTTACTGATTCCCCCCCTCGTCATTGGAATGTTCCTCACACTTATCCAAAAAAATCCTGTCATTGATAAATGTAACATGAATAACAAAATGAATAGCTGAAAATATAGTATAGATAACGATTTCATGAAGTAAAATAATGTTCTTTTAAATTTATTTATTATCTTCTAATTTACTTCCCTGCGCTAAAGTTAGCGCAGGGAAAATTTAAATCATATTTAACTTGCGGATGCGATGGATTTTATTAACCTCTAGCACGGATCAAATATTTTTTTATCTCAAGTAACTCATCACACGAGCTTGAAAATGCCAGCGGCCTAAATCCATTATCCTTTCCTTCAAGAAAACAATTGCAACTTTCGATTAAAAACGCATTGGCTTTCTGTATATTAAATTCCAACAAAGATTCATTATAAAGAAGAATAAAAAAATCATCCTCTGGGTATTGAAAAAGCTTTTTATCCATAATTGACACTCAAAATCTTATATAACACCAGCTATTTATTCTTGCTTAGTCCTAATAATTAGGATTAGAATGAAACTACCGCCCCCACATAATAAGCCCGCCCTAACTCATTATAGGGACTAGCCCCTTCTGAAAATCGGTAGATCTGCTTATCGAGGATATTGCTGACACAGACGTTAAGACCAAAATTTTATTAAAATCGTAATTAAAGTTCGTTTCCACCAGAGAATAAGCCCCCAGCTCTTTACCTGACAGGACGCCAGTATCTTCTCTCCGAGTTATCCGGATGAGTAGTGATAATTATTATCATGTATGGGAAAGAAATTCAACCCTCTGTAATTTAAGCATTAGGCATAAGGGCCTGAGCTACGGGGCAGGTACCCGCTAGCTCTGATATCCATTTAGGGTGAAATAGCCCGACGCGTTATATGAATATCTTCATTGAAACGAGACATTGCAGTATTATGCAATACCGTGCTATCAAAAGTTTTAGGCTCGTCCTTATGTCGTTTCCCCCATGTAAGTTGCGGGGGCTATATATCTCGTCTAATGCTTACATATAGCGGTCATTCTACACTTACAATAGCCTTATGCCATGAGCCATATCTACACAGATGTCTGAAAGTATTCTCGGGTCAAGTCAACCTTTTAGTAAACCAAGCCCGTCAATCAATGCGCCGCGCCACCATGCGTAATCGTGACCACCGGTGTAAATTGCGTAATGGCTATCGACGCCAGCATTCAGCAGACGCTGATGAAGCTGCTGAACGTGCAGTACTGTCGAACCTTCCAGTGATCCCACGCATAGGCGGATACGAACATTCTGCGGTGGGGCAGAAAGCAGATGCTCGCTCACCCATGACGTATCGGTTTCTCTGAATAAGCTTGGCCGGCAGGCGCCTTCCGGTGTCCACCACATTGAAGGGGAGTGGCTGAGCGCCAGGCCGAACGTTTCTGGTGCGTGACGAGCGGCTATTAGCGCGCTGACTCCGCCGAGGCTCTGCCCGGCCAACACTGTGCGAGAACGGTCTGCCCACTGCCGCTGCGGTTGTTCGGCACGAATAGTCGGCAGTAGATGCCTAGCAATATCCGTTATCAGTTCGTTGCGCCCGCCAAGTATCGCATTGCGCTCGTGTTCATCGATGTTGTCGATGCCCATTATAGCTACGGGAACGATGCGTCCGTTGTTTATAGCAGCGTCAATTGCCGCGCATACTCCTAGATGATCGAACCACGTTTCACCATCGGGCAGCACCACTAGGCCTAGGGGCTGCAAAACATCAACGTCCGGCATATAAAGCTGAACCCGGCGCGATTGCCCGGCGATTATGCGCGAGGAGGTAAGCAATTGCCCTGTGGGTGAGCCGCCGCTCCATTCGGGCTGGGCGGGGGCTTTATCGAGCGTCAGCACCGATTCCTGTGAGCTTCCCCGAACGCTAATTCTTGGCGTTTTGTTTAGCGGATCGGCGTGCCCGGGGAGAGCGGCAAAGCGGCCTCCGGCCTGTGCAATCATCTTGGCCGGAGTGCCGAGGGGGATTTCTACCAGCGAATAGGAGCCGCAGTAACTTGCGGGTAAACGCAGCGTTAGTGTCCAGATATCCGTCCCGGGAAGGGGGGTCATCATGCCTTTTGCTACGTGCTCTTTATCCGTTACCCGATTCAGACGCAGATATACGCCCTGCAGAGAGTGCCAGGCACGCCACAGAAAGGTCACTTCACGCTCGTCTTCCGCCCCTTCGACCGGCATCACCAGCGGTCCATTCAGCGATTCAGCGTCGCGCCAGAAGTCAGAAACGTTAGCAATGTGGCCTGCTGCCAGTTGGCTACGCAACCTGGCGATAGCTGAGGGATGTTGTTGCATGTTCAGCATTCACTCTCTTTGAAAATTAAGGAGAACAGTATAAATAGCTAAAGCGGCTGTTCCCGGAGCAGCCGTTTCAGAGCGTGTTTTTTTAATGTTTAATGTGCACTGTAACTATCCCGCGATGTCGTGCTGTCGATGTAGCACAGTACTGCCGACACTGTCATGCCATAACTGGTTATAGAGGCCGCCTGCAGCTAAAAGCTGTTCGTGAGTGCCGTATTCAGTTAGCTGCCCCTTATCGAGAACGGCAATCAGTTCGCAGCGCTGCGCGGTTGTCAGACGGTGCGCCACAATCAGCGCCGAGTGCTTCCTGGCGTGCGCGACATCTATTAACGATGACATCAATCGTTCTTCGGATGCGCGATCCAAGCGTGACGTAGCTTCGTCGAGTAGCAGGATGTGAGCATTCGCTAATTGCGCGCGAGCCAGTGCAATCAGCTGGCGCTGACCTGCGGGCAGATCGGCACCGCCGTTATTCACCGGTGTCCGGAATCCCTGCGGCAAATTGCGTACCGTCTCATACAGCCCAGCCCGCAGTGAAGCAATCTCAACGTCGTCATTAGTGCTGGATGGCCGTGAATAACGAATGTTTTCCGCAATATCACTACTAAACAGCGCCACATCCTGATCGACCATCCCAATCTGGAGACGGTAATCGGCAAGCGAGGCATCATCAATCGTCAGATCACCGATGCTGATACTGCCGTAGGTGGGGGAATATAACCCGGCAATCAGCTTAATCAGCGTTGACTTACCCGCACCACTGCGACCGACGACCGCGACAACCGTTCCCTCGGGGATCGTCAGGGTAAGTTTGTTCAACGCCGGCTCGGAACTGTCGGGATAACTAAACGTGACATCATCAAGATGAAGCGCACCGGTGGCGGGCGGTGCAGAAGAGGGGGTTACGTTCTCAGTGCCTTCGGTCGCCAGCAGTTCATCAATATGTTTACCGCTGGCCGTCGCCTGCTGCCAGGCGTCGACAATCCCTGATAACTGCTGAACTGGTCCGTAGAATTGCCCCAGCAGCAGGTAGAAAGCCGCCATCACCCCGGCGGTCATTTCACCTTCGGCGACCCGCGATGCACCCACCAGCAGAACGGCGGCATAGGAGGCCTCGGTGCAGAAGGTCAGGAACGGGAAATAGACGGCAAGGTATTTTTGCGCACGCACGCGGGTCGCGCGGAAGCGATCCGATAACGCACGCAGCCGTGCTGCCTCCTGTTCCTGCTGGCCATGCGATTGCACGACGCGCAAGCCGGAGACTTTCTCCTGCAGGGTGCTGTTAACTTTGCCTATTTCCAGCCGCGCCTGCGCATAAGCAGGGGAGCTGAGTCGGCGATAAATCCAGGTTGCCAGTGCGACCAGTGGCACCGCACTTAATGCCGTCAGCGCAAGGAGCGGGTCGAGCCAGAACATGGTGGCGGCGATAGCGAACATCGTCACCAGGCTGGTGGCCGCACCGGCAAGGCCGTTTTGCAGAAAGCGGGCGAGAGAGTCCACATCAACGGTCATGCGGGTCAGACGCGAATCGACATGCTTTTCATGCCAAGGGAGGCCAAGACGCAGCATATGGCCGAAGGTGCGCACACGCACGGTATGCTGGACTGACTCCGCCGCCCTGGCGGCGAAGACCGTCTGCAGCGAATAACAGCACCAGCTCACGGCTACTAGGCACAGGGCGAGCAGGACGCAGAGGCCGATAGTCGACATATCGCCTGCGGCGACACCGGAGTCAATGCCGCGCTGCAGCAGTATCAGTACCCCGACGCCTGCCGCCGAATCGAGTGCGATCAACAGGGCGGCGATGACGAACATCCACGCCACGGGCTTCAGCAGTGACGTGACTTTGCGGCCTTTACCGGCCAGCGCCTGCCGTACTGCATTTTCCGGCACGCGAGTCATACGGGCAACAAAGCCTTTATCCCCTGTCTCCGGCGCATAGTCTTGCGTCGCGGGTCCGGTTGGCCACAATTCGTTATACTCACTGTGGGAAGGCGCGAGGAAATCGCCATCGCCGGTCATCAGCGCACGGAACGCCGGACAGCGCGCTTCAAGTTCTGCCTGGGTTCCGGTATCCACCACCCGGCCCTTATCCAGCACAACAATTCGGCTGGCTAACTGAAGCGTTGAACGGCGTCGGGCAATCACCAGCAGCATATGCTCTTCGTCAGCATAGCGACTCAGCGCGGTGTTGATCTCCGCTTCAGTACCGGCATCGACCGCCGAGGTGGTGTCATCGAGGATCAATACTTCCGGCGCGGTAATGAGCGCCCGCGCCAGAGCGATTCGCTGCCTCTGCCCGCCAGAAAGATTTGTACCGCGTTCAGTTAACCAAGTATCAAAGCCTTTCGGCAGGGCGTTGATAAAATCGCTGGCTCCTGCTGCCGTCGCCGCGCGGTGAATGTCGTCCGCCGTTGCCTGAGGGTGGCCATAGGCGATATTTTCCGCCACCGTACCGGCAAACAGAAAAGCATCTTCAAACACAACGCCTATCCGACGACGAAGCGCCTCCAGCCTAAGAGCGCGAAGGTTCTGTCGGCCAGCGCTGGTGTTGAGCCATATATCTCCGGCGCTGGGATCGTAAAAACGCGCCAGCAGCATCAGCAGAGTCGATTTCCCGGAACCCGATGCGCCCACTACCGCCACGGTTTCACCGGCGTGCAGGGAAAAGGATACATCGCTGAGGATACGTCTGCCGCCACGGTAGTCGAAGCTCATATTCTCCAGTTCCAGCCCGACAACCTGACCGTTAACTACCTCCGTCCCGTCTTCCATCTGCGAACGGGTGTCGATCAGAGCAAACACTCGCTCCACGGACGCCTGGGTGCGCTGAGCGATAACCAGAAACGATGCCAGTACGCGGGTTGGCCCGGTCAGCATCGCGAGGAAGCTGGCAAATGCCACGAAGGTTCCGAGATTGATCCGCCCATGCATGATCGACCAGCCGCCGTAGCACAGCAGAACGATTTGCCCGAGCACCGGTAGCGCCAGCATGGTGGCACCTGGTATCGCCTGCGAGATGGCTGCGCCGATGCGTACACGCACAATCTGCCGCGACTGGCGATCCAGCCAGCGCGTTTCACGCAGCTCCGCCACGCAGGATTTCACCACGGAGATCTGCGCCAGCACCTCGCGCATATGTTCGGTGAGATTCGCCAAGCGGTCCGAGGCCAGACCGGTCTGCGCGAAGACCCGACGACGTGCGCGCAGCGCAGTGATCGCCAGGCACGCCAGTACGCACACGACGATGAGTGTCATGTCGGGTGACATCCACAGCATCACAGCAATGCCGGCGATGTAATAAGTGAATACTGCCAGCGGCACCGGACACATCTGCAGCAGGGTATGCACCTGCTGCAGATCGCTGTTGGTACGGGAAATCACCTGCCCGGTGCGCAGCGCGTCTTGGCCTGCGCCGTCAAGTTTCTGAATGCTGTCGAATGCCCGCCCTCGCAGGGTGTGCTGTACCCAGAGCGAGAGCTCCCCGGCATAACCGCGGCGCACGTAGTTACCGATGAAATCAAAAAAGGCGATCAGCAGTAGCCCGCAGGCCAGCCACGGCAGACGGGCCGGATTGCCTGCCAGCGCGTCGTTCACCGCTTGCCTTGTCAGCAGCGGCGTCAGCGCGGCCAGCAGAATAGTCGATACCGACGCTACCACCACGATGATGCTAAGTTTCTTACGTTCCCAACACACGCGTGCCAGGCGAACTATCCAGGACCGCGCAGTTGTGGGAGAGTGAGTCGCAGGCATTAAGCCACCTCCGTCTGTAAAAAATACGATCCAAGCCGGATCGCTCCGCAAAAAAAAGCGCGATCCGGTCCCGCATTGTTACGGGCGTATGACTCCTAGATGCGTGCTGACGTATGATCGTCATGACGGCGTGATGGCTACCCTTTCTGTACCATCGCTATCAGTTTTTTCGCTACTTCGCTTGGGCAGGGTTGCGCCGCCATTTCCGCCGCTACCTCTTCAGAGGCGTCGCGAAGCGCGCGATTGTCGAGGAAAGCATTGATCATGTTGCTTGACAGGCCACCGTCGCCGGGGATGATCCCGCAGCCGCGCTCGACAACAACGCGGGCATTTACCGGGCGATCAGCACCCTGGCCGAAGACGATCTGTGGAATACCGGCGTGTAGCGCTGTCAGAGTATTGCCTGCGCCGCCATGATGAATGAAGCCATCTGCGCCGTTCAGGAAAGCCCCCATGGGTATCCAGTCGACCAGGCGGACATTTGATGGTAGTGAGCGTAGCTCGGACCGCGCATTGGCCGAAAGATGCAGGATGATCTCGGCATCGACTTCACTGGCGGAATCCATCACCCAAGTGATCAATTCAAGGCCGTCGACCATCGGTTTGACGGTGCCTAGACTCACCAGCAGACGTTTACGATCGGGCTTCCTCTCCCACCACGGTTCCCACACCGCGCCGCCGTTATACGGGACGTACTGCATGGGAATAATGGGTTCGCCGTCGTTTTCAAGAATGCTCATACTCGGCGGTGTTACGTCGAGCCAGGCCATATCGCGCGGAGCGGCCCCGACGCCGTGGCGATGATACGCGTCCGCAAGCGAACGCGTTACGCCTTTGATATGCCAAGGCGTATGGCCGAAGCCGACGGTTTGCATCACGACCGGTATATCGTATTTGGCCGCAATCAGCGGCCCGATGACTCCGAGCGGAGGGTAGATGATAAGGTCGGGCCGCCAGTGTCCGGCAAACTCCACCAAGTGGTCGGCCATCTCTTCGCTGAAGAATGAGAAGTTGCCCATTTTGGTGCCAATGTGACTTTCTTTCCGCAGAGCTTCATGGCGGCAATAGCCAGCTTCGGAATCTAAGCCTGGTGCGGCATCAAACGCCACCAATCCAGCCTCTGCTGCTTTTTTGACGAATGTTCCTCCGCTGGCGATCAGCACTTCATGGCCGTTAACGCGAAACGCCTGTGCCAGAGAAAGCACAGGATACAATAGCCCATAGAGAGGAGGACCTATAAATAAAATGCGCATAAGAAAATCCCTCTTTTAACGCTCCTGTATACTTTGGCAGGAAACCAAAAAAACACAGGTGATAATAATTATCATTTGCGTTTTTGTTTTGCAATGGTAATTTCTTTCTGCGCGAGGCCTGCACGTCCAGAGACGGCAGGGCCTGTGAGCGGTTGTAGTCAACCATGAACTACCAGCGATGCTCACAGCCATCAATCTGGATGAGTTCTCCGGTGCTAGGCCCGACGCAGTCGTGGCTGATGTACACGAGGTGGCCATAACTTGCTGGGAATCCATAAACCAGCCTGTGTCATTAGCTTGCATACCGTCTCTTTGGCCAGATACAGCCCATGAACCTCGGCGAGCTTCTCACAGGCTAAAGTCGGGCCAAAATCAGCGTAGTGTTCGCGGATAATATGTAGTGCTCGTCCAATGGACCGGACTGACGATAACGTTTCAGCAGACGGCTACAATGATGGCGTTCAGCCAGTTTTTCGGTTGCGAGCGTTGGGCCTAAATCTGAATAGTGGCAGCGGATCAAATCTATGGCTTTACAGCGAGTTTCTTCATCGATCCGGTTGTTTGCAGGACGTCCACGGCGGGATGATGCAAAAGCGGTTGCGCCATCTGTCCGGTACAGACGCACAAGACGCTGCACCTGACGAACAATGAACTCAATTATGTCTGGCTGCGTCGCGCTGAAGCCCGTGCATTCCTCTAACTAATATCTCATTGCCTCATGCCCGTGTTGTTAAGGATTGCCTTACCTCTCGTTAAATGATATTAATTATCATTCTTATAATAAAACAATAATGACAGTAAAAAATATCTGGCAAGGATGTGAGCTTAACGATCAACCACTTTTAAGTTAGGCATTCATTAGGGAATGGGTATGAGAATTAACAAGATCCTCTGTCCGCTAACTGCGCTCCTAGTAGGGTTGAATAGTCAAGTATCAGTAGCCAAATCCTCCGACGATAACGACGAGACCTTGGTCGTGGAAGCCACCGCTGAGCAGCTACTAAAACAGCAGCCGGGCGTGTCGATTATTACCAGCGAAGATATTATAAAGAACCCTCCGGTCAACGACCTCTCCGATATTATTCGCAAAATGCCTGGTGTCAATCTGACCGGCAATAGCGCCTCGGGGACACGCGGTAATAACCGCCAGATCGACATGCGCGGTATGGGGCCGGAAAACACATTAATTTTAATTGATGGTGTACCGGTGACGTCGCGCAACTCCGTGCGTTATAGCTGGCGCGGGGAGCGTGATACCCGCGGCGACACCAACTGGGTGCCACCAGAACAGGTTGAGCGTATCGAAGTGATCCGCGGCCCTGCGGCGGCGCGCTACGGTTCGGGCGCCGCGGGCGGGGTGGTAAACATCATTACCAAACGCCCCTCCAACGACTGGCACGGTTCGCTGTCGCTATACACCAACCAGCCAGAAAGCAGCGATGAAGGCGCTACGCGTCGCGCCAACTTCAGCCTTAGTGGGCCGCTGGCTGGCGATGCGCTGACCATGCGCCTCTACGGTAACCTGAATAAAACCGATGCCGACAGCTGGGATATTAACTCCTCGGCCGGAACGAAAAACGCGGCCGGGCATGAAGGGGTGCGCAACAAAGATATTAACGGCGTTGTTTCGTGGAAATTAAATCCGCAGCAAATTCTTGATTTCGAAGCCGGATATAGTCGTCAGGGGAATATTTATGCGGGCGATACGCAAAACAGTTCTTCTAGTGCCGTAACTGAAAGCTTGGCGAAATCCGGCGAAGAGACGAACCGCCTGTACCGGCAGAATTATGGCATTACGCATAATGGCATCTGGGACTGGGGACAAAGCCGTTTTGGTGTCTATTACGAGAAAACCAATAACACCCGCATGAATGAAGGATTATCCGGCGGCGGTGAAGGGCGTATTTTGGCGGATGAAAAGTTCACAACCAATCGCCTGAGCACCTTGCGAACCAGCGGCGAGCTTAATATTCCGCTGAATACGCTGGTCGATCAAACGCTGACCGTGGGGGCGGAGTGGAGCCGCGATGAACTCGACGATCCTTCCTCTACCAGCCTGACGGTGGATGACAGTGATATCGGCGGCATTTCTGGCTCGGCTGCGGATCGCAGCAGTAAAAACCATTCCCAAATCAGTGCGCTGTATATTGAAGATAATATTGAGCAGGTTCCCGGCACGAATATAATTCCCGGCTTGCGCTTTGATTATCTCAACGAGTCCGGCGGTAACTTCAGCCCCAGCCTTAACCTCTCGCAGGAATTGGGCGATTACTTCAAAGTCAAAGCGGGGATTGCCCGAACCTTCAAAGCACCAAACTTGTATCAATCCAGCGAAGGTTATCTGCTCTACTCGAAAGGCAACGGTTGTCCAAAAGATATTACATCGGGTGGTTGCTACCTGATCGGTAATAAAAATCTCGATCCGGAAATCAGTATCAATAAAGAAATTGGGCTGGAGTTCGCCTGGGAAGATTACCACGCCAGCGTGACCTACTTCCGCAATGACTACCAGAATAAGATCTTGGCCGGGGATAATGTTATCGGGCAAACCGCTTCAGGCACATATATCCTCCAGTGGCAGAATGGAGGAAAAGCGCTGGTGGACGGTATCGAAGCCAGCATGGCGTTCCCGCTGGTGAAAGATCGTCTGAACTGGAATACCAATGCCACCTGGATGATCACCTCGGAGCAAAAAGACACAGGTAACCCGCTGTCGGTCATCCCGAAATATACCATTAATAACTCGCTTGACTGGACCATCACCCAAGCGTTTTCCGCCAGCGTCAACTGGACGTTATACGGCAGACAAAAACCGCGTACCCATGCGGAAACTCGGAGTGAAGATACTGGCGGCCTGTCAGGTAAAGAGCTGGGAGCTTATTCGCTGGTGGGGACGAACTTCAATTACGATATTAATAAAAATCTTCGTCTTAACGTCGGTGTTAGCAATATCTTCGATAAACAGATTTACCGATCTTCCGAAGGGGCGAATACTTATAACGAGCCTGGCCGGGCTTATTATGCCGGTGTCACCGCATCATTCTGATCGTAGTGTTACAGGTGTACTGCCTGCGTAAAGGCGGGCAGTGTTTAGCGGCTTATCATCAACGTAAAGTGTTAATTCCTGTTCCCGTCATGATGCTCCCCTCCGGCGATATCAGTTTCAGATTAACGTTGTATTAATGGTACCGGGTAAGCCGTCAGGCATGGCCCGGTTTAAAAAGATACGCTGACAGTTCGGCTGCGGTGATATCAAACTCAAGCTTCTGTATTAATTCGGCCAGTTTTTTCTCTGCCGTATCGCGGTCGATCCGATCCAGCATAATCCGGATAACGGCGAGTTTAAGCTCCTCCGGAAGGAGTTCCGGATCAATAACAATATCACCGGAAATTTCTTCAGCCGGTTCACTGAAAAGGCAGCCGTAGTCGGTGTGTTCAGCATTCATGTCTGTCGTCTCCGTCACGGTAATTTTTATCGGGATTATTTTACCCAGTCTTCCAGCACCAGGCCCGGTACCCGCGCAAACTCTCTCACATTGTTCGTCACCAGGACGGCGCCCGCCGCGATGGCGTGGCCGGCAATGGCCGTGTCGTTCGGGCCGATCGGCGTCCCGGCGAGGCGCAGCGCCACCCGGATGTCCGTCGTGGCGTCCACCGCGGCCCGGTCCCAGGGCAGGATGGCATCGAGGCGCGCGCAGAACGCGTCGACCAGCTGAATATGGTGCGGCGAGGCCTTCGGGCCGGTGGCGCCGAAGCGCATCTCGGCATACGTCACGGCCGAGACCACGATGCGATCACCGCGCAGCCCCGCCTGCTCCAGGCGCTTCAGCACCGCTGCCGGCTGCTCGCGCATGATGAACGAGCAGATGTTAGTGTCGAGCATCCAGGTTTTCTTCATGGCTCAAAGCGTCCTTCATCGCTGACCACATCCTCACGCTCCACCATAAAGTCCGGATCGGCCCTGTCCAGCTGCGCGAACGAGCCCCAGGTCGGCCGGACGGGACGCAGAATGATGCTGTCCCCTTCCCGGACGATCTCCAGCTCGCTGACGCCGTCAAAATCCAGGTCCCGGGGCAGACGGATGGCGCGGTTATTGCCGTTTTTAAATATCGAAACTGTGCGCATGGATTTTCCTCCGGCTGATCATGCATGATGTGTGAGTGCATATGTGCAGTATATGCCTGCCGGACTGGTTTGTATAGGTGTCACATATGCATATGACTGGCATATGCGTATGTCTGCCCTGTGCAGATGCGCGGCATATGGATATGCTGCGCATATCCTGTTTTCTCATTTCTCCACCGCAGATCCGAAAAAAACCAAAGTCGGATCTTTGCCAGCGAGGTGTTCAAATGAGCTTTATGGATAACGGCCGGATTAGACTTTTTGTAGGACTTTTGTTTCTTAGAGACTGATTCACAGGCAACTATGAGTGAGGAGCGAACATAATAAGTATGTCGGAAGATCTCTAAAGGTGAATGATTCGTTTTGCCGGGATGCATACAACAGGTTTGTGTATACTTCTCCTATCAATACCTGACTCACCGATAAGGTTTAGCACCAACGTATGGGAAGTTTATCTAAAGCATTACTCATATCGCTTATATACACGGCGATAGTGATTATTCTTGATGCAGTTGCCATCTACTATTTCAAGCTGAGCGCCCCGATCATTGTCGTAGTGACGACGTTTTTGATGTTCTGCATATTAGCGTTTGAATACGTGGATGCGACAAAGCGCTCAGAACGGAACTTTGCTGAGCGCCGTAAGAATCAGGCGCAGGGGGCGGCATTTTCGATGATGTGGGATACCCTAGATTCAGACGCTAAACAACGTTTTTACCAAAAAGTCGATGAGGGGCGAGAATCCAGCGAGTTTAAGTCCAGATACCAGCTATTACAGAACGAAATTCGATATTGGGACAAAGAGATAGAACGGCTACGGTAATCATCGCCTCCCGGCAAAGGTGGTGACCGAGATCACGATACGGTGATCATTGTAACGAACGGTGCAATAGTGATCCACACCCAACGCCTGAAATCAGATCCAGGGGGTAATCTGCTCTCCTGATTCAGGAGAGTTTATGGTCACTTTTGAGACAGTTATGGAAATTAAAATCCTGCACAAGTAGGGAATGAGTAGCCGGGCGATTGCCAGAGAACTGGGGAGCTCCCGCAATACCGTTAAACGTTATTTGCAGGCAAAATCTGAGCCGCCAAAATATACGCCGCGACCTGCTGTTGCTTCACTCCTGGATGAATACCGGGATTATATTCGTCAACGCATCGCCGATGCTCATCCTTACAAAATCCCGGCAACGGTAATCGCTCGCGAGATCAGAGACCAGGGATATCGTGGCGGAATGACCATTCTCAGGGCATTCATTTGTTCTCTCTCGGTTCCTCAGGAGCAGGAGCCTGCCGTTCGGTTCGAAACTGAACCCGGACGACAGATGCAGGTTGACTGGGGCACTATGCGTAATGGTCGCTCACCGCTTCACGTGTTCGTTGCTGTTCTCGGATACAGCCGAATGCTGTACATCGAATTCACTGACAATATGCGTTATGACACGCTGGAGACCTGCCATCGTAATGCGTTCCGCTTCTTTGGTGGTGTGCCGCGCGAAGTGTTGTATGACAATATGAAAACTGTGGTTCTGCAATGTGACGCATATCAGACCGGTCAGCACCGGTTCCATCCTTCGCTGTGGCAATTCGGCAAGGAGATGGGCTTCTCTCCCCGACTGTGTCGCCCCTTCAGGGCACAGACTAAAGGTAAGGTGGAACGGATGGTGCAGTACACCCGTAACAGTTTTTACATCCCACTAATGACTCGCCTGCGCCCGATGGGGATCACTGTCGATGTTGAAACAGCCAACCGCCACGGTCTGCGCTGGCTGCACGATGTCGCTAACCAACGAAAGCATGAAACAATCCAGGCCCGTCCCTGCGATCGCTGGCTCGAAGAGCAGCAGTCCATGCTGGCACTGCCTCCGGAGAAAAAGAGTATGACGTGCATCTTGATGAAAATCTGGTGAACTTCGACAAACACCCCCTGCATCATCCACTTTCCATCTACGACTCATTCTGCAGAGGAGTGGCGTGATGATGGAACTGCAACATTAACGACTGATGGCGCTCGCCGGGCAGTTGCAACTGGAAAGCCTTATAAGCGCAGCGCCTGCGCTGTCACAACAGGCAGTAGACCAGGAATGGAGTTATATGGACTTCCTGGAGCATCTGCTTCATGAAGAAAAACTGGCACGTCATCAACGTAAACAGGCGATGTATACCCGAATGGCAGCCTTCCCGGGAAGAGTATGACTTCACATTCGCCACCGGAGCACCGCAGAAGCAACTCCAGTCGTTACGCTCACTCAGCTTCACAGAACGTAATGAAAATATCGTATTACTGGGGCCATCAGGTGTGGGGAAAACCCATCTGGCAATAGCGATGGGCTATGAAGCAGTCCGTGCAGGTATCAAAGTTCGCTTCACAACAGCAGCAGATCTGTTACTTCAGTTGTCTACGGCACAACGTCAGGGCCGTTATAAAACGACGCTTCAGCGTGGAGTAATGGCCCCCCGCCTTGAAATAGGCTATCTGCCGTTCAGTCAGGAAGAAGCAAAGCTGTTCTTCCAGGTCATCGCTAAACGTTACGAAAAGAGCGCAATGATCCTGACATCCAATCTGCC
>OGGM01000134.1_pt1 | contig 76346 bp, 98 predicted proteins | sample 1571251 | NCBI WGS metagenome assembly OGGM01 (sample SAMEA2582076, study PRJEB24529) | metagenome | biome: Human gut stool | place: China | collected 2011 | reverse complement strand
TAACGCCGAGAGTAGTTAGAGGAACGCCTCTTGCGAGGGTAGGAAGTCGCCGTGCAAATGAGAGCTAGGAAGTAATTCCTGGCTTTTTTATTTATCTCATGAATAATAGAATAGATATATGCATAGTAAAAAGTTCCTACCGGTTTTCGATAGGAACTTTTTTAATTGTCTGAAATTGTTTTAGACTTAATGAATCTAATAGGTAAAATATAACTTTTTTGTTTTAGATCTTCATCAGGATGAGCAATTCTACGTTCTAGAAGTTTAACCAATAAAGCAGCAATATCTTTAGTAGGTTGAACAACAGTTGATAATTCAGGATGATATTGTTGGATAAATTTAGTACCATCAAAACCAGTTATCTTTAATTGTTCAGGAATATTAATACCAAGTTCTTGTGCTGCTTGAATGACTAGCAATGCAGTAAGATCATCGGTACATACGATTCCATCTGCTTTGTGCTCAGAAAGTAGTTGCTTAATTGCCATAATTTTGAGCATAGGTGTTTCTGAAAAAGATACAGGATGAATATGTAAGGTTAAACCTAACTTTTTAATTGTATCACGATACCCTGAAAGTCGATGGTCAGTTGGATTACCTTTTTGAACTGGATTACCTACAAAATATATATGTCGACAACCAGCATCGTACAACTCTTGAGTAGCAATAACTCCACCTTTATAGTTATCCGAACTAACAATAGGAACATTTTCAGATAAACTTCTATCAAAAGAAACGATTGGCAAACCAAATTCTTGATACTCATCGATACCTAAATTATGAGCACCGGCAATAATTCCATCAACTTGATTGGCTAAGAGCATTCTTAAATAAGAACGTTCTTTTTCTTTATTATAAGCAGCATTACATAAGATAACTTTATAACCATCTTCAAAAAGTTTATTTTCTATTTCTTCGACCAATTCACCAAAAAATGGATTGGAAACACCAGGAAATATTAAACCAACTAGATTAGTCTTTTTACCGTGTAGCGAGCGGGCTAATGAGTTAGGTTGGTAATTTAACTCCTTCATTGCTTCATGTACTTTATTACGAGTTTTATCACTAATATAACCGTAATTATTAATAACACGTGAAACAGTTGTAGGAGAAACGCCAGCCTTTTTAGCAACATCGCTTAATTTAGCTCGCATATAACTTTCACTCCTTAACTAAATATTTTTCATATTCCAATAGGTACCAGTATATTGTAGCTTTTTATCACTAATAAATGCAATCTTATTATTACCATCAGGAGCAAAAAATCTTGAAGTTAAGGTATGTCTACCATTATTAACAAAGATTTCGCAAACAGAACCGTCAACGAATATATCTAAGCTAAGTTGTTTGTTAGCTGGCAAAGCAATAGTTCTAGTTGTACCGTAATCTTCTGCGAAAGGAATACCAGCCTTACTACGATCTACTGTAAGGAAAGCATCGTCAGCAGTAGAGAAATTAATTTCAATTCCTTGGGATAAATCTTTATTAGCTGCTAGGAATAATTTACCATTTTGACCAGCTGTAAGATCAAGTTTTAATTCATAATGTTTTGAAGCTGCAGAGTGGACAATTTGTTGGCCATCAAATACTTCTTCACTTCTAACAAGAGTTCCTTCTTCTCTAAGTGATGCCATAGCTGGAACAGGGCGTTGGTATAATTCACCATCAACTACAGATAATTCTTTAACCTGACTTAAGCAGTTAGCCCAGTTTTCACTATCAGTTGGATAAGAGATGTCAGGAAGTCCAATCCAAGAAATAGCATAAGCTTTACCATTAGGTGCATTGAATGCTTGTGTAGCATAAACATCAAAACCATCGTCAAGATTTAGAGGTGCTTTTTGATCAGTATTGAATTTAGCTTTGTCTAAACGAATATCTGAACCAACAATATACATATTAGGATAGATATTTTCATAATCAGCAACTTTCTTATCTAAACCTTGTGGGCAGAAAATAAGTACAGGTTGATCATCAACAAAGACTAAATTAGGGCATTCTACCATGTATCCCATTTCTTCTTCAGTAAAATCAAGATAACCTAGGTCTTGCCAGTTCTTTAAATCTTTTGAACGGAAGAGTGAAATTTTACCAGTCTTTGTTTCAGCATCTTGAGCACCTAAAATAACGAAGTATTCATCACGATGTTTTAGTAATTGTGGATCACGAAAATGTTCTGTTATATGATCTACAGGCTCAATCATAGGTTTATCAAGTTTAGTAATATTGTTGTCCTTGTCCATGATCGCACCAATTTGATAAGGGTAACGAACCCATTCTTTACTACGATGATTACCAGTATACATTAAGAATAATTTATCATCGATAACACGTGCTGAACCAGAGTAAGCACCATGACTATCGTATTTAGTATCAGCATTGATTGCTAATCCAAGGTTCTTCCAGTGAACTAAATCAGGAGAAGTTAAATGAACCCAAGATTTTAAACCATGAACTGCACCAAATGGATAAGATTGATAGAAAACATGGTACTCATCATTAAAGTAAGAAAAACCGTTAGGATCATTTAATAAGCCTGATTGAGGGCGAATATGATAAGACATTTGGTATTTTGAAGCTGTTGCTTGTGCCTGTAACTTCAATAAAGTTTCCGCATCCCATTCAGAATATTTTTTATAACGTGATTCACGTGTCCATTCCATAATAATTCCTCCTATTATTGTAAACGTATTCTTATCTGTTATTATATTTAATATTGAAAAAACTGTCAATCGTATAACATAACTACAAGCATTATTATAGCATGTAAAAAAGCGATTAAATAAGGAATAAATCACTGAAATTGTCATGAAATATTGGATTTTTATCTGAAATAGAGATTTTTGAGCATTTTTAAGCCAAAATTGCTAAACGATATTCATAAAATTTAATTAAGTAGAGAAAATATAGATTTCATCAGCGTTTTAAAGGGATTTTTAAAAGAAATAAAATATTTTTTGTGATAAACGATTGACATATAATAAAAATGCGTTATCATAAATAGTGTAATAATCATTAAGCGTTTTCAAGAAAGCGTAAATTTAGATGAGAAGGAAGTGTAGATCATGGATCACAAAAAAGTTGCTAAAAATGTAGTTGACGCTGTTGGTAGAGATAATTTAATCGCTGCCGCTCACTGTGCTACGAGATTACGTTTGGTACTTAAAGACGATAAGAAAGTAAACCAAGCTGCTCTCGATGCTGATCCAGATGTAAAAGGAACATTTAAAACAAATGGACAATATCAAGTTATCATTGGACCGGGCGATGTAAATAACGTCTATGATGAATTGATTAAAGATACAGGTTTAAAGGAATTATCTACAGATGATTTAAAGAAAGTTGCTGAACAAGGTCAAAAGTTTAACCCAGTAATGGCATTTATCAAGCTATTATCAGATATTTTTGTTCCAATTATCCCTGCCTTAGTTGCTGGTGGTTTGTTGATGGCTTTGAACAATTTCTTAACTCAACCTGGATTATTCGGACCTAAGTCAATTGTTTCAACATCTCCAGTTATTAAGGGCTTATCAGACATGATTCAATTAATGTCTGCTGCTCCATTTATCTTCATGCCAATTCTAGTTGCAATCTCAGCTTCTAAGCGTTTTGGTGCTAACCGTTTCTTAGGTGCTGCTATTGGTATGATTATGACTTCTCCAGATTTAGGTAAGACTGCTAAATACTGGGATATCTTCGGAATGCATGTTGCTCAAACAAACTACGCTTATCAGGTTATTCCTGTAATCGCTGCCGTATGGGTACTTGCCTTCTTGGAAAAGAGATTCCACAAGTGGTTACCAGCAGCTGTTGACTTCACATTCACACCATTACTTTCAGTTATGATTACAGGTTTCTTAACATTTACAGTAATTGGACCAGTTCTAAAGACTGTATCTGATATGTTAACAAACGGTATTGTATGGTTATACGACACAACAAGTTTTGTTGGTATGGGTATTTTTGGTTTAACATATTCTGCAATTGTTATGACAGGTTTGCATCAAAGTTTCCCTGCAATCGAAACACAATTAGTTACAGCATTTGCTAACGGACATGGTGCCGGTGACTTTATCTTCGTTGTTGCATCAATGGCTAACGTTGCTCAAGGTGCTGCAACATTTGCAATTTACTTCTTAACAAAAGATAAGAAGATGAAAGGTCTATCCTCATCTGCTGGTGTATCTGCTTTACTAGGAATTACTGAACCAGCTTTATTCGGGGTAAACTTGAAGTATAAATTCCCATTCTTCTGTGCTTTAATTGGTTCTGGTGTGGCAGCTTCATTTGCAGGCTTAATGCACATTATCGCAGCTTCAATGGGTGCTGCTGGATTTATCGGATTCCTATCCATTTATCCAAAATCAATTCCAATGTACGTTGTTGCTGAATTAATCAGTTTCGCTGTAGCATTCGCCTTGACATTTATCTACGGTAAAGGTCATATGAAAGAAGAACAAGTAGCTCCTGTTGTATCTGCATCTGAAGCTGCTGAAACAGAAGCAAAAGTTGAAGAACAAGTAGCTGCTGAAAGCAAATTAAACGATGAAGTTGTTGCAGCTCCAATTAGTGGTGAATCAAAGAAATTAACTGACGTAAACGATCCTGTTTTCTCTACTCTAGCAATGGGTAATGGTGCTGCAGTTGTTCCAACTGATGGTACAATCTACGCTCCAGTTGATGGTGAATTAACAGTTGCTTATGAAACTAAGCATGCTTATGGCTTGAAATCAGATAACGGCGCTGAAGTATTAATCCATGTCGGCATTGATACAGTTAACTTGAAAGGTCAACATTTCGAATCATTCGTAAAACAAGGCCAAAAAGTTAAGAAGGGCGACAAGTTAGGAACTGTTGATTTAGATGCAGTCAAAGCAGCTGGCTACGACACTACAGTAATGGTTGTTGTTACAAACACTATGAACTATGCTTCTGTTGATAGAATTGACAATACAAAAGTAAATCATGGTGACGATTTAGTAGCAGTAACTGCAAGATAAGAATATAGATTGTAAAAGTATCTGACTTAATTAGGGGTCGGATACTTTTTATTTTCCTTAAAATGTAAGCGATGTTGTATAATAATGCTAAGAGAAATTGTAAAGGTGGGATGTTAGTTGAATAAAGCAGCGATATTACATATACCAGCAAGTGAGATGGCTTATTATGAAAATAAGGATGAATTACACCTTCAATTACAATCAGCCCACAATGATTTAGCGGATGTAACGGTTTTGGTAGGTGAAGTTAGCGGGAATAATAATGATAGCTGGAGATATGAAAGCTTTTTTATGCAGAAAACTTTCGCAACTAGATATCATGATTATTGGGAAGTCACATTAAAATTAAACAAAAATGAAGCACAGTATGTATTTAAAATTACAGATACTTACGGTAATGTGGGACTTTATGACGCCCAACGTTTATGTGAAGCTACGGAAGAAAATGCCAATTCACCACATGGATTTATTATTGAAAATAGAGATATGCGACAAGTAACGCAAATTCCAGATTGGGTTACAAAGACAGTCTGGTATCAAATCCAAATTGATAGATTTGCTAACGGCAACGATAATCTAGCTAAGTTATCCGAGAATGAAGATAATACAACTCAAATTTTAGGTGGAGATCTAACTGGTATTTTAAGTAAACTAGATTATTTACAAAATTTAGGTATTAATGGTATTGTGCTATCTTCCATTTTTGAAGGCGATGGGCCATTTAAATTAACGACTAACGATTTTTATAGTATTGATAGTCAGTTTGGCAATAAAGATCTCTTTAAGATGTTAGTCAGCAACTTACATCGTCGCAATATGAAAGTAGTACTAAAAATGAATTTAGCTTATTTAAGCGATAATTCGAGACAATGGCGTGAAATTCTAGAAGAGGGACAACATGCGAAATATGTAGATTGGTTTAATATTAAGGGATTTCCACCTAAATATAGCCAAGATCCACATAATAAAAATATTGTCAGAGCTAGTTATAAATTTAGTGAGTTAAATCCACATTATCCAACATTGAATTTAAAAAATCCAGAAGTTCAAACATATCTAATTCAAGCAATAAAATATTGGGTAGAACATTTTGAAATTGATGGATTAATATTGGATCATGCTGATAAATTGAGTCGAGAATTTGTACATTTATTAAACCGAAATCTTAAGAAGATGAAACCTGATTTCTACCTAGTTGGAAAATCAGAAATGAGCAATACTAGTGTAGTTCAATTAGGAGATTTTGATGCGATGACAGATGATGCTTTAGGCAATTTATTATTGAATTTTGCTAGAGATAAGAAAATTGCCGCTAGTGAATTTAAGTATCAATTAAGTCGACAAATGTTAGCTCAAAATACCAAGTTAAGTCGAGTGACCTTAAGAATATTGGATGATCTAACATCTTCGAGAATTTTAACGCGCTGTCGCGAAAATAAAGCTTTGATGCGCTCCTTGTTAACCTTTATGTATTTATTAAAAGGTAGTCCAGCAATTACTTATGGAACAGAACTAGGTCTTTCAGGGCATGATTTTCCAAGTAATCTAGCAGGAATGGATTGGAACCAAGAAGATCAAGACGATAAGATGATGCGTTTTATCAAAGTGTTGAATAATTTTAGGTTGCAAAACTATAAAATTCTAAGTGAAGGCAGTTTTGAGTGGGGCCAGATTAGTGATAGTTATGATTATGTAAGTTTTATCAGAAGAAAAGATAAAAGAAGATTATTTGCTTTATTTAATTTTGGCTACAATGGGATAAAATTTGTCTTACCTAAACACGCTAAATTAATTTTAGGTCAAAATATTGTAGATGAAAAATCCGAAATAGGTCAGTATGGATTTGTAATATTAGAAGCATAGAGTAAAAGCATATTTGGAAATTACTTCTAAGTATGCTTTTTTAGTAATTTGAGAAATTATGATATATTAATTGTAATGTTATGATTTTTATTTTATAGAGAATAAGGGATTAATATGTACGGAAGAAGAAAAATGCGAACGAGGCAGGGCTTGTCTCGAATTCAAATTATTACTTTGAGTTTTCTACTAGCGATAATGATTGGTAGCTTGATTTTAATGTTGCCTATTATGAGTGCTAATGGAGAAAGTACGGCTTTTGTTGATGCATTATTTACTGCAACAACAAGTGTCTGTATTACTGGATTAGTAACAGTTACGACAGCAACTCATTGGTCGAGTCTTGGGCATATAGTAATTTTATTGCTAATTCAACTTGGAGGTTTAGGAACAATAACGCTGATGTCGTTAGCTTTTTTTGCGACTGGTAAGCGAATATCGTTACAAAATAGATTGTTAATGGCTGATGCTTTTAATCTAGATAATAATAAAGGAATTGTGAATTTTGTAATTCGAGTCATTAAAGAGTCATTGATGATAGAAGGATTAGGAGCAATAGCTTATTCTATATATTTCATACCACACTTTGGTTTTCTTACAGGAAGTTGGTATTCAATTTTTCATTCAGTGTCTGCCTTTTGTAATGCCGGAATTGACCTATTAGCAGATAATAGTTTAATTGCTTATGCAGGTAATTGGTGGCTGAATATCGTAACAATGTTACTTATTGTTTGTGGAGGTTTAGGTTTTACAGTATGGAATGAATTAATAAAAGGTTTTGTTAATCAGTACCGTTACTACAAAAATGGTAGGGGAAAAAGATTAAAGAATACATTATCACAACATACTAAGATGGTTTTAACAACAACGTTTGCCTTGATATTTGGTGGAGCAATTCTATATTACCTTTTTGAAAGAAGTAATCCTAACACATTAGGTAGTGTTAAAAATAGTCAGGCGATGTTAGAGGCACTATTCCAATCTGTAACTACTAGAACAGCTGGTTTTGTAACTATTCCTCAAGCAAACTTAACCATTCCATCAGTAATGTTGACAGTATTCTTAATGTTTATTGGTGGGTCTCCAACTGGTACAGCTGGTGGGATTAAGACAACTACATTAGCAGTAATATTAGCTGAAGTTAGAGCAACAATAAAGGGTGAGCCAGAAGCAATTTGTTTCAAACGCCAAGTGCCACGCCAAACAACTAGAAAAGCAATTGCGATTACACTAATTAGTGTTGCGGCGAGTGTTTTAGCGGTGTTACTAATGTACTTTATCCAACCTGGAGATATGACAGATAATGTCTTTGAAGTTTATAGTGCTTTGGGAACTGTAGGCATAAGTCGTGATTTAACCCCACATTTAACAACGGCAGCGAAATATTTAATCATAGTTTGTATGTATTTGGGTAGAGTAGGACCAATCTCTATTTTATTAGCATTAATGAGAAGAAAACATCATGCAAATCTTAAGTATGCCCCGGGAAATATTCGAGTAGGTTAAAAAGAAGGTAGGTAAAAGAATGGACAGATCATATGCAGTTTTCGGTTTAGGAGAATTTGGCCGAAGCGTTTCTTATGAATTAATGGAAATAGGAGCCGATGTGTTAGCAGTAGACAAGAATGAAAATAAGATCACAGCAATTGCTGATGATGTGACGATGGCTATTTCAATCGATGCATTAAATGAAATGGCATATGAGAAACTGGGGTTGAATAACATGGATGGTGTAGTTGTTTCAATGTCAGGTAATCTCAGTGCTTCAATCATGGCGATTATAGCGGCTAAAGATGCAGGAGTACCTTTAGTAATAGCTAAAGCATCAGATGATACTCAGAGGACGATTTTTAAAAAAGTTGGAGCTGATCGAGTAGTAATTCCTGAACGCGATGGTGCGGTGCGAACAGCTCATAATTTAGTTGCGAAAAATTTCCTAGATTACATAGAGCTTTCAGATAAAATTTCAATAATAGAAATAAATGTTAAAGATGAATGGTTACATAAACCATTGGCAGAATTAGATTTACGTTCAAAATATGGTCTCAATGTAATTGCGATTAGACGAAATAATAATTTGCAGACAGATATTGGCCCTAATTTGACTTTTGATAAGGGAGATACAATTCTGGTTGTAACAGATAAACACGATTTAGGATTATAAAAAAGTCTTAAGATGCACAATTTATAACTAAGTGTGTGTTAAAATAGCAGGTAAATTGAGCTAAGGATGGGATAGTGTGAAGACCATTTTTCGACTAATAGTAAGGCTAGGAATTATAGCGGTAATTCTAGTAGGAATACAAAAAGTCTTAACAACACCACGATATTTACAGGCGATAATGCCATATGTAAATCAAGTAGAAGAATTATTAGGAAAAAAGACCAATTATACACTTGAAAGTGGAGAACAGAAGAATAAAGTACAAACAGATAATGTTAAATATGACAATAACCGTTGGCCTAACAATACAGCCACAGTCTATATAGACATTGATGATAGTACTTTATACAATGCCTTTGTGTCAGCGATAAAGCAGTGGAATAATACTGGTGCATTTACATTTAAAATTGTGAATGATAAGAAAGACGCAGACATAGTAGGTAAGTTAATGGAAAATGATGATGGAACTGCAGGAACGACAGATACTACAACTGATGAACAAACTAAGCGAATTATTAAAGCTACAGTTTACTTAAATCGTTATTATCTAGAAAGTGCCACATATGGTTACAGTGAACAACGAATTGTTAATACTGCTGAACATGAATTGGGACATGCGATAGGACTAGATCATACGGATGAAGTATCAGTTATGCAGCCAGCAGGATCTTATTATACGATTCAGCCACGCGATGTAGATGTCGTTAAGAAACTGTATCAGGAAAATTAGAATTAAATTCAGGGGAGAAGATTGGGGTGGAAGATTATCTAATTACGATTGTAATACCAATGTATAATGTCGAGAATAGTATTGAAAGACTTATTATTAGTATTTCGAAAGCATTCAAAGATCAAGAAAGTGTAGTAGAAGTGTTAGCCATAGATGATGGATCTACTGATAAAACTGTGAAAATTTTTGAGAAGCTACAAAAAAGGAATCAGGCATTGGCATTAAAATTAATAAGAAACTCACATGGTGGAGTGAGTAAAGCTAGAAATACAGGGATTAAATATAGTACAGGAAAGTATGTAACTTTTGTTGATAGTGATGATGAGCTTGCTTTAGTAGATGTAGTTGATTTCAAAGAAAAGCTAATCCAAAACGCTGAGATAATAATTTTTGGTACGGATGGAAATGATGTTATAGATTTAAATAAGGATAATAACAGAGCTGAAGTTTTGGCAGAAATTGCGATGTTAGGTAAACATGTGATTAGCACTGGAATACAGGACAAAATATATTTACGATCGTTTCTGATTGAAAATAAGATAGCTTTTAATGATAAATTACGAGTAGGAGAAGATACATTATTTGTTTTTGATGCAGTATCATTGGCAAATAAAGTAGTAGAAACAAATAGTAAATTTTATGTAGTCCATGATTCTAGCTCAGTACATTTATTCAATGAATATAATGTAACTAATGAATTGCTTTTCCGTAAGTATTTGTTAGAAATATTATCCAGACTTGAGTCTAATTCAATAATCGAGAAAATTAAAATACGTTTTGGTATAACTGGGATAATTTTCTTAATTGAATGCTATTTTGCACCTTTAGTGAGAACTGGACGCTTGACTTATACAGAAGCTAAAGTAAAGTTAGAAGATATTGTACGTGAAGGACAGTATGAAGGTTTTGATAGTAATATTTTTGATAAAGCACTATCTAAGCGTGGGAAAATTTTCAGAAGATTAATTAATAAGGGAATGTTTAAAACGGTAATTTTCTTGTTAAATACTGAAGATAGGATAAAAGGAATTAATCGAATATAAAAGTAAAAATTGCTAGAGATCATTATTAAAACGATCTTTAGCAATCTTTTTATTATTGAGAAATTATTTAATTTTCTTTACAAAAATTGATATTCTTCTAGAGAATCAAACCAGTCATAACGTAGTAACTGTTTTAACTTCTTATTTACTGGAATCCAAATACCACTACGTAAAATATCAATCATAGTTTTTAAGAAGAGTTTATCTTTGATAGTACTTTTTGGTCTATCAACCGTAATAATCTCATTGTCTTCGGTTTTTAGAGTAATTGTTTTATTATTAACTTTTATAACTTGTGCAGGGACAATATCATTTTCATTAATTTTAACTTCTACATTTTTTTCATTCATTTTAATCAGCTCATTTCTAAAAGAAACACTTATCTGTATCAACGATTCTTATATTAACAGAGTGTTATAAAGTAAATGTAAACGATAACTAAAGATTTGTTAAAATAATTGACGATATTTTGAAATTTTAGTAGATAAATCTTATTTGGTATAATTAAGGTGTGAAATAGAAAGAGGTGGGATGATGAAAAGGAACATAGTACTTATTCTTTGTTGCATATTCCTCTCGCTAATAGGAATAAAGAATATTCAAGCTGATGTAAATTATGATGTAAAAGACTATACAGTTAATGTTGATGTTCAAAAAAATGGATCATTAATAATTAAAAGACATATTCGCTATGATTTTCCAGATGAAGCACATGGCGTATACTATCGTCAAAATTTGGAAAGTAATCAGCAAATAAGTCAAACTCAAGTATGGATTAATGGACAAGAAGCCCAACAAAACGATAGCGCAGGAAATAATACATACAAAATAACACACGATGATAAAGGATATTTATTTAAGGTCTATCATAATGCAGACAATCAAGAAGTGAATTTCACGTATCAATATGTATTAAATAATGCTGTTATTAACTGGAAAGACACAGCTGAATTGAATTTTAAAGTAATTGGTGATGGTTGGGAAACTGAGTTAAATAATATAAAGGTAACAATTAAATTACCAGGACAAAACGTTTCTGCTTTGCAAGCTTGGAGTCATGGACCATTAACAGGAACAACAAAAGTAGATAAAAAATCAGGGCAAGTAACACTTAATTTGGCAGAATTACCAGCTAAAAATTTTGTAGAAAGTCATATTTTATTTCCAGTAGCTCTTACTCCGGAGAATACTAATGTACGAAATGAAAAGCATAAGGCTGAGGTTCAGAAACAAGAAAAACAACTAGCCTTAGAAGCTAATCGAAAACGTAAAGCGCAGGAAAGAAAAGATAGACTTTGGGCTGGAGCGATGTTTGTAGTAATCTGTGTGGGATCATTTGGAAGTATCTTATATAATTTGATGCCACCAAAGGAGGAGACTTACCGTCCATTATCAATCAAGAATGCCCCTCATGTGTTCGAGCTACCAAATTATGAAGCTGCGGTAGCGCAAAGTTTATTTAGAGATACAGATCCTGATAATAAGGCGTTGAGTGCTTATTTGCTAGAGCTATCAGTAAAAAGAGTAATAAAAATTGAACCAATCCCAAATAAAAAGAAAGACTATCTTTTAACCTTACTGGATGAAACAGCATTATCCAATAATGAAATATTAAAATTGTTGTTTAACAAAATAGGTGATACCAAGCAGGTAAGTGTAAAACAAATAAAGAAATACGGTAAGAAAAAGCATGAACATATGAATGTTATAAATGCGTATAAGGCTTGGCAGAAATCAGTTAGAACTAAGGCTAGCAAACTAGGATGGGTTTCGGATAATGCAAAATCAGCTATGATTAGAAGAGCAATCATTTCTGGTATTTTGCTGTTAATATTAATTGTGGGACTCATTGTCACTGATAATTCAGCCGCTCTATGGGTCATGGGGGTAAGCTTAGTGTTACTAGTGGCCTCAATTCTATACTTTATAATGAAAGGTTCAATTTATACCAAAACAGGTGCAGCTGGAATGACAGAGCTGCGAGGTTTTTATCGTATGATGGACGATATTGGTAGATTTAATCTTAAAGAAGTTGGTGACATTGTTTTATGGGAAGGATTGTTACCATATGCAGTTGCTTTAGGATTATCTAAAAAAGTATCTAAAGCTTTAATTGATAACTTTACAAGTGAAGAACTGCAAAATAGTAATTTTATTTACTACTATCCATTCATCTATCATAATGGAATTGCTAATTTTAGTAATGATTTTAATAGTAGCTTTACCAGAGGAATGGGAAATTATTCCTCACCATCAGGCGGATCCGGTGGCTTTTCTGGTGGTAGTTCTGGTGGATTTGGTGGTGGCTCTGGTGGTGGAGCATTTTAGAATTAATCTCAGTAGGAAACTACTGGGATTATTTTTGTATTTATTGTTAACTTAAATATAAAAATAGGTTAACAATTATCGAGGTATAGGGTATAATATCTATATGTTTTGAATTAGAAAGTGAGGAAGAGAATTGAAAACAAAAAATGTAGCATTAATTGCGATGATGACAGCAATTATTATTGTATTAGGATTTGTACCACCAATTCCTTTGGGCTTTATTCCTGTTCCATTAGTTTTACAAAACATGGGAATAATGTTAGCTGGGGCTATTTTAGGCTCTAAGCGTGGATTTTTATCAGTTATTATTTTCTTACTACTCGTAGCAGTTGGATTACCATTAATGACAGGTGGTAGAGGTGGAGTTGCAGTCTTTGTTGGAGCAACCGCTGGCTATATCTATGCTTATCCATTTGCAGCAGCATTAATAGGCTACGGATTAAAGAAATTTTCGAATTCAAATTTCTGGTTAGAACTTTTAATTGTTTGGGTAGTAGGTGTCATTTTTATAGATGTTTTAGGAGCAGTAGGGTTAACAGCCATAGCTCATATGCCATTTATAAAAGCATTGATATCTAACTTAGTATTTATTCCTGGTGATACAATTAAAGCTTTGGTTGTAGTGCTAATTTATAGAAGATTGAAAAAAATGAATGTTATTGAGAGATAGAAAAAACTAGATTTTCAGATAAATTTTAAAATATCAATATTCAAAAAACGCTAGGAATTAAGTAATTTCTAACGTTTTTTTAAGTTTGAGACTTTTTCCAAGAATCCTTTTGTAAGTTAGACTTTGAATTAAAAATGTGGGACTATTATGTACAAAAAAGTATGAAAATTCAATCTGAAATAAACTTATTGTATAATGATACTATTATTTCGATGGATGTAAGTATAGAAAGGAAAAAATAGTGTTTAAGAAATTAAAAAAATTAGGAATAACTATCTTAACTTCTTTGATAATAGTAACAGGTGTAGGACAATTAAGTTTAATCAAGGCTGATCAAACTTTGCCACAACTAGATTTAGAGGCTAAATCTGCAATTGCGATAGATGCAAAAACGGGACAAATTATCTATGCCAAAGATGATAAACAAACATATCCAGTTGCTTCAATGTCCAAACTTTTGACAGCTTATATATTATTACAAGCAATTCATGAAGGAAAAATTACTTGGGAAACTAAAGTAACTCCTACTGTAACTGAAGTAGATATCAGTAATAATACAGAGTTAACAAATGTTCCTTTAAAAGAAGGGCATAGCTATACTATAAAACAGTTATACCAAGCGATGTTGGTAGGATCAGCGAATGCTGCAACAATGTTGATTGGTAATGCCATTTCAGGAACACAGACAAAATTTATAGATAAAATGAGAGAAACTGCTAAAAGTTTAGGAATTACAGATGCTAAGATCTACAGTGCGAATGGACTAACAGCTAAGTATTTGGGCGATGAAATTTATCCTAATACAGATGAAAATGCAGAGAACGAATTTTCAGTACGAGATATGGCTATTATTTCGCAAAAGTTGATTAAAGAGTATCCAGAGATTTTAGAAACGACTAAATTAACTAAGATCGATTTTAACGATAATGGAGAAATTACAACTGTTAATAATACAAATGAATTACTACAAGATGATTCACATTTAGAAGTTGATGGTCTTAAAACGGGAACATCAGATGCAGCAGGTTACTGTTTTGCATCAACAACTAACAAAGATGGTCATCGCATCATAACAGTAATTGCTGGAGCAAAAGATAATGATGCTAGATTTGATCAGACTAAGAATTTGTTAAATTATATCTACAATAATTATGATTACTTGGCTGTAAGTACAAATCAAGCGTTAAGACAGGATGTTAAAGTCAAGTATGGAAAACAAAGCAGTGTATCAGCAATAATCGGAAGTGATTTAAGTTTGTGGGTACCTAAGAATACTAGAGAAAAGGCGTTACAAATTAAATTAACATCAAAATCTTCCGCAATAGAAGCACCAATCAAGCAAGGTGAAACAGTGGGGGATTATCAAATAACAATTGCTGGTAACTTAGGGTTCATAGATGGATCAACTGATTTGAAAACAAAAGCATTGGCTGCTAATAGTGTAGAAGGAATTAATATCTTTATAAAATGGTGGCAAATGCTGAGCGATGCAATATAGGAAAAAAGACGAAGTTTATTACGTATGAGGACTAGTAAGAAATAGATTACTGCGAAATTAGTACTAAAGTATGCTATAATTGTCCTTGCAAAGAGAAAGTATAATACTAAGAGAAAAGACGAAGTTCAAATGAATTTCGTCTTTTTTCAGCATTTGTCATGAAATACTGAACTAATAATCTGATTATATTAGCATTTATAAAAAAATGATCAGTATTTAAAACTTAAAATGCAGATATATGCTGAATTTAAATTGTAATATGCTGATTAAATGCGTCTGAAATCAGTAAAATATGCTAGAATTAACTTGTGAGGTGATGAAAATGCTTTCTCAAGAGCAAAGATTAGAAGAAATTAAAGAGATGTTAGCAAAAAAACATAAATTAACAACACATGAATTAGCTGATCATTTTGGGATTGCATTTGATACGGCTAGAAGAGATGTATTGAGATTGACATCTACGGGACAAGCAGCTCGAATTCATGGTGGGTTGATGGAAATTAAATTTAATAATGTACCAGGATTTGTAACGCGTTCCCACATTCAGTCCCCAATTAAAGCTAAAATGGCTCGATTAGCTAGAGAAGAATTTAATCCAAGTGGCTTATATTTTGTAGGTGCCTCCACAACATTGATGCAGATGTGTGAGCAATTAGGGCAAATTAATACTACAATTATGACCAATTCAATTGATAATGCTGTAAGACTAATGTTAAATAAGTTGCCAGAAGTGGAATTATTAGGTGGAAAAATTGATAAGGGGAATCGTTATACATATTCAATGGAAACATTGTCCCAATTAGATAATATTACTTTTGATGCTGCATTTATCGGAACTTCTAAGATTCAACCAGATGGAGTTATGGTAGTGGATTCTTATGATGCAGCGATTGCTAAAAAAGTTGTTGAACGATCAAGAAAAGTTATTTTGATTGCTCAGAAGTATAAGTTTGTAACTAATAATTCCTCACCATATAAGTCCGCTAATTTAAAGGATATTGACGTATTAATTACAGATGTGCCATTAGAAGAAAAATATCGTAAGTATTTTAAACCAGATATAAAGATAAAGTACGTGAAAGAAGATGAGACAAAATGATAAAGCATATATTTACAGATATGGATAAAACATTGTTGAATGATAAGGGACAAATTAATCCTAAAACAGTAGAATATCTACAAAAGATAGATTTGCCATTAACTTTAGTGACTGCACGCGCTCCTAAAGAAATGCAGTTTGCGATTGATGATTTAAATTTAAAAGGTGAACAAATTGCTTTTAATGGTGGATTGATATTCTTCCCACATAAAGATGGAAATGAAGTAATTTCTTCCAATCCATTACAAGCAGAAGCTGCCAAGCGAGTAATTGAAGAAATTCAAGATAAATATGAAGGGGTATCAGTAAGTTGGTATACCAAGGACGAGTGGTATGCTCAACAAGAAGATGATGGTACAAGGTATGAAACAAGTATTACTAATATTAAGCCAACTTTGAAGAAGTACAGTGAAATCGACTATACCGAACCTATTTATAAAATTATGATTGTTGGAACAAATATGGAAAACTTCGATAAAGTTGTAGATATAATTAGAGAGATGAAATTAGATGGCGTTAGTGCAAATCATTCTAATTATAATTACTTTGAAATTACTAATGAAGTTGCGGTTAAGAGTTTTGGAATTGAGTACATTAGACAAAGAGATAACTTAAAGAAAGAAGAATTATTAGCATTTGGCGATGGAGAAAATGACATTAAGATGTTCGAAACAGTTGGTACTTCGGTAGCGATGGGAAATGCTAACGATAAAGTTAAATCAATTGCGACATATACCACTCTATCAAATGAAGAAGATGGAATTGTTCATGGTTTAGAAAATGTCGTTAAGCATTTACTATAAGATAAAACCCACGATAAATCTAAGTAGAAATTAGATCTGTCGTGGGTTATATTTATATGCTTAAACGATAAACATTGCAGGAATAAAAATTACCAAGTCATAGATAACATGACCGATAATTCCACCCCATAAACTGTTTGTTTTTCTCCAAGCGTAGTTAAATGGTAAACGAGTTAAACCAATTACTACGATACATTGGTATAAGTTTCCATGATAAATTTTCAAGTGCATTAAACCAAATAAAATGGCACTAATTAATCCAGCTATGATCCAGGCTTGCTTAGAAGACATCTTTTTAGCAAGTAAATGATATAGCGGAAATGCAACTGAAGCTGTGATTAATTCTTCGCCTATCAAAGAGATGGAAAGAAGAACTAAGTGTTGTATACGAGCAAGAATAGGTCCCGTATGAACAGCATTAGAATTTTCAACAAAACCAGTATGGAAAAGTAAATTTCCTAATGCCATAGTGGCAAATGAAGTAATAAAGGTTAAGATAATTGACCAAAAAATAATCTTCCAACTACCTTTTTCCATTTTGCCCATAGATACTTTTAAAGTTTCAAAGTTGAATTGAGTAACAATTGCTAGAGCCCCTCCAACAATGAACCAAATCCAAGTTAGAGGAAGAACTCCAGACAATGAACCATAAACTCCTAGAGCGATGAAAAGTACTGAAAGATACCAATAAGGTCTTAACGGCGTTTTTTCTAAATTATTTAGCATAGCATATAATTCCTTTCTATTTCCCTTTTTAAATAAAAACGTCCATGTAAATCTATCATGAGATAAACATGGACGTCAATTTATATGCTTGATTATTTTTCTTTTACAGATTGAATTAATTTTTGCATCGCAGCTTGAGTAGCCTCATTTTGAGCTTGTTGGATTAATTCTTTTTGTTGTTCAGCTGACATTTGTGGGTTGGCTTGCATTGCAGCAGCGACTTTAGCCTTAACTTCAGTTTCTACTTGAGACTTCAATGCAGCTTGATTCTTTTTAACCAACTTATCTAATTCCTTGGCTTGCTTAGCTGTTAATACATTCCAATCACGATTGATATTGAAAGTGTAGTAGCGATGCTTCAATTCATTATTATTGTGAAGAATGCCAAAGAAGAATTTAGATACACCATCTTTGTAAACATAGCGTTTTTCAGTAATTGTTACATTTGGCTTATCACTTGTAATAACGTACTTAGCACTAGAGTCTTTAGTTTTCATAGGCTTGATCTTTTGCTTGGAAGAAGTCTTGTAAAGATAAACTTTTTCAGAGCCATTTCCAAGTGGTTGATATAGAAGTACATTCATCTTATCTGAAGCTGAAACTAATTGGTAACGAGTAGTAGTAGTTTTCACTTTCATACCATAGTGGTAAGTATCATTAGCAACAATTGAGACACCACTCAAAGTAGCAATTATTAAGAAAAAGAAGGCAATGATTCCGTGATATTTATTAAATGGAATTACGGAACAAATAAAGAAGAATATTAAAGCAATAATTAGTAAAATAATACTCATTATTTTTTACCTCCTAACATAGCAGCTTCACGAGCACGATTTCCTTTCTTAAGGAAGAATGCTAGAGCTAAAGCAACGATTGCGAAGATTGCAGCTACCAAGAATGCGGCTGTATAACCACTTAAAACAGCGTCAATAGCCTTATCACGATAAGCTAAAGGTGTTGCGTGAAGTAAGGACTTAGCAGGCATATTATCCTTAGTAGTTGTACTTAATACAGATACTAAAATAGCAGTACCGATCGAACTAACAACTTGACGGAAAGTATTGTTTACAGCAGTACCGTCAGAAATTTGCTTGAAAGGTAAGACGTTCATACCAGAAGTTGTAACAGGCATCATAACCATTGCAATTCCGAACATACGCACAGCATAGAAAACAGTGATATATAAAATAGAAGTGTGACTAGTTAGGAAAAGGAATGGTAATGTTCCTAGAGACAACATTGTCAAACCAGTGATTGCCATATATCTAGCACCGTAGCGGTCAAATAAACGACCAGTAATTGGAGACATAATGGCCATTGCCATCGCACCTGGAAGTAAAATTAAACCAGAGTGGAAAGCTGATTCTCCGCGAATATTTTGAATGTATAATGGTAAAATCATTTCAATTCCCATCATCGCAAGGTTGGATACACTTGATAAGATGGCAGCAAGACTAAATTCTCCATATTTGAAAACAGAGATATCAAGGAATGGTACTTCCATCTTAAGCTGACGCCAACCAAATAAAATAACGAAGATAATACCAACAAAAATAAATGCTAGTACAAGTGGATCAGTCCAACCGTCGTTACCAGCTTTGGAGAATCCATAAAGCATAGAACCAAAACCGATAATGGATGTAATAGCAGAAATAACATCGATATCTTGATCACGGTTAGGGATAACATTCTTCATTAAGAAGATTGAAAGAATGATAACACCTAAAACAATTGGAAGCATCATACCAAATAAATCACGCCATGAGAAGTTATCAACGATCCATCCGGAAAGAGTAGGCCCAATCGCAGGAGCTACACCGATCGCAATCCCTACAGTACCCATTGCGGCACCACGTTTTTCAGGCGGGAAGATGGATAACATGATTGTTTGAAGAAGAGGCATAGATACCCCAACACCCAAACCTTGGATTAGACGTCCAGCTAACAATGTAGCAAAGTTAGGGGCGATAAATGATAATAAAGTACCAACAAAGAATGTTGACATAGCACCAATATACATTGTACGGGTATTAAATTTATTAATCATCCATGCAGAGATAGGAATCATAACCCCGTTAACTAACATAAAACCAGTTGTTAGCCATTCAACCGTTGCGGTGCTGATGTCAAATGACTTCATAATTGCTGGAAATGCAGTTGCGAGTAAAGTAGCATTTAAAATAGTACAAAAAGAACCAATCATTAAAACGAGAACTAATAAAGATCGGTTATATGGTTTTCCGTAAATATCAGTAGCTTGTGTTTCAGCCAATTTTTGTTTCCTCCTTAAATAATATATTTTCATAACTTACAATTTAACTTTGAAAATATTACACCCTAATTTTATATTTGTCAAGAAAGTTGACAAATAAGTTAAAAAAGTTACAATTAGTGTATGATATATGGACAAAGAAAGGAGCAATGACGTGTTTTTTCAAAATACAGATGGTAAAAGAGCGATGGATGATATTCAAATTGGAATCGGAGATATGAGTAAGTCCACCGGGGTTTCTTCGCGTCAATTAAGATATTGGGAAGAAAAAGGATATATTAAATCGATCAATGAAGGCGATGGAAACAAAAGAAAATATACAATTAATGAATATTATCATATTAGATTAATCAAACATTTCTTAGATGAAGGCTATACTTTGAATGCTTCAATTGAAAAAGCTGAGGAGCGTAGACAACAATTATTAGTTTTACGAAGATTTGGTGTTGAAATTATCAAAGACGTTGAGGTAACGGATAAAGATAAACATTATGGTAAAATTGATTTAGGAAAAGTATGTAATGATGAAAATAAACATGCTTATGGAATAGTAACTGAGGATGGCTGTTCAATAGAAATTGAAAAAGAAGGCGAAGAATAATGGATTTTAGTAAGGTTCATCACATTGCGATTATTGGAACAGATTTTGAAGAGATGAAAGAATTTTATGTAGATAAATTGGGTTTCACGTTGTTAGATAAACATGTTAGACCAGAAAAAAATGACATCTTATTCAATGTTGGATTTGGGGAAATGGTATTGGAAATCTTTATTAAAGAAGATGCCCCAGTTCGTCCAACCTATCCAGAAGCTAAAGGATTACGGCATCTAGCTTTTAGGGTTGATAGTGTAGAAGAAACTGTCAAAGAATTAACGGCCAAAGGGGTAGAATGTGAACCAATTCGTAATGATACCTTTAATGGTAAGGCGATGACATTTTTCTATGATCCAGCAGGAACACCATTGGAAATACACGAATAAAAAAAGTTAAATCTGATCATTTGATTTCAAGGATCAGACTTAACTTTTTTAAATTGTGCCGATGTAATGAAGAATAAAGAAGAGAATACCAGAGACAAGTAGCGATGGTAATAAATTTATAGTTTCAAACTTCTTAATTCCAAGAATACTAAGACCAGAGGCTAGAATTAAAACACCGCCAACAATTGACAATTCATGTAAAAAGTCAGGATTGACGTTACTTTGTAACAAGAAGGCTATTAGATAAAAGCTACCTTGCCAGAAGAATAAGACAAGTGCAGCCAACATAATGATTAATCCAAAAGTTGAAGCTAGAATGATAGAAGTAATACCATCAAGAATACCGTTTGTAAAAAGATAAGTATAATTGTGGTGTAAAGCAGCTTCAACAGGGCCTAAAATGGATAAAGTACCCATACAATATAGCAAGATAGCAGTTGACAATCCTTCAGATGATTTAGAATTACTGAATTTTTTAACGGAATTAGAAAAACGAGTAGCTAGATCAAATTTAACACCTAATACGCCACCAATTGCCAAACTCAAAATAAACAAGATAGGGAGTTTACTTTTAGGGAGATTTTGTAAGACAGCTTGCATTCCTAAGCAAGTAGCGGCTAGTCCCATCGCTTGCATCAGAATTTCTTGATATTTATCAGCAAAGCTTTTCTTGAAGTAATTTCCAAGTAAACTTCCAATTAGAATTGTACTGACGTTGAAGAATGTTCCAATCATAAAAAAATGCCTCCTTAATTTTAGTGTATAAGACTAAAATATCATAAAAAGTAAAAAAGAACGATATAGAGATAGGACCAATTTTCTAATTTATGCAATGTAAACGGTTATTTGTATAAATTAGAAAATTGGTCCTATCTTAAAAATAGCATTTTTAGTTATTTCGCCAATTCTTCTTGGATCTGATTTTGAATATTTGATAATTGTACTTCAACGTTACCATTTTCAAGGGCATTATTAATTAAATAATCAGCTGTCTGCATGACATTATTATAATTTTTGAATTCAGGATATTTTTGTGACTTTGCCATAATACTTGCGAATTTTTCTTCGGTTAAAGCATTGTCAGCATTATTTTCCTTCTGTAAATTCTCGGTAATATCTTTACTTTTCATAACACTTTTAAGAACCGAAGCTCCTTGAGAGTAGGTAAAGAGTTTCTGTTGAACATCGCCATTATTGGACAAAAATTTAACAAGTTTCCATGATAAAAGTGGATGTGTGCTTTGAGAAGACATTGCCACCATGGAAGTATTCACATAGGTTGAGTTAATATCTGGCGTAGCTCCAGGCATTCTAATGCACGTCCAAGAAAATGATGAATAGCGCGAAACGCGATAAGGGTATGATTCATAAGTGCGATATTGAGCTAGTGTCATAGGAAGAAAAGCAACTTTTCCCTTATCAAAGTCATCTGCGGTTACCTTATAATCTTTTTGTAAATTATATAATTTTTCCATCATGGTTAAAGCTTGGCGTACTTTATCTGAATTAAAATAGCTAGCTGTACCTTGACTATTGAATAATTTGGCATTATAGGCTTGGGCTGCATCTTTCCAAGAATAATCTGCATAGCCAAATTGATCCACTACACCATCATGATTAGTATCTTTTGTAACTTGACGACAAATTCGATAGAAGTCATTTAGTGTCCATCCTGATTTTGGAATAGTAATGTGTTCTTTTTTGAGTAAATCAGTATTAACGCACATCATCATCGGATTACTTTCAAGTGGGAGTGCGTATTGTTTACCTGCGGACATTCCAGCTTTTAAATTAGTAGGGTAATAGTCGTCGGTGTTTAATCCAGATAAATCCATGAAATAATTTAAATTTCGCATAGTTCCTAGAGAAGATAAAAAGCCAAATTGCTCAGAAGGAACGATAAAAACATCTGGTGCCTTATTATCAACAATTTTTTGTGACAACCATTCTAAGTAATCATTTTTATTAATCCCACTCTCGTACTTAACTTTAACATTAGGGTGTTCTTTTTCGAATTTTTTCACGATATAATCAATGAATTTGTATTCATTATCATTAGGAACGTCCCAACTACTATCACTGTAAATGCCGATAGTAATAACTTTTTGTTTCTTCTGATAAATAAAAATCCCACTTATTATGACTAGAATCATTAATAATACCGATAGAATAATATATCTTTTTTTCATGACATTTACCTACTTACGTGGAGCATTTTGAACAGCCCAAATTGCCAATTGAGTACGGTCGCGTAAATTTAACTTGGAGAGAATGTGTGATAAGTGATTACGGACAGTACCTTCAGATAAAAAGAGTTCTTGGGAGATTTCTTTATTAGATAAACCACGTCCAACTTGATAAATTACACGCCATTCAGCATCGGTAATTAAAGCAGCTCCTTCTTTATCCACATCAATTTCAAAATCACTTTGAGCCATTTTAGAAAACAATTTTACAACTTTAGCAGCAATATTAGGATTAATCATGGAGCCACCATTGTAAACTGTAGTGATAGCATCATGTAATTCAGTAGGGGAGACACCTTTTAAGATGTAGCCAGATGCCCCATATTTGAGTGCGCTAAAAATGAAATCATCATCATCAAAAGTTGTTAAAATAATGATTTTTATGTGAGGGTAAGACTGCTTAACTAATTTTGTGCTTACAGTTCCATCCATATTAGGCATGCGGATATCCATTAAAATTACATCTGGTTCTTGTTCTTCAATACTTTCTAGAACTTGTTTACCATCGCCAACCGTATCAATTACTTGAATATCTTGATAGGTATCTAAAACAATTTTCAGTGATTCCCTGATTAACTTTTGATCATCAGCTATTAGTACTTTTATCATAAATATATTTCCCTCCTAGTTTTTAATAATGAACTTTATTTTTGTAGTAAATCCGTGATCTCCTTGGTAGGTTACAGTGCCACCAATAATAGCAAGTCTTTCTTGCATCTGAGTTAGACCAAATCCAGGCTTGATAGTTGGACTACCTTTACCGTTATCGTGAATTTCAATATAGTAGTATTTATCATCTTTAGTCATTCTTATCCAAATCTTTTCAGCATGACCATGTCTAATAGAATTAGTAATGGATTCTTCAATAATTCTAAAGACGACATTCTCAGTAGTCTTTTCCAAATCAACGCCTTGCCATTGAAAATCCAGATCAATTGTTAAAGTTGGAATATTATCATAACGACTAATCATATCAACGATCGAATCGTATAAGGATAATTTTTCTAAAGCTCCGGGACGCATTTTATTTAATGACTTACGTACATCTACAATACCTTGACGTACTACCTCAGATAAATTCCTTAATTGCTCCTTGGCACTATCTTTATCCATATCAATTAGCACTAAGACAGCATCAATACCAGCTGAAATTCCGGTTAAAGCATGGCCTAGAGTGTCGTGTATTTCCCGGGAAATACGTTTACGTTCACGCAATTCGGCATTCTCTTCGGCAACACTAATATAGTGCTGAAGTTCGACATTAGCGTGATCAGCCATTCTAAGCTCTTCTTCGATATTGCGTTTCTCATTTGTTATATAAACGACATGTGTAAATAAGGCCAAAGTAAAAATAACGATACTAATAATAAAAAGAAATAGACGCATTAGAGATAACAGAGTTGCCACATGACTCGGTAAAAAGCTAATGTAAATTTCTAATGATGGTAAGGAAATTAAAGTTGCCAAAAAATTACTATTTGATACTAGTAAGCATACCGAAGCAACGATAATGAAAATCAGCCAATAAAATTTATTACTAATGGTGTGGAAATCATCAGTTGAAAAAAAGATATCAGCAAAGGCTAGGAAGACTAAACCACCATAAGTTGCCTTGGTTAGCCAAAAAATTAATACTATTAGTAATAATTCTAGCCAGAGTAATTTATTCGTCTTTTTATTGGTTGAGGTTCGGCGTAAATAGATGACAGTAACTAAGCATCCAAAAAGTACAAATACTACCCAAAAAAGTAATCTAAAATTACCAGGCATGACTTGTAATTGTTGTAAGAGGTATAAGCTAAGATTCTTTTTTGAAATGTAACTAGTAATTAGTAAATATAGGGATACGTTAAACATTACTGAAACAAAATTTATCATTACTAACAACCAATACACATAGGTCGCTTTGGTTAATCTATTCATCATTGCCACCCCGATACATCATAATCATTGATATTTTTCTTTGTCAGCAAGAAGACTGGTACAACAACATCTTTGGGAACTTTTTTTCCTTTGACGAGCTTATAGCAGACTTGGATCGATTTTTGGCCTAATTTAATAGGAGATTGGGCTACTGTTGCCTGTGCATTAGGATTACTTAGTAGTAGATGCTTCATATTAGTTGAGCCATCGATTCCATATACCATAATTTTATTGTGAAGATTTAGGGCGTCCATAGCGGCTAATGCCCCAACAGCACTTTGATCATCCATTGCCATAATAATATCAAATTTATCAGGATCAGTTTTTAGTAATTCTTGTACATTTTTTAAAGCCACATCAGTCTGACCTAGAGTTTCAAGGTTTTCTGTAATCTGATATTTAGGGTTATTTTTAATTTCGCTAACAAAGCCTCGATATCGTTCTTTCACAGACAAAGCATTCCAATGACGAAGAACTAAGATTTTAGCTTGAGGAGAACTTTTCATCATATATTTCGCATCTAATACGCCAGCTTTAAAATTATCAGAAACAACATTGGCATTAACAAAAGAAGAATTACTCAACTGACTGTCTACAACGACAATTTTTATACCTTTATCATGGGCAATTTTTAAAGCATGTTGGATTTGTTTGCTTTCACCATTCACAGGATTGATTAAAATAACATCTACTTTTTTGTCAATAAAGTCATAGATTTGTTGGCATTGTTTAGAAACGCTTAATCCTGGATCACGAGTGTATAAGATGTCACCATTTTGGCTAACTTGTTTTTTGACCTCTTCATTAATAGTTTTATAAAAGCTATTGTTGAGGGTCATGTAGGTTGAACCAATCTTTACTGGCTGTTTCACAAAAGGCATGTAAAACGAGCTAATCCAAACAACAAGTATGATACCTAATAAAAAAATAGCGATCGAGATTAAGCGAACGAAATCTTTCTTTTTTATGAACTTTGTTAATTTATACTTCACAATAATTCTCCTAAAAGCGTTTTATATCTTGATTATATCATTTTTAACATAGCTATGAATGTGATAAATGTCATAGGAGAGTACGTTAAATCATAAATTTTTGTGTCTTTTATCATATTTAAGAGAAATGATATTGTGATTGAGGTCACTTGTTGAGATTTTAGAAATCGTTTACACTTACGAAGTAATAATTATTTATCAGTATTACGCATAGAAATTATTATTTACATATTATTAGAACTGATAACATATCTGTAAGGAGGAGTACTTATGGTAGGAGTTATTCTTGCTAGTCATGGTGGTTTTGCAGATGGTATTCATCAATCTGCTGAAATGATCTTTGGACCTCAAGAAAATTTTAAGAGCTGTATCTTAAAACCTGATGAAGGCCCAGAAGACGTTAAAAAGAAGATGCAAGAAGCTGTTGCAAGTCTTGATAATCAAGATGAAGTTTTGTTTTTAGTAGATTTATGGGGTGGAACACCTTTTAACCAAGCTTCAAGTTTAGTTAAAGAACATGAAGATAAGTGGACAATTGTTGCGGGAATGAATCTTCCAATGGTAATTGAAGCATTAACACAACGTTTCTCAGTAGAATCTGCTAGAGAAATCGCTAGAGCAATTGTTCCAACTGGTAATGACGGTATTAAGACATTCCCAGAAGATGCAATGCCAGTTAAAAAAGAAGCTGATACTAAAGCAGTTAAGACAAGTGGCAAAAAGAAGACAATCCCTGAAGGTACTGTTTTAGGCGATGGACATATCAAATATGTTCTTGCTCGTGTAGATACACGTTTACTTCACGGACAAGTTGCTACAGGTTGGACACATACTACTCAACCAAATCGAATTATTGTTGTTTCAGATACAGTTTGTCATGACAAGTTGAGAACTAGCATGATTAAACAGGCTGCGCCTAATGGGGTTCGCGTAAGTGTAGCACCTATCAAGAATATGGCAAAGGCTAATAATGATCCTAGATTCGGTGATACTCGTGCGATGCTCTTGTTTGAATCAGTTGAAGATGCTTTAGCAGCTGTTAAGGCAGGGGTAGAAGTAAAAGAAATCAACCTTGGTTCTTCTGCTTATAAAGAAGGTAAAGTTAACGTAACAAAGGCTTTATCATTTGATCAAACAGATGTTGATTCAATTAAAGAATTACAAAGTATGGGTGTAAAATTTGATGTTCGTGGGGTTCCAGCTGATAGTCCTGCAAATATCGATGATTTAATTAAATTAGCTGAAAAGAAATTAGCTGAGAAAAATTAATTTTGGAGGTTTAATGAAATGAGTACGATTCAAATTATTTTAGTCGTTATCGTAGCTTTTATCGTAGGATGTAGTTCTGTTAACGACCAAATCGAAACTTATCAACCAGTTGTAGCTTGTTCTTTAATCGGACTTGTTACAGGTCAACTAGAACTTGGCGTTATGCTAGGTGGTAGTTTGCAATTAATCACAATGGGTTGGGCTAACGTTGGTGCTGCTATGGCTCCTGACGCAGCTTTGGCCGGTGTAGCTTCTGCAATTATTCTTATTGAAGGTAACCAAGGTGCACAAGGTATTGGACCTGCTATCGCTTTGGCTGTTCCTTTGGCTGTAGCTGGTTTAGGTTTGACTATGATTGTTAGAACAGCAACAGTATTTATCGCACACATTATGGATAAACGTGCTGAAAAAGCTGATATCAACGGTATTCAAGCATGGCACTTTATCGGTATGACTTTACAAGGTCTACGTGTTGCTATTCCTGCTTTACTTTTGATGTTAATCCCTGTAAGTCTTGTACGTCAAGGATTGGAAGCAATGCCAGAATGGTTAACAGCTGGTATGACAATCGGTGGTGGTATGGTTGTTGCCGTAGGTTATGCTATGGTTATCAATATGATGTCCAGTCGTGAAGTATGGCCATTCTTCTTCCTAGGTTTTGCTCTTGCTGCTATTAAGCAACTAACTTTGATCAGTTTAGGTATCATTGGTGTATGTTTAGCCATATTATTCCTTGCTCTTGAAGGTAGTGGTGGTAGCTCAAATGGTTCATCAAATGGCTCTGGCGATTCAGATGATCCACTTGGAGATATTTTGGAAGACATCTAACTTAGGAGGGGAAAAACAATGGAAGAAAAGAAAATTAAATTAACAAAAGCTGATCGTTTTAAAATGTTCTTGCGTTCTTACTTTCTATTAAGTTCCTTTAACTATGAACGTATGCAAAATGGTGGGGTTGCTTATACTTTGATCCCTGCAATTAAGAAACTTTATTCAAGCAAAGCTGATCGTGCAGCTGCTTTGAAACGTCACTTAGAATTCTTTAACACACATCCTTTTATGGCAAATCCTATTTTTGGTGTAACACTTGCCTTAGAAGAAGAACGTGCTAACGGCGCAAATGTTGATGATGCTGCTATCTCTGGTGTTAAAATTGGTATGATGGGACCTTTAGCTGGTGCCGGTGACCCACTATTTTGGTTCACATTACGTCCAATTATGTTATCATTAGGTGCAAGTCTTGCTGTTTCAGGTAACGTTGCTGGTCCATTTGTATTCTTTATCTTATGGAATATTATGGCTGCAGTTGTTAAGTGGTATACACAAGAATTTGGTTACCGTGCAGGTACAGCAATTACAGATGACTTGTCAGGTGGTTTATTACAAAAGGTAACTCGTGGTGCTTCCATGATGGGTATGTTCGTTATCGGTTCCTTGATCCAACGTTGGGTATCTATCACATTTACTCCAGTTGTTTCTACTGTTAAACAACAAAAAGGTGCTTACATTGACTGGGAAAAACTTCCAGCAGGCGCAAAAGGTTTGAAAGAAGCATTTACACAATATGCAGCTGGTCGTTCATTGAGTGAAACAAAAGTTACAACTTTACAAGATAACTTAGATCAATTAGTTCCAGGTTTGGCTGCTTTAGGTCTAACATTCTTATGTATGTATCTTTTGAAGCGTAAAGTTTCACCAATCGTTATCATTCTTGGAATCTTCGTATTAGCTATTGTATTCCACGTAATTGGTTTACTATAAAAAAGAAAGGTTGAGATTTAAATGGTTAAGTCACTAAACACAAAAATGGATATGTCTTGCAAAGGTACATGGTATCGTAATGGTCCTTTTTACGGGAATATCATGGTTGGTGACAATGCCTTTGAATTCTACAACGAAACAAAGTTACAAGATTATATCCAAATTCCATGGGATGAGATAACTTATGTAGTCGCAGATGTTTACTTCGGTGGAAAGTATATTCCACGTTTTGAAGTTCGCACAAAAAGTAATGGTACTTTTAGATTTTCAGCTAGAAATAGTCGTCAAACTTTGAGAGCAATCAAAGCTAGAATTCCACGTGAAAGTTTACGTAAAGCACCAAGTATGGGATTTATTCTCAAACACAGATTTAAGAATTTGGGTAAGATGATTTTGAAGAAAAAAGCTTAATAATGTGAGGATGGGAAAAAAATAATTCGACTCCAAAATTTTGAATTATTCGAAATTTGGAGTCGAATTTTTATATTTTTTATTTAGGACAGAGTTTTTTTATCCTCTTTTAATTTTTTATTAAGAAAATATTAAATGTACTTAAAACTCTAATTAATTATCTAACATACTGCCCCTCCACTAAAAAGTTAAGGTATAATTTTATGGTATATTTCAAAAATGGAGGAGAGTATATGAGAAAGGCTAATTTAGGTGACTCTACCATTATAATGTTCAAAGATATCTATAGATATGGGAAAAGAATGAGTAGACCTAACTATTGGTGGGGAATGTTGGGACTAACTATAATATTAGTTCTTGATTTTTTTGCATTGGCTGTTCTCCCAGACATTTGGTTTATAAATGTTATTATTTTGGGTGTGCTTTTAATTTTATTGCTTGCATATTTGTCAGCAACAGCGAGAAGACTTAGGGATGTTGGATATAGTGGATGGTTTACTTTCCTATCTTTTATTCCTTATTGCGTAGGGCTAGTAATACTTTTGTTTTTTACAATAAAACCTACTAAGAAAGAAAACAATAAGTATGCAAACGATGTGCAATCTAACTTTGGCAAGTTTCTTACACAATCGAACAAGCTGTTTGTTGGGTCTTTGTTAGCATTTGCTTTGTTATTTGGTATTATTGGTGCAACAGGTACTAATGATAACAATCAACAGAGTACCAACTCTTCTGCTGTAAATAAACATAGTGAAAAGATAGGTGTCAAAGGGTTCTACACAGTAAAAATAAAAGATATAAAAGCTAATGATGATAATAACTTCGTTGTACAAGGGACTACTAAAGCACCTGATAATTCTAAAATTATAGCAGTTATTGCAGATGGAGATATAAAAGAAACGAATAGCAGTATAAATGCTGCTAGTATGCCTAACGCTGAGACAAAAAAGTATTCCAGAGTAAAAAATGGAGAATTTAGTGCTGAACTTGAGAAAAGTCCTATAGGTGACAAAATTCGTGCAAATAAACAATATAAGTACTATATTGTTGCTACAAATAAGAATACTGATAGTAAACCTGGAATTTTCATGGATGATGATGTAGTTAAAAGCATGAAACATACCAAAATACATAAAATAAAAGTTACACAAGATATTTTAAATAACCCAGTATCAGCTAAGCCAAATATTAGTCCTGATCAAGCATTATATGGACTAAAAGGCTATAAAGTAAAATTTATAAATAATTATGATACATTTTCACAAAACATAACTAAATATTTCTACCAAAGAATTTCATTAACTGATGACGTAGTTGTTAATGTTGAAGATAGTGGTAATGATACTAGAATAATTACCGTTGCTGTTGATGGTGATACAAATAAACTTTTATTAGTTGGAGTACCAACTTCTGCAATGTCATTAACAACACTGGATAAACTATCTAACGGGTCTAAGTTATCTGTATCAAGTACAGGGCTTATTTTGGGCAAGCGTGAAATAGACCCTTACAGTGGACAACGTATTCCCGCAATTCAAGCAGAAGCAATAGATTTGCGAAATTAGAAAATTCAGACGAATTAAAGAAATAGAGCAATAAGGTGCTAGCTCAAAGTGGGTTAGCACCTTAATTAAAAATGGACTGATATGTATAGTGCATATCAGTCCATTTTGCTATATAAAAAGGCTTTATGGAATCGATCAATTCCATAAAGCCTTTTATTCTTAGATATCTAATTATTGAAGCACACGAACTGCGAAAGATGGTTGGAAGTATTGAGTGCTACCAACTTTTACACTTTCACCAGGTTCTGGAGCATGGATAAAGCTACCACCACCAGTTGCGATTGCAACGTGGTAGGAAGAACCTTTAGCACCCCAGAAGTATAGATCTCCTGGTTGAGCAGCAGATACAGGGATAACTGTACCAGCGTTTTCTTGAGCTGTTGTTACACGAGGTAAGTTAACACCATAGTGTGCATATACGTATTGTACTAAGCCAGAGCAGTCAAAACCAGATGGTGTAGATCCACCCCAAACGTAAGGAACACCAATGAATGATTGTGCGTAACTAATGATTGCACTAGCTGAAGCAGAACCAGTATTAGTTGTTGTAGTTACGTTAGAAGTATTAACTGTTGTAGCGTTGTTGTTTGTAGCTGCAGTATTAGTTGTAGTTGCTTGTTGAGTATTGTTTGTTTGAGCAACAGAACTGGAGCTAGCAGCAGAACTACTTGATGCTGCTGGAGTAGTTACAGTTTGTTGTTGACTGCTGCTTGTTTGGGCAACAGAATTATTTGCAACAGATTGTTGTGAACTACTTTGAGCAGCTGAACTAGTAGTTGCAGTATTATTTGTAGCAACACTATTAGAAGAACTTTCTTCTTGGCTAGGTGTCTTTGTAGGGTTAACAATTGTCAATGTTTGTCCTGGTAATAATGTGGCACCAAGATTATTATTTGAACGAAGAGAATCAATTGAAACTCCAAAACTTTGAGCAATAGAGTACAATGAATCACCAGCTTTAGCTGTGTATTGTACTTTTTGTGCATTGTCATCTTTTACTTCAGAACTACTTTGAGTAGTTACCTGTGAAGAACTTTGTTGAACTGCAGAACTAGAGCTAGCAGCAGGTTGTTGAGCAACAGAACTGCTTGAACTTGTAGCAGCAGCTTGTGAAGCAGCTGGAGTAGTTACAGAAGAACTAGTAGCTGTTGTTGCAGCAGAGCTATTTTGAGCTGTTGAAACAGCTTGTGAACTGCTGGAAGCAGAAGTAGCTTGTGCTTGACTGCTTTGATTATCAGTTGCTGGAGTAGTAACAGTTGCTTTATCTTGTACTTGTTGTTGAGTACTTGGTGTGCTTGTAGCAGCAGCTGAAGTTAACTTAATAACTTGTCCAGGATAGATAATGTCACTAGCATTCAAGTTGTTCAAAGATAACAACTCATCAAGAGAAATGTGATTATTTTGGGCAATTCTCCATAATGTATCACCACTCTTGATGGTATAAGTAGATTTATTATCATTTTTATTTACAGTTTGAGAGCCATCTTTTGAAGGAATTTGTAAAGTTTGACCTGTAATAATTAAATGATTGCTGTTAATACGGTTTAACTTTTCAATAGATTGAATAGAAACACCATACTTCTTGGATAAGGCCCAAACTGTTTCATTTTGCTTAACTTTATGTGTAGTAGTTGAATCGGCATTAGCGGCAGTACTTGATGCCAGAAGTACTCCTGCAGCACCGACTGTACCTACTAATAACTTCTGTGCTGTTTTTTTCAAGTAAGTCACTCCTTAATATAATCCCTGAAGATTATAGTAAATTATTTTAACATCTACATTGTACCCCTTTTTTATTGCAAGTAACTATATAAATATATTACATTTATGTAAAACCTCGTAATAATTGTGTGCTAAATAAAATAATAAGAATATAGCTAGATAGGACAATGAACCCCAATTCTAAATAACTCATTTTTGGAGTTTTAAATTACATAAATGTTACATAAAAGTTAAATTATGATAGTGAGGAGTTAAGTGTTACAAGAAGTAGCGAATATTATTAAGAAAATAATTGACAATTATTTGAAATTACGATAATTTTTAAAGTAGTAATATTAGATTATTATTAGAAATATTTTTATATTATATAATAATGAATATCATATTGTTACTGAATTTTTATTTTGGAAGGTGAAGGAAATGACGAAAGTATACAACTTTTCAGCTGGTCCAGCTGTGTTACCAAAAGAAGTTATAAAAAAGGCACAAGATGAACTAACTTCTTTTAAAGGTAGTCAAATGAGTGTAATGGAGATAAGTCATCGATCTTCACTTTACACGGAAATGTTTCAAAAAGCAGAAGAAGATTTGAGATATTTAATGGAAATTCCAGATGATTATGATATTTTATTTCAACAAGGTGGAGCAACTTTACAATTTACTGCAGTTCCGCTAAATTTAGCTAATAATTATCAAAGGATCGGATATATAGATACAGGACATTGGTCTCAAAGAGCGTATCAAGAAGCAGAATTGTTACATAAATTTGATGTAGATGTTGTCGCAAGTTCTAAAGATAGTAACTACACTGAGTTAGTACATCAAGTTGAGTTGAAGAACAAAAAGTATGATTATGTTCATTTAACTACTAATAACACAATTGAAGGAACAATGTATCGAGACTTACCTTCTGGACTTGCCGGACAAACTGTTGTAGCAGACATGTCGTCTAATATTTTAGGACAAAAATATAATGTAGATGATTTTGGATTAATTTATGCTGGTGCTCAAAAGAATATTGGTATTGCAGGACTAACGGTAGTGATTGTAAAACGTGATTTAATTGGGAAAGTAAACAATTTACCTTCAATGTTAGATTACAAGAAACAAGCTGATAAGCAATCAGCTTTGAATACACCACCAGTTTTTGCGATTTATATGGCGGGATTAGTATTTGAATGGTTAAAAGAACAGGGTGGAGTAGCAGCGATGCAATCTCTAAATGAAGAAAAATCACAATTACTATATGAATATTTAGATAATTCTACGTTATTTAGTTCTCCAGTTAAAAGAGAAGATCGTTCATTAACAAATATTCCTTTTGTGACTGGCAACAAGAAGTTAGATGAAAAATTTATAGCAGAAGCCACATCAGCAGGACTATTGAATTTAAAAGGCCACCGTTTAGTAGGTGGAATGAGAGCTAGTTTATACAATGCTTTTGAACTAGAAGGTGTAAAAGTATTAGTAGATTTTATGAAAGAATTCGAGTTAAAAAATAAAGGGGAATAATATAATTATGAAAGATATAAAAACTTATAACGTAATTGCGCAAGAAGGATTAGATGAATTACCAGCAGATATGTACACTGTGAATAAAAGTACTAAGCCTGATGCTTTGTTGATTAGAAGTCAAGATATGCATAAAACACCTTTTGGAACTAGCGTTTTAGCGATTGCTCGAGCTGGAGCAGGGGTAAATAATATTCCTTTAGAGAAAGCAACTTCACAGGGAACTGCGGTTTTCAATACTCCAGGTTCAAATGCAAATGCTGTTAAGGAACTTATTATAACAATGTTATTACTATCTGTTAGACCAGTTTTCGCATCTGTAAAATGGGCCCAAAAATTAGCTGGGGCAGATGTTTCTTTACAAACAGAAAAAGGTAAAAATCATTTTGCTGGAACTGAGTTATATGGAAAGAAAATAGGGATAATCGGTTTAGGTAATATTGGTTCACGTGTGGCTAAGGCATGTATGGATTTGGGGATGAAAGTAATTGGATATGACCCATATATTTCTGTTGAAAAAGCATGGCAACTTTCCAATGATATTCCTAGAGCTGAAAGTTTGGAAGAATTGCTAGAACAAAGTGATTTTATTACTATTCATATTCCTTACACTGATAAAAATAGAAATATCATTAGTGAAGATGAGATTAATATGATGAAAGATACGGCAGTATTACTTAATTATTCACGCTGGGGAATTGTGGATGAAGATGCAGTAATCAAGGCACTTAATGCTAAAAAATTGCGTTTATTTATCACAGACTTCAGTTCTGAGAAAATTTTAAATCACAAACAAATAATTGTAACTCCTCATTTAGGTGGAACAACAGAAGAAGCAGAAGTTAATGGAGCTAAGATGGCTGCTAATACTTTGAGAAAATATCTTGAAACTGGAGATATTGTTAATTCCGTTAACTTGCCAAATGTAGAGATGGCATTTGATGCTCCATTACGTTTAACTCTTATTCACCAAAATGTTCCTAATATGGTGGGTAGAATTACTACTATTTTGGCTAAAGAAGAAATAAACATTGATAACATGATTAACCGTTCACGTGGTAAAATTGCTTATACAATGATTGATGCTGCAGATATTTCAGAAGGAAAGCTCAAAGAATTAAAGAAAGAGTTACTAGAAATTCCTGAAGTTATCCGAGTTCGAGCATTGCATAATCCAAAATTTGTGAAATGAGATGATTAAAACGGCTGATGAATTTCAAAGGATTTTTGAAGAGATAAAGCTAGATCCTCAAAATCAAGAATACACTGAAATGGGGATTGAACCATTATATTATGCTAATCCTAAGGCTAAAATATTAATAGTAGGTCAAGCACCTGGACAAAAAGCTCAAGATACGCATATGGTCTGGAATGATTTGAGTGGAGATAGGTTGAGGACATGGTTAGATGTGTCTCGCGATGAGTTTTATAATTCAGATTTATTTGCGATTATGCCAATGGATTTTTATTTTCCAGGAAAAGGTAAGGGTGGGGATCTCCCACCACGAAAGAATTTTGCAGCAAAGTGGCATCCAAAGTTAAGAAAGTTAATGCCCAATATAGAACTAACTATTTTGGTAGGTAGCTATGCTGTTAAGAAATATTTGAATCTAAAAAGTAGTGCTAAATTAACTGATATTGTAAAAGATTATCAAACATATCTGCCAGAGTATTTTCCTTTGGTACATCCTTCACCTAGGAATTTAATTTGGTTAAAGAAAAATCCATGGTTTGAGGAACAAGTAGTAAAAGACTTACAGAAATTAGTATCTGAAATTAAGAATAAATAATAGTCTGGCAAAAATGTCAGGCTATTTTTTTGGTCAAATTTGGTGTTATACTTAGATTGAAAGAGTTTGATAGAAGGTTGGAAGGAAGTAATACTATGCTAAAAAATCTAAATTTAACTTTTGGACCTGAAAAACAACTACAAGAAATTATTGAAAACAATAAAGATCGTCAAATGGTACTATTAGAATCTGTAACTGATTCAGAAAAGTTTGCACTATTAGATATTTCAAATGAAGAAAGTATTTTTCATAGTCAATTAGATTATCGAATCTATCACACAATTAATCTTAAAGAATGGAATGGCTTTTTCGAATTTAGGTATGTAACTTTAGATACAGAACAACAAAAGATTTTCAATGCTCACTTAGGTAAATGGGATGATCCATTCAATCGTCCAGTTGGCTTGAAATCTACACTTGTTGGTCATGATGAGAGAAAAGACTATGAATTCTTGATGATTAATATCTGGGAAGATCAAGAAGATTATGTCGAATGGGAAAATGAAAGTGACAATGAGTTCAGAGAATTCGGCCATGGCGGAAATGCCCAAGCATTAGTTGCACAATATAAATTGGTAAAAAATAAAGAATAGTTTAAAAGGTGTGTGGATCTGATCTGCATGCCTTTTTATTTTGGACAAAAAAGACGATAGCCATTTCAATGATGTTCTCTAAACTTTTTTAAAAAGCCTAAAAAATATTAGGCTTAAATGTTCCAGTTTATTTCTACTTTATCGTTAAATACCTTGATACCACTAATTAATTTTCTAACAATGACTTTTTGTTTTTCATAATCTAACTTATCAATGTTTTTGGCTTCTTTAGCATTCTTGATAAAATCTTCAATCTTTTCTTTATTTTTGTTATCAATTAAGCTATTTAATCTCTTCTGCAAATTTTCCTTTTGTTTACTCAATTCATCGTTCTTTTTGTTCAATTCATCAACGTTGATGTTATCCAACAGATATAAATCAACCATTTTATCTTGTTTCTTATCTATTTGTTGAAGTTCTGCTTTGATAGCTTTAATTTCCTTAGAAACATCTTTATTTCCTTGATTATTGATAATTTTATCCATATTTAAAGGTAGTTTCTTGATTTCGCTTATAACAACACTTTCAATTTCATTTTTTTTGATGAATTTAAAACCACAATCAAAATCATGTCGTTTGTTAGTTGAGCGTTTGCGTGGTCTTGAGCTAGGACAATTATATCTATGTAAGTGTGTTCCGTCCTTTAAATTACTTGTAGCAATCTGTAAAACAGAATTACAGTATCCACATCTCATTAAACCAGATAGCATGTATTTAGTTCTGAATGGACGTGGATTATGTAATTCAGCTTGAGTAATCTTTCTTTTTTTAAGCTCAGCTTGTGTCTTTTTATAATCACTTATTGAAATGATAGGTTTATGCAAACCTGGGTAAATCTCATTTTTGTATTTGATGTATCCAGCGTAAACAATGTTATCTAACACTTGTCTAACTGTACGATAAGACCAGTTATTTTCTTTTCCAATGTGTCCTTCTTTATTTAGATTTTGAGTAAGTTTAATAATGCTGACTCCTGCCAAATAGTCTTTGAAGATACGTTTGACAATCTCAGCCCTAAAAGGGTCAATTTCATAAACTTCTTTATGAATCGTGTAACCAAAAGGACAATTAGACCAACCCATAGCCTTTCCAGCCTTAGCACGTCCAACACGTCCCAGTGTCATACGCTCAGTTATCTGTTCACGTTCTAGTTGTGCAAATACAGACAGAATACCTATCATAGCTTTACCAAATGCAGTAGATGTATCAAAGTTTTCTGACAGGCTGATGAAACCAACACCATTTTTATTAAACACATCTTCAATTAAGTATAGTGTATCCCTTTGCGAACGTGACAAGCGGTCAAGCTTGTAGACCAAAACAGCGTCAAACATGCTATTTTTGCAATCTGAGATAAGTTGTTGAAGACTAGGCCTGTTTGTATTAGATCCAGAAAAACCAGGGTCTGTATACACTCTAGCTACTTTCCAATCTTTAATATCACAATACTTCTTGAGTTTGTCTTGTTGTTCAGATATAGAGTATCCTTCTTCTGCTTGTTCCATAGTAGATACTCTAGTATAGATTGCTATTTTCATAATAAAATTGCTCCTTAAATTAAAACCCGTCGAAATCGACAGGCTTAGATTGTTTCTTATTTTTTAAGATGCTGAATTGCATAATTAGCTTCATCTGGTGTAAATTGTTCGCCGTAGTCTGAAGTTAATTGGTCGTAGATTGCATCTGGTGACATATTTTGTTCTTCTTGGTATTCCTTAGCTTTATGCAATGCATTTTTATTCCAATTAGCTTTAATGTTAGCTATAGCATAATTAGCAGCGTCAGAAGAAAACTTTTCTCCATAGTCAGAAGTAAGCTGATTATAAACAGCCTTTTTAGACATGTACATACTATCAGCATATTCTTGACCTTTAATCAAAGCAGAAATATATTCTCTTGGAATTTTCTTAGAACTATTTTCAGATGATTTAGTAGACGATTGCTTAGCTTTGATAGAACTAGCTTTTTTCTCTGATAAACTTGAAGATTTTGCATCTTCTTCGATAGAAATGCTTTCTTTACGCTCAGATTCTTTAATTGAAGAACTTTCTGCTTTGCTGCTTTCGATTGCTTCTTGATGTCTAGCTTCTGGAGTATCTCCTAACGCTCCAAAACTACTTAAAGCAAATATAATAGCTAATGCATACCAACGCTTCTTTCCAGAATTATTTTTATTCCATCTAAAGATGAAATAAGCTATAGCTAACATAAGTAAAAACATAAATATTCTAACTGGTAAAATCATAATGATAACTCCTTTATTTTTATGTATTGTTTTTAAATACTCACAAATCTAGCTAGTTCTTCTGGCAGACCATACGATCTAACGAAATCATACTTATTAAATGACTCATTTATTTCAAAACCACTCAATAGCAAATAGAAAGCAAATCTATTAGCTTCTGCTTCAATCTTAGGCACATCATAGCCAGAAGTAAAAGACCTATAGAATGTAGTAGAACAACTAGCGTGTTCTATAACATGTCCTAGTTCGTGACCCAGAACAAATTTTCTTGTATACTCAGACAAGTTGTCTAAGATACCTATTGTTGTTTCTTTATCGCTAGTAACTTTCATAGCTAAAGTGCTAGGCGGTAGTAAGTCTGTATTACAGATAGCTACACCCATGCATTTTAAAATCTGTTCTGGGTCACAAGTTCCATAAAGTTCAACTAATGAATTGACGTCACTCTTTAATGTCACATAATCACCGCCTAATTCATATCTTTCTTTTTCTTAGCTTTCTTTCTATTAATAGTCATTAATAAATTTAGAGCTGATAAAGTAGCTTCTTTATCTTCGTCACTCATGGGTTCTCCATAAAAGTTTATAGAGCCTTCGTCATTCAATCCTTTCATCATTTTTTCAGCTTCAATACCTATATCTATCTTTTCTTGTGGCGATAAGTCGTACTTATCGTCAGACCTACCAAGCAAGTAATCAGTAGACACTCTAAAATAGTCAGCTATCTTCGATAGTTTATCAGCAGAAGGAGCTTGCGTTTTTAGAGAATATAGGTAGTTTTTGCTAAAACCAAGTTCTAAGGATAATTCTTTTAGAGTAATATCTCTTTTCTTTGCAAGCTCCTGGATACGTTCAAGTATTGTCATAACAGCAATATCGTCCTTTCCAAAAAGCTAGACAAGAAAAAAGTATAAAATAATTGGATAATTTTATTGACTATCACATTATTGTGGGATATACTATTTCTTGTAAGTTAAGTTGTCAGCTAATAAGCAACAGTATGAACATAATTATTTCCGCCAAGATTGATTATGAGTCTTATTTGTTGTGCTTATTAACTACGCTTTAATAGTACATTATTGTGGGCTAGTAGTCAATATTTTTTCATAAAAATGTTCTATTTAAAGCTTACTTCAAAACTTACTTAGTAGGGTGGGTGGGTAGGAATTAAGAAAGGAGTGATTAAAGTGCCAGAAACAAAGCCAGGTAGAGAAAAGATTATGGAGTACCTTGAAGAAAATGACATTTCAGTTACTTCATTAGCCGTTACATACGGTATCAAGAAACAAGATATGTCCGACTTTTTAACTGGGCGAAAGATAACACCTAGAGGAAATCGAGTCATTTTAAAAATCATTTCAGATTTAAGAATTAAATAGGAGGAATTGAAATGAAAGATTTAGTAATTATGCACGATCAACAAGCAGTAACAACAAGCTTAGTTTTGGCAGAAGCATTTGAAAAACAACATAAGCATGTTATTGAAGCAATTGAAAAGAAAATTAGTACAGCCGAAAATTCGGCTCTACTCAAAAACATGTTTATCGAAGATAGTTACATAGCTTCAAATGGTAAGCAAAACAAGATGTACTATCTCAATCGTGATGGATTTACATTCATAGCGATGGGATTTACAGGAAAGAAAGCAGATGAATTTAAGCTTAAATACATTGACGCTTTCAATAAGATGGAAAATCAGATCAAAGAAAAGACACAATTCAGATTACCAAAGAATCTAACTGAGATGTCAACAATGTTTTTCGATGTTATGAAAGATCAAGACAAGAAGATTGAAGAACAAAGTGAAAAAGTTAATTTCTTAATGAATTTATCTGGTTTAACTAGTCCTAGAAATAAGGAATTAACAAAAGCTAGAAATAAGAAAATCATTCAAGTTTGTGGCGGTAGCGAAAGTAATTCATATCAAGACAAGAGTTTACGCTCAAAACTCTACAACGAATTGTTTAAATCTTATCGACATCGTTTTGATGTGAATCAATATGTTGATACTCCAATGAAGAGATTTGACGAAGCTAAAGAATACATCAACAACTGGTATCCACCTTTTGAATTAAAAGATGAGATCGAAAAGGCAAATGCTCAAGGAAATCTATTTTAGGAGGAATAAAAAATGAATTTTGAAAGTGTAAGAGAAGCATTAAGTTATGCATTGTTGCTTAGTGATGAAAAAACAAAGCTAAGAAATAGCGATGGAAGTGATGCAACAATCGAAGATTATAAAGAGCTATATAGAGAAGCTTTATATTCTGCTTGCGATTATCTAGGAATGGAAGATTTATATCTAGATTAAGGAGAGTGATTAGATGCAACCTATCTTAGCGGTTTTAGTCGCTTGCCTAGTTTACATCGTTGTATTTGTCGGTGTGAGTTGGGCTAAAGATAAATTCAATGATTGGAGTGATAAAGATGACTGAAGCTAGAGAGTTCAAAGTAATCAATTATGACAAGAACGGCAACATTATTGAAGATTTGTCCAAAGTCAAAATTGATAAAGACATTGAATTAGCAATAAGGAGGGCTATCTGGAACGATGAACAGTAATGTTTGGTGTGTATACGGAATTTTATTGTTAATAGCTTATGCGGGTTGTGTGGACTTGTACAGGCTATGGAAACGAAGAAAGGATAGATAGTAATGGACGCTGGAAAAGGTTTTGTAAATTTAAGCGTGATGGTTGGAATATTCTTCAGTGGTCTTAGTTTTGGTTTAGGTCACTTGTATATAGGCTTTGGCTTTGCCGTTTGGGTTGCTTTAGCAATAGCAGTTTTATTCTCAATGAAGGAGGAGTAGAAAATGATGAGTTTATCAATTTTGATTGTAGGTATTCTAATAGGTCTCATGTTAGCTCCAATGGTTGAAGCCCTTGAAAAAGGAACATTCTTCGATTGGGGCGACGAGAATGAACATGAAAGGAAGTGATTAAATTGGTGGATATAAAAAAGTCAGTGATTGCAGTCACTGACTCAAACAAACATCGAAATGTTCTACCCAGCTTTCATTGTACTCTAAAAACGATGAAAGTGATAGATGATTTTGATAAAAAATACCAATTCATCAAAGGGTTTTACTTTTTGAATAAAGACGATTTACCAGAGTCTGACAGAACGAAAGTAAAAGTAATGATGGACTTAGCAAAAATGCAAATGGAACAACACAAGGAGAATAACAATGGCTGAATTAGATGAATTAGAACAAGCAGAAGTTACAGAAGATAGATTTATCGTAGATACTCCAGAGAAAGCAGATTGGGCTTTATACAAGCTAAGAGAAACAAATGAAACAATAAATCAAAATAAAAAGTTAGCAGATAAAAATCACGAACGTATTGATGAGTGGCTAGAACGTGAGAACTCTAAAGCTAACGAATCCAAAGAATATTTTGAAGGATTATTGCAAGAATACTTTACAAATGAAAGAACTAAGAATCCTAAGTTCAAATTCAGTAGCCCTAATGGAAAATTATCTTCAAGAAAGCAACAACCTAAATGGATTTACGAAGAAAGTAAATTAGTTGATGTGCTAAAAGATACTGAATTTGTGACAAGCGTTCCTAAATTAGAAAAGGGACTATTTAAAAAATCAGCAAAGAAAGGCTTAGATGGTCTATCAGTTGTTGGAAATAAGGTTGTAAATACTAACACTGGAGAAGTTATTGACGGTGTTCAAATTCAAGAGCAACCAGACAAGATTGTAATCAGTACGGAGGAATAATTTATGACTTATAAAAATGAAGAACTTATGAAACTAGCTGAGAAAGTTAGTCAAGATAGCGTATGGATGTGGAGCAAGGAAAAACCAAAGGAGTGATAAGAATTGCAGATATATTTTGATGGAAAAATACCAGAACAACCACATCAATATTTTGTGTATGGTGCTGGTGGCACAGGGAAAACAAGCCTTTTAAATTTATTCAAAGGGAAAAAATTTCTATTTTCATTCGATATGTCAACTAATGTTGTCCGTGGACGTGAAGATACTGATGTGGCAGTACTTGAAGAATCTGACGCTCCACAAGTTCAACAGCTAGTACTTCAAACAATTATACAAGCAGTTGAGAGCAAGAAATATAAAGTCATTTGCTTGGATAATATGTCAGCATTGCAGAATTTAGTGCTAGAAAATATTGACGGTAAATCTAAAGATGGACGTCAAAACTATCAAAAACTACAACTATGGTTTAGACAACTTGGAATGTATCTGAGAAATAGTGAAATAACTATTCTAGCTACTGCTCATGAAATAGATAACAAGGAAAACTTGAGTAATGGCAGATACAACGCTGATATGAATGATAAGACATTTAACGCTTTTACATCAATGTTTGATTTTGTCGGAAGAATTTACAAAAAAGACGGCAAGCGTTGGATAGATTGCGATCCAGAAACTGGTAATCAAGGCAAAAATAGAATCGATGATAGAACCTTGATACACGCAGAAGATTTATTAAAGAAAGAAACAGAGGTAGAAAAACATGGTTAATTTTACAGTAGATTATAACAACACATTCGGTAAAGCAGTAGAAGAAGCAGGTAGCTATAACGTGAAGATTATGGATAGCTCCACTGCTAAGCAAACCAAAAAAGGCAAGGAAATGGCAGTCTTAAATTATGAAGTGTTAGATGGTAAGTATGCTGGAGCTGCTATCAGATATCACAATATCGTGTGGGACGATAGCACAGAAGAAGCTTTAAGTTTATCTATTAAGAGACTTAACACATTGATGAAAGCTATTGGTGCAGAAGATGGAAAGCAAGTCAATGCAACAATGGAAGCTATTGTTAAGCAATTACATGGCAAGAAACTCAACATTACAGTTGATTGGGAACAAAGTGACTACAACGGCAAGTGGAACTTAGATGTTAAGTCCCAACAAGAATTAAAAGAAAAGAGTGAACCCAATGGAGTGTTTAGACCAAGCAATGGGACTAAAAAAGCAGCTGAAACAAGCACAAATCCATTTGGAAACACTACTCAAAGCAAACAAACAACTTCAAATCCGTTTGAACAAACTACATTGGAAAATACTGATCCATTCGCAAAATCAAAAGACATCAACATTCCAGACGAAGACTTACCATTTTAGAGGTGTAGATGATGGAAAGGTCTAGAGCATATAGATTTTTTCACGATAAAGAAGAATGGATAGCAGTGAAACCAGTAGAGCCGTTGAATCTGGATCACATTGAAACAGTTAGCGGTTCTAAAGATGAGTTTTACATTGACTGGGAACTGGCTGATAGACGAAAGATGAGAGTTAGACAACGCAGGCTATTCTTTGCACTGATTAACGATATAGTACAGTGGTCTGTTATGCCACAAGAGTACGTAAAGGATATGTTCTATCTTCAATATTCTGCATATACAGGCAAAGAGATCAGTCTAGCAGATAATTCTAAGACAAGTGTAAGTGATGTGAACGTGTTAATCGACTTGGTAATTGATTTCATGTTTGAGTGGAACGTTCCTTTTAAAGAAGGCTACAAACAATTGCCACGAGAAGAACAGTACTTTATTTACCAGTGTTGTAGACATAGACGTTGCTTAGTGTGTGGAGATTATGCTGATATTCACCATCTAGATACTGTAGGAATGGGAATGAATCGAGACCATGTAGACCATACACAGAAACATGTAATGCCACTATGTAGGACACATCATGAAAACTATCATCAACTAGGAGCTGAGAAGTTTGCAGAACTCTATCATGTTCCAGTTGATGGAATCAAGTTAGACGTTGAAACGCTTAAGAAGTTAGGTCTCAAAGGAAATTATGAGAGCCAGTAAGCTTACAAACTACCGAAAGGGTGTGAAGCCCTTTAGAAATGGAGGTGCATAAAAATGACAGATAAGCCAAGCTATTACTCTATTCTAACGGCTGACGTCAGATATGACGAAAAATTAAACGCAAGTGAAAAATTATTATTCAGTGAAATTACTGCTTTATCAAATAGATATGGATATTGTACTGCTGGAAATGGATATTTTTCAAAACTATACAATGTTTCAGACAGAAGCGTTACACGTTGGATTAAGCATCTAAAAGAGCTTGGATACTTAAAATATGTACCAATTTATAAAAAAGACTCAAAAGAAGTAGATGAAAGAAGATTATATCCACTTACTAATTCAAAAGAACCCCTAGACAAAAATGTCCTAGACCCCTAGACAAAAATGTCGAGGATAATATTACAAGTATTAATAATATAAATACTAATAATAAAGAAAACAGTAATAAAGATAATTTTGATTATAAAAAATTTATTGAATGGTTTAATGAATTATCTGATAAGAACTTTAGAAATACTGAAACTAATAGAAAACTAATTAGAGCTAGATTGAATGAAGGATATGCAAAAGAAGATATAGCTAAGGTAGTTAGATTTAAAGTAAATCAATGGAAAGATAATACAAAGATGAATAAGTATCTCAGATTTACAACATTATTCGCACCTACTAATTTTAGTAACTATTTACAAGAAGTTGAAGATAATTCCCCTGAACCACAAAAGAAAAAAGAGAAAAGTTCCGCTAAAAGAGAAAAAAGAAAAGACCCTATCGAAGAAAAGATATATCAATATCAATTATTCCTACAGGAACACCCAGATAATGAAGATGTGAGAAAGGAGCTAGAACAACTTGAACGGAATAGAACTGAGAATAGTGGAGACGTTGCTTAATAAACCAGAATTGATTGATAGTACATACATCAATACAGACTGGTTTACTGAAATTAAGTTAAGAAACATTGTTGAAGCAATGCAAGGACTAGATTTACAAGAGAGAACATTGCTCAACATTTTCACTGAAATGAACAACGATGGCAGTGTTGAGTATAAGCACCTTGTAGATATTCAAAGTGGATTTGTAACAAGTGCTAGTTTTGAAAATGACGTTAAATCTCTACACAAGTTATATGCACAACGTGTACTAGAAACAAGTATGGAGATTTATAAACAATATCCTAAAAAGCAAGAACTTGCTAACTTGTCAGAAGCAATTGCTGAGTTGTCTAAAATTGATGAAGCAGAAGATGACGGAAAACTTGAAGAAGCTATCGAAGAATTACAAGACAGGATAGCTTCTGGAAATCCAGTAGGAATTAAAAGCTTTGAAAAATTAGATAATCTGCTTGCTGGCGGTTTATATGGTTCTATGTTGTTCACTATTGGTGCTAGACCTAGTGTTGGTAAAACGGCTTACGCAGTCAATTTAGCATATCAAATTATGAACAAAGATCCAGAAGTTCAAGTTGATTTCTTTACTTTGGAAATGAACAAAAGAGAAATGCTAAGTCGTTTTATCTCAAGAAGTGCCAATGTGGATAGTCAAAAATTAAAGAACCCTGCTAATGACTTAGATTTGATATTTAGCAAAATGGTAACGGCAGGTATCGATTGGGTTAGAAACCATAAAATAAGGATCTATGACAGGGTTCTAACTCTAGGCGGTATCTTGAGTGTAATTAAAAAGAACGCTGCTAAAGCTAAACCAGACAAGTATGTGGCAATAATTGACTACATTGGTTTAGTTAAAGTGAATGGCAGACAAGATAGATGGTTACAGGTAGGTAAAATCACACGAGAACTCAAGATTATCGCTAACGAATATAACATTCCAGTAATTGCACTAGCTCAATTGAATCGTGGAGTAGAAAGCAGACAAAATAAAGAGCCTTTGCTTTCAGATTTACGTGAATCTGGATCAATTGAGCAAGATAGCAACGTTGTAGCGTTCTTGTATCGTCCAGATGATGAAAACAGAGAGTTAGTCAAGTTATCGATTAGAAAGAATCGTGAAGGCTCATTAGGCGACATCAGTTACTACTTCGATGGCAAATATATGTACTTTAAAGAAACTGACGAGGACACGCAATGAGTTACATGGATTACAACCAATTCAAAGCTATCATGGCTGAGAATGGTTATCAGAAATCTAAGGCGGTTGATGTGTATCTAGACAAAGCGATGCACTACCATAGACTAGCTCAAAAAATCGTTGCTAACACTCAAGATAAAGAGCCAGTAGTTAGGCTCAAAATGGAAAAATTTATCAAAAAGTACGATGACGCAAGAGTTGAAGCAGTATGGGACGCTATAAACGTTGCTAAGCTTGAGAAATGTCAAGGTTGGAAATTCATTGAAGATGGCGATGAGTTCATCTTACAACTTCAAATCAAATATCAAGGAAATATGAAACAAGCAACAGAATTTGAACAAAAACAAGTAGAGTTATCCACACTTTATGAACAAGCATACAAGGAGATAAGGCAAAACAATCAACGGTGTTTTTGTAAAGGAAACTGATTTACACAAATAATAAGAATTTTTAAAAGGTGGTAATAAAAATGGCAAGAGTGAAAATTGATTTTAGCATTGATACATTGGCAGAAGGTGCAGGTAAGGAACTAATCGAGCGTGAGTTGAGCGATATTTTTAACAATATCAACGACCCTAACGCTGATCCAACAAAGAAACGTAGCTTAATCGTCAAAGTAGATTTTGTTCCAGATGCAGACTATGACGAGGTTAAAGCGTCAATTAATGTTTCTAGTAAATTAGCTCCAGCAGCACCAGTTACAACCAAGATCATGACTGGACGTGATCTAAACACAGGAATGATTGCAGCTAGTGAACTTAAATCTGGTGTTAAGGGTCAAACTTATATCGATGATAAAGGCGATGTAAGAACTGACACTGGAGAAAAGGTTGAAGATGTTGAGAAAAAGAGTAGCAAAATAATTGATTTACAAGAAAAGAGAGGTTAATAACATGGATTTGACAAAAGAAGCATTGAAATATTTAGCAGAAAATACTATTAAACCTGAAGAAAGAGTAGTAGAAATTGATGGTAGTAATTTTGTGATTGATGAAACTGGTCATTACGACAGAGTTAGACCAAAAGTGTATAACGCTAAAAGTCCACTTGTAATGAGAACATTAACAGGATTAGTCGACTACATCAAATCTAATTTAGAACGTCAAGAATCTAAACTACTTTTACATGTCGAAAAGCCAACTGAAGTAAGTTTATTAGGACTTTTAGCTGAAGATGGTAGTAGAGAATATTTAGCATCTGTTCAAGCGATTGTTCCTGGTTTTTCTTTTAATTCTTTTCTAAATATTGAAGAGTTTAACGTTGCTTTACAATCAACATTCGTTAAAAACAATGATCGTGAAATTTTATTGAAAGTCGTGGGAAATCTCAAAGAAGACAACGTGAAAACAACTGGTGACGATGGTGTAAGTCAAGCAGTTACGATTAAAACAGGAATTGCATCAGCAGCAGATGTAAAAGTTCCTAATCCAGTAACTTTAGCTCCATATCGTACATTTGTCGAAGTCGAGCAACCAGAAAGCAAGTTCATTTTTAGAATGCAAGACGGACCAAGAGGAGCAATTTTTGAAGCTGATGGTGGAGCTTGGAGAAATCAAGCAATCTTAAATATCAAAAAATACTTGGAAAACCAACTTTCAGATGAAATTAAGAATGGGAAAATTACAATTCTAGCTTAGGAGTGTACTTAATGAGTATCAATATCAAATTAGATGAAAAATATTATATCACTGATAATAGTTACAACACGGCTATTTTAGCTAAGAAGTTAGGAATTAATAAAAACGGTAAACATACAGAAAAGAGACGTTATTTTACTGATTTTGGAAGAGCAATTGTAGCATGGGCTAGAGAAACTGGTAAAAGTGGAAAGGAAGTTACAAGTTTTCAAGAAGCCGCTGAAATTTTTGATAAGAAAATAGAAGAAGCTAAGACTGCTATCAATGAATCGTGCAGAATTTCTTACGAAAAAGGTAAGAAAAATGGAAAAGAAGAAATTATCCAAAAGTTTGAAGAAAAACATCACGTTAGAGGAGCGTCAAAATGAACCATATAGCAAAAAAAGTAACGGTTGGTAGTTTTACTTTTGATAGTCAAAAAGAAGCAAATTTCTACCTAAAATTCGTTAAAGAGAGTGGCTATAAGCACGAAGTACACCCTAGCTATGTGATTAAAGATAAAGTTGCTTTAGGTGGTGTGAATTTATCTAGAATCAGCTATACTCCAGATTTTGTAATTTTTGATAATTACGGAAAAATCAAACATGTATATGATGTGAAAACAAGCATTAATACACAATTTGGAGCTGATACTGCTGCCAAGCTGAGATTTAATTTGTTTGCTAGAAAGTACGGTGTTCCTGTTGAAGTAGTAGTACCACGAGCTAATGACTTTAAAATGAAAATCTATGGATTGACTAAAAACGTCAACACAAGACACGAGCGTATCAATCGCAAAGGTAAGCAGATAGTTGAGTCCTATGACGTGATGCAAAGTGTTGATTATGATGTAACGGACTTTATAGGAATTTAAAGGAGACTTAAAAATGGAAAATTAACTATCTTATAGGGGGCTAGAAAATGAGTAAAGTTTATATCGTATCAGATAAAAATCAAAAGCGAATGAAGAATCTCATAGATATTAATATTTTAGAAATCAGAAAAGGTCCAACATTATTTATGACACCTTTTAAAACAAAAGCTATTCAATTAGCAAAACTTTATAAATATAATGCTAACTCAGAAGATGTTGTTATTGATGAATATGAACCACTACATGATATCTTCGTTATCTCAAAATCTTGGACTTTAAAGGAGTTAGAAGATGAAGATAATGAGTAAATTATTAGGTTGGTTAATGATTATTTCAGTTTTTGCAATAGTCATAACATTAGTTTTACAGATATTCTATTTCTTCGATATATTCTTGCTTAAATTGACACTTGCAGAAGCATTTATTGGTATTGTGTCACTTTATTCTAAAGAAAGTATTGATTTAATGATTTTGAAAAAGAAGATTGAAGAAGACGAAAAGAAACTAACGGATAGATTAATAAGCAGATTGGGTGAAGAAAATGAACAAAAATAAAAATACCAAAGCAATGTTAGCAGAACTAAAACAGGAATTTCCAAAAATTTATGAAGTTCCAAATAACGGGCTATACATTATTATTAGCGATGAAATAGGTAACACTTATGAAGATGAGAATTCAAATTTTGATGAAAAAGAAATAGACAAAGTTGATATCATTTATCAAGGTCATAACATTACAGTCTTACCATATTTTATAAACGGTTGTGAAATTCATACTAGATCAGTCAAATACAAAGCTTTAGATGTAATCACTAAAGCTATTGCGATTGTAGGGAAGCATTTGAAAAATATCAACCAAAAGGAGAGCTAGTTATGATGATTATGAATGAAAACATGCTCAATATGCTTAAGGAGCTAGATAGTGAATTTCCAGATGACTTTGGATTACGTGAAGGGCTGAGAATTGACGCTATTGACCTTAAAGATCGTTATGATGATGATATTGATTTTGATGAAGAGTTGCTAGACGAATTGCGAATCTACTACAAAAACAAAACCATACTTATCAAACGATATGACAGAGATAACTGGGAAATCGAAGATGAAGATTATCTTAGATTTTCTGATTTTGAAAAAATTGGAAAAATCCTAAGTATAGTTATGAAACATTTAGGCAGAATCGAGTTAATTTAATTCGGTGTGTAAAAATAGTCTGTTAAAGGAGTGTAAACAATGGAATTGATCGAAGAAATTAAGGAATTAAAAGAGTACAAAGAAAATAATGATTTAACAATCGCAGAATTGGCGAGAAAAATTGAAGCTGATGATACAACGGTTGGTAGATGGCTTAAAGGCGAAGTTACACCTAACTTTTACTCTTTACACAAAGTACGAAACTTTTTAAATGACATCAAAAATTCAGAAGATTTGAAGCCACTAGAAAATTTTAGAGACAAAGTAACTAGAGAGCGTGAACAAACAAAATCAGACATTAACTATCTAAAACAACGTATCAAGGCTTTAAACGATATTGAAGATTTAGACACGTTAGTAACTGAATTGAACGTTACTACACAACTTGGAAATCTTGTGCGTGATGCTCACAACACACCATTTTAAAAGTATAAACAAAGGAGAAATCGATATGGATTATCAAAAGAAAGTAGACATGAAAGAAGTTAAAGAAATACAGAAACAAGCAACTGAAATATCTAAAATCTTGAAAAAAGAAGGCTATGAAGCAGGAGTAATAGCGTTAGGAAAAGGCACAGGAGTCGCAACTAATGTTTTTGGTAGCAGAAAAGACGTGTTATTTACTGTATACACTATTTTGGAAAATTTGAAAGAAGAAGATAAACTAATGCTTTTAGCTATGATTTTAGGTATCAATTTAGGAGATGAGTAAATGAAGATTAATTTTGATGAAGTTGATTATAAAGAAATGTACAAAGTCGGAAATGTTATCAGAAATTCTGACAATATGCTATTCCTTGTTGCTGAAGGCAGTGAATATGGATATGTACTTGTCAATTTAAGCGAAAATATGGTTACTAGAGCTTATGAAACACTTGAAGAATTGTCTGAAAAATTTGGAGAAGAAGACGACACATTGGTCAACGCAGAAATAAACGTATTGTAGGTAGAGATATGATTACAAAAATATTAGATATTATTATAGCAATTACTCTAATAGGTTTAACTATTGAATTATCATCTTCAAAAGAAAGCATCCCTATTAAAGTTATAGCTTTAATGCTGATATGTATATTTTTAACACTAGATAAAATCTCAAGAAAACTCAGATAGGTGTGAATCAAGATGAATGATGAAGAAATGCATAAAATGTATTTAACACATTTTCTTTATAAGAATGGAATTATCGAGCCAAAACCAGAAGTTAAAAAAGACAAGAAAAGTGACAGTGAAGAAGTAAAGATATTTTTAGTAAATGGAAAAACATTATATTTTAACAATGTTTTAAGCACAAAAGAGCTATACGAAAATGGTAGATCAGTTCTTTTAATCAAGCATTTTGATGAAGAAACAGGTAAAAAGAGAATATCGTGTTTTGATTTAAACAAAGAAAATATTATTGGATACTCAATAGATGATGAGCTTTAGAAAGGTGTTGATAAGTTGTGGATAACAAAGTTACTGCAATAGATAGACTAGCTGAATTAATAAAAGAATATGCTTTTCCGTTAGATCCTTTAGTAGATGTTATATGGCGTATATCTTCGTGGCAAGGGAATACAAACGATGATCCTTACTTGTGGCAACAAGTTAGATATTTAGAGAAACTTGTCAGAAAAGGACATGCAGTAAAGAAAAACAGAAATTAAAAGTGTATAGGCTTAGCGTTTGTAAAAGGACGTTAAGTCATAGGTAGTGATATTACTGATGAGCTGCAAACAACAAAATTTATTAGAAAAGGTAGGTGAGCATTTTCCTTTCCTGTTATTTTATACCGTAGCAATTTAGCGGTATTACTACCGAACCCTACTAATTTTAAACACACAACAGTTACAGACAGTAATTTTGTGAGCAAAAAAATTATGAAAGAAGGTCCAAGCCTTCGTAAATTCTTCGTACATTGTCTGTAACTATCAGCCCTGTATTAGCATGATTTGAGACTATCACACGTTTTGAGAGCGTGGCAGGGCTTAGTGAATCTGGCTATTGTTCACTACTTGAAAGCATAGGAAATAGCTACTAAATAATTGAAAGTGAGAGTAATCTCCTTTAAACATTAATTCAACCTATGCTTTGGCTCTATATCTGCAATTCTTGAGTAGTCACTTATTTTTGAGAGTAAGGTAGAGCATTCTAATCGATTAGAGAAAATATTGTAAGGAGATTTATATGCGTGGTAGTAGCGATACTGCTTATGTAGGTGGTTAAAGTATGATTGAAGTTAGAAATAATAGAGATGATAGTCACATTTATGATTATAAAGGCAAGGTGTTCTTTGATGTTGAAGATCCTTTTGGTTATCAACATCATGAAGTTGAAGTGATAGGTGTTTATGATAGAACTGCATCAGTTCGTGATACTGAAACAAATATGACTTGGACAGTTCGAAAAAATGAATTAGGTCTTAAAGAAAAGAAACAGGCTCATAAGTATCCATATCACTTCAACTACAAAGAATGCAAGCGTAAGTGGAAAGGAAAGCAAGATAAGCTTATCAATACAGTTAAAAGTTATAGTGATAAAGGAGCGTTTGAGCGTGGTTTATAATCCAAGAAAATTATCAGTAGTTATCAACGAGAATATCGGTTATTTGATTGAGAGAGAAAAGATAAACAAACAGTATATCTATAGCAATTTAGGAGTTATGAAGATTGTTCATGATCCTAACGCAAATGTTTCACTGGAGAAACTAGAACAGTTAGCAGACCTACTTAATACTAACGTTCCTAATTTGGTTACAGATTGGGAAAAAGGTTCATATCCAGATGAGTATGAGATGTTTGTAAAAGGATATAAGGCAGGATATGACGACTGCAAAAAAGGTAAGAAGTTCAATCCTAAAGGGTAGATGATTTTATGAAAAAAAGAATAGTGTATAAGAACAAGGATTACTTATATGTCAAAACAAAACGTGTTGGTTTAATAGATAAGGTTAAAACGTATGTATCAATTGAATACACACAAGACTTTGACGGAAAGTACACCTATAATATCTTGCTTAGACATAAGATAACATTACTTGCTAAATTACTTATAAGTCTATGTGTGGTAGTAGGTAGTCTACTTGTCGCTTTAATTAAATTAATATTCCTTGTGCTAAGCTTCGATTTTAAGCAAATAGTTGATTTTAAAAAGCACAAAGAAAATGTTATAAATTTGTACTATATTTTGATAGGTACTTTGGCAACAGAAGATATTGAAGCAACATATACAACATACAAGCGTGTATCTTCGCTTGATGAGTTAGTAGAACTTGTGAAGTCTGCTGTCAGATTTGAGAAGAAAAAAATAAAAGTTTAAGTATATAAGGAGTGGTTAAGATGATGAAGTTAGGAACGGCAGTAACGATTTTAAGTGAAGTATATAAACCTGTAAGCCAATGGTCTGATAGTTTAGAGACACCCAGAGACTTACCTAAGAACAAAACGATACAAGAAGCTTGGTCTGTAGTTGTTAAGTTTCGCAGAAAACACGCAAGGACGCATCGCACCAGTCGTGTTTATCATAGTAAAAACTTTGATAAAATTTTACCACGTAGAGATGAACTCATTGAAGATATCAAAAGTGGTATGACGCTTTGGGAGCTTGATAAAAAGTATGATGTGATTAACATCTATCAGCTATTTACAAGGCTAGATGTTAAGTGGATTTATCAAAGATACGCTTTTCTAAAAAGATGTGTATATGCAATCAAAGATGGTAAAGTTATGGTTTTTGACAACGTTGAAAAGACGTGTAGGCACTTTAAAATTGGTAACACAAATTTTGACAAAAAATACATCAAAAACGGTAAAACACTACAAGGATATAAGCTTTATCGATACAAAGATTTTATAAAAGTTTATTCAGATTATGATGAAGTTTTTGAAAAAATTATCCAGAAAAATAATCTTTAAAAGCATGAATAAAAAGTTCCCCCGTTGTATTATATAGTTACCGATAGTTAACAATTTCTTTTTTTATTTTTAGTTTTCATAACTAAAATCGACTCCTTTTGAGGTTAGTTTTTTATAATTGCAGAGCAGAAGTGCTTTAAGGACTGTAGGGGTTCAAATCTCCACTTCTGCATTTTTCTATGGTAGGTGATTTGGTTGCTCAATATCGATTTTGACAGGACTGTAAAGAATGCGTATAAATTGTTAAATAAGTACAACGATTTAGTGCTACTATCCCACACAGACTACAGTCCAAAAGTTACGGCTTCATATACGCTTGAGATGCACTCTCAAACAAACAAGGTTTCAAAACAAGTTGAAGATATGGTTATGCTACATGTAGATGCAGAGAATGAAGTCTCATGTATCGTCAAAGCTATCAACAAACTTGATACTGAAAACCGTAGACGTTTGTATGACGCTTTTGTGCAAACTGATTTGAACCGCACTGATGTCATGATTAGATATGGAGAAAGCCGTAAATCCTATTATAGAAAGTTAAAAGTTGCCGTTTATAAGTTTGCTTTAGCGTATCAAGGATCAGAGCGATTGATTGAGCAGATTGACGACATCACATCTTAATGCTCATTATGAGTACCTGCTATTAACATATATACTATTATTTTTTTATTCTTCTTAGTTGAGTTCTAGCTTAAAAGTTAGAACTTTTTTGTTTTATATTATACAGTGAATTTAATTGTATAGAGAAACAAAATGGAAACACAAAGGAAACAACTACTATGTTATAATGTAGTATAGATAAATCACGAAGAAGAACTTCAGCACTTTTAACACAAAGTTAAGAGTGCTTTTTTTAATGCAAAAAAATGGTGGTGGTAGTAATTGATAGATATTCAGAAGATTAATGAACTGATTGGAGTAGATGAAAGCTTTAAAGCGTCAGACAAACTATACAAATTACTGATGAGTGATAAAAAGAATGAATTATTTAAATCGTTCTTAGATGTTGAAAATAATCTAACTTACGATTGGTTTACTGATTACTATCAAGAAGAACATTCTGATAGAAAGAAAAATAAACAGGATTTTACACCAGATGGAGTTGTGGAATTAGTTAATCAATTGCTAGGACCATCTAAAGTTATTGCTGATATATGTGCTGGGACTGGTGGATTAACTATCAAGCGTTGGAGTACTAATCGTGATAGTAGTTTTTATTGTGAAGAATTTTCAGATAGAGCAATGCCTTTTCTGTTATTCAATTTAGCAATCAGAAATATTAACGCATACGTATTTCATGGAGATAGCTTGTCTAGGAAAGTGAAACATTTGTATAAGTTATCAGTACAAGAACGATTTAGCAAAATAGAGATAGTAGATGAATTGCCAGAAAATAAAGCTGATACGGTGGTTATGAACCCACCTTATTCTTTTACGTGGCAACCAGATAACAAAATGTTAGAACAAGAACGATTTAAACAGTTCGAAGTATTAGCACCTAAATCTAAAGCTGATTATGCATTTTTATTAGAAGGATATAACAAGCTTTCAGATGATGGAACTATGGCTATCATTCTGCCACATGGTGTGTTGTTCAGAGGACAAGCTGAAGGAAAGATAAGAGAACGTTTAATAGAACTCAATGCATTAGATGCAGTAATAGGATTACCTGCTAAATTATTCCTAAACACTGATATTCCAACAGTTGTATTAATTCTTAAAAAGAAAAGAGAACATAAAAAGATTTTCTTTATTGACGCTGCTAAAGAGTTTGAAAAAGGTAAGAACCATAATTACTTAAAGCAAGAACATGTAGATAAGATTATCAAAGCATACAAGGATCGAAAGAAAATAGATAAGTTTAGCGATGATATATCTAGATATCTTATTGAAGAGAATGAGTTTAATCTAAACATTCCTAGATACATAGATACATTTGAACCTGAAGAAGTTCCATCGCTATACGAGATCACTAAAGAGATGCGAGAGATTGATAAGCAAATTGAAGAAAATTCTATTGAGTTCGGTAACATGCTAGATGATTTGGTTGGAACAACGCCAAGCATGGATAAGGAACTGAAACACTTTACCAAGTATTGGAAAGAAAAGTATAGCAAGGATAGAGAAAGGCAGTTGACACTATGGTAGATTTCAGAACTTATGAAGTAGTTAAACTTGAAGATGTTGCTGAGTATGCTAGAGCCAAGCAAGGAAAGATATATCCTGCTGGAACATCTACTCTACAGATATCAGCGACTAGGGGGGTATTGGCTTTCTCTCTGAACCAGGATATGTTCACACAAAGAACGTTGCAATTATCCCACAAGCTGGAATAGATCCATTGTATTTTAACATTGCGATGCAACGTAATATAGATTTGTTTATGCATAAGTACGCAACTGGTATCAACATTCAAGAGCATGAAGTAGGCAAGTTTCCTATTTATTTACATGACTATGAAACACAAAAAGCAATCGTATCAATGTTTAGGCAATTAGAACATGAGATGGCAGTTGAAAGAGATACGGTCAACGCATTAAAAGATTTAAAGAGCAACATGTTAAAGAATATGTTTGTTTAGAAAGGCGGTGTATCTAATGGATAATGATAAATTTATTCAGTTATGCAAGGAGAAAGTGGTTGATTACACTAATACGTTTATGAATTTGAATAGTATCGATCGACCAGTACATATCACTACAAGCGATGTGTATGTGGTTTGGTTAAACAGAACGCTGCAAAATAACAAAGCGTTGCTATCAACTACAATTGAAGATGGAATGTACTATGAAGTTACTTACAATGGCGATAAGAACGAACTTTACTTTGATGCTTATAGTCTTGTACATAATGAAGCAATTGAATTAGGTGATTAAACATGAACATTAAAAAGTTGTCGAAATTATTTTATGCCAATGGTTCAAGTGGTGGTAATAAAGGACACTTACCAGAGAAAGGCAAGGGGCCAGCTCCAGTACCTAAAAGACCATTTGGTGAAAGGTTGAGACTTATTTCTGACTTAGCTAACATAGATGAAATGAGAGAAAAAGGAACTCACCTGAATGAAGTATATGATGATATCAAAGGTAGATTAATTGAAAATGCCAGAGAAGGAAGATATAGCTGGTCTATTACTGAATTAGATTTGTTAAACATGGCAAGCAAGCACGATTTGCCAGAATGGTGTGGAATAGAACAATTGCTCATATTCATAAAAGGAAAATGCATGAAAGATGATATACGAGTTAATATTACTGATTATAGACTTGACCTTTATAGGATAGTTGAATTCAGTTGGAATAAGTAATTTTTAAGTGAGGGTTGTGGATGGGTTCGGATAGTAAATTTAAACAACATAAAGATTATTTAATGCAATATCGAAAGATACATACAAAGATAGATAGACTAAGAAATAAATTGAATAGACTTAATGAACGCTATGATTTGAAAGGCGTATCATACTCATCACAACCATCTGGCTCAGTAAAGCAAACTTTAGATGATGTGTTAGCTCAAAAGGAATATATTGAGAACAGGCTTGGAAAACTAGAAGACGAATCATTCAGGATAAGAAATGAAATCCAAGATAAGTTATTAGATTTAGATAACCAACTAGAAGCAGAAGTACTAGACTTGTATTTCCTAGAAAGATATAGCCTAACAGAAATAGCTGATACATTATGTTATTCTGAAAGACAAATTGAACGACTGTATGCTAACGGTATAATGTCAGTATAATGTCATGTTAATGTCAGTGACACAAGGGTATATAGATGCTAAGATATGTATGATGATAGTATACATATAAAGCTATCAATGTCTCCTAGAAATTATTAATATGTTATAAGGCTAGAGAATACTCTAGTCTTTTTATTTGGTAAGGAGTGATAACAATGGCTCAAAGAGTTGTGCTTATGGATGAAAGAGAATTTGATGAAGTGATGAAAGGATTAGATGCATTACCATTCGAAGTAAGTCATACAACAGCAAGCAACGGTAAGTATGTAAATGCCTTGATTACTGTATCTAAATCCAAGGTAGAAGAATCTTTAAAAGCTATGGATTACAATCAATTAAAAGGTAAAGATATTAATTACCATGCTACAGTCAAGTGGGTAGATTAACATGTATGAAGATAAGTACATCAAGTTCTATCATAGCAAGGCTTGGAAGTTAGCACGTAAGCAAGCACTGGCAAGAGACCACTATCTATGTCAAGAGTGTTTGAGGCAAGGGATAGTTAGAACAGCTAATACAGTTCATCATATCATTCCTATTAAAGATGATTTTAATAAACGGTTGAAATTAGATAATCTAGAAACTATCTGCTTGGAACATCACAACCAAGAACATAGAGAGAAACCTAGTGGAGATAAAAATAAGTTCAGGAAATTGAAAGAAAAGAAACGTGAAGTGTTTGTTTTTAAAGCAAACCCAGACTTTAAACTATAGCCCCCCTAGGCCAGAAAAACGCTAGAAACGTTATTAAATCAACGGTGATGACTTTCGTTTACGATAAATTCGTTTTTCAATTAAAAAAAGTAATTCAAATCTGGAAGAAAGGAGTTAATTTTTATGCCACAAGCAGCCAAAAGTGCGATGATGCATTTATACGAAGGAAATCCTAACAACTTAACAAAAAAAGAAATTTATAAACGTAAAAAGAACGAAGAAAAACTAAAAATTTCATCTAATAACTTGAAAGCTCCTTCTTGGTTAGAACCTGGAGCGAAAAAGAACTTTAAACGTATTGTAGAGCTTATGGAACCAACTGGAATTTTATCTGATGTAGACGTGGATATCTTGGCAATATATTGTGATACGTATTATGATTATTTGTCCTATAAACGTAAGATTAGAAAAACAGGTAACATGATTGACGGTAGGGTTAATCCATTAATTAGAGAGAAAAGAAATGCGTCAGCAGCATTAACTAAATATGCTAACATGCTTGGATTAACTCCTTCTGCTAGAGCGTCGTTAGCAATTCATTTAGATGATGAAAGTGATGATGACGATGACTTCTAAAATTTTACAATATAATCAAACTCAACTAGAAAAATGGTGGAATGATTATAGAAAGTCAATGCTAGGTTGGGCTTATCTAGATAAACCATCTCCAGTAGTTCTAACAACATATTACGCTAAGATGGTTGTTGAAGGCGATATTCCAGCTGGTAAAAATGTTATTTTAGCATGTAAACGACACTTAAAAGACTTGGAAAGACAAGGCGACGAAGATTTTCCTTGGGTATTCGATGAAGAAAAAGCACATAGACCGATTAGATTTATTGAGAAAAAATGTAAACCGTCAAAGTCAGTTAATGCTCAATTGATATTCCAGCCCTGGCAACATTTTATTGTTGGTTCAATGTTTGGTTGGGTACATCGTGATACAGGTTTAAGAAGATTCCGTGAAGGAGTTGTTTTTGTTGGTCGTAAGAATGGTAAAACGACATTAGAATCTGGTTTAGCTGATTATATGGCTGGATTTGACGGAGAACGTGGAGCTAATATTTATTTTTTGGCAAACGCTCAATCTCAAGCTAGAAAATTATACGATGAATCTAAAGCGATGATTGAGGCTAGTCCTTATCTAGATAAACGTTTTGTCACAACACGTTCTGAAATAAGATTTCCAAAAACAAATTCTACTATCGTTCCTATGTCTGCTGAAAAGAATAATAAAGACGGAGAAAATGTTCACTTTGCCGTATTTGATGAAATTCATGAATATAAAGATTATTTCTTGATTTCAGCAATGAAACAAGCTAGAGGAGCTAGATTACAACCGTTAATTGTGTATATCTCAACTGCTGGATATGTTTTAGACGGTCCTTTAATGGACTTTATCGACAATGGAAAAGAAGCTTTATCAGACTATGACGCTCATGTTGATGAGAGAACATTCTATTATTTAGCTAGTTTGGATAAAGTTGAAGAAAGCGACGATCCAGAATTATGGATTAAAGCTAATCCTAATCTTTGCTTAATGGATACAGTAAACTTGATATCTGACTACATTAAAGACAAAAGAACTCCTGCTGAATATGCTACTTGGCTGACAAAACAGTTTAATATCTTTAGTTCTACTGATGAATTATCATTTGTAACGATTGAAACCATTAACAAAAACAAGCGTATGATTGATGAAGATACATTGTTAGGACGTTCATGTATAGGTGGATATGACTTATCAGAAACACAAGACTTTACCGCTACTGGCTTAGAATTTAAGTTAGATGACGGTTCAATTTTTTGGAAAATGCAGTCATTTGTACCAGAAGAAAGGGTCAGAATTGATAAGAATCCTGAACGCTTGAAAGAGTGGGAAAAAGCTGGATATTTAACAATCGTTCCTGGCGAATATGTTAATTATGAATATGTTTATAATTGGTTTGTTGAGCAAGCTAAAAAATATAAAATTCAACAAATTAATTATGACCCTAACAAAGCGTTGTTTTTAAATCAGTCATTACAACAATACGGTTTTAACACTAAAGTTGTTAGACAGGGTTTTACTACTTTAGGTGGACCAATGCAAAACATGAAAGAGTTACTATTAGACGGTAAGGTAGTAACTAATAATAATTTGATGTTTAGATGGTACTTGAACAACGTTAAGTTGGTGACAGATAGAAATAATAACTGGATGCCAACTAAACAATCACGTAATCGAAAAATTGACGGTTTTGCAGCATTACTAAACGCTCATGAATCGTTGTGGGAAAACCTAAATGTTAAAGAAAAGAAAGCTAGAATAAAATTTGTCAGTCTAAGATAAGGAGGTGATTATTTGGGGTTTTGGAATAGAATAAAGAGTTTGGTTACTGGAAATAAAAAAGCTAGTGGACCAGTTAGTTTGAAAACAGGTAATCCTTTCCCAATTAGTTTATCTGGTTCAACATTACAAACTAACGAAACAGTATTTTCAGTAATTACTCAGTTATCTAATGCAATGGCTAGCATGCCACTAAAACTATATAAGAACTACGAAGAAGTTACAGACAGTGATTTAGCGATGGAAATAAAATACCATCCTAATCCGTCAATGACTTCTTTTTCTTTTATCCAAAAGTTAGAAACAGACCGTAATGAATACGGTAATGCTTATGTACTGATTGAAAGAGATGAATACTGGCAACCAGTTAATTTATATCCAGTATCTCCAACTTGTGTGACAGTTATGCAAAATCAAGATGATAATTCAATTTGGTATAAGATAACCGCTACTAATGAAAATGTTCTTGTATCAGAGAGCAATATCCTGCATTTAAAACACATTTCAGGGTCAACAAGGCTATTAGGAATAAGTCCTTTAGACGTGCTTAAAAATGCCTTAGATTTTGATTTAGCTGTACAAAAATTCAGTTTATCTGAAATGTCTAAGGTGGATAGTTTTAAGGTTACTTATGGTTCAAATGTTGATGATGAGAGTAGAAAAGATGTTATTGATAATTTTAGAGCTTTCATTAGAGACAACGGCGGTGTTTTGTTTGAAGAACCTGGCGTTGAAATCAGTCAACTGCCTAGAGAATTCTTATCTGGTGATTTAATTAATACTGAAAAGATAACTGATACAAGAATAGCTAACGCTTTTAATGTTCCTTTAGCATTTTTAAATCAATCTACTGTTACTAATAACGAAGATTTGATGAGTCAATTTGTACAAAGAACATTAATTCCAATTGCTAGACAATATGAACAAGAATTAACTAATAAATTATTAACAGAAGAACAAAGAAAAGCTGGAATGTATTTTAAATTCAATGTTAATAGTTTGTTGCGTGGTAATGTTCAAGCACGTACAGCATATTATCAAGCATTAAGACGTTCTGGTATCTTAACAACTAATGATATTAGAGCGTTGGAAGATTTGCCACTATCTAAAGACGAGTTTGCAGATAAATTATTCGTATCTGGTGACTTATATCCTTTAGATATGGACCCAGCACAACGAAAGGGGGTGAGTTCAAATGGTAATGGAACCAAAACTGAAGAAACCAATCAAGTATTGGGAAATGAGCAAAACTCAAGATAACGTTGGCGAGATTGCAATTTATGGAGAAATTGTTTCTGACAAATGGTATGACGAAGAAGTTTCTGCCACGTCGTTTAAAGATGATTTAGATGATTTAGGCGATGTAAAGACTATTAATTTACATATTAATTCGCCTGGTGGAAGTGTATTTGAAGGAATAGCAATTCACAATATGTTGAAAATGCATAAAGCAAATGTCAATGTTTATGTTGACGGTTTAGCAGCATCAATTGCAAGTGTCATTGCTATGAGTGGTGACACTATTTTTATGCCTGAAAACTCAATGCTAATGATTCATAATCCATGGACGATTGCAATGGGTAATTCAAAGGAATTACGAAAACAAGCAGACGATTTAGACCGTATTGCTCAATCAAGTATTAAAACTTACTTGTCTAAGTCTAACGGAAAGATTGATGAAGAAACATTAGTTAAATTGCTAGATGAAGAAACATGGTTATCAGCTCAAGAAGCTGTTGATTATGGTTTAGCTGATGAAGTTTTGGAATCAAACAAAGCAGTAGCTAGTTTACCAGGCGAGTTTTTAGAACGTTATAAACACGTTCCAAATCAATTAATTAAACAATCTGCTCCAGGTAATTCGATTAACCGAGAGCGACTAATTGTCAAAGCAAAAGAAAAAATTGATTATGTGAATAATACATTAGGAGGAGTTACATTATGACAGTTACACTTTATGAAAAGAAACAAAATTTAGGAACTTTAGGTTCACAATTAAAGAAAGTTAATGAAGAAATTGCAATGAAAGCAGGAGATCCGACAGTTGCTGATAAGGATTTAATGCAATTACAAGAACAATCAGAATCTTTAGAAAAACGTTATAACATGTTAAAAGAACAAGTAGACCGTGAAGAAGCAGAACAACGTGCTAAATTCACAAAAACAAAAACACCTACTATGACAGCAGAAGAAAAATTGATTCATGCTAAAGCTGAATTTTATCGTGGCCAAAAGTTATCTGCTGACTACAAGCAAGTATTAGGTGATGACGACTCAACAACTCATGGTTCTAAGTTGTTACCAGTAACAATTGCAAATGATATCATTGCTGAACCAACTGATACTAATCCATTACGTGATGACGAATTGGTAACAGCAGTAACAAACTTAGAACGTCCACGTATTGATGTGACAATCGATGATGACTCATTCGTAAACGATCAAGAAGTAGCTAAGGAAATCGGATTAAAAGGTGATACCGTTAAATTTGGACGTAATAAGACAAAACTTAAAGTAGCTATTTCTGAAGCAATCTTGAATGGTACTGATACAAACTTAGTAGAACATGTAAATGCTCAATTACAAGCTGGTTTGGCACGTAAAGAAAAGAAAGTGGCTTTTGCTGAAACAGCAAAACCTGGTGAAGAAGAAATGAGTTTCTACTCAACTCAAAACAACATTAAGAAAGTATCTGGTTCAACTTTATTTGACGCTATTACACAAGCTGCAGGAGATATTGCAGATGAATTTCAATCCGATATTAAAGTTTATATGACACGACCAGATTACTTGAAGATGATTAAAGAATTATCTAACGGTGCCGTATCGTTGTTTGGTAAGGCTCCTGAAGAAATCTTGGGTTACCCAGTTCGTTTTACTGAATTGGCAAAAAAACCAGTTGTTGGTAACTTTAAATATGCTCAACTAAATTACGAAATTTCTTCTGCCTTGTACGAACAATGGAAAGATTACGACAAGGGTGTAAACAACTTTCAACTAACAGCATGGTTTGATCACAAGATTTTACTAGCTAGTGCATTCCGTATTGCTGATGTAGTGGCGTCAAAATAGATTCCCCACAAGGTTCAGGCAATGGACCTGATAGTGGGGTTGCCAAATTTGACCCTAGCGGAGATGTAAAACCAACTGATGCTAATACAGTAACTGAAATTAAAGCATATTTAGATGCTCATAGTATCAGTTACTCATCTAGTGCTACTAAAGTTGATTTATTAAAATTAGTTGGTTAGGTGGTGTAGATAATGGACTTGGGCCGACTAAAAAGAGCAATAGCGATTGATAGTAATGTGTTTGATGATGTACTTACATTGTGTTTGAACGCTGCTGAATCTAAAGTACAAAATTCGATTGGTACTAAGTATCCAGATTTCTATGCTGATAATTATTTATATGATTTAGCAGTCATTCAATTAGCAGACCATTATTTCAAAAATCGTTCCGCTACAACTCAAAAAGGTGAAGTTTCTATTTTGTATGGTGTTAATGAAATAATTCTGCAATTAAAGCCACTTTATCGAATTTATGCTCAAAAACAAGAAATGAGTGATGAAAATGATAGCTGAAACTGGAGATTTGACAGAAATTATTAAGATTGTACGTCCAAGAGTTCCAAAAGTTGATGAATATGGTGATGAAATAGCAACAGAAGATGAAATAACTTATCCAATGTTGTTTGCGATGCTGAGAAGCAAAAATGCTAATGACGTTGAAAAAAACTTATCCACGTTATCAACATCAGCACAATTTGTAATCAGACATAGATTCCAAAACGAGCCTAAAATCACAACTGATATGGAGTTAATCCATAACAACGAGCGTTATAAGATTAATGATTTTAACATTGACACTCAATATAAAAAATGGGACGTCATTATTTGTCAAAAATCGTTGGAATAGGTGGTGTTTTAATGAGTGATGAGTCATTTAGTATTGATGAAAACATTACTATTGAGCTAAAAAAATTAGGTGAAAAAGGTAGTAGAATTTCACGAAAAGCGGTTCGAAAAGCAATACCTATTTTTGAAGAAGCTTTAAAGAAAAATACACCTTATGAAACAGTTAGTGATCGTTCTTGGAAAGCTCAAAGACGAATGGATGAAAAAACAGGTAAGAAGTCTGAATTTAAACATATGAGAGATGATATCCAACTTAGTGGTATCGATCAGTATGGACACGTCAATGTTGGTTTTGGTGAAGATACTTACTGGCGTGTTCATTTTATTGAATTAGGGACGGTTAATCAGAAACCTAATCCATTTATTGAACGAACAGTTGAAGAAACAAAAGACGATTATTTGAACAAAATGTCTAGCATCATAAGGAGTGAATTAGGTCTATGAGAATTAGCGCTATTGATGTAGGAAATATTGTAAAGACTTTAAATGAATTTGATAACACAAATACGTTTATTATGCGTGAAATTCCACAAACGATTTTAGAAAGTAAAAAGTTACCTTTTGCTCAAATTACTTTCTTAGGTAACAGCCCTTATGATTATGCTAGCAACTTTAAATGTGGAGAATTATCTGAAAGTCAGATAGATATTTACGTAAAAGACAATAAAACAGGCGAAAAATTAACAAATTCAGTAGAAAAAGCACTAAAAAACAGTGATTTTGAAGTGTATTTTACTGATTTTAGTACAAATTATGAGTATGATTTTCAAGTTTTGCATTTGCGTGTAAGACGATATCAAATAATAAAGTGAGGTTATAAATTATGGCAGATAATAAATTTGCAATTGGTACGGTTGGATTCAATCGTATTTTGTTCGGTATCATGGACGACAAAGAACAAGTAACAAAAGTAGTTGCTATTGATGGTAATTCTGGTGGTGCTGTAGAACTTAAAACAAGTGGCTTTCAAGGTCAATCTAACACTGTTTATGGCTCAAACATTGCTTATTATGTATCTGATGCTGGTACAGGTACTGGTAAAGTTGAAATTACAGCCGTTGAATTACCTAGTGATGTAGCAACAGAAGTATTAGGCGATAAGTTAGACAATGGGATTTTAGAAACTTACTCAACAGTAACACAACCATATTGTGCTGTTATTGCTGAAGCAGAAGACCTACAAGGCAAAAAAATGTGGATTGGTATTGCTAAAGCTAAGTTTGCTACTGTTGACGCTGACGACTTAAAAACATCAGAAGATAAAGGTAAAACACCTAATAATGTGTCTATTTCTGGTTCTGCAATTACTAGACGTTCAGATAAGCTAGTTAAAGCTAAGGGTTCTGAAACATCTGGAGCTACATTTGAAACTTTTGTAGCTAAGATGTTCCCTGGATTTAAAGCTGTTGATACTATTACAGAAAGTGCAGTAACAAATCCAGTATTATCTCCTGATGGAGGTAGTCACTAATGATTTCAATTAAACTATATGATTCAGAAACAGATAAGGTAAATTACTATGAACAACGTAAGATTAACTTTGGAAAAATTAAGAAAATTCTTGATTTTAATAAAGATATTGAAGAAAAATCAGCACGCTTACGTATTTTAGAAGATAAATTAACAAATGGTGTTGTCTTAACAAAACCAGAAGAAAAAGAATTTGTTTCTTTATCTGGCGAAAATGAAGTTGGTATGTTAGAACCAATGATTGATATTGTAGTTGATTTATTCAATAATCCTAACGTCACCAAAGAAGCTATTTATAATGGCTTAGATTTACAAGATGGTGTTGAAACATTACGTACAATCATGAGCGATGCAATGGGTGGAGCTAATAAAGACAACTCAAAAAAATAACATCGTCCGAAGCACTTGAGACTTTAGATGATATAACTAAGCAATTGATGGAAAATGGTATTCCATTTCAAGATATTGAAGATATGGATAGTGAAGCTTTCTTTAAATACTTAGAACGTCAATCTGAAAGTAATAGTAAATTAAGTGCTGAGGAATTTTACAATCAATTTTAGAAAGGAGGAGTACATATGGCAGTAGGTAGACCATTAGGATCAATGGTTGTTTCTTTAGGCTTAGATTCGGTTAAATTTACTGATGGTTTAAAGTCAATCCAAAATCAATTTAGATTAGCTAAGTCTGAAATGCGTGCTAACGTTGCTGAATTAGCATCAACAGGTACAGCTTATGAAAAAGCTAGTGCAAAAGTTGAAGGATTAACGAAAATTATGGACGTTAATAAACGTAAGATTGAATCTCTTAGAGAAACATATCAAAAACAAGTAGAAATGCATGGTGAATATTCTACTTCTGCAATGCGTACAGCCTCCAAAATTAACGATGCTGTTAGAATTCAAGAAAACTATAGACGTCAATTAAATGACGCTAAAGTTGCGATGAATGAAGCCAAAAGGGGAACTGATAGTCTTAGAACATCTTTAGAAACATTGCAAAAAACAACCACCGCTAATATTACTGGTTTGCAAGCACAAGGTAAAACTAATGAAGCTAATTTAGTTAAATATCGTAGTTTAAAAGAAGAGATTCAGCAATATAATCATATTCTTGATGATGAAAAAGCTAAATTAAAAGAGTTGGTTAATGTTAAGGGTGCTGACGCTAGAGAAACTCAGGAGCAAAAAGTAAAAGTCGCTGAGTTAAATGCTAAAATTCAGCAGTCACAGGCTGAATATGATAAGTTGAATAAAACTTATAAGAACGTTTCAATTTCAAGTGCAATGTTAAGAGATCACATGGACAAATTAAAGCAAAGCATGCAATCTATTGGGCGTAATATGACACAATATATTACAGTACCCGTTGTGGGAGCATTTACCATGAGTGCTAAGTCAGCGATGGATTTTGAATACCAATTACAAGATATTCGTAAGGAAGTTGAAGCACAATCAGGTTCCCTTAAAGAAACAGACAAAATCATGAAAGAAATGAGTTCTGATGTTTTAAAGTGGTCTAAGCAATATGGTGTTGGAACTAAAGAAATCAACGAAGGTTTATTCACTTTAATTTCTAACGGCTATAGTGCTAGAGTTGCTTTAGGTATGATGCCTGAATTACTTAAAACAATGACGGCTAATGGGGATAAAACAGGGAAAACAATTGAACTCACTTCTTCTTTAATGGAACAATTTGGATTAAATACAGGTTCAACAAATAGTCAAATTCGTTCTGGTAACTCTTTAATGAACCAAATGACTGAGATAACTCATAAAACGGCCTTAAATTTAGATGATTTAGGAACTATTTCAGCAAATGCTGGTGCTGCTTTGCATGGTATGCATATCAATACTGCTGATTTCTTGACGGTAGCTGGTAAATTACGTTCTGCTGGTATCGACGCTAGTTCTGTTGGTACAGGTTTATCATCTATGCTTACAAGAATAGCTACAGGGACAGGCGCAGCAGCAGCTGATTTAAAGAAATATAATATCGCTGTATACGATAGTCACCACAATATGAGAAGTATGTTAGACATTGTTGGAGATATGAAAAAAGCTTATTCAGGTATGAATGATGAAGAACGTCAGAAATTTTTATATGATGTTATGGGACAAGAAAACATGAAAGTTGGTTCAACTTTGATGAATGCTCATATATCAGATTATCGTAAACTTTCAAAAGAAGTTTCCAATTCAAATGGTGTGGTTGATAAATATAATAAAACTATGAGAAGCACATCAGAGTTTTCTGTTCAAGAATTTAAATCATCGTTAAATTCATTAAGCATTAGTTTAGGGCAAAAGTTATTACCTACACTTACTCCAGTAATTAAAGGATTAACATCTATGGTTAATCGTTTTGCTAAATTACCAAGTCCAGTCAAAAATTCAATTCTTGTATTAACTGGATTAGCTGCAATATTAGGCCCTATGGCAATCGGAATAGCTGCTATAATTACTTCTGTTGGAAAAATAAGAACTGTGATGAACGGTCTAAATATAGCTAAGAAAATAAAAGATATTGCTAATTCATTTAAGTTATTAACAATATTAAATCCTACAACTCTAGGTATAGGAGCTGTTATAGCATTAGGTGCTGCTTTTGTTTTGGCTTATCAGAAGATTAAACCTTTTAGAGAGTTCATTAACGGAATCGGTAAGGGTATCATGAATAGTTTGAGACCAGTGATTAACATGGTAGGAACAATAGGTAATTCATTTAAAAAATTATTTAATGCAATGAAAACATACTTTAGTGAGAATGGATTATCGTTCCTGCAGGCTTTTGCAAATGTATTTAAAGTTGTAGCTATAGCAATTGGAGCATCAATGAGTAGAATTATCGTAATAATTAAAGTTGCTTTAAATCTGATTAAGAATATATTCAGCACAACTTGGGGTAGTATTGAGCAAATCGTTGGTGGTGTATTTACTGCTATTGGTGGACTACTCAAGGTATTTGCTGGTTTATTCACTGGTAATTGGCAACTACTTTGGAGCGGTGTTAAGGATATTTTCAGTGGTATTTGGAATACATTCAAAGGAATCGTTGGCGGTGTAATTAACGTAATCATTGGGATTGTAAACTCTGGTATTGACGGTATTAACTGGTTATTAGATAAATTTGGTGCTAAACAAGTGAAAAAGCTAAGTCCAGTTAAGTGGGCTACTGGTACTACTAGATATTATCCTAATGGTTTACCAGAAACACAGTTAGCAATGGTTAATGATGGTGGTAAACGTGAAGCAATTGTATATCCTAACGGCCAAGTTGGTATGTTCAAAGGTATGAATGTAACAACTATCTTGCCTAAGGGTTCTCATGTTATCAATGGTGATGATACTGAACGATTAGGATTATCAAATTATCCAGATATGCACTATTACGCTAAAGGAACTATTAGCTTTGGCTCAATTTGGAATAGCGTTAAATCTGGAGCTAGCAAACTATGGGATGATATTTCTGATGGTGTTAAATTAGCAAAGAACATTGTAGCTCATCCTATTGAAGCTTTAGAGAGTACTTTTTCTGGTTCATTAAAGATTGGAAAAAGTGTTCAATTCGCAATAGATACTGCTAAAGGGTTAGGTTCATTTATTATCAAGAACATCAAGAATGGTATTGTTAAGGAAATTAAAAAGTGGATAGACTCTAACGAAGATGAAGGAGATTCTAATTCAACAAGTCCTAAACCAACAGGTAGTCATAAGCATTGGATGGAACAAGCTGGAATACCTAAGTCTTGGTATGAAGATTTGAACTGGATTATCAATCATGAATCTGGTTGGCGAGTAAATGCAACTAACCCTGGTTCTGGTGCTTACGGTTTGCCACAATCATTACCTGGCAATAAAATGGCTAGTGCTGGTAAAGACTGGAAAACAAATCCAATTACACAATTGAAATGGATGTATTCATACGTTAAAGGAAGATATGGCAATGCATCCAATGCTAAGCATTTTTGGCAAACTCATAACTGGTACGCTAATGGTGGATTTGTAACTCAAGAACAAATCGCTCATATTGCAGAAGGTAACAGACCAGAAGCAATCATTCCATTAACAAATCGTACTAGAGCAATGCAAATTTTAGCTCAAGTTCGAGATAAATATGGTTTGTCTGCTGGTAATGTTGTTTTAAGTGGCGGTAAACAAGATAATACAGATTTATCAAGTTTGGAAAGAAAATTTGATACTGTTATCAGTTTACTAGGACAAATCGCAGGTTTAAGTGCTGAACAAGTCAATGCTTTAAAATCTATGAAACCTAGTCAAAATTTTGATAAAAATAAGTTCTATCAAGATATGTTCAGAGACCAAACTATTAGTAACTATATGAATATGTGAGGTGATAATTTTTGGAGAAACTTTATTTAAAGATTGGCAATCAAGATGAATTTGATATTTGTGAGAAAGTTCAAGGACTGCATTTTTTAGGTGACGATTCTACTCCAGTTACTACTAATCAATTTTTAGAAATTAGTGGTGCAGATGGTAGTCAATTTCAATATGCAACCTTTGGCAAATATCAAGTAGTAGCTAATTTCTTTTTAGAATTTAAATCATGGGAAGATTATAAATTGGCTAAACATCAAATAAACCGTATTTTTTCAACTAAAAAATTAATTAGAATGCGTACTAATGTTGAGAGTGCAATTGTTAGATATGTATATCCTAATTTTCCAGAAATTAAACCTATTTCAGATGGTGCTAATAGTTCTACTTTCTCAGTTAATTTTGACAACCCTAGTGGATATCGTTATTCAATTGATAGAAGTGATGAATTATCCAAAGTTCAATATGGTATGTATTTGCTAGATGATATTTATCCAGAATATCATTTTACTGATAAATCCTTTAGAGTTTACAATCCTAGTGATATAGCAATTGACCCTTATCTTGGTAAACATGATTTAAAAATCATTAGTAAGTTTAGTGGTAGTTCTCTAAAAATTACTAACACAACTAATGGAACTAACTGGAGCTACAATAAATCATCTAATGGGAATGAAACTGTTCTACTAGACGGAATTGTAACAACTGTTAATGGTAATCCAGCAACAGTAAATACAGATTACGGTCATATTGTGTTAAATACTGGATGGAATGATATTGTTGTTAGTGGCACGAATAGCAATGATATCACGTTCAGTTTTCCATTTATTTATATCTGATGTTTCAAGGAAAGATTTTAGTTCAAGGGGTTCATCGTGCTGAAAAAGAACCCTTGAATTTATTTGACCCTAAGTCTGTACAAATTCAGTGGGAAGTAAATCAGACTTGGAGCTTACAATTAACTGCATATAATGACGGGAGCTTAGCTTATCAAATGTTGGAAAGTGAAGCTTCTATTTTTTTGGACAATCAAGAATATATCATTAAACAAGTAGCTAATGATTCATCTAGTGGATTAGATAGCGTTCAAGTAACAGCTACTCATGTTTATTTTGAAGTACAAAAAATAAGAAAGTATAAGGATTATGTTGATCCAGAAGATAAGGATAAACAAACAGACGTTAAAGTTTTAAAAGATGATACTGATTCATCTAAATCTGATGATAGCGATAATGCTAAAACTGATACTAGCGAAAAAATAGAAGGCAATACTACAACTAAAGTAACGACTAAAACTACTGATGAAACTCAACAAGATAATCAAAATCAAGTAAGTTATTCAATTCAAGATGTGTTAGACCATTGGTTAAAAGATAATAAACTTGGTTTTACCTATGAAGTGATTGGTAGTTTTGAGAAGAAAGAATTGGAAGAATTACAGGACGGAACAGGAGCTGACATGTTATCTAAGATTTCTGATACTTGGGATAACGCAATTATATATCCAGACAATCGGAAAATTAGGGTATATTCAACAGATAAGTTTAACCTAAATCGTGGTAATAGAATAGATTACTTGAATAATGCAAGTGAGATTAAATTTGGTACTGATTCAACATCATTAACTAATATGGTCTATTGTATAGGCGGGAAATATTCCGTTGAAACTACAACAGAAACCACTACTACCACAACAACTACTACAACAAGTGGTGGTTGGGGTTGGCCTTTTCCTAGCGTGGGAGAAGGAACTTTTATGCAAGTCCAAAGGTTTGGTTATGATGGCGGATATCGTCAAAACGGTTTTCATGATGGATTAGATTTTGGCTCTGTAGATCATCCGGGGCGCGATGTTCATGCTATTCATGGTGGGAAAGTTACAATCAAGTCTTATATGGGTGGGCTTGGTAATTATGTTGTTATTTCTGGCGGTGGATATAATGTTGTTTATCAAGAAGCATTCTCAAGTGCTAGCAATATCATAGTCAATGTAGGAGATACGGTTAAAGTTGGTGATGTTATTGGTTATCGTGATACAGACCATTTACATGTTGGTGTGACTAAAGCTGATTTCAACGTTGCTGTTGGAAAATCATTTACCAATGATGGAACTTGGTTAGATCCACTAGAATTAATTAAGAATGGTCCTAGCGATACTGACACTGAAACGTCATCAGAAACTAACTCAAACTCAAATACTCAAGAATACTATTATTTTGCACCGTTTATGTATCGTGATGAAGAATCTATCAAGAAATATGGTGAGCATCCAGCAGAACCAATTGAAGATGGTAGATTTAAGGATAAAAGCGCAATGATTGAGTACGCTAAAACGAAACTACAACCAGAACCGTCATTGTCTATTGATGTAACAACAACTACTGGCGTTAGACCAATAGCTGGAGATGTCATGCACGTCATGGTTAAGTCACAAAACATTTCAACTAATTTCACTTTGACTGGTTTTACCTGGTATCCGTATTCATATCCAGTTGATAACCCAACATCAATTACATTGAATTCTAATGTTCAAAATATTCTGGATTATCAAAATTCAAGACAAAGACAGTTTAGTAAGGCTATATCTAAATTAAAGAGCTCCACAAATGAAGTAGTTAATAATATTAATAGTTTTAATGAATACGGTGGAAATCAACAGTTGCAAACATGGCTAAATGATTTTGTTGGAGGTTAGGTTATGAATATTTGGGAATGGATAGATAAACTAACAAAAGGTCTACAGAAATTGGATAGAAGAATTACAGTGATTGAGAGTGTGTTATTTGATGATAAGATAAATTCAGATACACCTAAACCACAACATATTGGCAAGATTATTGATGTCTCAGAGTGGCAAGGTGTAATTGATTGGAATAAGGTAATTGCTGATGATGTTACTTTGAGTATTATCCGAGTTCAACATGGTTCTGCTCACCAAGATTTGAAGTACATGGAGAATTTGCAACAATGTATTTCAGCTGGCGGAAAGTATGCAGTATATGCATATTTTGCTGCTACATCTACATCAGATGCTCAACAAGAAGCTAGAGATTTTTATAACAGAACACAACAGGTTGTCGCAGGTAAGCAACAGCCTATTTTTTATGCGATTGATGTTGAAAGTATTGAAATGAGTGGAGATATTACCCAGATGAGAGCTGGAGTAGAGGCTTATATGTCGCGACTTAATGCTTTAGGTGTCCCAGATAATAAGATAGTTCTGTATATTGCTAATCATTTATACGATAAGTTCAATTTGAATGTCGCGCGTCCTGGTGCGATTTGGATACCAAGTTACGGACAAAATGATGGCACATTGGCTAATAGTTTAAAACCTACACATCCATATGACTTACATCAATACACAAGCAAGGGTAGCGTAAATGGTATTAATGGAAATGTAGATATGAGTGCAGAACCAAGCGAGAGATTTAAGGAGTTGATATTTAGTGCTTAATTGGAATGGCGATATTCATGAATTTTTAAGTGTATATCAGAAGAATATGATGGACTTTCAAGATAAGATTAATAGTCATTTAAGTTGGTTGAATGATGACTTGTATCTGGATAATGATTTCAGATTAGCTTTGATCATTCAGAAACTAGATGCAAGTTTTTCAAGACTTTTGTATAACCAAATTTGTGAGAATACAAGGTTAATCAATATTGTCTTGAATAAATTATCAAGCCTATTAAATGAATCTGATTACCAAGAATATGATGATTTGGGTAACTTAGTAACAGTGTCTTATAAGGCTTATTTAGATAATAAGTTAGAGTTAGATAAGGATAATTTCAATAAATATTATCAACAACTTCAAGCTATTTTAGATAAACTAGCAAAGTTTAAACATGATAATGTTAGTGAACAATATTTGAAGGGTGGTGAGAATTAATGGCAGTAGCGAATAATCAATATATACACTTTGATTTATTACGATATCAAAATGAAGTTCTAGATATCACAAATAAATTTAAGGGACATGTTGGAGACACGCAGGATTATATTAAATTAAAAATAACATCTAATAGTTATCCGGTTGATTTACGTAACATGAAAGTGATATTTGCAGGCGTAGATCCTAAACAGATTGCTCATAGACACTATTTGGAGCTTAAGGCAGATCAAAAGACAGACAATTTAGAAAAGGGAATGTGTACGGTTTATTTTGATGAAAATACATTCAATTATGAAGGCGAATGGACCCAGGCTTATTTTAAATTCATTGATGAAAATGGTAATACAGTATCAACTGTTAATATGAAATTAATAGCTATGGGAGATCAGGTTTACGCTGCAGTAGGTCAAGTTGCAAATATTACGATAGATGAATTTGATAAAGAATACGAGAAAGTAAGGGAAGCAGAAAAGAAAACTGAAGCTTTATTTAATTCTTTATCTGCAGATGCCAAAGCCAAGTATCAAGCTGCATATGATGAATACAAGCAAGCTATTCAAGAAGCGCATGATGCAATCTTCAACGCTCAAACAGGTCTTAAAGTCAATTATGACAGGTTACAAGAAATGGCTCAACATATTCAAGAAACCTTACGTCAAGCACAATTCCACGATAGACCGTTTCAATTCGATACAGTTGCAATTATGAAAAATTATCTTGAGTTACAAGATGGAGATTTGGCGATTACAAGTGGCTGGGATAGTAAAGATGACGGTCATGGTAATATGTGGCAAGTTCGAGCTAAAAAACACGATGAAACACCAGATGAAATTAATGTGATTGCCTTACAATCTGGTTATGTAGCAGAGCGTAACTTAAGCATGATTTCAGCGGATAGCTTAGAAGATATTATGTACGGATATTCAATCAAAATTGTACATAATCAAAAAGGCTATCCTAAACCAACCGTTTTCTACTATGAAAATGCGATTGGTACTGAAATTGGTGGACTTGGTTCTGGCTCATTTGGTGAAACATTAACTAAATTAGTTCCTTGTGAAGCTGAGTATACGGATAATAATTCAATCGTTGTCCGTATACCACGTAATTTCTACATGGATGCTAAACCATATTACAAGTATGGAGATTGGTATTTAGGGAGTGGCAATAAAACAATTAAGATTAGTCTGGGTAATGTTGATGATGGTGCTGCTAAAGCTGGAGACGGTAAAGGCAGTAGTTATTTATCACATAGCACAGG
>OGGM01000128.1_pt1 | contig 77538 bp, 59 predicted proteins | sample 1571251 | NCBI WGS metagenome assembly OGGM01 (sample SAMEA2582076, study PRJEB24529) | metagenome | biome: Human gut stool | place: China | collected 2011 | reverse complement strand
ACATGCCTTTCACGCATGCATTCACGGGTTCGAATCCCGTACAGGTCACCATTTGTAAGTTAGTCCAGGATATTTATCTTGGATTTTTATTTTGTTTAAAAAATAACTGATAAAAGAAAAAGAACCTAACATAAAATTGAACTAGGTTCTTTTAACAATTAATTAGTTATTATCATTTTTTAAACCGTCAATGATATTTAATTTCTTAATTTTTTGACTGCTGAAAGCAAGGGTGGTAAAAACAATTACAAAAATTGCAATAGTTATAATGATAAAACTATTGATTGGAACACTGAATGACCGCTCAAATATTGCAGCTAGATTTTCATATAAAAAGTACATGATGATAAAGCCTAGAGGCAAACTGTAAATTAGAGTTTTAATGCCATAGAATAGACTTTCAAAATAAATCATCTTATTAAATGCTCTTGGTGTCATTCCGATAGATTTTAACATTGAAAATTCTTTTGTTCTTAATGCCATACTAGTAGAAATCGTATTGATGATGTTTGCTATACTGATTAAACCGATTAAAATGATAAAGCCATATGTGAAGATGTTAATGATTAAAATAAGCTGGTTTGCCTGCTTGATATCTTCACTTAGGTTAAAGCTGTATAGTGATTCTTCAGGATAATTATCGGTAATTTCTTTGATTTCTTTTAAAACTGCTTCATTATTATTACTCGTATAATAAATATTAGTATTATTTGAGTTTAATTGATACTGATTAATTAATTGGTTAAAAGTATCATTGCTGACTAAAAGATTTAGTGAGTAGTGAGTTTCGTGAGGAGTTTGCCCAAGTAAATACTGATTAGTATATTTAATTTTATTTAAAGTAATTTCAATTTCATCACCATTGTTATTAAATGTAGTTCCGATTAAGTGATCAAGATTTTCTTTTAAGATATCAGTTTGCTTATACTTCCGATTTAATTTAATATTATTTTCTTTGTTGATTAGAATTTGATTTTGAAGTTCTTTATTTAAATTAGGGATACTATCTAAATATTCTTGATTATAAGTAACTAAATTAAGATCAAGGAAATAAGTATTTCCATAGTTTTGTTCATTTTCTGTTAGAAATGATAATAATTCAGGATTAATATTATCTAAACTAGTTTCTAAATTTAATGATGTTTCTTTAGCAACAGCAATTTGAGTCGTATTTTTTAGATGGGCTAATTCGTTAATCAGTTCTTGATTTTGTGAATTGATATTAATATAGCCATCATAGTTGATATTGATTGAAGTCATATCATATGATTCTTTAAGATAATAAGTAAATCCAGAAGCGGTTAAAAAGAGGATAGAACTAATGATTAATGAAAATAGGGTGATTCGATAACGGTTTTTATTACGCTTAATATTTTTCATCGCTAAATCACCTTCAAAGCCAAATATTCGGCGAGTAAGGAAACTTGTTTTAATATTTCGCACCTTGATTTTAGTATCTTGTTGATTAGTGATTGCTGCAATCGGCGAAATCTTACTAGCGTGATAAGCTGGGATAATACTGGAGATAAAAATTGTGATAATTGCGCAAATAACAGCTGTCAAGATACCTTTAAATGAAATTGCTAAAGGAAATCCGATTTCTTGTCCAAGATTAGCTAAGATTGGATTGATGACTTTAAAGGTAACAGCCATTCCTCCAACTCCTGCTATCACACCTAATATAATAGCAATAATGCCAACTACTAAGCCTTCAAAATAAACAGATTGTTTTTTTTGTCGTTTTGTTGCTCCGATACTTGATAAAGTTCCAAGATAACGACTGCGTTCATTTAAGGAAATTGCAAAAGCATTATAAATCAAACCAACAGAACCAATCATGATAATGACAACAACAATGCCAACGGCTGTCATCATTGCTTGGTTAAAACCATCATTATTACTGATTCCGTAATAATAAAGAAGATTTTGATGATAACTAATATCTCCACTGTTTATTCCTAATGATTGTGCGGTATTTGAGCCGTTATCAAAAATATCATTGTCGACATGATCAAGGGTTAAATACATTTTGCTGCTTATAATGCTACTGCTGTTAGCGGTATAAAAGGAATTATAATACGATGCTTGATCGAGGTAAGTAGATTGATAAATACCGACAACTTTAAATGTTTTGACTGGTAGGGCAGCAGTAGATTCTAGTTGTTCGGTTTCAATAAATTTATCAGAAATTTGTGTTGCTCCAGTTTTAACAGTAATTTCGTCACCGACCTTTACACCATTTTGAGTTTGATAATACTTTGAAATAATGATTTCATTACTATTTGCTGGATAGTTTCCTTTCAGTAGTTTTATTTCTTTAGAGTAATTGTCTAATTGATTTAGTTCAATGAAAATAGGATTGTTTTCATCAATTAATAAAGTATCAATTTTTTGGAACAAGACACTATTTTGATATGCATCATCATTTTTTAAGCTGTCGATCTGTTGTGAGGTGAGGTTATCATAAGCAACATGCCAGCTTCCATCATAACTAGATACCTCAAGGCGCATCATTTCCATAAATGAGGTTACGAATGTAGTTACTGCGGTAAACATTGCGACTGATATGATGATTCCGACAATGGTTACAACGGTTCTTTTTTTGTTGGCTAATAATTGTTTTAGAGTAAGTTTATTAATAATATGCATCTTAGCCACCTCGCTTTAAATCACTGATTATTTTGCCATCTTTGATAGTGATTACTCGGTTGGCAAGTTTAGCGATATTATTATCATGTGTAATAATAATGATTGTTTGATGATATTTTTCATTTGCTTCTTTTAAAAGACGTATGATTTCATCACTGTTTTTACTATCTAGATTGCCGGTTGGCTCGTCAGCAAGAACTAATGAAGGTTGATTAATTAAAGCCCGAGCGATTGAAACTCTTTGTTGTTGACCGCCGGATAGTTGATTGGGCAAATGATTGAGACGATTGCTTAAGCCAAGTTGTTCGATAAGGGTATTAAATCGTTTCTGATCAACTTTTTGGTGTGCTAACTGCAAGGGAAGGGTTATGTTTTCTTTAACATTTAAAACGGGAATCAAATTATAAAACTGATAAATTAAGCCAATCTCATTACGCCTAAAAATAGCTAAATCATTTTCGTTGAGTGTATAAATATCAGTATTATTAATAATTACTTTACCGCTGCTTGGATGATCAACACCACCGATTTGATGCAATAGGGTACTTTTTCCACTGCCACTAGCACCAATAATAGCGATGAATTCACCTATTTCAACATCAAAAGAGACATTATCAAGGGCAATGACATGGTTATTTTCATCTCCATATATTTTAGACAAATTTTTTACACTTAATATATTCATATATTTCTCCTAACTGTATCATTGTTTATAGTACAGTTAGATAATAGCACAGAGATAACTGTATTACAATAGATAATACAGTTTAAATTAAAAATATCACTAACATTATTTTGTTAGTGATATGTGAGTCAAGCCGATAGCGTGATCATTTAAAATTCCTGCAATATATGTCAATAGTTGCCGTTGGGCTGTTGTGTAGACATCATAGAATGAATTAATATGGAATAATCTAAATGAGTCTCCTTCATAATTTAACATCCAATGAATAGATTCAATAAAACTGCCATGAAATTGTGGTTTTTGAACAATTGGATGATAGCTGGAAGTATTTTCTTCTTGATAAATACGATCGAGCATATTGGCATTATTTTTACAATCGGCGGAAAAATTCAAAATACGTGTTTTAGTTGGATCATCGGGAGCGATTGTTGCAATCAGATCATAATTTGCTGCAGCAAAAAGCTGATTATAAATTAAATTTTTAATTACGGTATTATCCATTTTATCACCTGCTTTAATATATGCACAAAAATAAAAAAGATAACCAATCTGTTACAATTGATTATCTTGATATTTATCACGTGTTAATTCAAAAAGCTCGAGGTCTAAAAATTCACCACGTTTGTAAGCGTGTTTTTTTAATGTTACGAGGTATTCGAAATTATTTGCAAGCAGAACTTTTCTACTGCCGATATTACGACTGAAAATCTCTGCTTTAATAATCTTAGTATCGTAATTATCAAATATATATTTAATAATCATTTTTACTGCTTTTTTCATTATACCTTGATGCCAATAAGGCTCTCCAAGCCAATAACCAATTTCAGCTAGGTGGCTATAAATGTCTTCACCAAAAGTAATAGAAATTGCTCCTGCGAATAATCCGTCGACAATAATAGCATATTCGATTAGGTTATTATTACTGTTTTGAGTAATAAAGTTTAAATAATTTTGAGCGTCTTGTGGTGTATAAGGATAAGGAAAAATATCTTTTAAGTTTGCAGAAACTTGAGGGTTGTTTGCCAAAGCGGCTAAGGCAGATTGATCACTTAGCTGGTAAGGTCTTAATCGTAAATCCATTATGGTAAAGGTTTATCCTCTGCAGTATAAATAGCATACCATTCTTCACGAGTTAATTTAACCTCAACTCCTTTAATAGTATCAAGCATATTTTTTATACTAGTTGTTCCGGCAATTGGCTGCATCTGTGCCGGGTGACGCAAGATCCAGGCTGTTACAATTGCTACCTTTGAAACGTTATACTTATCAGCAAGTTTATCTAGCTGTTCGTTTAGTTTAGGATATTTAGGGTTATCAATAAAAGTATCTTCGCTTAATGAAGATCGTATCGTTGACCATGGCTGAATCGTAATGTCATTTAATCGGCAGTAGTTTAAAATATCGCCATCATGGTCAATTCCTTCATCCATATTGGCATAGATACCGCTATCGATCATTTGAGCGTGTGCCGGACCAAATTGTAATTGATTAATAATGATTGGCTGTTTACAATATTTTTTTAGTAACTCGATCTGACCGGGATTTTGGTTTGAAACACCAAAATATCTTACTTTTCCTGCTTGATATAATTCATCGAAAGCTTCACTAACTTCTTGAGGGTCCATTAGGGCATCTGGACGATGTAGTAATAAAATATCTAAGTAATCTGTCTGCAATCTTGATAAGATATTATCGACACTTGCTAAAATATACTCTTTAGAAAAATCAAAACAAATTCCAGGGCGAATCCCGCATTTTGATTGAATAATCATTTCTTTTCTTAATTCAGGATGTTTTTGTAATACTTTACCGAATAATTCTTCTGATTTTCCACCACCATAAATATCAGCATGATCAAAGAAGTTAATACCAGCTTTTAATGATTCTAATACCAGGTTTTCAACTTCTTCGGGAGTTTTTGATGCGATGCGCATACAACCAAGCGCTACTTTTGAAACCTTTAAATTGGTTTGTGGTAAATTATAATATTCCATTTTATTTCCTCCTTATATAGATACATTTGATTATATCATGATTGTAAAAATCATGGTATACTATATCCAAGGTTAGGTGATAATATGAATGTAAAATTAAAGATTTTTTGTGGCTTTTTAAGTGGTGTAATTATAGGATTTATCTTTTCACCAGTTAAACACGGTGTAAATGTCAGAGTTTGTAATAATGGTAATCATGATCGAGGTGAAGGATAATGTCATATCAAGTTATTAAAATGATTGTTTATGTAGTTTCGGTGATGCTGTCAATGTGGTCTTTAAGTTGTTTTAATTTTGATAATGTAATTCGTAAAGCAAAGGTAAGAGAATTTTATTTATTCTTTTTAATTGCTTCATTATGTTTAGGATATTTATTAGGTTCTTTTATTTTAGAATTTACAACGATTCATTTTTAACATATTTTTAAATCTCTTCCATATAATTATGTGAGGTAATTATATGAAAGAGATAAGTGTTAAATTGGGAGTCGTTTTTTTAATTACAGTAATCTTTTTATCAATTAATGTTGGGGTAAAAAAAGATGAAACAATCAAAGGTACAGAGACTAAAGAAAAAAAAGAAGAAAAAGAGGAAAAAGCAGTTCAAGTAGCAGTAACAATTGATAATAACGTTAATTATATCGATTTAGATGATTATCTTTTAGGAGTCGTTGCAGGAGAAATGCCGGCAAAATTTGAAACAGAAGCATTAAAAGCGCAAGTTGTCGCGAGTCGGACTTTTGTTTACAATCGCAATTTAAGCGTTGATAATACTACTAATAGTCAAGTTTATTTGACTGAGGATAAAATGCGGGAAAACTGGGGTGATAAGTATGATGAGTATCATCAAAAAATTGTTGCGGCTATCAATGATACTAACGATGAAGTAATGAAATATGAGGGAAAATATATTACGGCAATGTTTTTTTCTTCAAGTAATGGCTATACTGAAAATGTAGAAGATTATTTTGATTCGAGTGCTTTGCCTTATTTGCGAAGTGTTGACTGTCATTGGGATTTATCGATTGATCCAACTAATAGTCGGTCAAAAACTTTTACTAAACAAGAACTAAAAGAAAAATTTAATTGTGATAGCTTAGACTTTAATATTATTGCGTATAAAAAAAGTGGACGTGTTGGAACCCTTAGTGTTGGTGGGAAAAATTATAGCGGACGCAAAGTTCGCGAGATTCTTGGATTAGCTTCAAGTTGTTTTACGATCAAATATGAAAATGGTAAATATACATTTAATACGCTCGGTAGCGGTCATGGAGTTGGGATGAGTCAATACGGTGCTCAGGGAATGGCTCTCGAGGGAGCTAGTTATAAAGAAATTTTAAATCATTTTTATACAAATGTTGAAATTGTAAATAATTAGTATAAACCTGATTTTAGTGGAAACACTACAAATGAGGTGAAACAATGAAACTATTTATGAAAAGAAATCGACGGGTTTTAGTCTTTACAACGGTAGTGATGTTATTTTTAGTCGGAGTAGGGGTAATTCAGTTAGTCGTAAATCAATATCGTCCGCTTAAAGACACTGCGGTTGTAAAAGTGGAAGATAATAAAGATAAAGATACTGACAAAGAGGATCCCCAAGCACCAGCAGAAAAAATGGTAAAGCCGGTTGGTGATGACATTAAAATCGTAAAAAAATTTTATGATTCAAGTTTAAGTGATGAAGAATTAGAAAAAGCATTAGTTTATTTTGAAGGTGTTTATCGCCCTAATCTAGGTATTGATTTTTCAAAAGACAATAAAGCTTTTGAAGTAACTGCGGCCTTTTCGGGAACAGTAACTAAGAAAGATAATGATGCACTGTTAGGTTGGATTGTAACGGTAACTAACGAAACTGGTGTCTCTGCAACTTACCAATCTTTAAGTGAAGTAAATGTTGAAAAAGATGCGGTGATTAAACAGGGTGATAAGATTGGAACTAGTGGTGAAAACGTCTATGAATCTGAATTAAAGAACCACTTACACTTTATTTTAGAGAAGGACAATCAAGCATTAAACCCCGAAAAATATTTTAATCAAGAGGTCTCAAAAATAGCGGTATAATCAACCAAATAGTGATAATTAAAAAAATTATCGCTATTTGGTTTTTTGCCTTGTAAATATCTAAATTCATGGTACAATAGTTAAGAAAAAATAAGGAGGACGAATGATGGCATTATCAAAAGAAATTGGTATCGATTTAGGTACTGCAAATATTTTAATTTATGTCAAAGGTGAAGGTATTGTTGTAAATGAACCTTCTGTAGTAGCGATAGATGATGAAACAAAAAAACCTTTAGCTGTGGGTCAAGAAGCTAAAGATATGTTAGGAAAAACACCAGGAAGAGTAAAAGCAATCCGTCCATTAAAAGATGGAGTTATTGCTGATTTTAGAATTACTGAAATCTTAATTACTCATTTTATTAATAAATTAAACTTGAAAGGGATTTTTTCAAGACCAACGATCTTAATTTGTTGTCCATCAAATATTACATCAATTGAAAAAAGTGCAATCAAAGATGTGGCTGAAAGATGCGGGGCTAAACGTGTTTTTATTGAAGAGGAACCAAAAGTAGCTGCAGTTGGAGCAGGGCTTGAAATCTCTAAACCAACAGGAAATATGGTAATCGATATCGGTGGGGGAACTACTGACATCGCAGTATTATCATTAGGTGATATTGTTACTAGCAGTTCTTTAAAAGTTGCTGGTGATGTAATGGATGAAGATATTATTAAATTTGTTAAAGATAAATATAAGTTATTGATTGGTGATCGCACTGCTGAACAAATCAAAATGGAAATTGGAATTGCAATCAAAGGAATCAGCGAAGAAACATTTGAAGTTAGAGGACGTGACTTAGTTACAGGATTACCTCATACAATCACTCTTACAGCTGATGAAACAGAATTAGCATTACGTGAAACTTGCCAAACAATCGTTAGAGAAACTAAGCATGTCTTAGAACAAACACCTCCAGAATTAGCTGCTGATATTATGTCACGTGGTATCTTCTTAACAGGTGGAGGCGCTTTATTAACAGGATTAGATCATTTATTAGAAAATGAGCTTGGGGTACCAGTATTTGTAGCTGATGACGCTTTAAACTGTGTAGCAAATGGTTGTGGTGTCATGTTAGAAAATACTCACTATGTAAAATAATTTTAAGGATATGGAAACATATCCTTTTTTTGTACTGAAAAGTCATTTCAAGAAATACGTTTCATAGATATGAAATGCTGAAACGCAGTACCTAAATGACTTTGGAAGATTGTTTTAAGTTTATTTCTTGTTAAAATTTGAATATAGAAATAAATGGAGGGAAGAGCAATGGTACATAGAGTTAAACAGGTTAGTATAGTGGTATTAAGTATGTTGGTTTTGTTGAGTACTTTGATCGTTGGGACTTATGCAAAAGCAACTAATTTGGTATCAAATGGTGATTTTAGTCAAGGAACTAATTATTGGAGTATGAATCAAAGTGATGGTTCGTTAGCAATGATGTCGAGTGATAATCATTCTTTAAAGGTACAGATTGAAAAGGTCAATAGTGATGACTATTGGTGGTCCTTAACACTCAAGCAGGATAATATTGCCTTATCAGCAAATAAAAAATATCAGTTATCATTTGACGTAGAGGCATCAATGAGTGGAGATATTAGTTTGGATATTGAAAGCACAAGCGATTATAATAAAAAATACTTAGATCGTCAAATGATAGCGGTTAGTAATCAAAAGAAAACATATACATTTGATTTTGAAAAGAAAGACGATGATGCTGTCACTTTAGTTTATCATCTTGCTAAAGGCGATGGAATCAGTGATTTTAGTAATCAAATAATCAAGCTTTCTAATGTTACAATTATTGAAATTGGCGATATTGAAATCCAAAAAGCAGGTGATTGGTATTTAAATGAAGGAGATGGAGCGAACGGTAAATTGTCAGGTGAGCCAAATGATCTTAAGGTTAAAGTTACTAGTATTAATCAAGAAAACTATTGGTGGGCTTTATCTTTAAAAAAGGAGAATTTAGTATTAAGTGGAAATAAGATTTATAAAATAGTTTTTGATGCTAAAGCTTCAAAAGCTGGAACAATTGGTATTGATATTGAAAAATCAGCAGATTATAATGTCAAATATTTAGATAAACAGAATTTTGATTTAACTACTACGAGTAAAGAGTACAGTTTTAATTTTATAAAAAAAGATAATGATGATGTTTCAATTGTATTTTTATTAAATGAAGGAGATGGAATTAGTAATTTCAAGGATGAGACTATTAATATTAGAAATGTTCGTATAGAGGAAGTTAATGATTTAGGTGATGAATATGTTGTAAATGGTGATTTTGAGACAAATACAACAAGTGGCTGGAATACGTATAACAGTAATGGTTCAAATTTGAAGATCAATGCAGTAAATCAACAATTAGAAGTAACTTTTCCAAACTCAAATGGCAGTAACTATTGGGATTGTCAATTGTTTCAAGGAGATATTCTTTTAGATAATGGAATCTATCGTTTATCTTATGATTTAAAAGGCAGTAAAGCTGGGACTATTTACTTTGATGTTGAGGATACTGGTGATTACGCAACAAAATATTACCCAGAAACAATGGTTGATTTCACAAAAGATGTTCAAACATATAATTTTGAGTTTGAGATTAATGCTGATAATTTATTAGGGACTCAAAAAAATGCTAAGATCCAGTTTAATTTAGGTCCCAATGAACATTGTGACAGCTTGGCTGGAGAAACTTTATATTTTGATAATATCAAGATAGAGAAAATTGGTTCTGGTGCAGGAACTGGTGAATTACAAACGACTAATGTGACTTTTGATGGAAATGATGTTTTAGTTAATAATTTTAAAGGTTTAGGTGTTCAATGGGATCCTTATGTTGTTCACCCTTTAACTGATGAAGAGTGGCAAACAGTGACTAAGCGGGTAGATTTCTTAAATCCAGCTTTTGTTAGATGCATGATCTACGCTAATACATATTGCGAAGGTTTTGATGATGAGGGAAATCCTATTTATGATTTTGATAGTTTGGCAAATCAGGCATTGATTAGAGAATTAGATTATTTAGAAAGTAGAGATATTGAAGTAGTTTTAGGTGAATGGGAGACACCAGGTCGTTTTGGTGGTGAATTCGAAGGAATTACTGTTGATGATCCACGCTGGGCAAGCATTATTGGCGGATTTTTAGATTATTTAATTAACCAAAAAGGTTATACATGTATTAAATATTTTAACTATGTAAATGAAGCTAATAGTGATTGGTCATATTGCGGTGATTTTGATAAATGGCAAACAGGAATTAATTATCTTCATACTGAATTAGATAAATATGGATTAAATGAAAAAATAAAAATTACGGGACCTGATACTGTATGGGATAGTGATAATACTTGGTTAAAAGAGATTAATTCAAATCAAGATTTAGGTGCTAAAATAGGGCTATATGATACTCATATGTATCCAACAATTGATGAAATTACAAATGGTACTATTGAAGAAATGGTAGCGGAACAACGCAGTTGTGTGACGGGAAAAGACTTTTATATGACTGAAATCGGAATGGTTACTGGCAAAAGTGATGGGGATTCACAACCATATACTAAAGAATTTAGTTATGGAGTTATTATGGCTGATGCCGCAAGTCAAGTTATGCGTGGTGGTTTTTCTGGTTTAGCAATTTGGGATTTAGATGATGCTATGCATGATCAGCAAAATGGATTTCCCATTACAGATATTCGTTCTTTAAAACAGTGGGGATTTTGGAATTCTGTTGCTGGACGAGTTTTTAATCAACTAGAAGAAGAAGAGATACGACCATTCTTTTATACTTGGTCATTAATGGCAAATCTATTCCCACGTAATAGCAAGATCATTGGTTCAACAGCAAATAAAGAATTAAATGGTCTTCGAACAGTTGGGATGGAAAAAGATGGTCAAATGACATATATGATTGTCAACGATTCAAACAGTCCCAAAGAAGTAACCATTGATGTTAAAAATCTTAATGCTAATAACTTAAAATTATTCAAATATGACTATTTTGATAATGATCGTAAGGTCGATAGTAATGGTTATCCGGTCGCTAGTAAGGTACTTGAAAATGTCAATCTTGAAGAAGGATATGAAGTTTCTTTACCATCTGGTGGTGTGGTGATGCTCTCAACTATTGATATTGAAGATGCTAAAAAGGAATTAGTTGATCAAAACGATTCTAAACAAGATAATGAAAACAAAAATGAGGTAGCAATCAAGACAGGTGATGATTTAAAGGCTGCTGGATTTATGATTTCTGGATTACTTGCTACGGCATTTATCTATGGCATGAAGAAAAAAGGATAGTAGTGATAAGCAAACCAAATTTGGTTTGCTTTCATTTTTATGAAATGCTATTTCATTTTAAGTGAATTAAAAATATTATATTTTGAAAAGCTATTCCAATTGTTTATGTAAGGGTTTACATTATTGATTGATTGATTAAAAATAAGATTATGGAGAGCAAATAAAAAGGATATGGAGGAAAGGTAATATGAAGGGAATGCATAAACATGCGATAGCTTTATTGTTGAGTGCATCATTGCTGCAGTCTAACGTAATGCCCCTATGGGCCAATACTGCACCGTCAGTTCGGGAAACAAATCAAGTAGACGAACTAGATGATTTTTCTAAAGTCTTAAATCATAGTGACGGGTGGCAAACAGTCATTGATGAGCCAAATAATTTTTTTGGTGATTCAAGTCGCTTGATTAGGACAGAAGATAGTGCGCAATATTTGGTTTATCAATTAGATAATCTAACAGATTTTAAAGTTAGAATGCATAGTTATTTAAGAAATCTGCGTTATCTCGTAAATATTTATCAGTCTAATGACTTAAGCAGCTGGGAAGCAGTAGACTATACTATTACCAGCGCTAAAACTAGTGATTCAGCTTTTTGGGGTACATTTGATCTTATGCCTAAGAATATTTTAGATGGGAAGAACAAATATTTAAAAATAGAAATAAAGAATAATGAAAATGCTGATCAAACAAAAACAGTAAAAGGCAGTGATGAAGTTAATTTTCTTAAAGCTGTTCAAATTGGTAAAGTAGAGTTGACGGATAGTAAAGCTGGATTAATTACTAATACAAATACTGATTTAAAAACAATTAAGTTAGAAGGATTTGATGATAGCAAGACTTCTACATTAAAAATATCAGAAAATAAAACAATAAAATTAATTAATCCAACAATTTATGATGTAAAGATTGAAAGTAGTAATCCTAAAGTCGTAAAATATGAAAATAATCAGATTATTGGTGTTAGTAATGGAACTGCTTATTTGAAAGGGATAGTACCCGGGGAGCTTGAAGTATTTAGGTATGAAATAAAGATTGGAACTGGTGAAAATTTGGATATTTCACCTAAGTATACTAAACCAGCTGATGATACAGGTGATAGCCGTTATATTAAACAAGGAAATGGTGAAGAAACAGATAATCTTATTACTGTTGATCCTGATAATATTATTGTAAAAGATTATATGGGTGGAGCCATGGAACTTGAGATGATTGAATGGTTTGATATGGATGATGCTCGTTGGGAACGTTATTTTCAAAGAATTCAATATATGGAGTTAGGCTTTGTCAGATGTATGTTAGCAGCTTATTGGTATTGTACAGGATTTGATGATCATAATAATCCTATTTATGTTTGGGATTGTTTGAACGAAGATGGTAGTCCAAAATATTATTCTCGTGATGGTTATCCAATTGACCCATTAGGAAATAACATTGAACCGAATATCAAAAGGATGAAACGTTTATATCAATTGTTTGATTTCTTTAAAAAGAATAATATTACTGTAATGACAGGTGAATGGCAATATCCTGAAGCAGCAGAATGGTATTATGTGCCAGGTGAAAATTTAAAACAATATAATTTAACTTTAGATGATCCCCGTTATGCTCAAATTGCAGCGGATTTTATTGAACATATGGTAAAGGATAAAAATTATACTTGTATTGAACAATATGATTTAGGTAATGAGGTAAATATAAATCCTGGATCATATCAGTATGATAAATGGAAACAAGCAAATTTAAATCTTTATGATCAGTTAAAGCAAAGAGGTTTAGAAAAGACAATTTCGTTGACACCGGACCTAAGTTACTGGTTAGATTTATGGTATAACCAAAGTATTGCTGATCTTCATGATGTTTTCGAACAGTATGAATTCCATTGGTATGTAAATGAAGTTAATTTAAAAAATGGAGTTTTTGAAAATGAAATGCGGATGTTAGTTAATAATGCCGCTGGTCAGGATAATCCTGATAAAAAGGTCTATATGGGTGAAGTCGGAATGCGCGATTATTTGAATAATGTTGATCAAGTAACAAATATAGACAGCTTTGAATATGGATTATGGATGGCTAATATTCTTGTACAAGGAACAAGGGCGGGAATGTCTGGATTAACAGCCTGGTCACTAGATGATTCTGTGCATATTAATGGTCCAATGACTTATGATTATTCAGTAGATCAAAAATCATTGATGAAAGTCTGGGGACTATGGAATTCACTAGGTGAATATCAGGGAGTATCGGAGGATATACGACCATGGTATGTACCTTGGGCATTAGCAAGTAAATTTATGCCTAAAGGGTCACAAATAATTTACACTAGTCCAACTGAACAGCAAGTGTATTCAACGGCTGCCATCAATGGAGATGATTTAACAATATCCGTAGTAAATCATTCAGGTAAAGAACAGCAAGTATTGGTAAAAATTCCTGAGGCGACTAAAAAAGTGGATTTAAGTGTTTATGCTTATTTTAAAGATGATTTAAATCAAGATGAAAACGGATATCCTGTTCGTTCTGATTTTAAAAAGAATCTTGATTTGCAGGAAGGTATTGTTTTAACTTTACCAGCTGATGGTAATCTGGTTTTAACTACTATGGAGGGTGAAAATAAGTTCAATAGTAAGGATAGCGGATATTTTAGTGACTCAATGCAGTCATTACAAAATACGGTTGATTATCAAAATATTGGCTTTAACTCATATGAAAAACATCCTAATAATGCTCAAAATCGAATTAATATGAATCAGGATATTTTTGGGGATGTGACAAGGATTAATCGTGCCGGCAAAGATAAAGCTTCTTTGGTATATCAAAGGGCTGAAGGAATTAAAAATTTTAGAATTCATAGTTATGTTAAAGGAGCAGTTGGAAGTAATTTTAAAGTTTATGGTTCGAATGATAAAAATGAATGGACAGAAATAAAAATAAATGAAATAGAGAAGTATTCACTAACTAAGGGATGGAAATTTGCAGTATTAACTCCAGAGTCAGAAATCGAATATAAATATATAAAAATTGAGTTAGGAAACGAGGTATCAAGTACAGATATTCAAGTTGGAAAAGTAGAGTTAACGAATCAAAGTGAATTCAGTGAACCGCTCAAATTAGAAATACCTGATGATGCTCAAAGTAGTGAATATAAAGAAATTATGAAAGATGTTCAACTTGCTACAAATGATATAATGAGCATTTATTCAATAAGCGGCTTTGAAAATTTACCTGAAAATTGTACGTTAAAGAGCAGTGATGAAAATATTGTTAAAATTACTGATATGTCATTTAAGGCAGTTAATTCAGGTAGTGCTTTAGTTAATGTTTATAGAGATGGAAAAATAATTGGAAGTATCATTGTCAATGTATATGCTTTCCATGATTCTGTTGAAGATGGTAATGGATTAGTATATCAGCTTAATAATATGAAGTATGATTTAATGGCAGATGCTAATGATACAACATTTTCACGAACTAATGATGGAGGAAATGTAATTTATAAGTTAGCGGGTATTAAGGATTTTTCAATTAGAGGATATGTGGCAGATAGTAATGATAAATTGTTTGAACAAATTAAAATTTACGCTTCCAAAGATGGAAATACTTGGGAAAGTATAGAAATCAAAGTAGACGGTATAAATGCTTTAAGCAATCCATATTGGCATTATGCAAATATTATTCCTCAAGAAGCAATTACTAAGGATTATGATTATTTAAAGATTGCTATTGAAGGAACATTAACAGATCATTGGAAGATTCAAGTTGGCGATGTACGTATTCAAGACAAACCATTTAATTCTGTTGTTAATAAAATTGAATTAGCAAATCAAGATTTGAAATTAGCAGTTGGAAATAGCCAAATAATTGGGGCTAAGGTTTATCCAGAAGCAGTATTCCCATTTAAAGTTATTTTTGATGCTGCTGATAATGAGATTGTTTCTGTTGATAAAGATGGTTTAGTAACTGGGCTTAAAGCTGGTAAAACAACAGTTCGTGTTTATTCTCAGGATAATCCAGAAATTTATCAAGACTGTACGATTGAAGTTACAGAAGTGATTGACAGTTCAAAGGAAATTGCAGATAGTATTAAGGAGTTAACGATTATTAATAATCAAATCGTTTTACCGGTTGTTGAAGGTTATGAAATTACAATTAAAAGCTCAAGTATCCCTAATATCATCGATTTAGATGGTAAAGTAACACCAAGTAATCAGGATGAACAAGTAGCATTGGTCTTAGCAGTAAAGAATAAGGCTACGAATGTAGTATCTGATACCGCAAATATTATTGTAACTGTTGCTAAAAAAGATGAAACAGTTATGATTGAATTTGATATTACTGATGTTGTTTTAAAAGTTTATCAAGAATTTGATCCACTAGCAGATATTAAAGTATTTGAAAATGATACAGATATTACAAAGAATGTACGGATCATAAGTAATAATGTTGATTTAAACCATCATGGTAAATATTTTGTCACATATGAAGTAACTGATAGTAAAAATATTACGCATAGCCATACTCGCAATGTTGAGGTTAGAGGAATTAAATCAATCAGTTGTCCAGAGTATCAAGTTGATCTTACTAGTTTGAAGGACCTGGACCCAGATGTATTTTTAAATATTGTTAAAGTAGATAAACAAGTTATTTTAGATAAGCTCAATAGCAAATTAACTGATGACCAAACAATTATTAGCTGTTATGATTTGGCAATGATGTTAAATAACAAAGAATATGTACTGACCGATAATCAATTAACGATTGTATGGAATGTTACATCAAAGATGCAGGGATTCAAAGTTCTGATGCTAGATAAGGATGGAAATGTAGTTGAGGTTCCAATGACTGTTAATGGTAAGGAAATTACTTTTATGGTTGAACAGTTAGGTACTTTTGCAATAGTTGGTGAACAAAAAGTAGAAACAAAAGAACCTGATGAAAATAAGCCAGAAAATAAGGTTGAAACAGCAGTTAAAACTGGTGATGAAGTTTATTATGCGGAATATGCTGTGTTAGGATTATTGGCACTATCATTAGTTTATGGAATGAAAAAAAGAGGATAAAACAAAACCCAGGCTTATTGAAAAAAAGTAAGCTTGGGTTATTTTATTTGTTTAATATGTCGATGGTCGATAATATGATCGGTTTCAAGTTTTAATTCTAGATTTTCATCATAGTGTCGAGCAAATAGGCAGCTATAGATAATATCAAGCATGATATGGATGGAAATCGTTGAACCAAAAGTAGAAACTTTTGAATAAATTCGTTCTCGAGAATCTAAGAATAAAACATAGTCACATAGTTTTGAAAGGCGGCTTTCTCCAAATGAAGTAATTGCAATCATCGGAACCTTACGGCGTTTCAATAGTTCTGCGGCAGCGATTACTTCGTTAGTTTCACCAGAATATGAAATTAAAATGGCACAATGATCCTTATTTGATTGGGCAGCTTGAAATAGTTGTTCATTGACCATTGGTGCAATCTGAACATTTTTTCCGATTCGAAACATCTTATATTGAAAATCAGAGGCAATTCTAAGTGGACCTGAGACACCATAAATATCAATAACTTTAGTTTGATCGAGCATAATAATGATTTTTGCTAAGATATCATTGTCAATATTATTTACAGTAAGGTTGATTGAATCTTTAGCTAGTGTTGCAATGCTGTGTTTGATTGTATGGATCGTATCTCTTTTTTTAAAAGGAAAATTCGGATTTGTTTCACTATTTCTATCAAACGTATATTGTAACTGAGCTGATAATGCAATTTTAAAATCATTATATCCTTTATACTCTAATTTTTGACATAGTCTAGTTATTGTAGCGGGCGAAGTATACGTTGCTTTAGCTAACTGAGAAGTAGACATATTTAAAACATCGGGTCCATTTTTTAAAATATATGTTGCGATTAATTTTTCGGAAGTTGAGAAGTCAACGGCCATTTCTAGTTTTCTTAGTAGACTCATTTTTATCACCAATTTTAGTATACCATTTTTTTATTATTAAGTTTAATTATTTAGTTAGATAAATCAAAAAATTGCTTTTTTTCATAAATATGAAATGCTTTTTTAATCAAAATTGAATTTAATAATCACAATTTTTAATATTTAATTTTTTGGATAAGCGAAGAATTATATATTGCAAAACTTCTTGTTTCGTGTTTATGAAATATCATTTCATAAATTGCCCAATAAAATAATAAAAGTTTGAAAGGAGATTGCAACTATTTGTGTAAGTGTTTACAATCGTTGTTTAGACAATTAAACTAAAAGTATAAATGGAGATTAGTAAGGAGGAGAAAAATTTAATTAATTTATGAGGGAAAAATATAAAGGAGAAAGGAATATTATGAATAGGAAATTTAAGCGATTTTTGACTTCATTATTATCATTAGCGGTAGTTGCTAGTTCTGGAATTGGACCAGTAAAAGCCGTTGATAATACCCCTAAACTGGATTCAAAAGTTTATATTAACAGTGATAATGTATTAACTAAAGATTTTGAAGGATTTGGGGTACAATGGGATCCTAGTGATTTATTTGATTACACTGATGAACAATGGTCATCTTTTTATGAAAAAGCTAGCTTTTTAAGCCCTAATGTGATGCGGGTCATGCTCCATGATGGGGACAGTTATTGTATTGGCTTTGAAGACGATGGAACTCCGATTTATGATTGGGAGTCTGTTATGATGAAGCGTGTTTATAAAATTTTAGATTTTGCTCAACAAAATGATATTCCAATCATGTTAGGTGAATGGAGAAGTATTAGTGAAAGAGGATATTTATCTTACGATGATCATGGAAAAACGGTAAATTGGAGTAGTCCTACATGGGCAAGGATGATTGGTGATTGTTTAGAGCATTTGATTGTTGATAAAGGTTATACTTGTATTAAATACTATAACATGATTAATGAACCAAATTATTATAAACGAGATCATGGTGATGTCACAAATGAATATGTATATGATCAATGGAAGCAGGCAATTACTAATTTAAGAAATGAAATGGACAGTTCTGGTATAGAAAAAATTGAAAATATCAAAATTGTAGGGCCGGATGTTTATGATTCACAAGAAGCTTGGATAAATCAAGCAACAAGTGATGAGATGAAAGATAAAATAGAATTAACAGAAGTGCATAGATATGCCCCACAAAGTGAGGTAGAAAGTGGACTTATTGAAAAGAAATTAAAGACTTGGAAAGAACAGGCTGAAAGTCTTGATCCTGAAGTTGCTGAGGAAGGATTTGCTTTGGGTGAAATGGGAATTTCAGGAACTGGTCCTGGAGATTCGCAATTGAATGCGAGAAAATACGATTATGGAGTGGATATTTTTGATTATGGTGTCCAAGCTATTCGTGCGGGATTAAAATTTGGTAGCGTATGGGGCTTTGAAGATAGTATGCATGTTCAGCATAATGATATTGTTAATAATTTCAAAGATCAATATGGACCTGCTGCAACAACAGAAGAAGGTAGAGATTATGTTGTCCATACGCCAACAGGAGATCCTTCAATTGATAATGATATCAAGATATGGGGATTTTGGAATGAACTTGGTGAAGAAATGGCAGCCCAAAATGCTGAGCATAATGTTACGGGAAGAGCTAATACAGTAAAAGCAAGTGATGAGAATCTAAAACCATGGTATTATACTTGGTCAATGTTATGCCGTTATTTTCCATCTGGAACAAAGATTCTTGAAACTACAGACAGTTATGTTGATCAGTTAAGAGTTACATCAGGAATTATTCCAGTTGCAGATGATAAAGGTGATATTAGTATTGCAGTTGTTAATAATTCATCATCTCAAAAAACATTAGAAGTAAATATGCCTAATGCAGCTAGTAAAGTTGATCTTAATCAATATTTCTATTATGATGGTGAAATTGATGGGAAAACTAGACCGGTCAATGAAAAGGGTCAATTGTTACAATATGACACAATTGAAAATGCTAATCTTAAGGATGGTGTTAATGTCACTTTACCAGCAAAATCATGTATGATCTTAACTTCTTTAGGATATGAGGGTGAAAGTCATCCAATGAGTTTTACAACTGGTCAAACAACTGATGTTGAAAAGGTTGAAATTTATGAAACTACTAATGCTAACCAATTAGAAGTTGGTAAGTCTTATCAATTAGCAGCTAATTATATTCCATCTATTTCAAAAGGTGAAATGGAATGGTCAGTTGTTGATTATTTTGGTAATGCTAGTGATAAAGCATTAATTGATGAAAATGGACTTTTAACAGTAAAAAAAGCTGGTCAATTTAAAGTGATTGGTAATTTAAAAGGAAAACCAGAAATACAGGATACATTAGTATTTAAGGCAACAAGTTCTAGTATTTTAGTTGATGAGTTAAATGATCTTGAAAATGGAGTTGCTTTATCTTATCAAGATATTATAAAAGATGATAATTCAGCTAATTTTAATGGTGATAAAACAGTTAAAAGAAGTGATAGTAATGCAAATGGTAAACCAGGAATTATTACATATCAAGCAAATAACATTTATGATTTTGAATTTAGTGCATATTCATTAAATAATAATCTTGATAAATCTGGAAATTTTGTAGTAGAAGTTTCTCAAAATGGTGATAGCTGGTCACCAGTTGAATGTGAGTTTATTCAAGGAAGTAAATTAAGTTCTGGCTGGTATCCATATACAATTAAAAATAAAGCGGTAATAAAAGATGATGGATATCAATATTTACGGGTAACGATCACAAGTAAGTCAGGTTATAAAACATATGATCCTCAATATGCTGGTGGATCAATATATTATGATTACCAGGGAGCATCACAAATCGATATTCAAAGTCATAATGAATTTATTGTTAAAGGACAAGAATTACAGTTTAAAGCAGAAGTACTTCCAAGTATTGCCAGCCAAGAAGTAAGCTGGAAAGTATTATCTCTTGAGGGAAAACCAACTGAACTTGCAACAATAAGTCCAGATGGGATATTGACTGCTAAGGCTAAAGGAGAAGTTGTCGTTGTAGCAACTGCTAAAGATACTGATGTTAGTGCTTATAGTCATATTAATATTATTAATGGTTATTTTGTAGATGAAATTGAAGATTTTAGTAAAATGTATCAATATGGTGAATTTGCTTTTGATGATCCTAAATCATCAAATTTCACTGATAAAACAAGGATTAAAAGATTATCAGATAGTAATCAAAGTATTGTTTATGCTTTAAGTGATATTGAAAAAGCTACTTTTGAAATCTATAAAAATGGTTCATTTGTAAATGATTCAGTAGATATTTATGCTTCTAGTGACGGATTAACTTATAATAAAGTAGAGAAAAATGTTGTAAATGCTGGTAAAGCAGCTAGTTCAACTGAATATTATTTATATGAAGTATCGACTAAAGAGTTAGGTGATAATGTAAATTATATTAAGTTAGAATTGAAAAATGATGAAATAATTTATTGTCCAATGTTAGGAAAAACAAAGATTATTTATAATCCAATTGAAAATGTTGAAGTAACAAATGTTACTTTAGATCAAAAAGAGTTATCTATTAATGTAGGACAAAGCAAAACTTTAGTTAAAAAATTAGCACCATTATATGCAGATGAGCAATTAACTTGGTCAAGCCGTGACGAAGATATTGCAAGTGTAGATCAAAATGGTATCGTTACTGCTAAAAAGGTAGGGAGTACAATTATCTATGCAAAATATAATGATGAAATTTATGCTACGAGTGTGATTAATGTTCTTGGTGAAAATATGGCATTAAATAAAGATGTTAGTGCTTCAACAGAAACAAATCAATGGAATAAAAATCCAACAGGTAAACTGGTTAATGATGGTGATTATGATACACGCTGGGTTTCTAAAGATGGGACATCAATCACTAAAGAACAAATTACAATTGATTTAGGTGAAGTGACAACTGTTGATAATGTTAAACTTTATTGGGAATCAGCAAGAGCAACAGATTTTAATATTGAAGTGTCTACTGATGGTTCAAAATATGATATAGTTGAAAAATTACGTGATGAGGATAAAAATAAATTAACTAATGAGATTTCATTTGATCCGGTTGAAGCAAGATATGTAAGAATGCAGGGATTAACACCAGCAACTAAGTATGGTTATTCAATCTATGAATTTGAAATTTATAATAATTCAGATTTAAAATTAGCAAGTAGTGTTGAATTTAAAGAAATGTCATCAGAACTGTATCTTGGTGAAAATACAGCACTTGATGTAGTTGTAACTCCTGATGATGCAACATATCAGGATGCTTCATATACTTCAAGCAATGAGTTCGTTGTTGTTTGTAAAAACAATCAGATGATTGCTGTTGGTGAAGGAACAGCAACAATTACTGCCAATGTCAACGGTCAAAAAATAACTAAAGAAATTACTGTTGTTAAAGATAATGCCCGTAAGATTGCTCAGGAGCTGACATCATTAACTGTTGAAAATGGTCGTGTGGACTTCCCGACAGTTGACGGCTACAGCTTCAGTGTATTCAGTTCTGATCTGGAAAAAGTTATTGCCAAAGACGGAAGTGTTAACTTACCGGTTGAAGATCAAGAAGTGGCACTTGTTGTAACTGTATCTAAAGACGGCAGTGAAGACAGTGCAAATACTGATGAAATCAAAGTGATGGTTAAAGGTAGCAGAGATAAATATGAGCTGTTGGAAAAACGAATCAAAGAAATCGAAGAAACAGACTGGACAGTATATAAACCAGGTACAGTTAAAACATTTAAAGAGAAATTGCAGGCAGTCAAGGAAAGTCTAAATGCAGGAGTACTGTTAGTCAGTGAAGTTGAAAAAGCAGGAGAAAATCTTGAAGCAGCATTTAAGGGATTAGAGATCAAAAGTGATAAAAAGACACTTGATGCGCTGATTAAAGAACTAGAAGAACTTGATACCAAAGTATATACCGAAGTATCAGTGGCAAGAGTGGAAAAAGCATTAGAAAAAGCAGAGACAGTCAGTGAAAACGAAGATGCCAGTGAAGCAGAAGTAAATGATGCAGTTCAAGCACTGTATGAGGCAAAATTGGGATTAGTGGAACAGATCAATTATGACAATCTAAAAGATCGGATTGAAGAAATAGAAAAAGAAGATCTGAGCATATACAGTGAAGCGACCGCAGCTCGCTTAAAAGAAAAGATAGCAGAAGCAAAAGAAGCATTAAAGAATGAAAATATTACGAATGAAGAGTTGCAAGAAGAACTGGCAGGACTTAATGAAAAATACAGCAGCTTAAAACTGAATCATGAGCCGGGAAGTGTAGAAGAATTAATAAAACGAATTGAAGAGATGGATCTGAGCGGATACAGTGAAGCAAGTGTAAAGGAATTAGAAAGAGTAATAAAAGAGATCAAAGAAGAGCTGTTAGAAGGGATAGACCAAGTAAGATATGCAAAACTGGCAGAAAAACTACAGACAGCATACGAAGGATTAGAAAGGAAGAGTGAAGTAAAACCGGTAGAACCAGAACAACTGGAAACTCCAAAAGGAGATGAACAGGCAGCTAAAACTGGTGATAACATGATAATTGGAACATGGTTAATCACAATGTCAGCAGCCGTAATGGTAGTTATATTCCTAAATAAAAGAAGGAGTTTAGAAAAATAAAAATGGGGTTAAATAGAGAAAGTAGTTCTTAACCACTTATAGATGGAGGAGTAATATGGGGTTATTAAAGAAAATTGAATTGGCAAATAACTTTTCATCAGTAGAACGGATCTTAGGTAAATACGTTTTAGAAAATGGTGAAAAAGTATTAAACATGTCAACTAAAGAATTAGCCAAAGCAACATTTACTTCTCCAGCTAGTATTGTTCGTTTTTGTCGAAAACTTGAATATGAAGGATATAATGATTTTAAAATTGCATTAGCAGCTCAATTACAATATAGTCGTCTTAGCAATGATGATATTAATGCAAACTACCCTTTTAAAGGAACTGATAGTGTTTATACTGTGGCTAGCAATATTGCTAATCTATCAAAAGAAAGCATTGATATTACAATGAAAAATTTAGATTTAGAAGAATTAAGGCTAGTTGTTTTGATGATTACTAAAGCGAAGGTCATTGATATTTATGGGGTTTCAGGTCCACTTAGAATTGCAAGTGACTTTCAGTATAAGATGTTTAGAATAGGTAAAGATGTGCGGATTTCACAAATGATCAATGAACAGTTGTTTCAAGCTGCCCAAAGTACTTCAGAACATTTGGCTATTTTAATTTCTTATTCCGGAGAAACAGAAGAAGTAATTGAAGCAGCGAAGATTTTATATCGACGTAAGATTCCTGCAATTGCAATAACTTCATTTGGAGAAAATCGTCTTGTAAAATATACCCAAAGAGTCTTATATTTAAATTCATCAGAATTTATTTATTCTAAAATCGCAACTTTTTCTTCGACTCTCTCACTACATTTATTGTTAGATATTATTTATGGTTGTGTATTTTCTAAAAATTATGAGGATAATTTAAATTATAAGATTGAAACCGATAATCTAATTGATCATCGTCAATCAAGCATTGCAATAGATAAATTTAAATAATTATTAAAACGATATGGAAGTTTATTTTAACCATATCGTTTTTTATTTATGAAACCATGTTTCATAAATAAATATAATAAAAAGTAAAAGTCTGGGATACCAAATCAAAGATTAATAAGATTATCATAACGGAGTGATTAAATTGAGATGGGAAAGAGCAGTAAAGCTTGTATTTATTGTGTGCTTAATAATTTCTTCGCTATCTACAACAAGAGTTAAGGAGTTCGAAAATTCTAAAACCTTGGTAGATAACTTTGATACTGAAGCACCATCAGCTTAGATTTATTATGGAAATTTATCTTTAGTTGATAGTTTTATAGATATTTTTCCTACTTGGATTTCAACAACGCTGGTTCCTAAAAATAATGGTGCAATAATAAGTTCAGGTCAAAAAAATGGATACGCAATTTATCAAGTTGATAATCCAAGTAAGATTACATATATTTCATTGAACTGGAATGGTTCTGGAGCAGTTGGGAAAATCGGGGTTAATCAAATGCGCCTTAGAACCGGTGCAAGAGCTGACCAAGAAGTGTATTTGCCATTTTTTGATTTCGAAAATGATATAATATGTGCAAAACTGGCAGAAAAACTACAGACAGCATACGAAGGATTAAAAAAGAAGAGTGAAGTAACACTGGTAGAACCAGAACAGCCGAAAACTCCAAAAGGAAATGAACAGGCAGCTAAAACTGGTGATAACATGATAATTGGAACATGACTAATCGGTATGGTTGTAACTTTAGGGGGAATAGAGTATATCAGAAGAAAAAAGGCGAGATGATGTACTGATAGAGTATAATTAGATTTAGATAATAATTTCAATCAAAAGAAAGTGACGATTTGGTTAAGTTTTGCTTAACTATAATCGTCTTTTTTATGGTTTTGGTTAAGTTGATAAAGTGTTTGTAAACTTCGTTGACGCTAAAATCTCAGTGTGTAAAATAGGTGGCGTAGTACAGATTTATAACTTAAAAAAAGGGGACTATGACATGAATGAGAATTTGAAAAAACGTATTATTGTTTCTTTGACAACAGTATCAGCCTTTTCTAGTTTGGCAATGGTACCATTATCTGCTTATGGTGAATATCAAGGTAATGATGGAACACAAAAACTAAATAATGGGCTGACTAGTACTAGTGATTATAATGATTGGTATAATAACCAATGGAATAATCAAGAATCCGGTGAAATGGATACTGGAAAAATTGTATTGACACCGGGAGCAAAAGCAACTGATCTAAATTTTGCCTGGTACTCAGAAGAAACGGGAACACCAACAGTAAAAATTTCTACCAATCAAGATATGTCAGGAGCAAAAACTGTAACGGGCAGTGCTGACAAGATTAACAAGAACAATAGTTTCAAAAACTATACTGCTAGTAATAAGGTAGCACTTAAAGATTATCTAGTGGAAAATATGACTTACTATTACCAATATAGTACAAACGGTGTTGATTGGAGTGATACATATACTTACAAAACACACAGTTTTAGTGATTATCAGGCAGTATTAGTAGGAGATCCACAAATTGGAGCTTCTGGAAGTAACGGACAAGGTACTCAAGATGATACTGATATTGCAGTTAATACCTATGCATGGAATAAGACATTGCAAAAAGCATTAGGAGCTGGAGGCATTGCAGAAAATGCTAGCTTCATTTTATCAGCAGGAGATCAAATTGATTATTCATCAAGCGGAACTAATGGTTCTGGAGAGATTATAAGAGAACAAGAATATGCAGGTTTCTTATATCCTGATGTGTTGAGAAGTACACCATTAGCAACAACGATTGGTAATCATGAGTCAATGGTCGATGATTACAGTCTTCATTATAATAATCCTAATGCAAGTACATTAGGTTCTACAGAATCTGGTGGAGATTATTATTATAGCTATGGAGATACTCTATTTATTAGTTTAAATAGTAATAGTCGTAATGTTGAAGAACATCGTCAGTTAATGAAAGAAGCTGTAGCTAGTCATGAAGATGCAAAGTGGAAAGTGGTTTTATTCCATCATGATATCTATGGTTCTGGTTCACCGCACTCAGATGTTGATGGGGCTAACTTAAGAATTTTATTTGCGCCATTAATGGATGAATTTAACATTGATTTATGTTTAACAGGTCACGATCATTCTTACGCTCGTACTTATCAAATTCTAGATGGAAAGGTAATTGAAACCGACGGTGTTAGTGAAAATGCTAGTAAAGCATATAATCCAGAAGGAACATTATATATTGCCGCAGGATCTGCTTCAGGAAGTAAATTTTACACATTGAATACAGTTAAACAATATTATATTGCTGAACGTTCTAATACACCAGAACCAACCTTTTCAACAATTGATTTTAGTGGAGATTCTTTAACAATTAAAACTTATGATTACAATGGTCAAAAATATGCAAATGATGTAACTTTATCAAAAGATGGTAATGCTAAATCAATTGAAGAAATGAAGAATGAAGTAGCTGCGATTGATACAGTCAATGTAACAAGTGGCTCTAAAAATAGAATCGATGAAGCTTTAATAGCTGTAAATACTGCTTTAGACACACGTGATGATAGTACAGCTGAAACAGAATTACAAAATAAATGGAATACTACAAGTGATCCATTAAATTATTACGGTTATGCCCAAAATGGTTTTGCAAATGAAAATAGTACTGCCTTAAAACGAGGGTATTCATCTTTATTAGACAAAACGTTATATGAAAATGATAGTAATAAAGCTGTTACAACTGCAACTATCGATGAAGCATATAATAAATTAGCAACAGCTAAAAACGAAGTCGTGACAAAAGCTGAGTTTGCTGAAGTACAGACTAAATTTGATCAAATTGGAAGTACTTTAGCACAAATTAGTATCGGAGATAAAAAAGATCAGTATACTAGAGCAGATGTAGATGCTTTCAAGAAATCAATTGCAGCTTTAAAAGTTGACTTCAATGAAGCAACTATTACTAAGACTGCATTAAATGAATTGAGTACACAATTAGATACAGTGACAAATGAATTTTTAGCAAAGAAAAATACTGAGGATATTACAACAGCTCCAATTGTTACTCCTTCAACAACGCCAAGTAAAACACCAGTAAAAACAACTAGCAGCAAAGTAAAAACTGGTGATGATACGTCAATCAATTTAGCAGGTATTACTGCTTTCGTATCATTGCTAGGAATTGCTGGAACAAAATTATTTAAAAAAAGAAAAATTGAAGAATAGTCAAGATAAATAATGAAATAAACAAGACAGAACTTGTTCTGTCTTGTTTTATATATGGGAGAAGTTATGAAAGAGTTATTAAAAGAATTTAAACAGTTAAGTAAAAAAGAAAAAATAGGTCATTTTGGAGTCTGGCTGGCAATTTTAGCATTTTTAATTTTTTTATATTTTTTTAATAATGCTGTTGAAAAAACACCATTGATGGATCAAGAAGGTGCTGTATTTGAAAAAGCCCGAGTGACTGAAATTATATCTGAAAATCGTACAGAAAATGGACTTCAGCAAGGAACGCAAATAGTGAATACGGAGATTTTGTCAGGTGATTATAAAGGTCAAATAGTAGAGACTACGAATATTGATAGTTATTTGTACGGTGCTGATTGTAAGGTGGGAACTAGGGTGATAGTGCAGCTTAGTGAATATAATGGAACCTTAAGTGCTAGTGTTTATAATTATGATCGCACTAATACACTATATACAATGGTCGCAATTTTTTTGATTTTATTAGTTGTAATCGGTAAACGAAAAGGTTTTACCTCAGCTTTAGGATTAATTTTTACATTTATTTGTATTATCTTTTTATATCTGCCGATGTTGTATTTAGGTTTTTCACCGTTTTTTAGTGCAGTTGCTGTAGTTGTTTTAACGACTCTTGTAACAATGTATTTTATAGGTGGCTTTTCAATGAAAACTTTATGTTCGGTACTAGGAACGATTGCGGGGGTCGTTGTAGCAGGAATCTTTGCAAGCAGTTTTGGGGCACTTGGGCATGTTAGCGGCTATAATGTTAATGATATTGAAACGTTACTTTATATAGGACAAAACAGTAAATTAGATATTAGTGGTCTTTTATTTTCAGGTATTTTAATTGCTTCGCTTGGAGCAGTAATGGATGTAGCTATGTCAATTTCAACTACGATTGAGGAAATTAAATATCACAATCCTAGTATCTCATGTAAAGATTTATTTAAAAGTGGTATTAAAATAGGTGGAGACATGATGGGAACGATGTCAAATACTTTAATTTTAGCTTTTACAGGTGGCTCTTTAAGTACATTAGTTGTTTTTTATGCTTATGATATGCCGTTTTTACAAATGTTCAATTCCTATGATATGGGAATTGAGATCATTCAAGGTATTGCAGGGTCATTGGGAGTCATTCTAACAGTTCCATTTGTTTCGATAATTGCTGCGATTTTAATGACAAAAAAGAAAAAAGGAGATTTTCCAAAATAGTAAAAAGCCGCTAGTTATCTGGCGGTTTTGCTATAATAAAAAAATGAGGTGGATATATGACAAAAGTACTATTTTTTGATATTGATGGAACATTAACAGATACGCATGGGGGATTGCCAGAAATTCCAGCCGGAGCCCAACGAAAAATGAAGGAATTACAAGAACGAGGTTATTTGTTATTTTTAGCAAGTGGTCGTCCTTATGCTTTTATTCCTGAGATTTTAACAAACTTTGGATTTGATGGTGCTGTTTTGTGTAACGGAGCACATGTGGAAATGAATGGACAATTTATTTATCATCAGCCTACAGATTTAAAAAAGACGATTGATTTAGTAAATCATCTGGATGAAAATAATTTTGAATATATTATTGAAACAAAACGTGGAGCATATTTAGATCCGAGTTTTAAAGTTTTAGAAAAGTTTTTCATAAGTTGTAATATTAATGAAGAATTTTTAATTGAAGACTTTAATAGAGAAGATATAATTGCAGAATGCTTAAAATTAGAGGTTAGTGTACCCGATGAGCATCAAGCAAAGATTGAAGAAATTATCTTAAATGATTTTAACTATGATAAACATGGAACAGATAATGCTTTTGAAATCTATTCTAATGTTATTTCAAAAGCTACTGGGGTACAAAAAGTCCTTGAATATTTAAATTTGAATGTTCAAGATAGTTATGCTTTTGGCGACGGTTTAAATGATTTAGAGATGATTCAAACAGTTGGAACAGGAGTTGCAATGGGAAATGCTGTTGATGAATTAAAAGCTGTTAGCGATTTGGTTTGTGATTCGGTTCATAATAATGGACTTGAAAAAGTTTTAAATGATTTATTTGGATAAAAAAACCAAGAATTTCAAATGAAATTCTCGGTTTTATTTTTTACTATTTTTTTAAAACGAAGTGATGACCAGGTGTTACAAAATCTAATAATATCATTTCTTCTTCTTTAACTGTTGCTACTAAATTACGTTCACCATCATTTGGAATTTCTGTTAAAACAATTTCCAATTCACCACGATAATGAGCTAAGTTATCATTAACAATCAAGACATCACCACGTGTGAACACTTTTTTACCACAATCATGATGAGGGATTGATTTACTGCCTGCGATTTCTGTATTTGAAGTAAATCCAGAATCTTGAACTGTAGCTTTTTCTTTAAATTTAACTCTTGGCATTGAAGAACGTAACATGAATGATGAGTGATCATAACGATCCCAATGAGGGGCAAAATCATACATGATCAATTTTTCATTGTCAGTAATTTCAGGTACTTCATCAACACGAATTTCAATTGCTTGATAATTAATTTTTGATAAAGCTTCTAACTCTTCATCAGTAGCCGGATAGTTTCCGATTAAGATATCGTCAACGTCACCAGTTGCTAATAATGTACGAGCTTGTAAGTCGATTGGTAAACCTCTCATGATTTCGACTGTAGGTAAACCACAGAATACTTCCCATGGTCCAATTGTATTAGCGTTGTTGCTAGAAACAAAAGCAGCTGTATGTAAGTTTAATTCTTTCCAATAACGGTTATATTCCATGAATAGATTGAAATCTAATCCTGAATAACGTTCAGGGAAGAAGTTGTGGCACATGATCATTTGATCTTTATTTCCACCATGATTAATTAGTAATTCAACACCCATGTCCATGCTGGCATTGAATTCAATTTTAATACCATATGGATTACGTGTGATTTGGATATCACCTTGTGTCCCAAAGTTTCCGTCTAAACGGATGATGTCTAATCCTAAATCAGCAAATGGTTTTAAATTTCCTGGTGTAGCTCCAATAATTTTAAATACTTCAGGGTTAGTATCAGCTGCTACTTCGAACCCTAGTTCATGAGCCTTATCCATGAATTCTTTAAATTCTACTAAATAACTTTCGCGCTTATCTTCAGGGATTGATAAGAAACAAGTAAAGATTCTACTAAACCCTAATTTAGCGGCTTTTTCCATATAAGCGTATACCTCTTCTTTTGGTGATTTATCAGGGTATACTGATATTCCTAATTTATGCATTTCGTTTTCCTCCTTAACACCATTATTATAAAACTATTTATTGGTTTTGTCTTGTATTTTATGCAAAAATAATTGATAATATACAAAAGATAGGAAGTGAAAAGATGAATCCTAGTTTGATTATGTCATTTGTTGTAACTATGATCGTTTCAGCCATTCTAATTCCGCTAGTTATGAAGGCGGGTAAAGAATTAGGAATCGTAGCACACAAAAATAAGCGAACAGTTCATAAGGTCGAAGTACCTCGAATCGGTGGATATGCAATTTACATCAGTTCCTTAATTGGGGCGGTCATCTTTTTAAAGACTGATCCTCAAATCAATGCAATTCTAATTGCTGGTTTCTTGGTATTCTTTGTAGGTTTGATTGATGATGTTCATGATTTATCACCGAAAACGAAATTAGCAGTTGAATTGATTGCAGCACTGATTGTTATTGTATATGGTGATATATATTTAAAAGGTTTTGATTTTATGCCGAGTAATTGGCCACCGATTATTCCAGGGATTATAACAGTTTTATGGATTGTAGGGATTACTAATGCAATCAATTTAATTGATGGATTAGATGGATTGTCATCTGGAATATCAATTATTGTCTTGTTTACTGTTTCAATGACTTCGCTTACGAGTGGAAGAACTGATATTGCTTCGTTGTCATTGGTTTTAGCAGGGGCAATTATGGGATTTTTATTTTATAATTTTCATCCAGCTAAGATTTTTTTAGGAGATTGTGGTGCTTTATATATTGGTTTTATGATTTCTGTTATTTCATTATTAGGTTTTGGTTATAATGTATCGACATTTTTTACCTTAGGGGCACCGATTGTTGTTTTGATGGTTCCGATAATGGATACGTTGATTGCAATCATTCGACGAAAAGTTAATCATAAAAAATTTAGTGAAGCTGATCGGGCGCATTTACATCATAATTTAATGTTCAAATTGAAACTAGGGCATCGTAAAAGTGTTTTAGTTTTATACGGTGTTACTTTTTTGTTCTCTTTAACATCATATATTTATCTATATGATGCAACTTTAGGAACTTTAATGTTTGTCATTCTAATGTTTATTTTCGAATTATTCATTGAAACAACAAGTATGGTAAGTCAAAAGTATAAACCGGTATTAACATTAGCAAATGTCTTTATTCAGAGCGACCGCTTGCCTAAGATTAAATTCTTAGAAAGATATCGGGCTAATCGCAGTGAAAAACGAAAAGTTATTGATCATGTTGTAATGCTTTGTTGTTTACTCATAGTAATTGGGGGAGCAGGTACTTATATTCTTTATAGTCGTGAAGGAGCTTCTAAAAATAACCCTGCGACGGTTCCTGTTGAGACGCCGTATATACATGAGGAAGGAAATGAGCTTTTAAATGATATATATGTTCGACTTGATAAAGCTTATAAAAATAATTTAACAAGCGAGGAATGTCAATTAGTAGCATCTTATTTTGCTGTTGATTATTTTACTTTAAAAGATAAAAAAGATGGTGAAATTGGTGGTTTAGATTATATTTATCCAAGCTTGCAGAGTGAATTTAGCTCATTTGCTTCAAAATCATTTTATACATATAGAGAAACGTATCCAAAATTAGAAGTTAAGAATTATGAAATTATTTCTTTTGCACCATCTAAGGTAGTGATTGATGATCTAGATGATAATGAATATTATAACGTATTAATCTCAATGGAATTCAATCGTAAGGTTGACGAATTACCTAAAAGTGTAAATATAGTTTTAGTTTTAGATAATGATCGTTTTTATGTAGTTGGTGTTGATAATGCTTAGTTATTTAAAAGTAGAGAATATTGATAATGAATTGATTGAATTTCATTTACGTCAAAAGAATTATTATTCTTTGGAAGGACAGGTAGTTACTAGAGAATATCTTATTAATGAGATGCGATGTCCTGACGGTTTTGATGAAATAGATCATTATATAGAAAAATGTTATTTAGAAGGTGAACTAGTTGGATTAGTCGATTATCAATATGGCTATCGTTATTCGATGATTCATGATGATGAATGTGTATGGATTGGATTATTTTTAATTGATCAGGATAAACAAAATTGTGGATTGGGGAAGAGGCTGTTTAATGACTGTTTAAAAAAATTTAAGCAACGTTGTGAACGGATCCAATTGGCTTGTTTAGTGAGGAATGAAGCTGGTTTAGTATTTTGGAAAAAGTGTGGATTTAATGAGATTGGTAATTCTAAATATGGTGATTTACCAGTAATTGTATTAGAGAAAAGAATATAGTAGGCAGCTGTCAAGAAGATTTGATTAAAGTGTCGATGAAATCATTGTAATTTTAAAAATATTATGTTATTATGTTCTAGCGATGTATCAAAGTATCTAATAGGAGGTATATTATGTTTGGGACTATTCTAAATGTTTTATTAGTTGTTATTTCAATAGCACTTATTATATTATGTCTATTACAAAGTGGTAAATCTGATGGAATTGTAAATGCTTTAACTGGTCAAAGCTCAAACTTGTTTGCACAGCAAAAAGAACGTGGTGCAGATTTAGTGATGACAAGAGTTACTACTGGTTTAGCAATTGCATTTTTCGTTATTGCAATCATTCTAAGAATGTCATAAATAATAGGGCTAAGGTCCTATTTTTATTTTGGAATCGGGAGGTGAATGAATGAAAGAAAAGATTTTGGAATTGTTAAGTGATGAAAATTATTTAGAGCGTTCTATTGATTTGATCGCTGCTAAATTAAATTGTAATAAAAGTGATAAATTTGTAAACTTAGTTAAACTTATGAATGAGTTGGAAGATGAAGGTAAAGTAGTTAGAAATAAATATAATCATTATTATCTTCCAAATCAGTTTGGCATGATTCTAGGAACATTAACGATTAATAAACGTGGTTTTGGGTTTGTAGTCGTTGAAGATCAAGAGAAAGATATTTTTATTAGTCCCGATGACTTAAAGGATGCGTTTAATAAGGATACTGTATTAGTTGAATTAAAGAAGCACAGTGATGAGGAACGTCCTGAGGGGCGAGTTATCAGGGTTATAAAAAGAGGACAGACAAGATTAGTTGGTGAAATCAAAAAAGGAAAACGTGATTGCTTTGTTGATGTTGATGATCCGATGTTCGATAAACCGATTTTTGTAGATCGCGCTCATTTACACGGAGCGATGCCGGGACACAAAGTTCAAGTTGAAATTAAGACTTATAAACCGATTTTAAAAGGTGATGTTGTAAAGATTTTAGGGCATCGCAATGATCCTGGGATTGATATCTTATCGATAGTATATGAACACGATGCGCCAGTTGAGTTTCCTCAAGCTGTCTATGATCAAATAGAGAATATTCCTGATAGTTTGGAAGGAATTGATATTGGTCAACGGATTGATTTGCGTGATGAGGTCGTTGTTACTATTGATGGTGATGACGCCAAAGACTTAGATGATGGTATTTCATTAAAAAAATTAGATAATGGTCATTATCATTTAGGGGTGCATATTGCCGATGTTTCTTATTATGTTACAGAAGAATCACCGCTTGATAAAGAAGCATTTGCACGTGGAACATCAATTTATTTAGCTGATCGTGTTATCCCAATGCTGCCACATAAGTTATCAAACGGCATTTGTTCATTAAACCCGCATGTTGATCGTTTCACAATTTCTTGTTTTATGGAAATTGATGAAAATGGTGAGGTTGTAGAACATGATATTGTTCCAGCAGTAATTAATTCGACAGAACGGATGACTTATACTAATGTAAATAAAATTCTTGATGGTGATCAGACGCTTCAGTTACAGTATAGTCATGTCAAAGATTTATTTTTCTTAATGCAGGAATTAGCAATGATTCTTCAAGCGAAAAAAGCTAGACGTGGTGCGATTGATTTTGATGTTAAAGAAGCAAAAGTACTAGTTGATAGTAAAGGTAATACTACTGATGTTGTATTGAGAGAACGTGGGGCAAGTGATCGTATTATTGAAGAATTTATGTTATTGGCAAATGAAACAGTTGCAGAGCATTTTAAATGGTTAGAGCTGCCGTTCATTTATCGGGTTCATGAAAATCCTAAACCGAAAAAGTTATTACAATTTAGTGGAATTGCTAAAACTTTAGGCTATACAATCAAAGGTTCATTAGAAAATGTTTATCCGGGTGAATTAAGCAATATCATAGAAGTTAGTAAGGATACTCCGGAACATACAATTATTGCAACTTTATTATTGCGTTGTATGCAAAAAGCGCGTTATGATGAACAGTGTCTAGGACACTTTGGATTAGCTGATGAATATTATACACATTTTACTTCACCAATTAGACGTTATCCAGATTTAATCGTTCATCGTTTAATTAGAAAGTACATGTTCGAAAATCGTTTAGATCGTCGTACTATCATGCATTATCAAGAATTGATGCCTGAAATAGCACTACAAACTTCGGCTCGTGAACGTGAAGCGATTATGATTGAACGTGAAGTTGATGATATGAAAATTGCGGAGTTTATGGAAAAACAAATTGGTGAGGAATTTGAAGGAATTATTAGTTCAGTTACTAATTTTGGTTTCTTTGTTGAACTTGATAATACAATTGATGGGTTAGTCCATGTAACTGATTTGACTGATGATTTTTATTTCTTTGATGAGAAGAATCTTCGTTATATTGGTCAGCGAACAGGCAAGGTGTTTAAGATGTCTGATCGAGTTAAAGTTCGAGTATCGAGTGCATCTAAAAAAGATAAATCAGTAGATTTTGAAATTGTTGGCATGAAATCCAACAAAAAGACAACAAAAACTGTTATAATAAATAAGCGCAAAGATAATGATCGTAAAAACAATCGAAAACGGAATGATCGTCGTAAAAAGCGTCATGAAGAACCACGTTTTACAAATAATCATTTTAAACGCTCTAAAAAGGGTAAATCTAAGCGTCGCGCTTAATTAATCAGAAAGGGGAAATGGGCATGAAAATTGTATCAAATAACAAGAAAGCTTATCATGATTATTTTATCTTAGATACATATGAAGCAGGGATTGAACTAAAAGGAACAGAAATTAAATCGGTCCGTTTAGGTAATGTAAATCTTAAAGATGCTTTTGTAAGAATTAAAGATAATGAAGCTTATATTGAAAATATGCACATTTCTCCTTATAGCCATGGTAATCAATTTAATCATGAGCCGTTACGTAATCGAAAACTATTACTTCATAAAAAAGAAATTTTAAAAATTTCAAATAAATTAAAAGAAGGTGGCTTGACAGTTGTACCAACTAAGTTATACTTTAATACAGGAAGTAAAGTAAAATTGGAGATTGGAATTGCACGCGGTAAGAAATTATACGACAAGCGCCAAGATTTAAAAGAAAGAGATTCTAAAAGAGAAATTGAAAAAGCTCTTAAGAATTACTGATCTGGGGGTGTCCTGGGTTCGACAGGTGTATGTCTGACCTTAGCTGCAGTCGAAGGCATTCGTTAAATGCACAAACAAATAACTGGAAACAGACAAACTAATTACGCTTTCGCTTAGTCGACATAGACATGAAAGCTGCCACTATTTAGCGTGCCTATAGCTATTTAACTGGTATCATAAACTCATAGGATAAGGGTATTTATTGCTTAGCTAAATACTTCGAAAATCTCATAAGCTCGTTAGGTGGAAAATTGCTCATTGATTGTAGCCTAATTAAATTAATTCAATGAGATAAACTGTAGACGCTTTGGAGGGATTATGCTTGGACAGGGGTTCGATTCCCCTCACCTCCACCAATAAATCTAATTTTGTGACTCACAATTGTGTTAGTCATTTTTATATAGGTGTTATAATTGATACAACAAGAGTATTTGTTGTATCTTTTTTGTTGGAGAGTGAGGTGGTTATTATGAAGAAAAGAGTGGCAGCGTATTGTAGGATAAGCAGTAATTCCAAAGAACAACAAACAAGTGGAAATGCACAAGTAAAGTATTATAGTAACTTGTTTCACAATAATGATAATTATATAATTGTTTGAATTTTTTATGATGTTGGAAGTGGGTTAAAAACAAAGAATAGAAAAAATTATTTAAAGTTGAAGAATATTATAGAAAATAATGGGATAGATATTTTATTTTGTAAATCATTAGCAAGAATCTCAAGAGATAGTTTAGAGTTAATTATGTTTATTAGATTGTTAATTGAAAAGGATGTAGAAGTAAATGAAGGAGGAAAAATAATTTATGATCTAAAAGATAAAATGTTTAATTATGAGATATATGCAGCAATATACCAATGAGGATCACAAATTAAAAGTGATGCAATTAAATGGGCATATAAAAGAGGATTTGAAAATGGGAGAGTGTATATGACAAATTTATATGGATATAGTAGTAAAAATAATAATATTAAGATAATTGAATATCAAGCTAATATTGTTAAAGAGGCTTTTAGCCTTTACTTAGAAGGGATGTCTGAGTATGAAATAGCAAAAAGTTTTGAAAATAAAAGATATATAAATAAATCAGGAAAAACAAGCTGGTCTTATTTAAAAATAAGAGATATGTTAACTAATGAAAAGTATGTTGGAGAAACTATTGGTCCTAAAACATATAGCAAAGATATAATTACAGGGAAAAGATATGTTAATGATTGTTTTAATCAATACTTGCTTGAAGGAAGTCATCCACAAATTATTTCTAAAACAATATTTGATGAAGTTCAAAGAAAAATAAAAGACAATAAAACAAATGGTTATCGTAAAAGAAAAGATGAAACAGCTTTAGCAAGAAAAATTATTTGTGGTGAATGTGGAGCTTTTTATATAAGAAAGACTTATTTGAATACAGATAAAAGTGTACGAGCTTATATGTGGAAATGCTCAAAGGCAAATAAAAAACAATGTGAAAAATCTATGTCCTTTCATGAAGAATATATTATCGACAAACTTATAGAGGTTTTAAAAAAGAAAAATTATAAGGTGGTTTATGAAGAAAAGAATGTGAAGGATAAAAATATTAAATATTTAATTGATAAATATATAGAAAAAATTGAGATTAATAAGTCATCAATGATCATTTTTTATAAAGGAAAAATAATTGGAAAGTATTGTTTGGAAGGATACAATGATTAAACTGTTAATGGTTTAACTATAGAATATTTATATAAGTAAGACTCATATAGAAGATATTTAGGAAAATTTCTCTTAGTTATTATGAAAAATTAGTACTATTAGACAAAGTATACAAAATAAAATTTTAACAGCTCTAAATCAAAAAAGATTTCAAATAGATGAAATGAGTCAAAAGGAGATCAGTATTTATTGAACACATATAGTTGTTACAAAAGAGAAACTTCAAGTAACAATGATAGATAAAGATATGAAGGAAGTATCATTAATTTAAAATTTGTAATAAATAGCACTTGTAATTAAAATTTAATACTAATAAGTATTAAAAATAATATTTTTGTAAGAGAATGAATTATATGGAAAAATGATTAAAAAAAAGATATAATAGTTAAAAGAATAAGGGGGTATTTATATTGAAAAAATTCTATGAAAATTGTCAAATATTTACACCTTTAGAAATTGTCAAATATATGCTTAATACAATTGGTTATAAAGGAAACGTAATCGGGAAAACAGTTTTAGAAAACTCATGTGGCGATGGTAATTTCTTAATCGAGATAGCACAGAGATATATAGAATATTGTATTAAGCGAGGATATAACAAAAAAGAAATAAAGGAAGGACTAGAACGAGATATTTACGGATATGAATTAGATATTAGACATTTTAGGAAGTGTCTTGATAATTTAGATGAACTATCTAGTAAATATGGAATTTATGCTGTAGATTGGAAAATTTTTAATAAAGATTTTTTAAAAGAGAAAATTAATAAAAAATTTGATTATATTATAGGAAATCCGCCATATATTTCATATGCTGATCTAGATAAAGAAACGAGACTGTATATAAAAGATAAGTTTTGTACTTGTAAAGAAGGTAAACCAGACTATTACTATGCATTTATTGAACAATCTTTAAATTTTTTAGATGACACAGGAACTTTAGCTTACTTAATTCCAAATAATATATTTAAAAATAGGTTTGGAAAAAGAATAAGAGATTTATTAAAAGATTCACTAATTAAAGTTATTGATTATGATAATTTGAAAATGTTTGAAGGGAAATTAACTACATCATCTGTAATAATATGTAATCAATCAAAGAAAAAGAGAAGTATAGAATATAAGAATATACCTAATAAATTGACTTATAGAATTCAAAAAAAAGATTTAAATGATAAATGGATTTTTAATGCAAATGCTGAATGTCTTGAAACAACACATATTTTTGGTGATGAATTTAATGTTTTTATGTCTGTTGCAACTTTATTAAATAAAGCATTTGTTATAAGTGATTTTATAGAAGAAAATGGTTATTATGTTGTTGATGATTGTTATAGAATTGAAAAAGAAGTTGTTCGGTTAACAGCAAGTCCAAGGGCTATATCGAGAGGAAAAAAAGAATTAATTATTTTTCCGTATCGATATGATGATGGATTAGTAAGAATTGGTGAAAGTTTTTATAATGATTTTCCATATGCATGTGAATATTTAAAACAATATAAAGAGGAATTGGAAAAATCTAACAAGGATAATAATGCATTATGGTTTGAATATGGAAGATCGCAAGCTTTAGCAAAATTAAATACTGAGAAACTTCTTATATCACCAATAGTTTCTAATAATATTAAGGTAGCAAGATTAGAGAAAATGTGTATCCCATATTCAGGAATAGTGATTACTCCAAAAAATAATAATTCATTAGATGATGCTGAAAATATTTTAAAAAGTAAATTATTTTTTAAATATGTTGAGAATATTGGAATTAAGTCAAATGGAAATTCAATTAGAATTAGTGTGACTGATATAAAAAAATATAAATACTAGATATAGCAAGGAGTGATGTAAATGTCAAAAGTAAACTTTAATGTAAATGCATACACAGCACGTTTAATTGGTCGAGAGAATGTTGCCACACTTAATGGAGCGATTTTGGAACTTGTAAAGAATACTTATGATGCAGATGCTTCTATTTGTATATTATATTATGATGAAATAGATCAATGTGTTTATCTTATGGATAATGGGTGTGGGATGAATAGAGAAGTTATATTAAAAAACTGGATGACTATTGGTAATTCTAGCAAGAAAAAAGTTTTTGTTTCGAACAAAGGACGAATACAAACGGGTGCAAAAGGAATAGGGCGATTTGCTTTAGATAGATTAGCCGATGTTTGTACTATGCTAACAATTAATAAAGAGAGTAAACTATTATGGAAAGTTGATTGGCGTGATTTTAATGATGAAACAAATATTACAGAAATTTCTGCAGATTTAGATTTAGTAGATATAGAACCATTAGAATTTTTAAAAGATGTACATAATGAAAATGTAATAGAATTAGTAAAGAATAATTTTTTAACATGTACTCTTTTTAGAGTTTCAAACATGAGAGACAAATGGTCGAATAAACAATTAGAATCAATACGTAATAATTTGCGTTCTTTGATTCCTATGGAAATATCTGAGATATTTAAGATATATATTTTTAATAATTCTAATACAGTAGAACAAGCAGAAGTATTAACTGATAATAATGATTTTTCTTATGACTATAAAATTAATTTTGAGGTAAAAGAAGAAGATGGGATTGTCCATATTAGTAGGAATGAGTTTGATCTTCTAGATCAAATAGATAATATTAATAAAGTTTTATTAGAAAATGATATAGAGCCTTTTACTGATGAAGATAAAAAGTTGTTCAATGGTGAAGAAAAAGTATATAGGCTTAGTACCTCGGAATTAACAAAAAATTTACTTAATAAATTTCAAGATTCATTTAATGGAACATTTTATTTTTCGAAAATTGTAGCTGATAAAAAACGTGAAAAACAGTATTTTTATAAGAATCCATCTCCTAAAAAAATAAATGAGATATTTAGTGGAATTAAAATTTATAGGGATCATTTTAGAGTGCGTCCTTATGGTGAGTTTGGGACATCGAATTTTGATTGGCTACTTTTGGATAGCTTAAAGTCACAATCACCATCTGCAATCACCGGAAAAGGAAAATGGAAGGTTAGGTCTGGACAAATGTTTGGATCAGTAAATATTTCAAGGAGTAATAATAATTTGTTAGATCAATCAAATCGTGAAGGAATTGTAGAAACAAAAGAATTTAAAGCATTAAGAGAGTCTCTAACAAATATTATTTCGCTATTTGAAAAAGATAGGCAATATGTATTTAGAAAGTTAAGAGCATATAATGAAATTGTAGATGAGCTTGAGAGAATAGAGAAGGAAATTAATGATAAAGCAAAAAAAGCAGAAGAATCTTGGGAGAGTCAATCGCAAGAAAAACCAAGTAGAGATGGAGGAGAGAGCGTATCATCTAACTATGTATCTGCTATTGATGTAAAAAAAGTATTAGATCGAAAAGATGATGAGATTAGAAACCTAGAGGAAGAAAAGAACCTTTTAATGATTTTAGCAACAACTGGAATTGTAACAAATACTTATATACATGAATTTAAAGCGCAAACTCAGCTATTAAATAATGATGTAAGAACAGCTTTAAATGCTTTAGAGAGAGAAAGATATGACATATGTAAAAATTCTTTATTAAGAGCACATGAAACTAGAAAAAGTTTAAATTCATGGTTTGAGGTTACAATTAATGCTGTAAGTAAAGATAAAAGAAAAAGACGAGTTATAAATGTTATAGAGTATTTACAAAATTATTTAGATAATTGGTCTGATCTGTTAGCAAATATAGATATAAATATTTGCATGGAAGCATTAAAAGATTGTATAAAATTCTTTTGTTTTCCTTATGAATTGGATACTATTTTATCAAATTTAATAACAAACAGTATAACATCTTTTTCTAAAGATGATAGAATTAATAAAACAATAACTATCAAGTTGTCAGAGGAGGATGATATATTATATATAAATTATATTGATAATGGGTTGGGTCTATCAAATGCGTATCATAATAATCCTTATTTAATATTAGAACAGTTTGAAAGTGACAAGACAGATGAATTAGGAGAATTAAATGGAACTGGAATGGGAATGTATATTCTAAAAACAATAGTTGACTCATATAATGGTATTATAAATTTAGATGAAAATAGAAGTATAGAAACTGGATTTAGGGTAAAAATATCTTTAAAAGGAGTGAGATGATGTACAAAGTTGGTTATATTGATGATAATGATAAGACTTTTATAAATTATGCTTTTGGATTATTAGAGTATGATATTGAATTAGTATGCACAAATACTAAAATGTCAAAAGTACAATTAGTAAATTGGATTCTAGAGAATCAAATAGAGGCAATAATGATTGATTATAAGTTAAATCCTAAATTTGAGTTTGTTGGTACTGAATTAATTGCTTATATAAATGATAAGCTTCCTGGATTACATTGCATTATTCTAACTAGTTATAAATCGAATTCTTTAGAAGAAAAATTAGTTCCAGAAGTTTTGACATATGATAGAAATGTTTTTAATGAGTGTGATTTGTCAGGCATTTCAAATAAGTTAAAAGAATACTGTCAAATATTTAGAAATAGAATGCATCTATTGCTTGAACGATATGAGGATTTATTTAAAAAGAAAGAAACTAGAACTATTAATGCAGACGAAATGGAAGAATTCACTGATTTATATAAAATTCTTAAGGCATATGGGGAGGTTGACGATTTGCCTGTAGAAATGTTAAAAGATGATGTAAATGAAAGATTGGATAGCTTATTAGATAAGCTAGATAAGGTGTTAAAGAGTGAGTAGTAGAGTACATGGACAATATAACATTATTAGAAGATGCAATGTGAAGGAACAAAGTGATTATCGTAAATACAGAGATGATTTACGAGAAGACTTTTTTCATATTTGTGGTTATTGTGGGAAACTTGAGGAAGTTACAAAACACGGATTTGAAATAGATCATTTTGTTCCTATTAAAATTGATGGTTCAAAAAAAACGAAATATAATAATTTAGTTTATTCATGTTTTACTTGTAATAGAAAAAAAAGTTCAGATTGGCCAACAAAGAATACTGATATTAGCAATAATGGAATTATTGGATATGTGGATCCAGCAGATCAAGAATTTGATAAGCATTTAGAAAGAAACACGCAAGGAAAAATTATAGCAAAAACATCCGTTGGAGCATATATGGTAAAAAAATTAAAATTTGAGACACGCCCAATAAGAACAATATATAAATTAAATATGCTAGTATATAAAAAAAGACAATTAAGCGAAATGATTAAAACTATAAAAAAAGATGATATGATAAAATATATTGAAATACAAGAAGAAATAGATTCTCTTATGGATATAATCTTTATATCACGTGAATAAGAGTAATGTTTTTGAGAGAGATATGTAAAGGATTACGTCGGACTGTTAATAGTTTAACTACAAAAAATTTAGATAAGCATGATTCAAAAAGTCAATATTCAGGAAAGAATCCTCTTAGCAATAGGATCATCTGTTCAGATTGTGGCTCCTTTTTTAGAAGGGCTATCTGGAGAAAACGTAATGGTGAAAAAGAACTAGTGTGGAGATGTTCCAATAAATTGAATAATGGCAAAGAGGCATGCCCTCATAGTGTTACTTTAAAGGAGTCATTGTTATTGAATCAATTAGGAATAATGATCAATTGTAAATTAAGCTCAAAAGATAAGACGAAGTTAGAACTTGCTAAAGTGTTATCAAATTTTGTAAATCCCAAAGATATAAAAACAAGACAGGATCAAATCAATAAGGAACTATTAGAAGTAGATAATCAAATTAAAGAATTACTAGATAAGGGAATGTTGCTAGTGTCTAGAGGAGTTCAAAATGTAAGTCTATTAGAGGAACACTTAGAACAATGCAATATAACTAAAAGAAAGCTCAAAGATGAACTGCAAAGCCTAGATCAAAAGTTAAATGCAATTAGACAAAGCAGACAGAATAAAATATTAACAACGTTAGATCAAAAAGATTTTCAACTAGATGAAATGACTCAAGAGGAAATATCAATATTCATTAAACATATAGTTGTTACAAGAGATAAACTACAGGTAACGACAATAGATGAACAAATACAAGAAATAGAACTAAGTCAAGTTATGTAATAAATATTAAAGAAATCATTTAATAAGAAGTTATATGTCAAAGTATAACTTTTTGTTTTGAAAAATAGATTTGTATATGCAATAGGAGTATGATACAATACGAAAAAGAGAATAATTGGGATAAATCTTTAATTCTTTTTCAACAAATGTATAAATGGGTGTCTTAGCTTTTCATTTAGGATATGCTTATATATAGTATTTCGCATGAGGGATGAGTGTGTATATAGGCTAACCATTTTACCTCTTCTTTCCAATAAAGCAATTGACCGAATAGATAACCAATCTATTCGTTTTTTTATATAAAAAGAATGTGTTTCTCATGAATTATATTTTAAACTAATTTGATAATGATTCATTGTATTTTTCATTGGATTATACAAACGATGTTTGGAGAAAAGAACTATTCTAAGAAATAGAGCATATGTATCAAACTACTAGGTTTAAACGAAAAAGATACAAAAGGAATTATTGAAATATGTCAAGGATTATGACTTAATAATAGTTATTGGTTTGTTAAAGAAGATTATCTAGATATATTTAGTGATAAAAATCTATATATAAATTCATTTAATACAAAAATTGCTTCTATTACATTTACTAGGTAAGGAAGCTATACTAGATCTTCCTTCCGTTTATCACCTGAGTTTACAACTAATGGTATGCTTGCAAAATTAAAAAGGCAAGGCGATGCTTTATAAGTCAAGATATTTCATTTACCCCTATTGGTAGATTAGTTAAAACTGGTAGTATCGAAGCAGTTATAGATTATTATAAAAATATTGGAGATGATTATTATCAAGAACTTATAGTTATGCAATGGACAGTGATTTTAAAGACATAAATACTTATGTTTCAACTCGTCTTCCAGCAACCTATCAAAATTTTATAGGATTTGTTGAATCATTAATGTCAAACAGGCAAAAATAAACTTGGAAAGTTAATAAATTATAAGTTTGATAGAAAAACAAAATATAAATTATCAAATAAACGTTTAAAACAATTAGAAAAGCTAATTCAAGAAAGAGTAATATTATTAGATCAATAAGATTATTCTTTTTTTATGGGCTATTATGTCTTAATAATATCTAAACTGAGTATTAAGAAATTGATGGTTGAGGTAAAAGTGAAAAGGATTAAATGTTAATCTTTTTTAGCTGATTTATCTTTGTAAAAAATATATTTTATGGAAATACAAATGATAGATTATGATTTGGTAAGTGAAGATATGATATTCAAAATAGAGTTCGAGGTTAAGAGATAAGTCTTAAAAGAAAATATATAACATTAATTTAAAAATCTGTTAGTAACTTTTATATGAAAATATTTTTTAGAAAATTAGACGAAATAAATTATTGTTTGGAATTAAATATAGTATTATAGAATTAAGAAGTATAAATTATGGGGATATAGATATGAAAAATTATTATGGTAGTTTGTGTACAGAAATGTATGAGATCTTGCATAAGGATGCACCAGAAGACGAATTAGATTTTTATCTATCTTATACTAGAAAAGATATGTCAATTTTAGAACCTTTATGTGGTAGTGGAAGATTTTTAGTTCCATTTCTAGAAAGAGGATATGATATTAAGGGAATAGACTTATCTAAAGAAATGCTTGCAAAATTAAAGGAAAAGTCACCTAATGCTAAAGTGTTTCAAAGTGATATACTGGAGTATGATACTGTAGAAAAATATGATTACATCTTTATTTCTTCTGGTTCTGTATCATTATTTACAGATATGGTATTATGTAGAAAAATTTTGAAAAAAATGAAGTGGTTGTTAAAAAAAGGTGGCAAATTTGTTTTTGCAGTTGATACAGTAGCGAATAGATGTCCTGATGATTCTGATTATCGGACTGCAATAGCTATAAAGACTAAAGAAAGGTATGATTTGATTCTTAAAAATAAAAACTATTACGATGAAAAAACGCATACCCAGTTTTCTCCAAGTATTTATGAACTATATAAAGGAGCAGAACTGTTGCAACAAGAAATTATGGATTTTCAGACACATTTATATGAATTGGGTGAACTAGAACAACATTTACAGGATATAGGATTTACAAGTATAACAGTGTATTCATCGTATGAAAAAATAATTGCTAAAAATAATCATACAGAAATGTTCTTGTATGAGTGTTCATTTTAAAAAAAGGGATGGATAAAGATGATAGTCTTAATCACAGGAGCTTCGCATACAGGTAAGACAGCGCTTGCTCAAAAGCTGCTTGAAAAGTATAAATTTCCATGATCATCTGAAAATGGGGCTAATTCGTAGCGGAAACACTGAATTAACACCTATGAGTGATAATGATGCTCTAACTAAATATTTATGGCCAATTGTTTGTGAAATGATTAAGACCGTTATTGAAAATAAGCAAAGCCTTATTATTGAAGGATGTTATATTCCTTTTGACTGGAAGAAAAATTTCACAAAAAAATATTTGGATAATATAAGGTATTATTGTCTTATAATGCGTGAAAATTATATTAGAAATCATTTTGATGACATCAAAAAATATGGTAATGTCATTGAAAATCGTCTAGATGATGAAAATTGTACTCTGGATAGTGTGTTGAAGGATAATGCTCAGTTTTCTAAACTTGCCCAAAAAAGTAAGATGAATTACATACTTATTGACGATCCATATAAAATAGATATTGATTTATAATAATTATTGTTTATGCTATAAGAATCAAATTAATATTTATACTATTCTTAAATTTTTTATTGTTCTATTTTTAATGGTTTATTTAGTGAAGGTCATTTACTAAATTTTTGCTACTTGATATAATTATAGAAATGGTAGATAAATAGAACAAAAAATTAATGTATAGATGAAAGAAAATATTAGTTTAAGTGAATAAAGGAGTTAGACAATACTGGCTCATGATTGAAAATTTTAATAAGCACATTTTTTAAATAAGAGAGAAAAACTAAAAGAATAATTATGGATTAGATAAGGGGATGTGCCTGGTAATTGCTTTGTAAAAATAATTCAGGTCTATTTAACTAGTTTGGGACAACAGATTTATTGTTATTTGATAGATTATAATATATTGATTTTATGTCTTACGGTAGTAATTAAGTAGAGGGATGGGAATATGAAAGTTAAGAAAACAAGACGGCAATTTTATGACTCGATTTATATTTTGGCAATTAAACACGGATTAATGCTAGCAATACCATTCCTCATTCTTGGCTCTTTTGCTTTGTTGTTTAATAGCTTTCCAATCCCCGATTATCAAGTCTTTTTAGCAGCTTTTCTAGATGGAGGCTTAAAAGACGGATTAAGCATTATTTATAACTGTTCCTTAGGTTCTATTGCGTTAATTTTAATTATTACCATCTCACTTTCATACGGAAAATTAAATGGTCAAGATGATGTCTTTTTTTATCCTATTACAGCAATAATTTCATACCTTTCTTTTTGTGGCGGATTGCATGAAAAGACATATATTTTTCAATCTGACTGGGTCTTTACAGCAATGTGCATAACCCTTTTAACTTGTGCGATGTTAAAAAAGGGAATGCACCTTGTAAATCATTTAGAAAAATTGTATACGGTAGGGACAAATTATATTTTTAATCGAGCAATACAAGGAATTTTCCCGATAGTCTTTATCATTATTATATTTACGAGTGCTGGGCAGATTATGAAAGGTTTATTAGGTGATATCAATATTGTTAATTTTGGCTCATATTTCTTTATATATTTGTTTAGCTGGTTTGGTAATGGAATTATTGGGACCTTGTTATATGTATTTTTTGTACATTTTTTATGGTTTTTTGGAATACATGGGACTAATACACTGGATATGGTTGCTAAGCAGTTGTTTGAGCCGGGAGTACAAATTAATCAAGCGTTAATACAAAATGGTCAATTACCAACAGAATTATTTTCAAAAACATTTCTAGATATATTTGTTTTTATTGGCGGTTGTGGAACAGCATTATGTTTAATTTTAGCAATCTTTATTGCTGCTAAAAAAAGTAATAATAAGAAACTTGCGAAGGTTGCAGGTATATCTGTTTTTTTCAACATTAATGAAATTGTTATTTTTGGTTTTCCTGTTATTTTTAATCCTATTATGCTGATTCCTTTTATTTTGACACCGTTAGTTTTAACAATAATCAGTAGTATTGCAATGTCAACTGGTATAGTTCCGTATATAAGTCAATCGGTTGAATGGACAGTTCCGATTATTTTAAGTGGATATCAGGCAACGGGATCTATCGCAGGTAGTTTTCTCCAAATATTTAATATTATTATCGGAACAATGCTTTATATTCCATTTGTAAAGTATAGTGAGCAGATCCAAAGTAAAGAATTTGAAGAATCTATTCTTGCCTTAGAAAATGATATGATTGAAGGAGAACAAAATGGTAGTATCCCCGTTTTTTTATCAGATCATTATCACTATCATTTTCCCGCCAAAACACTTGCTATGGATTTGCGTAATGCGATGCATTTACATCAGCTGCAATTATATTATCAGGTACAAATGACTGCGGAGGAACAAGTATATGGTGTAGAAGCGTTGTTGCGATGGAATCATCCAGTTTGTGGTTTTGTTGCACCTTCATTATTGATTTCTTTGGCTTACCAAGGTGGTTTTTTGAATGAACTAGGTTTATATATTATAGAAAAGGCTTGTCAAGATGCTGAGCAGATAGATAGATTAGCGATGAAGATGAATTTGTCAATCAATATTTCTCCAAAGCAGCTGGAGGATGCTGATTTTGTTTCTAACGTACTTAAAATTATTAATAAGTATCATTTGCAATATATAGAACTGGTTTTTGAGGTTACTGAACGAGCTTTATTGAATACTACTAATATTATTACAAAGCGCATATTAGAATTGCGAGATAGTGGGATTAAGTTGAGTATAGATGATTTTGGAATGGGACACAGTTCAATAACTTATTTGCAGGAAAATATATTTGATGAAGTTAAGTTGGATGGTAGTTTGGTACAGCACCTATTGGAAAATGACAGAACACGCGAAATTATTATGAGTATTACTCAAATAGCCAAGCGGTTAAATTTTAGTGTAGTTGCAGAATTTGTTGAAACAGAGGGACAGATTAATGTATTAAAAGAAGCTGGATGTAAGATTTATCAAGGATACTATTATGCTAAGGCAGTACCATTAGATGAATTTTTACAATATTGTCTTATTACAAGGAATGGTATTATAAGATCGCCAATAAATGAGAAAGTTTAGTGTTCTGATAATAAAACTAAGGGGGGAAAATATGGATGATGAATTTATTAATATAACGACAGAAAATGTTTTTAATGAACACTTATGTTGTATTATACGGAGTAAAAAGTTTCATCCTGGAATAGATGCAAAGCGCCAATGGCTTTCAAAACGCTTAAATGAAGGACATGTTTTTAGAAAATTGAATGAAAAGGGTACTGTTTTTATTGAATATGCCCCATTGGAAAAAGCATGGGTTCCTATTGTTGGTGATAATTATTTCTACATATATTGCTTGTGGGTTATGGGAAGCTATAAAGGCAAAGGGTATGGTAAGTCACTGATGGATTATTGTTTAGCGGATGCAAAAGCAAAAGGAAAATCAGGTGTCTGTTTACTAGGTTCAAAAAAACAAAAACATTGGCTTACAGATCAGTCATTTGCTAAAAGTAATGGCTTTGAGGTCGTTGATACTACTGATGATGGGTATGAACTATTAGCGTTGTCTTTTGATGGAACTTTCCCTCGATTTACTCAAAAGGCTAAAAAGCAAAAGATTGAAAATAAAGAACTAACTATTTATTATGATATGCAATGCCCTTTTGTTTATCAAAGTCTTGAAATAGTCAAACAGTATTGTGAGATTAATAATGTACCTATTCTAATGATTCAAGTTGATACTTTACAAAAAGCTAAAGATTTACCTTGTGTTTTTAATAATTGGGCAGTGTTTTATCATGGGGAATTTGAAACTGTGAATCTGCTAGATAAAAATACTCTTACAAGATTATTAAAAAAATAGAGATTATAAATATATAAAGATTGGAATTAAATGGCTGAATAAGCCATTTTTTTAATTTTTATTTTAAAAGTACTTTCAAAAACATTAAAAATAAGTTGGAATAAAAAATAAAAATGAAAGTAATTACTAAAGCAAGTGAATATATTGCTTAATAAAATAAAAGCCATTAAAGTTATAAACAAGGAGGAGAGATTTAATGAAGAGGATTCAAAATAGTTTGATCGTTTCATGTCAGGCATTAGAAGATGAACCGCTGCATTCATCATTGATCATGTCAAAAATGGCACTTGCTGCAAAGATGGGGGGAGCAAAAGGAATAAGAGCAAATAGTGTTCAAGATATCCATGAAATTAAAAAGGAAGTGGATTTGCCAATTATTGGTATCATCAAGAAAGATTATGAGGATACAGATATTTATATTACTACAACGATGAAAGAGGTGGATGCTCTAGTGGCAGAAGGGGTAGATATTATTGCGATGGATGCGACAATGCAGTTAAGACCTCATAATCAAACAATTACTGAATTTTTTAAGGAGGTAAAAGCAAAATATCCTCATCAATTGTTTATGGCTGATTGCTCCACTGTGGAAGAGGCAATCCATGCTGATAATATTGGATTTGATTTTATTGGAACAACTTTAGTCGGATACACACCACAAAGCCAAAATAGTCGAATTGATGCTAATGATTTTAAAATTATTAGAGAGATAGTGAAGAATGTTAAGCATCCTGTGATTGGTGAGGGAAATATAGATACTCCTTCTAAAGTAAAAAGGGCATTAGAATTAGGTTGTTATAGTGTGGTTGTAGGATCAATGATTACAAGACCACAGTTAATTACAAAGAAATTTGTAGATGAGATTTCAAGATAAGGGAGGAAAGAGATTATGATGGATAAATTGTCTAATGTGTTATTGCCGATTGCTGAGAAACTTTCTAAAAATCGTTATTTGACAGCAATTAGGGATGGTTTTGTTTCAATCATGCCGCTAGTAATTACTGCGTCTTTATTTACATTGATCAATAGTGTATTTGTAGGTGAGGGGCATTACTTTGATCAATGGTTTGGAGCACCATGTAATGATTTTGCTAAAATCGGTAGTGTAATTAGTTCAGCCTCAATGTCAATTATGGCAATTTTGCTAGTTTTTACTACTGCTAAAGCTTTAGCTAATGAATATAAAATGGATACTTCGGTTGCTGGAGCAACAGCAGTTGTTTGCTTTTTATGTCTAACACCATTTGTAAGTGATGCAAAAATTGGTGAATATGTGACTACTTATTATTTAGGGGCAGCTGGGATGTTTACAGCATTTATTTCTGCCTTGATTTCAGTTGAATTAATGAGATTTTTGCTTGGGTTCAAAGCACTGGTTATTAAAATGCCGGAAAGTGTACCTACTGGAATTGCTAGATCATTTAATGCAATTATTCCTGTAGCTTTAACGGTTATTATTTTTGCAATCCTGAGAATTATAACCGATGCAATAGGGGCGCCGCTTAATGATTTGATTTTTAACTGGATTCAAACACCTTTTACTGCAATTGTTTCATCACCGGTCGGATTGATTGTTATTTATGTTTTGTATATGCTTTTATGGGGCTTTGGAATTCATTCGGCATATATTTTTAATCCAATCTTAGAACCAATCTATTTGGCAAGTCTAGCAATCAATGAAGCTGCTATTACAAGTGGAACAGCAGCTACCGAAATTATTACTAAACCATTTATTGATTCCGTTGCATTTATGGGTGGCGCTGGTAATATGTTAGCGCTTGTAATTGCTATTTTTATAGTTTCTAAAAGAGATGATTATAAGGTGATTGGAAAATTAGGTTTTGTACCAGCATTATTTAATATTTCAGAACCGCTGATGTTTGGATTACCTGTTGTTATGAATCCTATCTTGATCATTCCAATGATTTTAACAACTCTTGCTGGTTTAGGAATTGGAGCGTTAGCTACACAAATTGGTATTATGGCTCATACTTACGTATTGATCCCTTGGACGACACCACCAGTAATCAGTGCGTTTCTAGCTACTGGAGGAGATATTATGTCAGGGGTCATTGGTCTACTTATTTTGGTAGTATCTGTTCTTATCTATATCCCATTTGTAAAAGTTATGAATAAAGAAGGAATTGAGAGTATTGAAGAATAAAGTTATTGTTTTTGATCTAGACGGTACACTTTTAGGTGCCAATAATGAAATCATTGGAGGAACCGAGACATTGAATTGTCTTGATTCTCTCCAACAAATGGGATGGACATTAGCAATATGTACAGGTCGGTTAGATCATGATATTTTAAAAATAGAAGAACAATACAAACTTAAAATAGAGCATCGTATTTCTCAAAACGGTGCGGTTTGTATGAAAGGACAACAATTGATAGCTACCTTGATTGATAAACAAGAAGCTATAAATATCTATAAGGAGATTCAAAAAGAAGATATTCGAATCGAGTTAAATACAGTATCTAATCGTTATTGGAAAAGTGAAAGAGATCCAGCTTTCCCTAGTGAATTATATGATTCCCATATCATTTGTAAAGATTTTGATAAACTTATACTGTATCAGCCAGCAGTTTTGTTTCTTGTTATTGGTACTGAAGATAAACTTCGCTCAATAGAAACATATATAAATACAACATACCAAAAGACAAAAGCAGTGATGACTTCTTCAACATCTTTGGAAATCATGCATAAAGATGCCTCAAAAGGAAATGCCGTAAAAATGCTATATCCTAAAAGTGAAGTATATGCAATAGGCGATTCCCCAAATGACTTTGATATGTTTCCAATTGCTAAAAAGGGTTACTTGGTTGCAAATAAGCCTTGTCAATTTCCCTGTGCTCAAAAAGAAAGTATTTTAGAAGCGTTAAAAGATATAATAAAAATAAATAAAGAGGACAGATAAAATGAAAACATTATTTATTCCTTTAGATGAACGACCATGCAATTATAATTTTCCTTTAATGATTGCCCAGTCAAATCAACAAATCGAATTAGTTGAACCGGATAAAAGTTTTTTAGGTCATAAAAAGAAGCCGGCTCAGGTGGAATATTTTAAACAATTTATCGATGAAAATATTGAAGGATGTGATAATTGTATTATCTCGATAGATATGATCGTATATGGTGGATTGATTCCATCACGATTACACTATTTGAGTGAAACAGATGCGCTTCAACGTTTAGAACTAATTAAATATCTAAAACAGTTGAAACCTCAAATAAAAATATATGCTTATCATTGTATTATGCGTGCACCAAGTTATAATTCGAGTGAAGAAGAACCTGATTATTATGAAAGTTACGGCTTTGCTCTTTTTCGAAGAAAATATCTTCTTGATCTAAAAAAAAGACATGGGTTAAATCAAAAAGAAAAAGATGAACTTCTCGGTATTGATATTCCTCAGGAAATTATAACTGATTATGAGCAGCGTCGTTTGTTTAATACTAAGATTAATTTAAAGGTTATTGATTTTCTTGAAGCTGGCTATCTTGATTTTCTGGTTATTCCACAAGATGACTCGTCACCTTATGGATATACTGCAATATCCCAAAAAATCGTTATTAATGCTTTAAAGGAAAAAAGATTAGATCAGAAAGTAATGATCTATCCTGGAGCTGACGAAGTAGGTCTGTCATTATTAGCACGTGCTTATCATGAATACTATCATTTAGAACCAAAAGTTTATCCTTTTTACGCTTCGGTATTAGGACCAATGATTATTCCTAAATATGAAGATCGACCAATGTATGAAAGTCTAAAATCACATGTACGCGTATGTAAAGCTAAGCTGGTCAACAATCCTCAAGATGCTGATGTGGTTTTAGCGATAAATTCGCCAGGTAAGATCATGCAAGAAGCTTTTATTGATAAAAATGATTTAGATGTAACTTATACAAGTTATCGTTATTTATTGGCTTTTGCTGAACAAATTCAAGATTATATAAATAGTGGTTATCATGTGGCGTTATGCGACAGTGCTTTTAGTAATGGTGGTGATCTACAATTAATTGAATATTTAGATGAGCTAAATATTTTAGATCAATTAGTAAGCTATGCAGGATGGAATACAAATTGTAATTCCTTAGGAACAACTTTATCTCAAGCTTTTATTGGTCAGGAAAACGTAATTAATAATTTATGTTATCGTCTTATCGAAGATGTTTTTTATCAAGCAATAGTTAGAAAAGAAGTTGTCGAAAATGATTTACCACATAAAGGATTATCTTATTATGATTTTAAAGATCAACAAACGGATGTAGAGAATATTATTAAAAAGAAGTTACAGACTAATTTTGGACATCTTCATCTTAGTCAGCGCTATCCTTTTAATATAACAAAAATATATATGCCGTGGAAACGGATGTTTGAAATTGGAATGGAAATTAAGTTATAGGAAACGTAAGTTTCCTTTTTATGCTATAATCATTTGTATAGTAAAGGAGGGGTTAGGTGTTATCTTATAATAGAAGTGTGATTCCAATTATTGAATCAGCTTATGAAGAACTAACGAATGTGGAAAAAAATATTGCTAATTATTTCATTGATCAAGTTGAAGATGAAGATTTATCATCAAAAGCGGTTTCTCAAAGATTATATGTATCTGAAGCATCCTTATCACGGTTTGCTAAAAAGTTAGGGTTTAGTGGATATCGACAATTTCTATTTGCTTATCAAGATTCTCACCAATCAAGCCGGCATTTAGATTTATTAACTAAACAAGTTTTAAACTCTTATCAAAAAGTTTTAGAGAAAACTTATTCATTGATTGATAATGACCAAATGGTTAGAATAGCTAAGATGCTGGATGAATATAATCGAGTTTATATTTATGGAATTGGCTCATCGTCAGTTGTTGCAAGAGAATTTAAATTAAGGTTTATGAGATTAGGATTAGATGTTGATTATTTAGCAGAATCACATTCTATTCGGATGAATATTACCCGAGTAAATCAAGAATCATTAGTGATTGGAATCAGTGTAAGTGGAAAAACCGAAGAAGTTATAGAAGGATTACGAGAAGCAAAAGAAAAAGGAGCTAAAACAATTATGTTATCTGCTGCTCGGGTATATGAATATCGTTCTTATTATGATGAACTGATCTTGATTGGTGGGTTAAAAAATTTAGCTATTTCTGATAAAATCTCACCCCAAATTCCCGCCTTGATCGTGGTTGATATCTTATATTCACATTATCTAAATTATAACAATGATAATAAAAAAGAAAAGCTGCAAATGACATTAGAACATATTAATTATGAATTAGAAGAATAATCTAGTATATGGATATTGGTAAGCTCATATTAAAAAGCTAACAGAGTGCTGCTTTGTTAGCTTTCTTTGTGAATAATTAATTAAAATAGAACTTTTTGCAGTTCCTCTAAAAACATTTTAGCAGAACGGCTGAAAATTTGATATTTTTTCCAGACAAGATAAAATCCAGTTTCAAAATTTGGTTCTAATGGTCGGAAGCAGAGGTTACAATCACCGGTTGTATTAATTAATTTATCAAATGTAAAAACATAGCCTAAACCACTTTCTACGATCATTGCTGGGGTAGTGATAAGATTAAAGCTGCCAATCACATTTAGATTACGATAATATTCTTTAAACCAGCCTGATAATACGTTTGCACTTGATTGTTGATGGGCAAGGAAAATAGGTTCGTCTTTGATATCTTCTGGAGTGATTGCATTTAGTTTTGCTAATGGACTATCTCTTCGCATCAGTACACCCCAAGTATCTGTATATGGTAACTTAAGATAATTATATTTTTCTAGATCGATTGGTTCAATTAAGATGGCAAAGTCTAGGAGACCTTTATTTAACTGTTCTGAAACTTCTAAAGTACTTCCGCTAAAAATATGATACTTAATATTAGGGTATTGGATGTGCATCCTTTTAAAAATTTCAGCAATTGAATGCATTACATAAGTTTCTGGGGCGCCAATATAGATATCACCGGATGTTGTTTCCCCATAGGTGCTAAGTTCTGATTCAGTTCGTTCAGTTAAATCAATTATTTCTTTCGCTCGTTTTCTAAGAAACATCCCTTCTTCTGTTAGAGTAACTTTTCGGCTACCTCTTTCAAATAATTTTTTTCCAACCTCTGCTTCAAGCATATTTAATTGACGGGATAAATTTGGCTGGGTAGTGTGTAAAATTTCAGCGGCTTTTGTGATACTTTCTTCTTGAGCTACTGCAAGAAAGTATTTTAAAATACGTATTTCCATTAATATTGCACCTCCATTTAAAAAATTATACCATAAAGAAAAGGTATAATAATATATATAATATAAGCATTTGTAGTTTTTTTAAATTGTGAGATAATTATAGAAAAGATAAATAAAGGAGGAGAAAAAATGAGTTTTCCAAAGAATTTTTTATGGGGCGGAGCTACTGCTGCGAACCAATGTGAAGGAGCCTGGAATGAAGATGGACGTGGTCCTGCTTTAACAGATGTTACTACAGGAGGATCAGTTAAAGAAAGTAGACAGGTTACTTATATTGACAAGGATGGTAAACATTGTAAGATCGTTACTAGTGAAGGGCAGGTTCAATTACCTGAAGGAGCCCATTTTGCTTGTTTAGATGAATGTTTATACCCTAACCATGATGGTATTGATTTTTATCATCATTATAAAGAAGATATTAAGATGTTTGCGGAAATGGGTTTTAAAACTTTTAGAATGTCTATTTCATGGTCAAGACTATTTCCTCATGGTGATGAAGAGACCCCTAATCAAAAGGGAATCGAATTTTATCGTAGTGTTTTCAAGGAATTAAGAAAATATAATATTGAGCCTTTAGTTACAATTTGGCATTTTGATACACCTTTATATTTAATTGAAAAATATGGAGGATGGTCAAATAGAAAGTTGATCAAGTTTTTTGATCATTATGCACGAACAGTTTTTACAGAGTTTAAAGGTTTAGTTAAATATTGGTTAACTTTTAATGAAATTAATAATACAATCATGGGATTAGGTTTATTCTATGAGGCTAAAGAAGAGGATTATCAACGTGCTTATCAACATTTACATCATCAATTTGTTGCAAGTGCTCATGCGGTTAAGATAGGTCATGAAATTGATTCCGAAAATAAGATTGGTTGTATGATTTGCGGTATTACAAGTTATCCAGCAACATGTGATCCTAAGGATGTTTTAGCAAATCGTCATCAATGGGAAAAATCAATCTTCTATTGCGGTGATGTCCAATGTTTTGGTAAATATCCGACTTATGCTAAACGTTTATGGGATGAACATAATGTTAAATTAGATATTACAGAACAAGATTTAATCGATTTAAAAGAAGGTACTGTTGATATGTATACTTTCTCTTATTATATGTCTTCTTTGATTACAACTCATGAGATTGCTGATGCAGTAGGTGGAAACTTTACAACAGGAGCACGAAATGAATATCTTCAATATTCTGATTGGGGATGGGCGTTTGATCCAGATGGATTACAATATTATCTTGAAATGATTTATGATCGTTATCAAAGGCCATTGATGGTTGTAGAAAATGGTTTAGGAGCTTTTGATACAGTTGAGGAAGATGGAACAATCCATGATGATTATCGTATCGATTATTATCGAGATCATATCTTGGCTATGGATAAAGCAATTAATAATGGTGTTGATTTAATTGCATATACGACTTGGGGCTGTATCGATCTAGTTTCGGCAGGCACTGGTGAAATGAGAAAACGTTATGGTTTTATCTATGTTGATAAACATGATGATGGAACTGGAACGATGAAACGTAGTCCTAAAGATTCTTTCTATTGGTATCAAAAAGTAATACAAAGTAATGGTCAAGATTTAGATTAATTGAGTATTTAATTTTATAAGTAATGATTAACTGTATTGTCATATAAAGATGACGATACAGTTTTTTGCATAAATAAAAAGCATGGAAAACCATAAAATATAAGTATTTGTATTTTCATGGCTTTTATTGATAATTATAAGTGTAGAATAAAACGGCTTGAAAGGAGATGGTTAAATTGAATGTGCAGAAAATTAGTGAAAAAGAAATTGTTATAGCACTGCTCGATGCTGGTATGGATACGGAAAAAATCAATGAATTTATTGAAAGTATTAACTCAGAATATTTTCAAAAAAGTAAAAATATTTTATTAAGCCAAAGAGCTGAATTATTATTAAAGATTCGAGATGGTCAAGAGAAATTATATTGTTTAGATTATTTAACTAGAACACTCAATCAGGCAGGAATATTTGATAAAAAATAATGGAGGAAAAATTATGATCTTAAAGGAAAATTATAAATTAAATAATGGGGTAGAAATACCTAAATTAGGGTTAGGAACTTGGGAAATTGCTGATAATAAAGTAGCTGATGCAGTAAAGAAAGCTGTTAAACTAGGGTATCGCCATATCGATACTGCCCAAGGATATGAGAATGAAAATGGTGTTGGAATTGGAATTAAAACTTGTGGTGTTGAGCGAGAGAATCTTTTTATAACAACAAAGATTCAAGCAGATTTTAAAACATATGAAGAAGCGAGACGATCTATTATTGATTCATTAAAGAGATTAGAGCTTGAATATATTGATTTAATGATCATTCATGCACCACAACCATGGACAAAATTCAGAGAAGAAAATCATTATTTTAAAGAAAATATAGATGTTTGGAAAGCACTGGAAGAGTTTTATAAAATGGGGAAAATTAGAGCAATCGGTTTATCAAATTTTGAAATCGTAGATATTGAAAACATTTTAAATAATTGTGAAATAAAACCTGCGGTTAATCAAATTTTGGCACATATTTCTAATACCCCATTTGATATAATTAATTATTGTCAAGCACATGATATTTTAGTTGAAGCTTATTCACCAGTAGGTCATGGAGAAATGTTAAAAAATAATGAAGTTAAATTAATTGCTGATAAATATGGGGTTACAATTCCTCAATTGTGTATTAAGTATTGTTTACAGTTAGATACCTTACCACTACCTAAAACTGCTAATCCAGGACATATGCAAAATAATGCGGATTTAGATTTTATTATCAGTGATGAAGATATGATGCTTTTAAAAAATATTAATAAAATTAAAAATTATGGAGAGTTTAGTGTATTTCCGGTATATGGGAAAATTTAACTCATAAAGAAGAAATTATATAAATGAAGGGAGATTATTATGGCAGCTTTAACAACGTTATTTCCAGTATTTTTTATGCTGGCACTAGGCTTTATCGCACGAGTAAAGGGATGGATCACACTTGAACAGAAAAATGGAGCTAATGCAATAATATTTAAAATTTTATTTCCTATTTTAGTCCTTAATTTGATGTGTACAGCAACGATTGAAACAGACCATATTAAAATTATTGGTTATGTTTTTGGTGTTTACCTTCTAGCTTTAGTTGCAGGTAAATTACTTGCACCACTTGCGGGCAAGAAATATGCTCATTTTTCACCTTATTTACTTACAGTAGTAGAGGGAGGAAATGTGGCATTACCGTTATATCTTTCTATTGTTGGAAAATCTAGTAATACTGTTATTTTTGATATTGCTGGAACAGTTATTGCTTTTATTGTTTTTCCAGTTTTAATAGCTAAAGAAGCGGCAACTGGTTCTTCGATGAAAGAGATGATTAAAAGTATTTTTACAAATTCTTTTGTTATTGCTGTGATTGTCGGTCTTGTTTTGAATTTTACGGGGATTTATGATTTACTGATAGCATCGCAATTTGGTGAAATGATTACAGGAACATTATCACAAGCCACAACACCGATCGTTTCAATGATTTTATTTATTTTAGGCTATGATTTAAATGTTGATAAAAAAACATTAGTACCGATTCTTAAGTTAATGGGAATTAAAATTGTTTATTATGCGATGGTTATTGCGGGATTCTTTATTTTATTTCCTGCCCAAATGGCCGATAAGACTTTTATGATGGCTCCAATTATCTATTTTATGTGTCCCACTGGATTTGGATTGATGCCTGTTATTGCCCCATTATATAAAGATGAAGATGATGCCTCATTTACAAGTGCCTTTGTTTCTATCTTTATGATTATTACACTGATCGTCTATACTTTGGTTGTTATTTTTATTGCTTAAAATAAGCGTGCTTTCTTATTGATTTAGAGGAGCTTTAAGATAAATAATAGTCCATTTGACCTTTTGATAAGAATATAAATTAAAAATTAGGAGAAAGATTGAATATGGAATATATACAATTAAATAATGGTATTAAAATGCCAAGTATAGGCTTTGGTGTATACCAAATTCCATTATTAATGACAAAGCAATGTGTCTTAGATGCTTTAGCAATTGGGTATCGACATATTGATACAGCAAGGAACTATGGTAATGAAAGAGAAGTTGGAGAGGCGCTTATAGATTCAGGTATTTCGAGAGCTGAAATCTTTCTAACAACTAAGATATATGGGGCTGATAGTTATCGTCAAGCATGTCAGTATATTGATGAAGCGTTAAATAAATTACAGACAAAATACATTGATTTAATGTTGTTTCATTGGCCATCTGGAAATATAACAGAAACATATCGAGCGATGGAAGATTATTATAAGGCCGGCAAGTTAAAAGCGATTGGCTTATCAAATTTTTTTATTCATGATTTAAATACTGTTATTAGTTCATGTACAATAATTCCTATGGTCAATCAAGTTGAAGCACATATTTTTCATCAAAGAAAAGTTTTTCAAAAAGATATGAACCAATATGGAATCAAGCTTGAAGCGTGGTCACCACTGGCATGTGGAAAAAATAATATCTTTGGCAATTTAATATTAGAAAAAATAGCTAAATCACATCGTAAATCAACAGCTCAGGTTGCTTTAAGATTTTTAAATCAAAAAGGTATTGCGATTATACCTAAATCGATCCATAAAGATAGAATAAAGGAAAATTGGGAGATTTTTGATTTTGAATTAACAAATGATGAAATGAAAGAAATTGAATTATTAGATTGTGATTGTAGCTTATTTAGCTGGTATGAATAAGTAAATAATTTATTTAGCGGTAGTTAGAGAAGAATAACAAAAAAAGGAGGATGTTAAGAAATGAACCTTCCCTATCATGTCCAAATAAGGGAGATTCACTTCATTAGTCGTCCTTTTTTATAGTTTATTTGTAGTCACAATAAACACTGTTGATTGTATTATTTTCGATAACTAATTTACGTTGAGCTAGTTTGTCGATGAAATAACGATCGTGTGATACAAATAATAATGTTCCTGAATAATTTGAAAGTGCATCTTCTAAAATTTCACGAGTTTCAATATCAATATGATTAGTTGGTTCATCTAAAATTAATAAGTTGACTTTATGTTGCATTAAAATAGCCATTTTTAATAATACTTTTTCACCACCAGATAAGTTTCCTACTCGTTTGAAAACCTGATCTTGATAAAAAGAATATTTAGCTAGAATCCCTCTAGCCTCACCTTCCAAACAAGGATATTCATGACAAAATGTTTGAAGAATTGAATCATTGTTATTGATAAAATTTATTTCTTGAGGTATATATCCAATTAAGACTGTTTCCGCCATTTTTAACTCACCTTGATAATTATTAAGGTTTCCAAGAAGAGCTTTAATAAATGATGTTTTACCTGAACCATTATTTCCTAGTAGGACTGTTTTTTCCTGATAATAAAGTGTAAAATTCACTTTTGAAAATAAAGATAGATTATTAAAAGATATTCCAAAATCAATGACTTTAAGCACTTCTTTGCTACTGCGTTCACCCAAAAAGTTAAGTGGCAGTTTCTTTTTTTCTAATTGTGGTTTATCGAGGATTTCTATCTTTTCTAAACGTTTTTCTAATTCTTTGGCTTTTTTAAAGAATTTTTCATTATCACCTTGATTACCCCAATCTCGATAACGCTTGATAGAAGCTTTTATTGCTTCGATTTTCTTCTGTTGAGTTTTGTATTGTTCAAATTCTTGTAATAATAATCTTTCTTGTTCTTTTAAGGTGTATGAGTAATTACCGTGGAATAAACGATTTTCACTGTTATCTAAAAGAATAGTTTTATTAGTTACTCGATCCAAAAAATAGCGATCATGTGAAATAATCACAATAGTCCCACGATACTTATTTAAATAATTTTCTAGCCATTCTAACATTGTAATATCTAAATGATTAGTTGGTTCATCTAATAATAAGATATCAGGTTCAGTTAAAATTAATTGGGCTAAATTAATAATTGTTTTTTGACCACCGCTCAAGATAGCAAACGGCTTATCTAAAATACTATGCAATTTAAAGCCGGTAATGACTTTGTTTAGTTTTTCTTCAACTTCATAGCCGCCCAGGGCTATGTATTGATCTTGTATTTTAGCATATTTGTTTAATATCGCTTCATCGACATTATTATGCATCATATCTTGTTCAAGTGCTCGCATTCGTTGTTCAATAGCATGAATTTCGAAAAAAGATGACATCAGCATATCTTTTACTGTTATATCATTATCACTGATTGTTGGAATTTGTTCTAAATAGCCAATAGTAGCTTGTTTGCGAATAGTAATATTTCCTGTATCAGGGAATTCTTTTTTCATGATCATTTTAAACAGTGTAGATTTGCCACTACCATTTTTGCCTACAATTCCCACACGATCACCAGTTAAAATCTCAAAATTAATATCTTTTAATACTTGTTTATAACCAAAATTTTTATAAATTTTATGCATTCCTATTTCAATCATTGTATATTTGCTCCTTTATTTTATAAATTTATTTAAAATAAACAGAGCCTAAGATTAATAGGATCAGGCGATTGTTTCTAATCGCTTCGCACAGCTAGAGCATTATACTCTGATCGCCTAGCCTATTGATTAACAGACTCTGTACGAAGCACAGTGCCTTCGACTCTACGGCAAACATAACCTAGAATCATCATGACCACCTCCCTAAAATATTATTATTTTATTAATTCTATCATATCTAAATTATAAAAACACTGAATTAATAATGAAAATCATTAAGTATTGGATATTTAGTGATTAATATCGAAGAATCTATTGATAAATAAGAAATATATTTGTTTATGAAATCGAACTATAGTAGAATAGTGAAGAAGAAAATATTTATAAGAGAGGTACATTAATGAAAAGAAAATATCCTAAGGTCATTATATCTGAAGAAGGAGAAAAATGGCTTGATAAAGGTCAGATGTGGATGTATAGAAATAATGCTGTTAATATTGATGAAACAATTGAAAATGGAGCGTTGGTAGATATCATTACTACTACTGGCCGTTACCTTGGAACAGGTTTTATTTCTAAAAATAGTCACATTACGGTAAGAATTTTATCTAAAGATATAAATGAAATATTTGATCGAAACTTTTTTAAGCGAAGAATACAATTTGCTTATGACTTTCGCAAGACAGTAGAAAAAGAAAATTTAACTAATTGTCGTTTGGTTTTTGGAGAAGCAGATGAACTGCCGGGATTAACAGTTGATCGCTATAATGATATTTTAGTTTGCCAAATTAGTTCATACGGATTAGATAAAATCAAAGATATGATCTATGAAATATTACTAGAGGTTTTAACAGAAGATGGGCAAGATGTTAAAGGTATCTATGAAAGAAATGATATTAAGGTTAGAGCAAAAGAAGGACTGCCTTTAGAAAAAGGATATTGGAGAAATATTAATTTACCGACAACGACGATTATTAATGAAAATGGAATCAATTTAAGTGTTGATGTTGAAAATGGTCAAAAAACAGGTTACTTTTTAGATCAAAAAGCAAATCGTGTTTTACTTAGAAATATAGCGTATGGAAAAAAAGTTTTGGATTGCTTTAGTCATACTGGGGGCTTTGCATTAAATGCGGCTTATGGTAAAGCTAAAGAAGTGGTTGCAGTAGATGTATCACAAACTGCTCTTGATCAGGGATATGCTAATGCTAAACTAAATAATTTACAAGGATGTATTTCTTTTGTAAAAGATGATGTTTTTGACTATCTAGATAAATGTAAAAAGGGACAGTTTGATATTATTGTTTTAGATCCACCTGCTTTTACGAAATCGAGAAGAACGGTAGATCATGCTTATAATGGTTATAAGAAAATCAATATGAAAGCAATGAAATTATTAGGCAGAGGTGGATACTTAATTACATGTAGTTGTTCACGTTTTATGGAGACTGATAATTTTGAAAAGATGCTTCGTGAATCAGCGCATGAGGCTGGAGTAACCCTTAAACAAGTATCAGTTACTCAACAAAGCCCAGACCATCCAATTTTATGGACAATGGAAGAAACGTCATATTTAAAATTTTATATTTTCCAAATTATTTAGATTGAATAGGATTTACGAATCGACTGAATAGGCTTTTAATTTTAAAGTTTAATAGTCGATTTTTATTTAGGAAAATAATTTAGATTTTTTTGAATAATATCTTATTTGTTGTGTATTGAATTTGGTTTGTTTCATGATTTTCCAGACCACAAGTATAAAGGGCGTTATCATGATTATCGTTCAATAATTGCTAAAGGAACTATCAAGTTAATTGATGGTAATGATGATTACAAAATTAAAAAAGGATATAATTTATTATCCACCTGCAACCATCGTGAAATTGTCCTTTTGGAAAGTAGAAAGACGATACTCCCAATATATATCGGAGTGATTGAATGTAAAATGAAGAATGTTACAGCGAAGTCTGAATTTCCAATAAGGTCAGTTGCAGATGTTCCATTTTTAGATGTATGATCATTACCTAAAGATGAAACACCATTTGATATAAGTGACATTATTGCGAAACGAAAAAATAATTTATTGTAAAAAGAGAAATAACAATTTTAGTTCTCTTTTTATCTTTATGTAATATTATCCTTTATCATATTTAAAAATGTTTCAGCACTTTTGGTAAAGAGTTGGTATTTTTTCCAAATTATTAGCATATTCGCTTCTAATTTTGGTTCAAGTGGTCTAAAGCATAATGAACTATTATTAGAATTAAAAATTTTATCTAAGCATAAAGCATATAAATTTCCTTCTTCAACTATTAAAGATGCATTAAATAATAAATTATAAGTTCCCACAATATTTAATTTCCTTTGATTTCCACCAATCCATCCAGCTAATTCATTTTTTACCATCCCTTGATTTGAACAAAGAAGAGGTTTTCCACGTAGATCATCAGGGGTTATTTTGTCAAGTGATGCTAGAGTACTATCCCGCTTCATTAAAATCCCCCAAGCATTGCTATAAGGAAGCCTTAAATAATCGTACTTATTTAAATCAACAGGCTCAATAACGATTCCAAAATCTAGAACTCCAGCATCAATTTTTTCCATTACCTCTTCAGCTTTTCCACTATGCAAATGAAATTTTACATGAGGGTATTTTTCCAACATCGTTGCAATTGTCTTGGCAATCGGACGCATTCCTTCACTCTCACCACATCCTAGATAAATATCACCTGTTAATAGTTCTTCATTAGCTTTGACTTCAGCTTCTGCCCTTTCAACAAGCCCAAGAATTTCTTCTGCCCGTTTTCTTAAGATCATGCCTTCATCAGTCAAAGTAATACGACGTTTTCCCCGGATAAATAATTGTTTTCCTAATTCTTCTTCTAACTCTTTCATTTGTCTTGATAATGTTGGCTGCGTTACATGTAGATATTCAGCTGCCCCAGAAATACTTTCTTCCCTTGCGATGGTAAGAAAATATTGTAGTGTTCTAATTTCCATTAATATCACCCCATAGTTATATTATAGTACATTTATGTTTAACAAGTATAAAAAACTAGATTATAAATACATATAATCTAGAATTTATTTAATGAAACATATCTTTTTTGATGAAAATAATTGTGGCGATAATACAGGCAACTATTGCTAGTCCCGTTGGGAACCACCATTGTGGAAATGGTAAACCTGCAACATTCATTCCATAAAAACTGAAAATAATATTTGGAATAGCCATAACGATCGTAATAACTGTTAATACTTTCATAACAATATTCAGGTTATTGGAAATAACTGAAGCAAATGCATCCATTGTTCCTGATAAAATATTTGAATAGATATTACACATTTCAATTGCCTGATGGATTTCAATCAAAACGTCATCTAATAGGTCTTGATCTTCATCATATAATTTAATAGCTTTCCCACGCATAATTTTATTTAATGTTATTTCGTCCGTTTTTAATGAGGTAGAAAAATATACTAATGATTTTTCTAGTCCTAACATTTGAATCAATTCTTTATTTTGCATTGATTTGTGTAATCTTTGTTCAGTTCGAGAAGAGATCCGATCAATTTGGCGCAGATAAATTAAATATCGTTGAGAAATTCGTAATAATAATAGTAATAAAAATCTTGTTTTTAAATCAGTATTGACACCTTTGATCCGACCTTGTGCCATATCATCGATATTTAAGTTTTCATATAAGGAAATGGTAACAACGTATCCTTTCATGATCACAATACCTAAGGGCAATGTCGTATATTGTAACATATTTTTATCGTAACCATCTTCTACTTCTTCAGCACTAGGATAGTCAACGATTACTAGAGTCTGATTATAATCTTCGTCATAGTCGATATGCGAGCTTTCTTCAGCATCTAATGAAGATTTAACAAATTCCGGTAGAATTCCCATTTCTTCAATCAAATAGTTTTTTTCTTCTTCAGTTGGAGCAATAGCGCTGATCCAGCTGCCTGGTTCTGGTTTATCGATCTTTTTTGTTTCAGTTCCAAAAGTTTTGTAAAATTCTAACATAATAACCTCCACTTACAGGAGGTTCATGTTTATGCCTCCTGTTTCTCTATTTTATTTTCTTTTTCTTAGCGCACAATCGCTCGGGCACAGGGGACATAAAAACACCTTCTTTCGACGGTTAATTATATCACAAATTTATCAATTTTACCCCTATGTTTTGTTAGAAAATGATAAAAAAATAGTTAAATTTAATCATTAGATAAATTATTGCCAAATAATCTTCTAAATATTTCATTGATTATGAAATAATTCACTATAATATGTATATGAATCAACTAGACAAAAGTGAGCAAGAAATGTCGGGATGTTAGGATTGAAGATTTGTTATGATTGATTTGACAAAGGAGGAACACAATGAATTGGACTGATGGAATTAGTAATGCTTTAAAATACATTGAAGAACATCTTAAAGAAGATATTAAGATTGTAGATGTTGCAAATGAAGCATATGTTTCAAGTTTTTATTTTCAAAAAGCATTTAGAATTCTATGTGGTTTTAGTGTTGCAGAGTATATTCGTTATCGAAGATTATCACTAGCTGGTAGCGAGGTCATTACTACGAATAAGAAGATTATTGAAATTGCATTAGAATATGGTTATGATTCACCAGATAGTTTTACTAAAGCATTCACTCGATTTCACGGAGTTACTCCGACTGTCGCAAGAAAAGAGCAATTGATGATTAAATCTTTTGCTCCGTTAAAAATACAGTTTACTTTGAAAGGTGGTTCAACCATGGATTACAAAATTATTGAAAAAGAAGCATTTACAGTCTTAGGTAAGGCAAGAAGGTTTGATTTTGATTGTGCATTTAATGAGATTCCTAAATTTTGGGGAGAGCATATGCAGTCCGCTGATAAAAAAGTGTGTGGTGTATACGGGGTTTGCATTGAAGATGAAAAAGATGAAGGATTTAAATATTTGATTGCTGATGAGTATGTTTTGGACAGTGAAATTCCAGATGGGTATGAAGTTTGTGAAATTCCACAATTAACATGGGCAGTATTTGCTTGTCATGGTGCTGTACCTAAATCATTGCAAGAAGTGAATACAAAGATTTTTTCTGAATGGTTACCAAATAATGATACATACGAAGTTGCTGAGCATTATAATATTGAAATGTATACACCGTGTGAGGACTATCCACGAGGCAATCATGATGAAAATTATTATTCAGAAATTTGGATTCCGGTAAAGAAAAAATAATTATTATATTTAAGTTATGATAAATTAAATCGTTATCATAACTTTTTCTTATTGATTGACGGATTTTATGATTTCCTTTACAATTAAGACATTGTTTTAAAAAGGAGACAATTTGATGAACAGAGAAAGATTATCATCACGTCTAGGTTTTATTTTATTATCTGCTGGATGTGCGATTGGATTAGGAAATATTTGGCGTTTTCCGTATATGGTTGGAAAATACGGTGGAGGGGCATTTGTATTAGTCTATTTATTTTTCCTAATCATATTAGGTTTACCAATCATTGTAATGGAATACTCAGTTGGACGCGCTTCTCAAAAGAGTATTGCTAAAAGTTTTCATGTTTTAGAAAAGAAAGGACAAAAATGGCACATATTTTCGTATGTCGCAATGGTGGGAAATTATTTGTTAGTAATGTTTTATACGACTATTGCCGGCTGGATGCTAGCCTATTTTGTTAAAATGTTGAATGGTGATTTTATTGGACTAAATCCAAGTGAAGTCAACAATGTTTTTGTCAGTCTTCAAGCAGATCCACAAGCTAGTATTTTTTGGATGATCTTGATTGTTGTGATCGGCTGTGGAATTTGTGCTGTTGGTCTTCAACGAGGTGTTGAAAAAGTAACGAAAGTAATGATGGGATTATTGCTAGGAGTGATGCTCTTATTAGTTGTGAAGTCTTTGAGTTTAGACGGTGCAATAAAAGGAGTTGAATTTTACTTAGTTCCAGATTTTAATTTATTGATGGAAAATGGAATCTTTAATGCTGTTTATGGTGCAATGGGACAAGCATTTTTTACTTTGAGTATTGGAATGGGGGGAATGGCTATTTTTGGTAGTTATATTGGTAGAGAACATTCTTTAACTGGCGAAGGGTTACGTGTTTTAGCGCTAGATACTTTTGTTGCAACAATGGCAGGATTGATTATTTTTCCAGCTTGTATGTCTTTTGGGGTGGATGCAGGAAGTGGACCGGGATTAGTTTTTGTGACACTGCCAAATATTTTTAATGTTATGGAAAATGGTCAAATTTGGGGTACCTTGTTTTTTGTTTTTATGAATTTTGCGGCTCTCTCTACGATTATTGCCGTATTTGAAAATATTGTTTCATTTTCAATGGATCTATTAAATTGGTCAAGGAAGAAAAGTGTCATTTTAAATTTTATTATTATTGTTCTTGGTAGTATTCCTTGTGCAGTTGGATATAGTGTTTTATCTGGATTTCAGCCATTTGGACCGGGGAGTGCAGTTTTAGATTTATTAGACTTTTTAGTTTCTAATGTAATTATGCCATTAGGATCACTTGTATTTTTGTTTTTCTGTACTCGGCGTCTAGGTTGGGGTTGGAAGAAGTTTATGACCGAGGCTAATGCCGGTGAGGGCTTGCATTTTCCTGAAAAAGCCAAATTTTACATTAGTTGGATTCTCCCCCTAATTGTTATTTTTATTTTTCTATTTGGATTATGGGAGAAACTATTCGCATAAAGATAATAATGGGCAACAGTTGCATCTGTTGCTTTTTTGATGTGGTGAAGGTGAGATATTTTTTTGTTAAGACAAATTAATAATTAAATAATCTAATAATATGATAAAATAGTCTTATAGTAATGGCATTAACTTAGGGTTTAGTTTAGATATTGTAGTAGAAATATAAGGAGAGGGACTATGAATGAAAAATTAGAACTATTGATTAATGAAGTAAAAAAGGCTGTATTAGGAAAAGATGATGTTTTAAAAAAAGTAGTTATTGCTCTATTAGCTAATGGACATATTCTACTTGAAGATATTCCTGGGGTCGGGAAAACTAATTTAGCGGTTGCTTTAACAAAGGCAATACAGTTAGATTATCAGCGGGTTCAATTAACCTCTGATGTTTTACCAAGTGATTTATTAGGGTATTCTGTTTATGATTTTGAAACAAAAGAAATGACTTTTAAAAAAGGACCGCTATTTACAAATATCTTTTTGGCTGATGAAATTAATCGGACGTCAAGTAAAACACAATCAGCACTATTGCAGGTTATGGAAGAAGGAATGATTAGTGTTGATGGGTTAACTTATCCAACTGCTAAGCCGTTTATTGTTATTGCAACACAAAATCCGTTTGGAAGTGCTGGAACACAAATGTTACCAGATTCTCAGTTGGATCGTTTTATGATGCGTTTATCATTAGGTTATCCTGATGAAATGAGTGAGATTGAAATTATAAATCGAAAAAAAAGTGGAAATCCAATTAATTCAATCAACCCGGTTTTATCGCCTCAGGAATTGCTCATGATGCAAGAAGCAGTTACTAAAATTCATTTAGATGAAAGTTTAGTGAAATATATTGTTCAAATCGTTCAACAGACAAGAATTCATGAAAAAATTGAATTAGGGGCTTCTCCTCGTGCTTCGATTGCATTAATGAAAGCGGCTCAAGCTAGTGCATATTTAAATGGTCGGGACTATGTTATTGTTGAAGATATTAACGAAAACTTATATGAAACCCTAAATCATCGGATTTTCTTAATGCCAAGTGTTAAAAAGAATCGTGAAAATTTTCAAATAATTATGGAAGATATCATGATGAAGATTGCACCAATTGCATATAAGTAGTTATGTTTCGCTATCGTCTTGCTTATTTGTTATTAATTGGATTTGGGGTATTTTTCTATATTGCTTTTGTTGGATATTTTTCATATTATTTTCTTTTATTGATTCTGATTTTACCGGTTTTATCACTTTTTTATTTAGTTATGAGTTTTAAATTTACTAAGCTGGATTTTGCTATTTTGAATCAAAAAGTTATTCAAGATGACTTTGTAAAGATTAAAATAATTAAGGATAATTTAGGGCTTGGAGCAATAAAGTTTGTTGTTGAGGATCAAAAGTATTTGATCAAGGGAAATCAAGCCGGATTAACTTTAGTATTTAAACATTGTGGGGGAAGAAATTTTATTATTAATACATACTACCAATACGATTGTCTAAATCTATTTTGCATAAAAAAGAGATGCCATTATGAGATACCAATTACTATTTATCCAAAGAGGGTAGAATTAGATTTCAAAGAGTACGCACATCAACTACCACGAGTTGGTGACGAAGTTTATGCTGTGAATCGTAAAGGAGATGATCCTACAGAAATATATGATATTCACAAATATCAAGAGGGGGATCAGTTGAAAAATATTCACTGGAAACTTAGTGCCCGTTATCAAGATATTTTAGTTAAAGATAATGCGATGTTAGTAGGTGAAGTAATTAATCTGTATGTTAGTTTTGATGACAATGATGATCATAATGATTTAGTTTTTGGTTATCTTGATACCTTTTGTGGTTTTTTATTAAAACGACAAATTGGCTTTCTATTATCAAATAAGGAAATTAAAAGTATTCAAGAATATGACGAAATGTTTAAATATTTGTTATGGAATAAAGAGTATCAGTCAGATATTTCTAAACATAATTATGAGTTTGTTATTAGCTATAATGGAATCATGAAAGTGGAAGGTGGCCGCTGATGAAGTTATTAATTTATTTATTAGGAATTATTGGTTCAGTAGGCTCGTTAGTTTATTCTTTTAATTTTAGTTCGAACAATCATTTTATTTTTATTTCTTGTATTATAGTAGGTTTGTTAATATATTTGGGATTTAATTATATTCAAGGTAAAAAGAAGTTTGTTATCGGGAGTATTATTGCTGATGGAATCTTATTATTGATTCCTAGTACGATGGATTGTTTAACATACATAACTTCAATTATTATTTATAAGTATCGTGAAGTTTCTGTATATGATTTTAATTTTGAAAGTACGTATATTTTTTATGATGATCCCCAAATTTGTATCTTAGCTTTTTTGCTGATTTTTATCCCATTATTTTTATCAGCTGTAATTGCAATTGATAAACAAAAATATACATTAGCTATTTTGGCTTTATTACCAGGTGTTTTTATTGAATTATTATTTACGATTACACCACCATGGTATTTTCTAGCATGTTATGTTTTATATGTTTTGATTTTATTGATTGGTGCTTTGCAAAAAGGGGCTATATTAAAAATACCAATGATTATCATTAGTGTAGTTGCCATGGCAATAACATATATATCATTTCCAATAAGTACATATCGTCCTTCAAAGTATAGTTTGTTTGATAATGCCAGAACACCAATTTCAACTCCTGGAAATATAAAAGAGGAATACAATGTCAATAGCCAAGGGGATCGTCATTATCGTAACTCATTAGATTTTACAATTGCTGGTGAAGTGACTTTAAATAATTTCAAGATTCGAGGAATTGCTTATGACTTGTATGAAGATGGTAAATGGGGGACTTCTCATAGTCGCGTTGAAACAGAATGGTTTAAAAATAACCTAGAGAAGATTGCAAATATTACAAAGACTTCTCGTCAAGTTATTGAAGTTAATCAAATCAGTGGTTATAGTCAACGTAATTATACACCATACTTTATCATTAATGACGATATGACATATTATGGTGACCACTATGAGGGTAAAAACCCTCAAACATATGAGATGATTATACCTAATGATGATTTTAATGCTCTATTATCAACGATCGATTATAAAGCCAAAGGAGAATTATTAAAGGAAATAGCCGAGCGTAATGGAACACAGGACTACTACGATGAATATTTTGGACAAGGGAATGAAGATGATGAAAAATTAACATCAGTTCCTGAGGAAACAAAATCGATTATTGAGAATTTTTTAAAGCAGCATAATGTTATTGATAATGGTAATATTTTCAATTATATTACACAGTGTACAAATGCTTTAGCGGCTAATACTTCTTATACCTTGAGACCGGGAAATACACCTGATAATGTGGATGTTGTTGATTATTTTTTAAATACTAATAAGAAAGGGTATTGTGTTCACTATGCTTCAACATTAGCATTAATGTTAAGAAGTAGGGGATATCCCGCACGTTTTGTTGTTGGCTATCAAGTGCTGGGAAGTAAGAACAATGCTGGTAAATTGATAGTTAGGGATAGTAATGCTCATGCTTGGGTTGAAATTTATGATGAATATTTGGGCTGGATACCAATTGAAGCGACTCCAACAAGTAGTGAAAATCCGAATACACCAACTGATACAATTACTCCTGCACCTAACCAAGGTGATAAAACACCACAGCCAGTGGAGCCAGAAAAACCGAATATTCAACAAATTTCTCAAAATGATAGTTTTCAAATTCCTGTTTATATTTATTATTTAGCAGGAGGGATGATCTTTATCTTTATAGTTTTATTTCAAGCAAGAATTCGTAAAAAACGAATGTTTAAAGGAGCTGCTAATAGTAATCAAAAAGTCTGTTATTATTATTACTATTTAACTAAATTGAAAATTAATTGTGATGAGATAAAGACAATAATTGATAAAGCTCGTTTTTCACAACATCAAATATCTATTGAAGAACTTGAAATAGTAGAGCGGTTTTATCAAGATAAAACAAATGCATATTTTAAACAAGCAAATTTGTTCAAAAAAATCTATTTACGTTATTTAATAGCCGTTTTATAGAGCAAAGCACGCGAATTAATTGCGTGCTTTTGCTATAATTGAATTAAGGAGATAGGAAAATGGCTAAATTGATTAAAGAAACTACTAAAAGTGAACGAGAAAACTATCTTAACAAGCTTTTTGCATGTAAAAATGGGGACTGTGAAAATTGTGGAGTTTGTAAGATTTTTGCAGGTACTTCACCGCAGGAAGTTTATTATGATTATATAATAGGAAAACGTGAATTTTTGGAGATTAGTCAAACTTTTAATAGTCGCAAATAAAATACAGTGCTTATTAACTGATTGTAAGTTGCTAAAACACTGTATTTTTATATGCAATCCAAATAAGTTATTAAAGCTTGAAGTTTTCTAGTTTCGTTATTTCTAACGGAATAAGGGAATAATATTCATGATCTGATCCATATTCTGAAGACTTTTTTGTTCTAATAATATATTTTTTCTAATTGTAATAGCACTGCCCGTTAGAGCTTTTTGTAATTATAGGTTAATTGCTATTTGGTAGAATATTTACTGAATAGTGATGACAGATATCGAAGGCATTATAATAGTATAGGTGTAAATCTATACTGACAAAAGTCTTAGATAGTAAATGTGATTGAAATAATTAAGCTGATCTTTAAACTGTTTAAGTCGATTTTTTATCATATTTGATACATAGACTTTAATAAATTATATTTTAATCAACTATTTCATTAAATTTTTATCTTGTTCTTGATTTATTAAAAATACTTTTAAAAGTCTATTTAAAATATTCTCTTGAGATGTTTTTAGGAAAGAAATTTAAGTTTAATTCTTTTATTATCTTTTTAAAGCCAGTCTTCTTTTAGGAAATAAAAAAGGTTTACATCAATTCAAATGATTAATGAATTAGAGAAACTATATCAGATTAAAACTAATAATTAGTCTGCTTTTGCATTCAATCGTATTGACAAAGAGAAATATGTGTGATAGATTTTATTCATAGATAAACTTGTGATTGGGAGATAAAACATCGAACGCGCTTGTAGAGAGTCTAGGGTGGTGGAAGCTAGATAGAGATGCGACTTTGGTAAATGGACCCATGAAGGCAAAGGGGAAAGAAGTAATTTGAGTATCTTTTGACGTTAGCTTACGTTACAAAGCAAAAATGTGATAGCATTTGACAAAGACCATAAGGTGGTATAGCAGATTTTAACATCTGTCCTTTTAGGACAGGTGTTTTTTGTTTAAATGTGATTTCGAAAGGGGAAGAAAAATGAGATTAGATAAGCGATGGTGTAGCTCTTTATAATTTAAAAGATAAAAACTATAAAGAAAAAGGGGAACATAAAAATGAGAATTAATAAACTATTTAAATTAATGGCAGTATCAGCTTTAACAATGACAGCTTTAACAGGATGTGGAAATAGCAGTAGTAATGGTGATGTAAAAGAGGTAGCGATTATTCAATATGTTGAACATACATCATTAAATACAATTAAAGATGCTTTTGATGAACAGATGGAGGCTTTGGGATATAAAGAAGGTGAAAATATTAAGTATACTTTTAAAAATGCTCAAGGAGATATGAACACAGCTCCGTCGATTATTCAAGATTTTAAATCTAGTAAAAAAGATTGTGTAGTTGCAATCGCAACTCCTGTAGCTCAAACAGCAGCTGAAATGTCAACTGATACACCAGTTGTTTTTGCAGCGGTAACTGATCCAATTAAAGCTGGTTTAACTACATCTCTTGAAAAACCAGATAAAAATATTACGGGAACGAGTGATGAGATTCAAGTTGAAATGATTTTAGAAAGAGCTTTACAAGTTAATCCGGATTTGAAAAAAATAGGAGTCATTTATAATAAAGGTGAAGTAAATTCAGTTACTAATATTGCTAAAGCAAAAGCTTTTTGTGATGATAAAGGAATTGAAATGATTGAAACAACTGTTACTGGGGTAAATGAAGTGCAAAGTGCAATTGATGTATTAACTAGTAAATGTGATGCAGTCTTTGCTCCAAATGATAATACTGTAGCAAATGCAATGGATATGGTAGGACCTGCTTGTGCTAAAGCAAAAGTACCTTTATATGTAGGCGCTGATTCAATGGTTCAAGATGGTGGTTTTTTAAGTGTTGGAATTAATTACGAAGATCTTGGAAAAGAAACTGCAAATATGGTTGATAAAATCTTAAAAGGTGAAAAAGTGGAAAATATTCCAGTTAAAGTATTTAAAGAAAATTTAAGTGTTTATGTAAATACAAAAGTATTAAAACAATTAGGTATTACTTTGCCTAATGAAATTAAAAATGATAAAGCATATGTAGAAATAAAGGAGTAGTTTTATGAATCAGACGGTTATTTTAGGAGCACTGGAGTTAGGAGGAATTTTTGCCATTCTCTCACTTGGTTTATATATCAGTTATAAAGTGTTAAATCTGCCAGATTTAACGGTTGATGGAAGTTTCGCTTTGGGATGTGCTGTTAGCGGGATGTTTACGATTAATTCAATGCCATATGTAGGATTAATAGGTTCATTTGTGATTGGTGCAGCAGCTGGGGTAGTTACTGGTCTATTAATTACAAAATTCAAAATTATGCCGCTTTTATCTGGGATTTTAACAATGACTGGATTATATTCAATTAATTTAGCAATTATGAATGATACTCCTAATTTATCACTGTTTGGTAATAATACTATTTTTAGCAGTTTTACTGCATTTGATCCTTATGGGAAAATTATTTTAATATATTTGATTGTAATTGTTATTTGTGTGATTTTAGATTTTTTCTTAAGAACTCAGCTAGGATTATCACTTAGAGCCTGTGGTGATAATGAAGATATGGTTCGAGCAAGCTCTATTGATACTGATAAAATGAAGATTTTAGGTTTAGCATTAGCAAATGGCTTAGTCGCTATGAGTGGTGCTGTATTTGCCCAACATCAAAGCTTTGCAGATATTAGCAGTGGAACAGGAATGATGGTAATTGGCTTAGCTAGTATTATTGTCGGAACAACATTTATAAAGAAAGAAAAAATTATTTTTCAGTTAGTTGCAGTTGTATTTGGAGCAATTTTCTATCGTGCAGTCCTAACAGTTGCTCTACAGCTGGGACTTCCTTCAGGATATTTAAAGCTGTTATCAGCAGTTCTTGTTATTGTGGCAATTGCTTCAACTAATGGAGCATTTAGAAGTAAGAAAAGGGGGCGCAATTAATGTTAGAATTAAAGGATGTATCAGTTGTTTTTAATGAAGGTACAGTTAATGAAAAAGTCGCCCTTAATAATATTAATCTTGCACTTGATAAAGGGGATTTTGTTACAATCATTGGAAGTAATGGTGCTGGTAAATCAACTTTATTTCAAGCTATTTCTGGAGCAGTTGATACAAAACGAGGAAATATTATTTTAAATGGTCGTGATATTACTTTTGAGCCTGAGTACAAGCGCTCAAAAGGGATTGGAAGATTGTTTCAAGATCCTTTAAAGGGTACAGCCCCAAATATGACAATTGAAGAAAATCTTCATTTGTCAAATCAAAGAGGTAAACATTTTAGTTTAAGTCTAATGTCTCATCGTCATCGTGAAGAGTTTAAAAAGGCACTGATGGAATTAGAGTTAGGTTTGGAAGAACGATTAGATTCTAAAGTTGGATTGTTGTCTGGAGGACAGCGACAAGCATTGACGTTATTAATGGCAACTTTAGTAACTCCAGATTTATTGTTATTGGACGAGCATACAGCTGCTTTAGATCCAAAAACGGCATTAAAGGTTTTAGAATTATCACAAAAAATTGTTGAAGAGCATCAGATTACTACACTGATGATTACTCATAATATGGAAGATGCTCTAAAATACGGTAATAAAACAATGATTATGAAAGATGGACAAATCATTGCAATGATTGAAGGCAAAGAAAGAGAAGAAATGACCGTAGAGGGCTTGATTCATTTGTATTCTACTTCTTCTCAAGAATATACGGATCGAGTTTTATTAAAATAAACAAAAAACATGAACTTAGGATTTACCTTGAGTTCATGTTTTTTTATTGAAATAATTATGGGATACAGTATCAGGAGTATTAGAATTAGATACTTAAATAGATAATATAGTTAGATCGGAAGAGCGTCGTGTAGGGAAAG